>Ga0307505_10000407_pt1 | contig 48554 bp, 47 predicted proteins | sample 23_S_MG_FD_202183 | JGI IMG/M metagenome (GOLD analysis project Ga0307505, IMG submission 202183) | Soil microbial communities from Populus trichocarpa stands in riparian zone in the Pacific Northwest, United States - 23_S | ecosystem: Environmental > Terrestrial > Soil > Riparian zone > Trees...
ACCGCCGCGAAGTCAGCGTCACTGTAGTTCAGGCTGAAGATCAGGCGGCCGGTGCCCACCCAGCTCAGCATCAATCCCTCGGCGCGCAGGTAATATTGCAGCATCCAGTTGTAGCGCGACGGCTTCGTATAGAGGACCGTCCAGATCGAAGAGAGATTGGCGACGCGCACCGGCAGGTTTTCCGCGGTCAGCCTTTCGTTCAGCGACTCCGCGCGGCGGTCCCATGTTTCGTCGAGGCCGTTGTAAAGCGCGCGGATGCCGGGATCGTCGAGCCGCTCCAGGAACGCCTGCATCGCCGTCATCACATAGGGATGCGCATTGAAGGTGCCGCGCGCGAAGCAGATGTCCGCCGGCCGGTCGTCGCGAAAGCGCTTCATCAGGTCGCGCCGGCCGCACAGGACCCCGATCGGGAATCCGCCGCCGAGCGTCTTGCCGTAGGTGACCATGTCGGCCTTGACGCCGAAATATTCCTGCGCGCCGCCGGGCGCGATGCGGAAGCCGACGAAGATTTCGTCGAAGATGAGAGCAATGCCGCGCTCCGTGCAAACCTCGCGCAGTTGCCGCAGCCACGCGGCATAGGCGTCGCAGTCGAAATGCGCGCCGCGCCCACCATCCACGAGCGAGGAGTCGGCGGGCGCGCCGACGTTCGGATGCAGCGCCTGCAACGGATTGACCAGCACGCAAGCGATGTCGCGCCGCCGGCGCAGCACGCGCAACGAATCCTCGCTCATGTCCTTGAGTGTATAGGTCTCGCGTGCGGGCAGGGGATTGCCGACGCCGGGCTGCACGTCGCCCCACCAGCCGTGATAGGCGCCGCAGAAGCGCACGAGATGCGTTCGCTTCGTGTGATAGCGCGCGAGTCGAACAGCCTGCATGACCGCTTCGGTGCCGGACATGTGGAAAGAGACTTCATCGAGCCCGGAAATCTCGCAGAGACGCCGCGCATTCTCCGCGACCGCGGTGTGATAGGCGCCGAGCACTGCGCCGAGATTTTCCGCACGCGCGACACCCTCCGCCATGCACGCCTTGTAAAAGTCGTGACCGAAGACATTGACGCCGTAGGAGCCGGTCAGGTCGTAGAAGACGTTGCCGTCGAGGTCCGTGACCGTAACGCCCGTCGACGATTGCAGGAATGCACCATTCCGCAAGTGCTCTCGCACCATGGTTCGGTACTGGAACGGAACGCGGTAGGTATCGGTGAATTGCAGATCCGAAATCGAGTCGGCAGCTTCTTCGGCAAGTGCGACCGACCTCGGGTATCGCGTCCGGTAAAGCTCCGACAGGCCTACGAAGCCCGCTTCGCGCCGCGCGGCGACATCCTCGGGCGAATCGTCCGAACGGAAGAAACGCCGTTCGTCATACTTGTAAAACGGAATGAGCGACGCGATGCGGCGCGACAGGCGCGAGTGACCCGCGAGCGAGCGGTGCTTCGCCTGCGACAGTTCCAGGCGTGTCTTTACCTTCGCGCCGGCCGCGGCCAGCGCGGCCGCGCCAAGCGCGTACAGGGCATAGGCCGTGTGCGTCGAATCCATTGTCTCCAGCGCTAACGGGCCTGCATTACAGAACCATGACAGTCCGCTCTGCTATCGCCAAAGTTTTTCAGCAGGAAGACCTGAACTTCCTGCTCACCAACCGTATTCCGCGGAGGCTCGCGACGCGGTTCGTCGGCTGGCTCAGCCGCGTCGAACTGCCTTTGATGCGCCATCTGTTCATCGCGGTGTGGCGGTTCTTCTCGGATGTCGATTTGAGCGAGGCGAAGAAGACCCGCTTCCGCAGCATGCATGACTGCTTCACGCGCGAACTGAAGGAGGGCGCACGGCCGGTCGATCCCGACCCCTCGGTGCTGGTGAGCCCATGCGACGCGATCGTCGGCGCCTCCGGTACGCTGACGGACACGAATCTGTTCCAGATCAAGGGCTTTCCGTATCGTCTGGAGGATCTTTTCGGCGACACGCGGCTCGCCGAAGCCCACGCCAATGGCCGTTACGTCACGTTGCGCCTTACCGCCGGCATGTATCACCGCTTCCACGCGCCCTTCGACTGCGAAGTCGATGAGGTCGCCTACATCTCCGGCGATACCTGGAACGTGAATCCCATCGCGCTCAGGCGGGTCGAAAATCTGTTCTGCCGGAATGAGCGCGCGGTGATTCGCACACGCCTGCCTACGGGTCATGCGGTGACGCTGGTGCCGGTGGCGGCGATTCTCGTCGCGAGCATCCGCCTGCATTGCCTGGAGATGCCGCTTCGCCTCGCGCGCCGCGGCGCCAATATCTTTTCCTGTGATGCTTCCTACCGGCGCGGGGAGGAGATGGGCTGGTTCGAGCAGGGCTCGACCATCGTCGTGCTCGCGCCGGACGGGTTCACGCTCTGCGAGAATATCCGCGAGGGATCAAGGGTTCGCATGGGCGAGTCGCTGATGCGGCTCCCCTGAAGTGTGCTCGGCTTTGCGTGTCGGCATGCCTTGGCCAAGGTGGACGTAAACAGCTCGCTGCGATCCGCAACCACTTCGTACGCCGCCCTACGGCCTTTCGCTGAACGGCTTCTTGTAAAGCTGCTCGAATTCCGCCTCGTCCCACACGCCGATCAGCACGCCGCTTGGCTCGCGCGCCGACATGCGTGCGATTTCCTCGGGTGATTTGGTGATGCGGTTATGGTGCCGCCGCGACCACGCGAAGATCGCGTCGCTCATGCGCGCGCGCACGTCCTCGAAGTTGGGATTGTCGCCAAGATCGGTCAGTTCCTGCGGATCGCTTTCGAGGTCGAACAGCACCGGCCGGTAGCCCTCGCAATGGATGTATTTCCATCGCCCGTCATAGACCATGATGAGGCGCGCGTCGGGCTCCTCGATGCTCAGCTCGACCCGTGCGAAGCGCGTGCCATAGTCGTATTCGGAAATCGCATATTGCCGCCACGTTGCCGGATTGCCGTCGCCGTGGAGCAGGGGACTTAACGTGCGCCCCTCGATGATATGCGGTTTCGCCTCTCCGCCGAAATATTCTAGGAACGTTGCGGCGAGATCAATGCCTTCAACGAGATGCTTCGATGTATTGCCGCGCGTGCCGTCTGCCTGGCTGCGCGGATCGTAGATAATGAGCGGCACGCGCACCGACGGATCGTGGAAGAAATCCTTCTCGCCCATCCAGTGGTCGCCGAGATAGTCGCCGTGATCGGAGCTGAAGACGATCATGGTGTTCTCGAACAGTCCGCGCTCGTCCATCCAGGCGAAAAGCCGCCCCATCTGGTCATCGATCTGCTTGATAAGGCCCATATAGGCGGGGATCACGCGCGCCCGCACTTCGTCGCGCGAGAAGGCGCGGCAGATGCGCGAGTTCTGATAGGCGGCGATCACCGGATGCGGGTTCTGCCGCTCGGCTTCCGAACGCACCGGCGGCAGACTCTGGTTCGCGCCATACATGTTGTGATAGGGCGCGGGCACGATATAGGGCCAATGCGGCTTGATGTAGGAGAGGTGGCACAGCCACGGCTGGTCGCCCGCTTCGGTCATGAAGTCGATCGCGCGCGACGTCATGTACGGAGTCTCGGACAATTCTTCCGGAACGCGCGCGGGCAGGTCGTTGTACTTCAATAGCCAACCCGAGAGGATTTCGCCGTCGTCACCTTCGGCGGAGTTCGCCCATTCCTCCCACGGGTTTCGTCCCTCGAATCCGTGCTTGCGCAAGTAATCGTCGTAGTCCGGATCGGGATCGTAGGGTCCGTAGGGATGCAGCCCGTCGTCGCGCTCATACGGTTCGAAGCCGCATTCGGCGAGCGTGACACCGATCGGTGAGTTCGGGCTGATGCCGAGCCACTCCATTCCCTTCAGGTCGGGCACCATGTGCGTCTTGCCGACGATCGCCGCGCGCACGCCGAGCGGGCGCAGATGATCGCCGAGCGTCGGCTCGCCGACACGCAGCGGAAATCCGTTCCAGGTCGAGCCGTGCGAGCGTACATAGCGGCCGGTGTAATAGCTCATGCGCGACGCGCCGCAGACCGGTGATTGCACATAGGCGCGGTCGAAGCGCACGCCACGCGCGGCCAGCCGATCGATATTCGGCGTCTCGAGCGTCGGATGGCCGTAACAGGAGAGATAATCCCAGCGTAGCTGGTCGGCCATGATCCAGAGAACGTTTCGTGCGTGCTTCATTGCGATTGTCCCGGCGCACCGCGATTGATGGCCTAGCCTAGCCCAGGGCCCTGCGGCAATGCGGTAGCGACTTCCTATCCGTGCCGTAGAGCGGCACACTGCGAAATTGATGGTTGCACACGCCTCCCGAACAAGGGGAGGCTTGTGCTTCGCGCGCCAGATCGACGCACACTGCGGGAGGAAACGCCATGCGCCGCCATATTCTATTGGTTCTCGCCGCCGCCTTCTGTGCGGTTTCCGCCGCCCCGGTGGCGGCGCAACTCGAGCAGCCGATCAAGATCATATTTCCCTACGCCGCCGGGGGTATCGGTGACGCCTTCGCACGACTGCTCGCGGAAAATTTGCGCGCCGGCCTCAACAACCAGCCGGTGGTTGTGGAAGACGTGACAGGTGCCGCCGGCCGGACCGGTACGCGCGCGGTCGTGAACGCGAACCCCGACGGAAAGACGCTGTTGTTCACGCCGATCGCGCCGGTCGCGGTCCACAATCACGTTTACAAGGACCTCGGCTACGATCCACTCACGGACCTGACGCCGGTTTCGCTCGTCGCGGAGTTCGAGTTCGGCATTGCCGTCGGCCCGAACGTGCCCGCGAAGAATTTGAAGGAGCTGGTCGATTGGGCGAAGGCGAATCCGAACAAGGCCAGCTATGGCAGCCCGGGCGCCGGCGCCTTGCCGCACTTCTTCGGCGTGCTGTTCGGCAAGGCCGCCGGCATCGACCTCGTGCATGTCGGCTATAAAGGATCGGCGGCGGCGATCACCGATCTCGTCGGCGGCCAGATTCCGATTGTGGTGACGACGACGAGCGATCTGCTGGCGCAGCATCAGGCCGGCAAGATTCGCATCCTCGCCACGTCCGATTCAAAACGCTCGCCGCTCGTGCCTGACGTGCCGACCTTCAAGGAGTCGGGCTACGACATCGTCGGCACCTCCTGGTATGCGATGTTCGCGCCCGCCAAGACGCCCGCCGATATCCGCGAGAAATACGCGAAGATTCTCGCGGCCGCCGTGCAGCGTCCCGAGATGAAAGAGCGGCTCCTGAAAATGGGTCTCTACGCAGCCGGCACCACGCCGGACGAACTCGGCAGGATTCAGAAGCGAGACTCGGCGATCTGGGCGCCGGCGGTGAAGGAGTCGGGTTTCACGCCCAACCAATAAGAGACTCCACGGATCGCGTGGAAACTTGTAAGCCAGAAACGCCCGCCGGTTGACCGGCGGGCGTTTGTCCAGGGACGGGCACCGGCGGGCGGGGAATGTCCATTTCGATCAAGAGTCCGAAGGATTTCTGGTGCGGACTGCTGCTGCTCGCGATCACCGCGATCTTCGCGGTCGGCTTGATCGGCCTCCCCATCGGCACGGCATTCCGGATGGGGCCGGGATACTTCCCGATGGTCCTGATGATCCTGCTCGCCTTTTTGGGCGCGGCCATTCTTATCAATGGCCTGCGTGTTGAAGGTCCGCCCATCGGAGTCATCCCGTTGCGGCCGCTGTTCCTCATCGCGCTGCCGATTGTCTTCTTCGGCCTGACCCTGCGCGGCCTCGGCGTGGTGCTGTCGCTCACCATCACTGTGCTGGCCACGACGTTTGCGGCGCGCGACTGGAATCCGGTCGTGGCGCTCTCGACGACGCTGGCGCTGGTCGCAGGCTGCGTCGCGATTTTTGTATATGGCCTCGGTCTGCCGCTGTCGCTGTTCGGCCCGTGGGTCGGCGGTTACTGAGCGCCCGCCATGGAACTGTTCGCAAACCTTGCCATCGGTTTTGAACAGGCGCTGAGCGCACAGAACCTCATGTTCTGTTTCATCGGCGTCCTGGTCGGCACCATGGTCGGCGTGCTGCCGGGCCTCGGTCCGTTGCCGACGATTGCGATGCTGCTGCCGATCACCTTCGGCGTACCGCCGACGTCCGCGCTGATCATGCTCGCCGGTATTTACTACGGCGCGCAATATGGCGGCTCGACCACGGCGATCCTGCTCAACCTGCCGGGCGAAGCCAGTTCTGTCGTGACCGCCATCGACGGTCACCAGATGGCGCGTCAGGGCAAGGCGGGCCTCGCGCTTTTCACCGCAGCCGTTGGCTCGTTCTTCGCAGGCACGGTCGCGACCTTTCTCATTGCGGGTTTCGCGCCGACGCTGGCGGAATTCGCGCTCCGCTTCGGGCCCGCCGAGTACTTCTCACTGATGGTGCTCGGCCTAGCGGCGTCCGTGGCGCTTGCGCACGGTTCCGTGCTGAAAGCCATCGCCATGGTCGTGCTCGGACTGCTGCTCGGCACCATGGGACAGGACATCTATACCGGCGCCGCACGCTTCACATACGGGACCGAGGAACTTGTCGATGGCCTGAATTTCGTCGCCATCGCCATGGGCGTCTTCGGCGTGGGCGAGATCGTACGCAATCTGGAAAGCGAACAGGTGCGCACGGCCATCGCGTCGCGCATCCGCGATCTCATCCCGACGCGTGAGGAATTGAAGTCGATGATCGCGCCGATCCTGCGCGGCACCGCGCTTGGTTCGGCGCTCGGCATTCTTCCGGGCGGCGGCGCCATTCTCGGCTCGTTTGCGGCTTACTCGCTCGAGCGGCGCATCGCAAAAGAGCGGGCGCGCTTTGGCCGCGGTGCTATTGAAGGCGTCGCGGCGCCTGAATCCGCCAACAATGCCGGTGCGCAAACCTCGTTCATCCCGATGCTCACGCTCGGCATCCCGTCCAATCCGGTGATGGCGCTCATGGTCGGTGCGCTTCTCATCAACGGCATCGTGCCCGGCCCGAACCTGATGACGCAGAAGCCCGAACTGTTCTGGGGCGTGATTGCCTCGATGTGGGTCGGCAATCTGATGCTCTTGATCCTCAACCTGCCGCTGATCTCGATCTGGGTGAAATTCATGTCGATCCCGTATCGAGTGCTCTACCCCGGCATTGTCGCGGTGTGCTGCATCGGCGTTTTCAGCCTCGGCAACAACCCGTTCGACGTCTATGTCATGGCGGTGTTCGCCGTGCTCGGCTACATCCTGCTGAAGCTCGATTGCGAGCCCGCACCGCTCCTGCTCGGTTTCGTGATTGGCCGGCTGCTCGAAGAACATCTGCGCCGCGCCATGCTCCTTTCGCGCGGCGATCCTTCGGTATTCGTCGATATCAACAATCATCCGATCAGCGCGGTGCTGATTGTCGTATCTGTGGCCGCGCTCGTGCTGGTTTGCTGGCCAACGATCGGCAAGAAGCGTGAAGAAGCCTTCCGCGAGTGAACCGCCAGGCTCAGATGACGGGCGTAAACGCCTCTGCCTGCGCCTCGATTGCCTCGCGCAGTTTGAGGGCGAGATCGCGCCGGCGGAACGGCTTGGCGAGGAAATACATACCGTCTGAAAGCCCGTCGATGACTTCCGGCAACACGCCGTCGGTGTAGCCCGAGACGCACAGCACGCGCAGGTCCGGCCAGCGGTCACGCATCTTTTGCGCAAGCTGACGGCCGTTCATGCCGCCGGCGAGCACGACGTCGGTGATGAGAAGGTCGGGCCGTCCGGTAAGACGCGAGAGTTTCAGTGCCTCATCCGCGCTCGCCGCCGTCGTCACGCGATAGCCGAGTTCGATCAACTGCGTTTCGGTGTGATCGCGCACGATGCGATCGTCCTCGACCAGGAGAATGCTTTCTGTGCCGCGCGGCAGACCTTCGCCGATGTCAAAGTGAATCTCCGGCACGATCGCCGGACCGTCTGCGCGCGGGATATAGAGACGCACCACCGTGCCGTGCCCCACTTCCGAGTAGATTTTGATGTGCCCGCCCGACTGCTTCATGAAGCCGTAGATTGTCGGCAGGCCGAGGCCCGAGCCCTTGCCAACCTCTTTCGTCGTGAAGAATGGTTCAAATGCACGCGCCACCACGTCGGGCGGCATACCGGTGCCCGTATCCGACACGGCGATCATCACATAGTCGCCGGGCTTTGCATCTCGGTTCAGCTCTACGTAGCTGCTGTCAATCTCAACATTTTTGAGATCGACGACGATACGCCCGCCATCGGGCATCGCGTCGCGCGAATTGACGATCAGATTGATGATCGCCGTCTCCAGCTGCGCGGGATCGACCATCGCCGGCCACAGCGCTTCGTCGAGACAGCGGATTTTGACCTCCGCGCGCCCGCCGGCGGCGCGCATGCAAAGCGTCTCCATGTCCTCGACGAGTTGGCGGATGTCGGTCGGTTTCGGCTCCAGCATCTGGCGGCGTCCGAAGGCAAGCAGCCGTTGCGTCAGTGCCGCGCTGCGTTCCGCCGCCTCCAACGTCAGGCGGGCGAGGGGCTGCAGCCGTTCGTTGCCGGAGAGCTCGTCCGTGAGCAGTTCCGAATTGCCGACGATCACCGTCAGCAGGTTGTTGAAGTCGTGGGCAATGCCGCCAGTGAGTTGACCGACCGCTTCCATCCGCTGCGCCTGCGCAAGCTGCTTTTCGGCCTGCTTCTGCTCGGTGATGTTGGTGGCGATCGAGCCGATGGATTCGACGTCGCCCTTGGCGTCGAAGATCGGAAATTTGACGAACAGGAGCGTGCGATTGTCGCCCGGGGTCGGCACGATGAATTCGCGCTGCACCGGCGCGCGGGCCGCGATCACGTCGCGGTCGAACTGCTCGTGCCACTGGACCGACGCCGGCGAAAAGACGTCCGAGAGTTTCCGCCCGAGGAAGTCGCTGACCTTGCGGCCGTTCGCCTCCGCCATGGTGCGGTTGACGAAAACAAAGTGACCGCCGATGTCCTTGAGCGAGATCATCGCCGGCGCGTGGTCCATGATGGTGCTGAACCAGGTCGCTGCCCGCCGCTGGTCGGTCAGATCCATCGAGAAGGAAGCGATCGAGTCCACTTCGCCCTTTTCGTCGAGCAGCGGAAATTTGACGAACATCGCGGTGCGCATGAGATCGCGCGTTTGATAAGTCAGCTCGCGCTGAATAGGCATCTTGTTCGCGGCCACTTCGAGGTCGAGCGCGGAGATCACCTCGGCCGGTCCGGTCATCGCCGAATGGATATCTTTCAGTCGCTTGCCGACGGCGTCCTTCCAGGGAACGCCGAACAGATCTTCAAGCGCCTTGTTGATGAATTTGACGCGTCCCTGCGGGTCCTTGACCGACACGAGGATCGGCGCCCGATACATGATTTCGTGAAAGCGCGCCTCGTTGCGCTTGAGCGCCGCGTCGGACGCGGCGCGTGCCCGCAGTTCGCGTGAAATCAGCACGCCGCCCACGATGAACAGGATCGCTACCGTGCCGAGGACAACGATGGAACGATTGATTTCACGTTGCATCGTTTCAGCCGCCGCAACTTCCGACAGCGATACCGCCACAATGAGCGGCATGTTGCTGACCGGACGCAGCGCCGTGAGGTAGGACTGGCCGTTTGGCTCAAGCGGCGCGCGTGTCGAGAGCGGCGTATTCGCCCGCTCATGCCGCCCATCCCGCACGAGCCTGCTGAGCGAAGACAGGTCGCCTGCGGGGCCGTGGCGATACATGACCTCGCCGCCGGTCGTGATGATCGAGATGACCGAATTGTTGCCGAGATCGATGTCGCGATAAAAGTCGTCGAGAAGCCGCGGGTCGAAAAGCGCCGTGACGACACCGTCGAACTTGCCGTCTTTCGAACTCAACACGCGGGCGATCGGAAGGATGGGATTTTGCGTATAGCGGTCGCGAAAGGGGCCCTGCGTGACAAGGCCGGAATCTTCGGAGTTCGCCAGCGCCAGAAAGAAGGGATGATCGCCGCGCGCTTCGCCGATAAGGCGCGGATGCGTGGAATGGCGGATCACCCCGTTACGATCGAGCACCGAAATGCGATCGACCGCCTTGAGCCCCGATAGCCCGGCTTCCAGCACTTTCTGCCAGTCGCGCGAAGCGGATTGCGGACCGCCAGCCTGGCTATTGAACGCAACAATATGGGCGAAGGTCGCGTCGATGGTCGCGAAGGATTGCTGAAGATGCTCGCCCAGGAGATGCGCGAATTTTTCGGCCTGCTCCTGTCCGCCGCGCATCACTTCGTCGTAGCGCCACCAGATGGCGGCGCTGCGAAAGATCAGCAGGCCCACGAACACGCCAATCAGCAAAATGATCGCGTTGCGGCGAAGCATCGCCGCGTCGGTGACGCGCGAATGGCTCTTTTCAAGAGGCTGCATGGCGCCGGATGGCCGTCCCGGTTGGCTGCGACAGCGCACAGAACAACAGAAAATCACCAAGGACCGGTAACGGACACGCACTCCTTCCGGCGCCTGGTTAATCGAATCTTCCGCCGCCTGGCTTCCGCCGTGGAACGCTTCCAATCTGTGATAGTTTAGGTCCTTGGCGGGCCTGACCGGGCCACGGAGGGGACGATCATGACTTACGGAAACTTGCCGCCGGACGGCTATCCAGCCAGCTCCAAGTGGCTGCACTGGCTTGTCGCGGCGTTGGTGCTGCCCGCGATCGCGGTCGGCATTTACCTGCCGTATGCGCCTCCGGGACCGACGCAGGACGGACTATTCAACGCCCACAAGGCGTTCGGCATGATGATCCTCATCCTGATGATCGTCCGCATCGTCAACCGCATCGTGGTCGGGTCGCCCGCACCGGAGCCCGGCCTCGCGCGCTGGCAGAAGGCGGTCTCAAGCGCCGTCCACGGACTCTTATATGTGCTGCTCGTGGTGCAGCCCATCGTCGGCTATGTGGCGAACTCCGCCTTCGGGGCGAGCGTGCCGTTCTTCGGCCTGTTCGACATTCCGCCGATCGTGGAAAAGAACGACGCGCTCTCGGAGCGGCTGTTCGCATTCCACCGCTGGATCGGCATCAGCATCGCGATTCTCGCCGCCATGCATATCGGTGCCGCGCTTCAGCACTTCGTCATCCTGCGCGACGGCGTGTTGCAGCGAATGCTGCCGCGCGCGCTCGGCGGACGCTAGCTAAAGCCGGGGTGGAAACGCGAGCAGATCCTCGTGCCCGATCACGCATTCGGTGCCGGGGCCGCGGCGTGAGATGAGCCATTCCGTAAGGTCGTCCTCCGACACGCGTCCGGTCTCGCGCACGGCGGTCGCCCAGCCTTCGGCGATGGCGGCGATGAGCGCGCGATCCTGCGCGCCAAGGGTCCACGGGCTTTGTCCCCGCTCGACCTTGTAGCCGTCCTTCTCCAGCGCTTCCGCGATCAGCCGTGTGGCGTCGCCGCCCGCGGACGCACCGAAACCCTTGTCGCCGCCGAAGTGGGATTCGAAAGCCGCCTTCACGTCGCCGTCGGCCCAGTGCTTCGGCACCCACACCGCGCGCTCGTCGTGCGTGAGCACCGTGTAGAAGGCGGCGCCGGAAGCCGCGACCGCCTTGGTGAAGCGCGTGATCCATCCCGCCGAGACGAGATCGAAGAGAGCGGCCGCGGTAATGAGATCGGGACGCTCGCCTTCCCACGGCGCCGGATCGGCAACGAGGTCGCGGCAGCGGAATTCGATCTTGAGAACGCGACCGTCCTTTTCGGCATCCATGAGGCCTTGCGTCGCTGTCGCCTTGTCCGCCCAACCGGCGATCTCATCGCGCGCCGCGGCGAGGAGGGCCGCGTCGTAATCGACCAGCACCCAATGCTGACGCTTCGGCAGCCACTTGTAGGTGCCGCGCAGATTGGAGCCGAGACCGGAGCCGAGATCGTACACGGTGACGGCGTTGTGGTCGGCGAAATAGGCCTTGAGGCGCCGCGCCAGCACGAGGTTGCGCGAACGGTGATCGACGGCCTCGCGCAGCCGCAGCCAGTCGGGAGAGAAACTCATGCACTCTCCTTCAGGGCGCGATCGAGACCGGCAGCGAAACGTTGCGCCGTGTCGCGCCAGCTCGGCAGTTGCCTTCCATGCGCCCAGGCCGCATCGGCGCGCGTTTGCAATTCGCGCGGGTCCGTCAGGAGCTTTCGCAGCGCCGCTGCCAGCGCAGGCGCGTCGCCCGGCGGCACAAGGATGCCGCACTCGGCGGGGACGGTCTTCGGCACGGCGCCCGCCGCGCAGGCCACCACCGGCAAACCGCGCGTCATCGCTTCGGCGAAGGCCATGCCGTAGCCCTCGAAATAGGAGGGCAGCACAAAAAGGGTTGCCGCCAGGTACTCGTTGTCCAGTTCGCCCTGTTCAAGTGCGCCGCGCAGCAAGATGCGCTTCTCCAGCCCGGCTTTCACCGCCGTCTCGCGGATGAATTGTACCATGGCGCTGTCGCGCTCGAGGCTGCCGACAATGATGCAATCCCACGCGAGGTCTTGAATCTCGACCAGCGCCCGCACCAGTACGCCGTAACCTTTATGTTCGGTCACGGAGCCGACGCTGAGGAGACGGGGAGGGCCGTCGGCGGGCCGCGCACGCTCGGCGGGATCGGTGCCGGGTTCGGCGACGGTGATCTTGCTCGCGGGCACTCCAAAGTCGCGAACCAGCAATTTTCCGGTCGAGGGACTCGTCACCAGTACATGCGTCGTATGCGCCAGCGCCTCGCGCTCGCTACGCTTGAAGTAAGCGGCGCGCTCCGCGCTGATGCCGGCCTCAAGCGACAGCGGATGATGCACAAGCCCGACAATGCGGCGATTCACGCGCTCGATCAGGTCGGCCGGCATCGCACCGAAGGCCAGGCCGTCAATCACGAGTAGCGAATCTGCGGGGGTCGCTTTCAGCAACCGCTCGGTTTCATGCAGGCTCGCTTCACTGGGCGACGGAAAGTCGCCCGGCAATTCGAGATGCTGCACGCGCCACCCGAACTCCGGCAACGACTGGAGCATGTGCCAGTCGTAGATGTATCCGCCGGTCTTGGCAGTGATATCGCCGGGAATGGCGAAGACGACGTCAGGCACTGACACTGTCCTCGAACCAGGCGCGCGCGACATGCGACTCGTGCAGCGTCACGCGGATTCGCTTGACGCCCTTGGAATCTTCGCCGAGCTCGTTCTTCTTCAGCGCGTCTTCGAAGCGCTCGAAAATGTAGCGCGACAGCGCCTCGGTGGTCGTGAGCTTGCCCTTGAATTGCGGCAGCGTATCGAGGTTCTTGTAGTTCAGTTCGCCGAGCACTTTCTTGAGCACGTCATGCGCGAGGCCGATATCGACCACGACCGCATGCTTGCCGAGTGTCTCGCAGAAGAAAGCGACATCGACCACGAAGGTCGCGCCGTGCATGCCCTGCGCCGGCCCGAAGAATTCGCCGGGCAGGCTGTGGCCGATCATGATGTGGTCGCGGACTTCGACGGCGTACATGACGTTCCTCTCTCAGTATTTCACGAGCGCGCCGACGCCCGGAGCGTCGTGCGCGAGCAGCCGCGGCAGGTGTTGCGGCAGTTGGTCGAACGGGATTTCTTCACCGATCAGTGCCTCGAAGCGGTCGTCGGCGAGCAGCCGCATGGCTTCGTCCATGCGCTGGCGGTGCGTGTAGCGCGCCCGGTGCGAGGATGCCACAGCGCCGACCTGGCTGGAGATGAGCTTCAGCCGCTGTGAATGAAACGCACCACCGAGCGGTACGTTCACTGTGCGGTCGCCGTACCAGCTTGCTTCCACGATCGTCGCTTCGAACGCCGCGATGTCGAGCGCGAGCGCGAGGCCGGCGTCGGAGGCGCTTGTATGCACGACAAGCTCGAAACCGTGCGGCACGGCGGCGGGCAGGGCGAAGGCCGCGCCGAGCTTGTTGGCCAGGGCTTCGCGCTTCGGCTCCTTGTCGATCAACGTCACGGCGGCGTCGAACGGCCTGGCGGCAAGGGCCGCAACCAGAAGTCCGACAATCCCGCCGCCGACCACCGCGATCTTCTGTCCGGCCTTGGCGTCGCCGTCCCACAGGACATTCAGCGCCGTCTCGATATTGGCGGCGAGCACGGCCCGGCGCGCCGGCACGGCATCGGGTACCGGAACGGCCGCGCTCTCGGAAATAACGAACCGGCTTTGATGCGGGTGTAGTGCAAACACGGTGCGGCCAATCATCGCCGGGTTGCCGGCCTCGACCTCGCCCACGGCGGCGTAGCCATATTTCACCGGGAACGGGAATTCGCCTTCTTGCGTTGGCATCCGCATGCGCCGGCGTTCGGCGGGAGGGACTTTGCCTTCAAACACCAACCGTTCGGTACCGCGGCTGATGCCGGAATAAAGCATGCGGACGAGCACCTCGCCCGCGCCGGGCGCGGGGACCGCCGCCTCGCGCAGCTCGGCGCGGCCCGGCGCCACATACCAAAGGGCGCGCGCGGGCGCTTTCGATCCTGGGTCGGAAGCCTTCACGGAAGAGCCTGTTCAAGAACGAGAAAGAAGTCTCTATTGCACACAATTCCGCCATGCCGTTGTAGCGATTTCGGGGCGGAAGGCGAGTACGCCCCGGGGTAACGTTTACCAATGACCGCCGATCCTTCTTCCGCCCGTCTGGATGGCGCGGCCGCGTCCATCGCCGCGAACCGCACGCCGACCGGCACCCAATCGCTGACCACCTTGGCGCTCCGCCGTTTTTTGTTCGGCGTGGTCACACTGCTGACCGTGGCCGGGCTCGGTTGGTGGCTGACCGCGATCGTCGCCGGCGACGGGTTCGGCGTGCTCGATGTTTTCCTGCTCGCCACCTTCCTGATGTACGCGCCATGGGTGGTGATCGGGTTCTGGAATTCGACGGTCGGCTTCTCGGTGCTGCATTGCCTGCGCAACCCGAACCGCAGCGTCATTCCGATGGTCGAACGCGCGCGGTCCGACGATCCTGTCTTTGTCGGCGTTGCGATTCTGATGACGGTGCGCAACGAGGAAGCCGCGCGCGCCTTCCTTCGGCTGCGCACGGTGAAGGAGAGCATCGAAGCGACCGGTTTCGGCGAGCGTTTCGACTATTTCGTGTTGAGCGACAGCAATCGTCCGGACGTCATTCACGATGAGGAAGTGGAAGTGCGCGGTTGGAATCGCCGCTTCGGCGAGGACGGGCATCTTGTCTATCGCCGCCGCGACAAGAACACGGGATTTAAAGCCGGCAACGTGCGCGACTTCCTTGACCGCTGGGGTTCGCAATACGACGTGATGATTCCACTCGACGCCGACAGCGTGATGAGCGGCGAGTCGATCGTGCGTCTCGTGCGCATCATGCAGGCCAATCCGCGCCTCGGGATTTTGCAGAGCCTGGTCGTCGGCATGCCGAGCCCGAGTCTGTTCGCGCGTATTTTCCAGTTCGGCATGCGCCATGCCATGCGCACCTTCACCGCCGGGACCTGCTGGTGGCATGGCGACTGCGGCCCGTTCTGGGGCCACAACGCGGCGGTGCGCATTGCGCCGTTCCGCGAGCATTGCAAATTGCCGGACCTGCCAGGCAAGCCGCCCTTCGGCGGTCATATTCTCTCACACGACCAGATCGAAGCCGTGCTCATGCGCCGCGCCGGTTTCGAAGTGCGCGTGCTGCCGGAGGAGGAAGAGAGCTGGGAAGAGATGCCGCCGGCGATGCCGGACTTCGCCATTCGCGATCTGCGCTGGTGTCAGGGCAATTTGCAGTACACGAAGCTACTGCACCTGCCGAAGCTGCCGATGAGCCGGTTCAACATCCTCTTCGCCTTGCAGATGTTCATCGGCGTCGCGGCGTTCGTCGTCTTCGTTGTGCTGGCGGTCCTCGCGGCGATCCTCTGGAACCCGGCCGTTCCCTTCGCGACCGGCTCCGCACTCGCTCTTTATATTGTGTGGGTCGTGATGACCTTCTGGCCGAAGATTTTGGGCGTGCTCGACGCGGCGCTCCGTTCAGCGCGGCGATACGGCGGGCTGCCGCGCCTCTTCGCCGGCGCGTTTGCCGAAACAATCTTCACCGTGTTCCTCAGCTCGATCTCCATGATCGGCCAGACGATCTTCATGACAGCCCTCCTGTTCGGGAGGACGATCTCGTGGGACGGCCAGCGCCGCGACCGTTACCGGTTGTCATGGGGCGAGGCGGCGAAAGTGTTCTGGCCGCATACGCTGTTCGCGGTCGTTCTGCTCGCGATCCTCGCGGCCGGAAAGCCCGGCGCGATCGTCTGGTTCATGCCGTTTCTGATCGGCCCGCTGCTCTCTATTCCTTTCGCCGTTTTCACCGCCTGGCCGGAGCTTGGCGCAGTGGCGGCGCGCTGGCGTTTCTGCGCCATCCCCGAGGAATTCGAGATGCCGCGCGACCTCGCCAAGATCATGCCGCGTACGGGTGCGTGAGGTACCGCGTGCGCGAGAGTCTGCAAACCTGGCTCGGTGTTGTGCGCTCGCTGCGCATTTATTACGGCGATCGCCCGCGCCGCGACGGCATGGATGCGATGCACGCGCGCTTCCTGAAGACGGGCGATCTCGCCTTTGACGTGGGCTCCCATGTCGGCGACCGGGTCGCGTCCTTCCGCCGTCTCGGCGCGCGGGCCGTCGCGCTTGAACCGCAACCGGCGCTCGCCCGCACGTTGAGCCTGTTGTTTGCCCTCGACCGTGGCGTGGTGATTGAGCGCAAGGCGGTCGGCAGCCATGAGGGGGAGATCGAGATCAAGCTCAATCTCAGAAACCCGACCGTCGCCACCGCGTCCCGGGAGTTCATCGAAGCGGCCGACGGCGCGCCGGGATGGGAAGGGCAGGCATGGACCCGCTCGCTCAAGGTTCCGCTGACCACGCTCGATGCGCTGATCGCCCGCCACGGCGAACCGGCCTTCGTGAAGATCGACGTGGAGGGTCTCGAAGACGAGGTGATCGCGGGCCTTACGCGCCCGCTCAAGGCGCTGTCGCTCGAATTCACTACCATCCAGCGCGACGTGGGACTGCGCGCCATTGAACGCCTCGCCCGGCTCGGGCCTTATCGTTTCAATGCGGCGCTCGGCGAGAGCCAGCAACTTGCGCACCGCGAGCCGCTCGACGCCGGGGCAATATCCCAATGGATCGCCGAGCTGCCCATTACCGCCAACTCGGGCGACGTATATGCCGCGCTCGATTCCACTTCGCTGCGTTCCACAGGCGAACGGAACGCTGCGCGTGCGGCTTGACGGCATGTTCCCTAGCCATTCCTGAACGGCTATAGGTCTGCCCGGCGCTTCAGCCTATAATTGTTCTGAAGCCAAACCATTTTTGCCGCGCGAACCGCCGGGAGGACACCGTGAGCGATCCCATTCCGTATAAGCCACAGGATAATAGCGCCTGGCCCCCGTCGTTGTTCCCTCCTTACAAGTCAACCGTGAAGCGTGCGCCGACCAAGCCGCTCGTCATCATTCCGCAGACGCTGTCCGAAGTGACCGGCCCGGTGTACGGCCACAACAAGGTCGAGCAGCACGACAGCGACCTCACGCTCGGTCACGCCGGCGAGCCGCTCGGCGAGCGCATCATCGTCACCGGCCGCCTGCTCGATGAGGACGGCCGTCCCGTTCCGCATTCGCTTGTTGAACTCTGGCAGTGCAACGCCGCCGGCCGTTACGCGCATAAGGTCGACCAGCATCCCGCGCCGCTCGATCCGAACTTCACCGGCGCCGGCCGCTGCATGACGGACGCCGACGGCCGCTACAAGTTCGTGACGATCAAGCCCGGCGCCTATCCGTGGAAGAACCATCACAATGCCTGGCGCCCCGCGCACATTCACTTCTCGCTGTTCGGGCCGAGCTTCGTCACGCGCCTCGTTACGCAGATGTTTTTTCCGGGCGATCCGCTCTTCCCGTTCGACCCGATTTTCAACGGCATCCCGGACCCGAAGGCGCGCGAGCGCATGATATGCAAGTTCGACATGGACGCCACGCAGCCGGAATGGGCGCTCGGTTACCAGTTCGACATCGTCCTGCGCGGACGCAACGCGACGCCAATGGAGCACTGAAGTGTCTTACGGACAGACCCCGTCGCAGACCGTCGGCCCGTTCTTCCACTTCGCGTTGCCGAACGAGAAGTATGAGACCCTCGTCACCGACAAGACAAAAGGCGAGCGTATCGAAATCGAGGGCCGCATCGTCGACGGCGACGGCGCTCCGTTGCCCGACGCGTTGATCGAGATCTGGCAGGCAAATTCCGAAGGCCGCTACGACCACGCCGAGGACACGCAGGAAAAGGCGCTCGACCCGACCTTCCACGGCTGGGGCCGCAGCGCCACCGATCAGGACGGCAAATTCCGCTTCCACACGATCAAGCCGGGTCCGGTCCCCGGGCCGGGCAACACGCTGCAGGCGCCGCATGTGAACGTGACGGTGCTCGCGCGCGGCATGCTGAAGCATCTCGTCACGCGTCTCTATTTCGAAGGCGAGAAGCTCAACGCCGACGATCCGATTCTCGCGCGCGTCAACGAGCCCGAGCGCCGCGAAACGCTGATCGCGAAAAAGAGCGGCGGGAAGTACGTTTTCGACATCGTCTTGCAAGGCGACAAAGAAACCGTCTTCTTCGACGTCTGACCGCCGGCCTTCATCGATGACCGCGCAGAGCGGGCCGCTGCCGGTCCGCACACTCGTCTTTCTCGCGGCGGCGTGTTTCGCGAGCATGGCATCGCTGCGCGCCGCCGATCCGATCCTGCCCGAGATCGCGAACGCGTTCTCGACCACGCCCGGCAGCGCCGCGAGGGTCGTCACGGTCTTTGGCGCTTCTTACGCCGTAGCGCAGTTCATCTATGGCTTTGCCGGCGACCGTTATGGGCATCTGCGGCTCGTTGCGATCACGACCGTTCTCTCCGGCGTCAGCACGCTCCTTTGCGCCTTCGCGGTCTCGCTCGACATGCTTATGCTTGCGCGCATCGCCGTCGCGCTCACTGCCGCCGCGATCATTCCGCTGTCCTTTGCCTGGCTCGCGGACGTCGTACCTTATGAGCGTCGTCAGGCAGTGCTCGCCTATTTCCTGAGCGGGCAGATCATGGGCCTGATCCTCGGTCAGACGTTTGCCGGCATCATCGCTGAACATCTGAGTTGGCGCGCGGTGTTCGTGCTGCTCGCCGTCTTCTTCCTGACGACGGGAGCGGCGCTCGTCTTCGAGATGCGGCGCCATCCGCCGGTCGCGCGCCCGCTCGACGGGACGCCCTTCGCGCGCATCGCGATCCTCTTGCGCCGCCGCTGGGTTCTCATCGTGCTCGTGAGCGTTCTGCTGGACGGGCTGCTGTTCTTCGGGGCCTATACCTTTGCCGGCAGCTTTTTGTGGGCGCGCTTCGGTATCGGCCTCGACCTCGTCGGATTGATCGTCGCGGGCTTCGGCGTCGGCGCGCTCGTTTATTCGCTGACGGCCGCGCGCATGTTGCCGCATCTGGGCGAGGGCGGTTTGGCACTTGGCGGCGGGGCCGTCATTGCTTTTGCATTCACACTGCTCGCCTTCGCGCCGAACGTGTGGTTCGCCCCTCCGGCCACCGTGCTGGCCGGCTTCGGCTACTATATGTTGCACAACACCTTGCAGACCAACGCTACGCAAATGGCGCCCGAGATGCGCGGCGTCGCCATTTCGACATTCGCCAGTTGCCTGTTTTTAGGTCAGGCCATTGGCGTCGCAGTCGCGGCGCCGATCTTCGATTACACCGGCGGGCAGCCGATATTCCTCGCGGCAGGCGCGTTGTTGCTCATCGTCGGCGCTGCGTTCCGGGCGCTGCTTGCATACCGTCACTGATCGATAGCGCAAGAAATGTTGCACTGCGCAAAACTCAAGGCTTGCCCTTCGCCGCTTTGAATTTGCTAGAGTGGGTTGAGTGTGCGAACAACGCACACCGTGGAATACACACGGCTCAAGATCGTGTTCTCCATCGTCGACGATGGTTTTCCCTAGGGAGGTAGAGGATATGGCTAAGAAAGAAACCGGGACAGGCGCGCCTGTTGAGAGCCGCCGCAAATTCCTGAAAGCAGCAGGACTGACGGGCGCCGCGGCAGCCGCGACGATCGCGATGCCGCAGATTTCGCGCGCGCAGACGACGACCCTGAAGATGCAGGGCTCGTGGGGCGCCAAAGACGTCTTCAACGAAATGGCGCAGGACTACGTCGAGCGCGTCAACAAGATGGCCGGTGGCCGTCTGAAGATCGACTATCTCGTCGGCGGCGCGGTCGTGCATCCGTTCCAGGTGTTCGACGGCGTGCATGGCGGCCAGATCGACGCGGCGCACACCGTGCCCGTCTATTGGTACGGCAAGCACAAGGCCGCCTCGCTGTTCGGCACCGGCCCGGTGTTCGGCTTCAACGCCAACGAAGGTCTCGGCTGGATTCACAACGGCGGCGGTTATGCGCTGTATGAAGAACTCCAGACGCAGATCATGAAGGTCGACATCAAGAGCTTCTTCATCATGCCGATGCCGACCCAGCCGCTCGGCTGGTTCAAGAGCCCGATCACTTCGGCGGCGCAGATCAAGGGCCTCAAGTACCGCACCGTCGGTCTCGCGGCCGACCTGTTCCAGGCGATGGGCGCTTCCGTCGCGCAGTTGCCGGGCGGCGAAATCGTGCCGGCCATGGAACGCGGCGTGATCGAAGGCTTCGAGTTCAACAACCCGACCTCGGACCGCCGTTTCGGCGCCCAGGACGTGGCCAAGAACTACATGCTCGGTTCGCACCACCAGGCGACCGAGTACTTCGAAGTCATGATCAAGCGCTCGAAGTTCAACGCGCTGCCGGCCGAGCACCAGGCGATCCTGCAATACACCGCCGAGGCCACGTCTTCCGCGAACGAGTGGAAGGCGATGGACTACTACTCAAAGGACCTGCAGGAGCTGATCTCGAAGGACAAGGTCAATGTCCACCGCACGCCGCAGGCGATTTTCGACGCCCAGATCAAGGCCTGGGACGGCCTGATCGCCGATCTCGCCAAGGATCCGTACATGAAGAAGGTGATGGACTCGCAGAAGGAGTGGGTCCGTCGCGTCGTGTACTACGGCATGATGAACGCCACCGATTACAAGGGTGCGTTCAACCATCACTTCCCGGGCGTGCTGAAGATCTGATCGGCCGTTCGTACGAGGTAACAACAAATAACAACAAGAAGGGCGGCGCCGAGCGCGCCGCCCAACCATTCCGGGGGAGGGGCGAAACGCGGCTTATGCCGCTGCCCAGCAACGCATGACGCGATTCCTGCACTTCATCGATTCTCTGAGCACATGGGTAGGCAAGTCCTTCGCATGGATCATCCTCGTGCTCACATTGGGCGTCAGCTACGAGGTGTTCGTGCGCTACTTGCTGCGCGCGCCGACGACCTGGGCCTTCGACTTCAGCTACATCAATTACGGCGCGCTGTTCATGATGGCCGGCGCCTACACGCTTTCGCGCAACGGCCATGTCCGCGCCGACGTGGTCTATCGGCTTTGGAAGCCGCGCACCCAGGCGAGCTTCGACCTCGTCCTGTACATCATCTTCTTCCTGCCGGCGGTGCTCGCGCTCATGTATGCCGGCTGGCCCTATGCGATGCAATCGATCGGCTATCGGGAGGTCAGCATTTTCAGCCCCGCGGGTATTCCGATCTTTCCGCTGAAGACGTTGATTCCGATCGCGGGACTCCTGTTGTTCATCCAGGGGATCGCCGAGATCATCCGTTGCATCATCACCATCCGCACCAACCGGTGGCCAAGACGGCTGCACGACGTCGAGGAGACCGAAAGCATCATCATGCAGGAGAAGACCCTGCACGCCGCCGAGGTTGAAGCGGCCCAAGCGCACGAGAAGAAGGGAGCCTGACATGACCGATCCGCAAGTCGGCATGTTGATGCTGGCGCTCTTCATTTTCATCATCATGCTCGGGTTCCCGATCGCCTTCACGCTCATCGCGATGGGCGTCGGTTTCGGTTACTACGCCTATTACGTCCCGACCGAGATGATCCTCCAGAACCGGATATTTTCACTTCTGGTACAAAAGACGTTCGAGGTGATGTCGAACGACGTTTTGATCGCAGTTCCCCTGTTCCTGTTCATGGGGTACATCGTCGAGCGATCCAACATTCTCGACCGTCTGTTCCGCGCGCTGCAGATCGCCGCCAAGAACATTCCCGGCTCGCTCGCCGTGGCGACCATGGTCACCTGCGCCATGTTTGCGACCGCGACCGGCATCGTTGGCGCGGTCGTGACGCTCATGGGGCTGCTCGCGCTGCCGCCCATGCTGCGGGCCGGCTACGACACCAAGCTCGCGGCCGGTGTCGTTTGCGCCGGCGGCTGTCTCGGCATCCTGCTGCCGCCAAGCATTCTGCTGATCGTATATGCGGCGACCGCCGGCGTATCGGCGGTGAAGCTATACGCAGCGGCTTTCTTCCCGGGCTTCCTGCTCGCCGGCTCCTACGTGCTTTATATCATCGCACGCGCCGTCTGGAATCCGGCGCTCTGCCCGAAGCTCCCCAAGGAAGAGACCGACGTACCGTTTTCCCAAGTGCTGCACGCGCTCGCGACCTCGTTCCTGCCGCTCGCACTCCTGATCGTCTGCGTGCTTGGCGCGATCCTGTTCGGCCTCGCGACGCCTTCGGAGGCAGCCGCCATCGGCGCCCTCGGCGGCATCATTCTGGCCGCCGTCTATGGTGCGCTTAATTTCACGATGCTGCGCGACTCCGTGTATCTGACGGCCCGCGCCGCGGCGATGGTCTGTTATCTGTTCGTGGGCTCGTGGACCTTCTCGTCGGTCTTCGCCTATCTCGGCGGCCAGACGGTGGTCGAGCAGTTCTTCATCGGCCTCGATCTCTCCACGGTCCAGTTCCTGCTGCTGACCCAGGTCATCATCTTCCTGCTCGGCTGGCCGCTGGAGTGGACGGAGATCATCATCATCTTCGTGCCGATCTTCCTGCCGCTTCTCGACGACTTCGGCGTCGATCCGATCTTCTTCGGCATCCTCGTCGCGTTGAACACGCAGACGGCGTTCAATACGCCACCCGTTGCGATGGCCGCGTTCTATTTGAAGGGCGTGGCGCCGCCGGAGGTGAAGCTCACCGACATCTTCGCCGGCGCGCTTCCCTTCGTGTTCATGGTCTTCTTCGTCATGTTCCTCGTCTATATATTCCCGGGGATCGCGTTGTGGCTGCCGGATTACCTCTACACGCCGCGGTGAGCCGCCGGTTTCGCGAGGGACATTCGGCATGAGTTTGAGCGCGTTGGGTCTCGCCGAGGCGGCAGCCGCGATTCGCGAAGGCCGCATTCGTTCGGTGGAACTGGTGCGGGACTGCCTTGCCCGCATCGGCGAAGTCAATCCGGCCGTGGAGGCATGGGCGCACCTCGACGGCGAGCACGTCATGCGTCAGGCCGAGGCAGCCGACCTCGCCCGCATGAAAGGGCAACCGACTGGGCCGCTGCACGGCGTGCCGATCGGCATCAAGGACATCTTCGACACCGGCGATTACCCGACCGAATTCGGCTCGCCCGCCTGGGCCGGACGCACGCCGCGTCATGACGCTTTTGCGGTCGCGCGGCTGCGTGCCGACGGCGCCATCATCTTGGGCAAGACGGTCACCACCGAATACGCTTATTTCCATCCCGGCAAGACGCGCAATCCGCACAACGCGGAGCGCACGCCCGGCGGTTCGTCGTCGGGGTCGGCTGCAGCCGTCGCCTCCTTCATGGTGCCGGGCGCGATCGGCAGCCAGACCAACGGTTCGGTGATCCGCCCCGCTTCGTTTTGCGGAACGGTCGGCTTCAAGCCGACGCACGGGCTGATCCCGCGCACCGGCGCGCTGCTACTCTCGCGCATGCTCGACCATGTCGGCGTATTCGCGCGTTCGGTCGAGGATGCGGCGCTCCTGGCAGAATCGCTCGCGGGCTTCGACGAGGAAGATGCCGATACACGGCCCGTGGCGCGTCCGCCTTTCGCGATGGCGGCGATCTCGGAGCCGCCGATCACGCCGCGCTTCGCTTTCGTGAAATCGCCGGTATGGGATCAGGCCGACGCGGCCACGCGGGAAGCCTTCGCCGAACTGGCGGCGGCGCTCGGCGAAAACGTCACGGAGCTTGATCTGTCGTCCGGCTTCCAGCGTGCGGTCGAGATGCACCGCGTCGTCATGGAGGTGGAGATGGCGCACAATCTCCACCGCGACTACGAGAAGCACGGTAGGCAGATGAGCCAGCAATTACGTGCGCTGCTCGATCGCGGCCGCGGCCACAAGGCGGTCGACTACGCGGCGGCCGTGGCCGGTGCGGCCCCGCTGAACGCCGGACTTGAGGAACTCTTCAACGAGTACGACGCGATTCTGACACCGGCCGCGCCCGGCGAGGCCCCTGCGGACGGAACCACCGGCAATCCGATCTTCAACACGATCTGGACCTATCTCGGTACGCCCGCCGTGACCGTGCCGCTGTTGCAGGGGGAGGCGGGGTTGCCGGTCGGTGTGCAACTTGTCGGCAGGCGGGGTAACGACGCACGCCTCTTGCGCACGGCGAACTGGTTGGTCAAGAATATCGGCGGCTGAAGTCCGCCGGACGGAGCGCTTCTCCCAAGCGGAGAAGCCGCAAGGAAACGAAGAAGAGGACAGAGGGGATCGTTATGAACTTCGTCACCGGCCTGATCGGCATTCTGGGCTACGCCGGTTTCTTCGGCTTCATGCTGTGGTGGACCAAGGCGCTCCCGCTCATCGTCATCGTCATATTCGTCGGCGGCCTCCTGATTTACGACTGGGTGCAGACGATGCGCTACGGCGAACCCGGCGCCGGCCGCAGATAGACTTGTTACGCGGGTCGCGCTGCGCCCAGGTGCTCCCGGAAGAACTCGACCGTTCGCTTCCACGCAAGGTCCGCCGCTTCCTTGTTGTAGCGCGCCGCGCCCGTATCGTTGTTGAATGAATGCTGCGCGCCCGGATAGACGTGCAGCCGGTAGTTTTTCTTGTTGGCTTTCAGCGCCGCCTCATAGGCTTCGATCCCGGCGTTCACGCCCGCGTCGTGCTCGGCATAGTGCAGCAATAGCGCCGCACGGATGCCTGGTACCTGTTCGGCCGGCACCTGCCGCCCATAATAGGCAACGCCGGCATCGAGTTCCTTGCTCGCTGCCGCCAGCCGATTGACCATCAGGCCGCCAAAACAGAACCCGACGGCGCCTACCTTGCCGGTCGATTCCGGATGCTTCCTGAGGAACGCGACCGCATCTGCGAGCGCCACCACCGCATCATCCTGGTTGAGTGTCGAATGAAGGGTACGCGCTTCGTCTTCGCTTGCGGGCGTTCCGCCGACGAGGGACAGAAGGTCGATCGCGTAAGCAAGGAAGCCGTCGAGCGCAAAGCGCCGCGCTACGTCTTCGAGGTGCGGATTGAGTCCGCGATTCTCGTGAATGACCAGTACCGCCGGGCGCTTGTCCTTGTCCTTGACGCGCGCAAGGTAGCCGCCGATCTTTCCTTTCGAGGAATCGAAGCTGACGCGCTCCGTGACAATCCGCGCGTCGTCGGCAGCGACGATGGCCGCGCGCGCATAGTTGTTTTGCAGGAGCGGCAGGAGAGCGACCGCGGCGGCCGAGGAGCCCGCGAGCTTTCCCAGCCGGTCCATGAAGTCGCGGCGGCTCAGGCCGCCATGCGTGAAGTGGTCGTAGAGATCGATGATCTTCTGGTCCATCGCGGCAGCTCCGTTCGGGGCCGCGATCCTAGCGGCGAAAACGGCCGTTCGAAGCCAGTGCGAGGTCAAAATCGCGCGAGCGGAACGTCAGCGTACCCGGTTGCCACTGACCGTGATCGAGGCAAAGCGGCTCGGTTCGCCGCCCGCGAGATCGCCCGTGATCGCGCGGCCGCCCGCCATGCCGACGACCGCTCCCTGCGTCACGTCGGCGATCAGATTATGCGCGATCAGCGCCGAACCGCCGCCCGGCTCGACGGAGACGCCGACGCCGATCGGCGTCGTGCGCACCACGTTGCCGGTGACGGTGACGTCGCGCACGCGCTTGCCGAACCCGGCCAGGATGCCCGCGAGCGGTGCGCCTTCGATCACGTTGCCGGTGATTGCCGAGTCCGCTTCCACCGCAATGCCGACGCCGCGGCCGGTGGCGGGGTCGCCGCGCCGCAGGTTGCGCACGAGATTGCCCTGGCACGCGACAAGCCGGCCGCCGTCCTCGCGGTCCGAAACCAAAATGCCGCCCGCTGCGTCGTCGATCGTGTTACCGGCGATCACCGCGCCATCAAGCCCGTCCTCGGCTCGCACCGCGTAGTCGCCGCTCGCCGCAAGCGCGTTGCCGCGGATATGCAGGTTGGCGCTGCGGATCGCGCGCAGCGACGACGCCGCGCAGCGGCGGATCTGGTTGTCCGCTGCGATCACCGCACTTGCGTTCTCGATGACAATGCCGTCGCCCTTGGCCGGGCCGCCCGCCGCGATGTGCTCGATGCGATTGGCAAGAATCTGCGTTCCATCATTGCCGCGCTGCCGGCGGCCGACCTGGATGCCGAATTGGCTGCAGTGGAAAATCGTGTTGTGGGAAAGTGCGAGGCCGCGCGAATCCTGTGCGGTAATGCCGCCGTTGGCCGCGCCGACAATGGTCGTATGCGCGATTTCGCCCTCGACGCCGATCAGGGAAATACCCGCGCCGCCGCTTTCCTGCAGGTAGCAGTCGAGGATGCGCAACCCGCGCACCTCGCGCAGCGACAGCAGCCCGCGCCCCTCCGGCAGGAATTGATTACGGCCGTCGAGCACAAGACCTTGCAGCGTGATCTGATCGGCACGGGCACAAGCCGCGATCGACGCGCCGTGTCCAAGCAGGAGCCGCGTCGCGCCGCGAACGCCGTAGAGCTGCGTGCCGGACTTCAATATAAGGTCGGCGGCGATATAGTTGCCGGCCGGTAGCCACAGCGGCACGCGCGCTTCCGCGGAGGCGTCGATCGCGCGTTGCAGCGCGTCCGTCTGGTCGTCGGGACTTCCGGCGTTAACCCCAAAATGGGTCACATCGAGTCCGAGCGAGCCGAGCGGCTGCGGGGAGGCGCGCGCAGGCGTCGGCAGCAAGGCGCCAGCGGCGCTGCCTGCCGAGAGGCCGAGCACGGAACGGCGGTCGATGGCCATGGACGCTCCCGAATGTTTCGAGAGAGTCGATACAAACGCCGTGCCGTTCGTCTGTGCCGTTGCGGGACGTTAACCGCCGCCCGCGTGGCGAGCGCAGCGAGCACCCACGCGGGCAAGTCAAACGGATGCCTGCGCGACGAGATCGGCAAGGATCGCACCGCCCGCGCGAACGAGCGCATCCATCGTCGGTCGCGGGCGGCCATGCTTGCCGTCCAGCCGGCCGCGCCGCCGCGGGCGGGGAATATGGACAAAGGCGACAAGCCGCGGGCGGCTATCTTCGCCGCTCATATGCAGTGCGCGGTAGAAGGCCGCGTTGCAGATATAGCGCCCGGCGTCGCGCGAGAGCCGCGCGTCGATTTTCATTGTACGGGCGGCGGCGAGAAGCTGCCGCGCGTCAGCGCGCACGCGCAGTTCCGCCGCCATGCCGGGGGTGAGCGAACGCGTCGAGTATTTTGCGCGCGATGCGTCGGCGTAGAATCCGGTCGCCTTGTTCACCGCCCGCTGCTCGATGCGCAGATAGTGCGTGCGCGAGGCGAGGCCGAAGAAAAGCACGGCGTCCGGATTGTGCCGCCGCAGGAGCGCCGGCAGTTCTTCGTTCACGGCCGCGTAACTGGTCGGCAGAATATGCGTGACGACGCGCACGCCTGCGAAGAAGGGACGCCGCAGCTTTGCGAGCCGCCGCACCAGTTCCGCGCTCGGATTTCGCGGCGCGCCGGGGAAGGGGCCGAATCCGATCACAAGCGCGGTGGTCATCGCTCAGAGCTTCAGAATGTCGGCGATCTCGTCGGCGGCGAGCGCGGGCGGCAGTTTGCCTGCCGCTACTGCCACCTCGAGCGAACGAAGTTTCGATCGGATCGCGGCGTCGCTCCGCAGCCGCGCCCGGAAGCGCTCGTCGATCAGTGTCCACATCCAGCGCACCTGCTGCGCGCGGCGCTTTTCTGCGAGACGGCCGCCTCGTTCGAGCTTGGTGCGGTGGTCGAGTACGGCTTGCCAGAGCGCCTCAATGCCTTCGCCGGTGAGTGCCGAGTAAGTGAGAACCGGCGCCTCGTCGCCGCCCGCGCTTCCCGCGATCAGATGGAGTGCGGCCTTGAGCGCGCCGGCGGCGGCCTTCGCCCGCGGGCGGTTGTCGCCGTCCGCCTTGTTGACCGCGACGACATCGGCGAGTTCAAGCAAGCCCTTCTTCATGCCCTGCAATTCATCGCCCGCGCCGGGCAGCATGAGCGCGACGAAACTGTCCGTCATCTCGGAAACGGCGACCTCGGATTGTCCGGCACCGACGGTCTCCACCATTACCACGTTGTAGCCTGCAGCCTCACATAGGAGCATCGTCTCGCGCGTCCGGCCCGCAACGCCGCCGAGCGTTCCGGCGGCGGGCGACGGACGGATGAAGGCGCGTGGATCGTTGGCGAGACGCTGCATTCGAGTCTTGTCGCCGAGGATCGAGCCGCCCGTGCGCACCGACGACGGATCGACCGCAAGCACCGCGACGCTGTGACCTTTGCCCGTCAGATAAGTCCCCAGCGCATCAATCGTTGTCGACTTGCCGACACCCGGCACGCCGGTAATGCCGACGCGCACGGCGTTGCCGGTCGCGGGCAGCAGCGCCTTCAGCAATTCCTGCGCCCGCTCGCGGTGCTCCGCTTTCTTGGACTCAACGAGCGTAATTGCACGCGCGAGCGCGGCGCGGTCGCCCGCGCGCACCTGCTTGGCGAGATCGCGATCCGAGGCGGCAGTCTTCGCGTTCACGGAAGGCGCCTCATTTCGGTTTTACCGGCACATATTTGACCGTTGGCTCGGGCGCGGCGGCCGCGATCGTTTTCAGGAATCCGGCCGGGTCCTTCGCGTCTTCGAGCCAGCAGTCGTCGGCCACCATCCTCATGCCGGCCTTCTTTACGGCTTCCCCGTCGATGGTCTTGCAGAGCAACGGCGACACCAGTCCTTCGCCGTTGCGAATCTGGAGAACCGCGAACCCGTAACGCTGGTCGCTGAAACGCGCCTGCACGAGATAGCGGTCGGGACCGAGCGCATGGAACGTGAAGTTGCCGTCCTCGCTCTTTCCCTTTTCGTCTAGCGAGTGAAAAATCTTGTTCGATCCGCCCACGAGCGTCACCATCTTTTGCTCGGACTGTTTCCATGCAGCCTTGCCGTCGGCGCGCTCGAAGATCGTGAGCGTCGTGCGTTCGCCGAAAGGCGCGGCGCGCTCGCCAAGGCCGGAAACCGGCGCCTTGGAGACGACGCACCCGCCCGCGACGGCGGCGAGAACAATGGCAAGCAGCGGAAAACGGCGCATGAATCGCTCCTGGACACGACATTAGCCGATCCGCCGGAAGGCGGCACCGGGACTAGATTTCCGCCAGCCGCGGCTCCGGCGTCAGCACCAGCGCCTTGTAGGTCACGAAATCCGCGCCCAACGGCCAGACGAACTGCGGAAACGCCTGCATGAGCGCGTCCGTATAGAAAGCGACGTGCTCCCCGCGGCAGATCATGAATTTCGCCGCCGCCACGATGTCCTCGCGGTCGATGACACAAAAGACACGCAGCTCGGGATGGGCGCGCAGGAAGGCGTCGACCGTCAGCGCCAGCGTCGGATAGCCGGGATGCAGCATGTCGTCGAGGCAGAGCACGCCACGCGGATCGAGCCCCGCGTAGCCGAGCGCGAGATCCTTGCTCAGATGGTCCTGCGTGTGCTCGCCGTCGATATGGAAGAAGCGCACGCGTTGGCCCGGTGCGAGCGCAAGCAGTTCATCCGGCGTCATCGTGCGGCTGTCGGCCTTATGCACGACGACGCGGTCGTCCTTCGGCCCGTGCTTCGCGAGCGATGCCCTGAAGCGGTCGATCACGCCCGGGTCGGGCCATTCGAAATGGTCGATGCCGATGCCGCGTTCGCCCGGCTGAAGCGCGTGCGCGAGCGCAATGAAGAAGCGCCCTTCGAATGTGCCGATCTCGGCGAGATGGCCGGAAATTCCATTCTCCGATTGGATCCGCATGGTGGCGGCCGCGATCGACGCCGCGAAGCGCGACGACATGCCCTTCACCTGGAGATAGCCGTCCGCGATGTAGCGGTCGGCGGCAGCGATGCCGGATTGGAGAAGCATGAGGCGACGAGCTATTCCGCCGCTTCGCGACGATGCCCAAGGCGCGCCGCGAGTTTCTTCAGGAGGTCCTCGGCAGCGTCGGCGATCACGGTGCCCGGCGGGAAGATCGCCTCGGCGCCAGCGGCCTTGAGCGCCTCATAGTCCTGCGGCGGCACGACCCCGCCGACCACGATCATGATGTCGCTACGGCCTTCCTTTTCCAGTGCCTTCTTCAACTCCGGCACGAGCGTCAGGTGGCCGGCCGCGAGCGAAGAGACGCCGACCACATGCACGTCGTTTTCGACCGCCTGTCGCGCGGCTTCGCCGGGAGTCGAGAAGAGGGGGCCTACGTCCACGTCCCAGCCGAGATCGGCGAAGGCGGACGCGATCACCTTCTGGCCGCGATCGTGACCGTCCTGCCCGACCTTGGCGACGAGGAGGCGGGGGCGGCGGCCTTCTTCTTCCTCGAAGACCTCGACCAGACGCTGCACGCGGGCGACTGCGTCGTTCATGGCTCCCGCCTCCCTCAAATAGACGCCGGTGAGCGTCCGCGTTTCAGCACGATGGCGGCCCCAGGTCTTTTCAAGAGCCGAGGAGATTTCTCCGACCGTCGCCTTCGCGCGCGCGGCGTCGACCGCGAGCGCCAATAGATTGCCTTGGCCGGATTCGGCGGCCTTGGTCAAAGCGCCGAGCGCGGCCTCGAGCACCTTCGGATCGCGTTCGGCCCGGAGCCGCTTCAGCTTGTCGATCTGGAGCTTGCGTACGGCGGAATTGTCGACCTTGAGCACGTCGATCTGTTCCTCGTGCTCGGGCCGGTAGCGGTTGACGCCGACGACCGTCTGCGTGCCGGTGTCGATGCGCGCCTGTGTCTTCGCCGCCGCCTCTTCGATGCGGAGCTTTGGCAGGCCGGCCTCGATGGCCTTGGTCATGCCGCCGAGCTGCTCGACTTCCTCGATATGCGCCCATGCTTTCCGGGCGAGTTCATAGGTCAGGCGTTCGACATAGAATGAGCCGCCCCACGGATCGGCGATGCGCGTGGTGCCGCTTTCGCGCTGAAGGAAAATCTGTGTGTTGCGCGCGATACGGGCCGAGAAGTCGGTCGGGAGCGCAAGCGCCTCGTCGAGCGCGTTCGTATGCAGCGACTGCGTATGGCCCTGCGTCGCGGCCATCGCTTCGACCGCTGTGCGGATCACATTGTTATAGACATCCTGCGCCGTCAGCGACCACCCGGAGTTCTGACAGTGCGTGCGCAGTGACAGCGAGCGCGCGTCCTTCGGCTTGTGTGGCTTCATAAGCTTCGCCCAGATCATGCGCGCCGCGCGCATCTTGGCGATCTCCATGAAGTAATTCATGCCGATCGCCCAGAAGAACGAAAGGCGCGGCGCGAACTGGTCGATGTCGAGCCCGGCCTTCATGCCGGCGCGCACATATTCGGCGCCGTTCGCGAGCGTATAGGCGAGTTCGAGGTCCTGCGTCGCTCCCGCTTCCTGCATGTGATAGCCGGAAATCGAGATCGAGTTGAATTTCGGCATGTTCTTCGCGGTGTAGGCGAAAATGTCCGAAACGATCCGCAGCGACGGCTCGGGCGGGTAGATATAGGTGTTGCGGACCATGAACTCTTTCAGAATGTCGTTCTGAATCGTGCCTGCGAGTTTTTGCGGCGGCACGCCCTGTTCCTCGCCCGCGACGATATAGAGCGCGAGCACCGGCAGCACCGCGCCATTCATGGTCATCGACACGGTCATCTCTTCGAGCGGAATGCCGGAGAAGAGCGTGCGCATGTCGTAGATGGAGTCGATCGCGACGCCCGCCATGCCGACATCGCCCGAGACGCGCGGATGGTCGGAGTCGTAGCCGCGATGTGTCGCAAGGTCGAACGCGATGGAGAGCCCCTTCTGACCGGCGGCGAGATTGCGCCGATAGAAGGCATTGGAGTCTTCGGCCGTGGAGAAGCCGGCATATTGTCGGATCGTCCATGGCTGCGTGACGTACATCGTGGGGTATGGACCGCGCAGGAACGGCGCGATGCCGGGCCAGGTGTCGAGGAAGTCGATGCCCGCAAGATCGTTCGTGCCGTAAACCGGCTTCACCGGAATTTCCTCGGGCGTCATCCACGCATTGCCGTCCGCGTGCGGGGCTGCGAGTTTGGGCTCGCGCCACTCGGTCTTGGTGAAATCGGGCAGGCGGGTCATGGCCGCACTTATATCATGGCCGGGTTGACGTTATTCAAACGCCTCGGCCAGCCGGGTCGGCGTAAGCGGCTCAAACACAATGGTTTTCGACATTTCAGGCAACTTCACCCGCGCCGCGTCGAGCACCTTGGCGGGCGTCTCGGCGGGGTTCGGGAATATCGTCGTGCCGGTGAGCGCGTCCTTGCCGTCCTTCAATGCTTGCTCGCGGGCCGCGCGCACGGCGGCGACCTGCCGCTGAAACTGACCTTGCTCTAGTGCGGCGGCGAGTCCGCCCGCGCGTTCGAGCTCCTGAAACTGCGACCACGCGCTGGCGCAAAGTTTCGCTGTCAGATCCTCAATGCCGCCGGATCCCGCTGCCGGGTCCGCGACCTTCGCGAGATTGGACTCGTCGAGCAGAATGAGCTGCGTGTTGCGCGCGATACGCCGCGCCGTTTCATCCGGCAACCCGAGCGCGTTGGTGAAGGGGAGGGCCGTGATCGCGTCCGCGCCGCCGAGCCCGGCCGCGACGACGGCCATCGTGGCGCGCAGCATGTTCACCTGCGGGTCGCGCCTGGTCATCATGCGCCACGCTGTCTCGGCGGAGAGGAAGACCGGTTCGGGCGCAAGGCCGGAGGTTTCCTCAACGCGCGTCCAGAGTTTCCTGAGCGCGCGGAATTTCGCCATCGTCAGGAACTGGTCGGAGTCCGCGGCGAGGCGAAAGAAGATCATGCGCCGTGCTGTGTCGAGCGCGACGCCGGCGGTTTCAAGCATGCGCAGATAGCCGACCGCGACGGCGAGCACGAAACCAAGCTCCTGTGCCTCCGAACCGCCCGCGTTATGCACCACGCGCCCGTCAGCGGCCATGAACGGGCCGCGCAAGCCTTCGGCGATGAGGTCCTGCACATATTGCGCGACCACCGGTGCGAGTTTGTCCCACACGAGCGCATGGCCGCCCGCCGCCGCCATGAGCCCGAGCGGATCGAAGCCGACGCGGATCGCGGTCTTTGCTGGATCGATGTCCCGGCGCCGGAAGAGCTTCGCGATGTGGAGCGGCGCGTCGCGCGCTGACGAGGAGAGCTGGCATTCGATGGAAATCGCATCGAGATAGACATTGTCGAGGACGCGTTCGATGGCCGCGTCGGAACCGTCGAGGCCAAAGCCATAGGCACCGACCGAGCCTGCAAAGACGAGCGAGAGTGCCGTAGCACCATTCTCGAGATCGTTCAGCGCCTGCTTGTTCGCGGCCGCCGTGTCCGGATGGTCGATGCGTTGCATGACCTGCCAGGGCTTGCCCGGCGCGCGGCCCGCGATGGCGGTTGCTATTGCATCGCGCTCATACAGCGGCTCGACGGCGAGCCCGTCATAGGTTTTCGAAACGAGCGTCTCAAACGGTGCGCCCTTCAGTACCTTATCGACGAGCTTCAGCCAGTCCTCGCGGCTGGCGGCTGGAAATTCGGCGGCGAGCTTGAGTTGGGCCATGGCGCGAAAATCTATGCGCCATCGCGGCGGGCTTGCCAAGCGCGCGGCTTCATCCTTCGAGGGCGGTTCTTAACCCGTTTTGTATTGCCTGACGCCTGTTTGATCGAGCCGCGCCAGCGCGTCCGCCACCTTCACGCCGCCAACCGAAAGCGCCGGCGCAATTTCCGCGAGCGGCACCAGCACGAAGGCACGCTCCATCATGCGCGGATGCGGAATCTGCAAATCGGGCTCGCTCAGCGAAACGCCTTCATAGAGCAGAATATCGAGGTCGATGACGCGCGGGCCGAAGCGCTCGGCATTCGTGCGGTCTCGCCCAAGCTCGCGCTCGATCTCAAGCAGCTTCGTGAGAAGCGCCTTTGGCGCAAGTTGCGTTGTGCCGTGAACGACCTGGTTGAGATAGCGGCCCTGGTTCGCCGCGCCCCACGGTTCGGTCTCGTAAATCGACGACGCGCGCTTGATTGTGAGTGCTTCGCGGGCGAGTGCCACACGCGCGCTCGCAAGGTTGCGCTCGCGGTCGCCGAGATTGCTCCCAAGCGCGACGTAAACGTCAGCCATCGCGCTTGCGCGCCATCGTCACGGTCGCCGAGACATGGTCGATCACGGCCGGGACCGGCGCCGACGGCTTGCGCACCGTAACGGTCACGGCATGCGCTCTCGGGAAATGTGCCAGAATCGCGCCGGCGACATGCGCCGCGCTCGCCTCGATCAGATAGAAGTGCTTGTCGCGGAAGGCGGCTTCCGCGATCGCCGTCGCCTCGCCGTAGTCCACCGTGTCCGTGATGCGGTCGCTCTTCGCGGCGGCGGCGAGATCGACGTCAATCAGGATATCGAGAACGAAGCGCTGGCCGAGCTGCTGCTCGGCCTCGTTCACGCCGTGCCGCGCGAACAGCACCAGCCCCACGATCTCGATCTTGCCATGCGTGGTCATTGTGCCTTCCTGATTGCTGCCGCGACCCGCAGCGCCTGCACGGTCTCGGCCACGTCATGTACGCGCACGATATCCGCCCCCGCAAGTGCGGCCATGACATTGCCTGCGATGGAGCCGCCGAGCCGCTGGTCGGGCGGGGCGGGGGAAACGGACTCGATGAAGCGCTTGCGCGACAACCCCATCAGCAGCGGCAAACCGAACTCACGCAACTCGGCAAGTCGCGCGACGGCCTGAATGCTCTGCTCCGGCGTCTTGCCAAAGCCGATGCCGGGATCGAGCACGATGCGTTCGCGTGCAACGCCCGCACGCGCGGCGATCTCTAGCGAGCGTGTGAAAAATTCACGAATGTCTTTGAGGATGTCGATGCCGGCATCGGTCTTGTCGCGGTTGTGCATCAGCACCACGGTCGCGCCATGTTCGGCCGCGACCCGCGCCATGTCCGGGTCGCGCTGAAATCCCCAGACGTCGTTGAGGATCACGGCTCCCTGTTCGAGCGCCCAGGCGGCGACCTTCGCCTTGATCGTGTCGATGGAAACGGGAACGCCGAGCTTTGTCATAGCGGGGAGAACCGGCTTGAGCCGCGCGAGTTCCTCCGCTTCATCGACCGGCTTCATGCCACCGTAAGGCCGTGTCGATTCCGCGCCGATGTCGAGGATGTCCGCGCCTTGCTCCGCGAGCCGGCCCGCCTGCTCGATCGCTTTCGCAGGCTCAAGAAACTGTCCGCCGTCGGAGAACGAGTCCGGCGTCACGTTCACAATACCCATGACGAGCGTTCGCTCGCCGGTCGGCAGGGTGAAGTCGCGTGCGCGCAGAGGGCGGGAAGGGGACACAGCCAGCATGGCCTACAATATCATACGGCCCGCCGGAAAAGCCGCCGGCCCTGAAGGCCGGATAAAACGCCTCAATATGTAATCTTCATCGGCAGCGACTTGGCTTCGGCGATCCATTTGCTGATCGCCTTCTCGCTCGGCAGCAGCCGCACGAGCTTTCGCTTGGTGTTGGCCGTCGCCATCTTTTCCGCGAGCTTTTTCGGGTTGCGGTATTTCAGCTCGCGTACCGTATCGACGCCGGCGGCTTCGAGCAGTTCGGAATACTCCTCGCCGACGCCCTTGATGCGCATCATGTCGGCCATGTTGGCCCACTTCAGAATGCGCGAAGGCTCCACGCCCGTCTTCTCGGCGAGCGCCTTGCGGCCGCGCGGGCTCTTCGCCTCTTCCAGCAGCCGGCTCGTGGTCCTGATCCGCAAACTTTTCAGCCGTTCGGCGTAGGCCGGGCCTATCCCCTCGATATCGGTGATCGGATAGGACATGACAGCACCCCCACTTATTTATCTTTTTGGCCTCGCACCTGTGCTTGCCCCGATTATGGCGGGTCCACGCATGGCCGCACAAGCGCTGTCAATCCGCGGTGGAGACATTTCCGGGCGGTGTTGCTGCAGCGCAAGCATCGCCGTGGTAAGACGATGGGCAGCGATTTATAAGGTCCGGAAGACGGAACGGACGGGAGCAAACCGATGGCGGGCAAGGAATCCGGCGGCAAAATCTTCGTCGGCAAGAGCGAAAAGCCGGAGGAGCTGACTCTCAGGCTCGCCAATCGCCATGGTCTCGTCACCGGCGCGACCGGCACCGGCAAGACCGTGACGCTGCAAGTGCTCGCCGAAGGTTTTTCCAACGCCGGCGTTCCGGTATTCGCAGCCGATATCAAGGGAGACCTCTCCGGCATCGCGGAAGTTGGTCAGCCGAAGGACTTCATCCTCAAGCGCTGCAAGGAAGTCGGCATCGAGTACCAGCCCGACCAGTTTCCGGTCATCTTCTGGGATCTGTTCGGTGAGCAGGGCCACCCGATCCGCGCCACCGTCTCCGAAATGGGGCCGCTCCTGCTGTCTCGCCTGATGAATCTGAACGATACGCAGGAAGGCGTGCTCAATATCGCCTTCCGGGTCGCCGATGAGCAGGGCCTGTTGCTGCTCGACCTCAAGGATTTGCGCTCGATCGTCACCTATGTCGGCGAAAACGCCGCCAAGCTCACAACCGCCTACGGCAACGTCTCGACCACCTCCGTCGGCGCCATTCAACGCCAGTTGCTGGTGCTGGAAAGTCAGGGCGGCGACAAGTTTTTCGGCGAGCCGGCGCTCGAGATCAAGGATCTCATGCGTATCGACCGTGACGGCCGCGGCTATGTCAACGTCCTGGCCGCCGACAAACTGATGAGCTCGCCGCGCCTCTATTCGACGTTCCTGCTATGGCTGCTCGCGGAGTTGTTCGAGGAGATGCCCGAGGTTGGCGATCCCGACAAGCCGAAGCTCGTCTTCTTCTTCGACGAGGCACACCTGTTGTTCGACGAGGCTCCGAAAGCCTTGCTCGAAAAGATCGAGCAGGTGGTTCGCCTCATTCGCTCCAAGGGCGTCGGAGTCTATTTCGTCACACAGAACCCGCTCGACGTGCCGGATTCGGTGCTGGGGCAACTCGGCAACCGCGTGCAGCACGCGCTGCGCGCCTACACGCCGCGCGACCAGAAGGCGGTGAAGGCTGCCGCCGACACGTTCCGCCCCAATCCGAAGCTGAAGACCGCGCAGGTTATCACCGAGCTTGGCGTCGGCGAGGCGCTGGTGTCGTTCCTCGAAGACAAGGGTGCCCCCTCGATCGTCGAGCGCTGCCTGATCCGTCCGCCGTCCGCGCGCATCGGGCCGCTGACGCCCGAGGAGCGCCGCAAGATCATTGGGGACAGCCCCGTGCGGGGCCAGTACGACAAGACCATCGACCGCGAGTCCGCCTACGAAAAGCTCCAGAAGAAGACCGGGGAGCAGATGGCGGAGGCCGAAGCGCAGCAGCAACAGGAGGCGTCGAGCGAAGGCGGCATCGGCGGCTTCATCGGCTCGATCTTTGGTACCAACCGCAAGCGCGGGGAAAAGCTCACCACAACCCAGCGTGTCGCCCGCGACGTCACCCGGACCGTGACCAACCGGGTGGCAGGGCAGGTCGCCGCCGACATGGGCCGGAAGATGGGCGGCAGCATTGGCGGCTCGGTGGGCCGGGCCGTAGTGCGGGGCGTCTTGGGCAGCATCCTCAAGCGCTGAGGGTATTTCCGGACCGCTCAATCCCGTTGCATGCCCGCCGGGATTTGGTAACGTTGACCTCACGAAAACGTGAGGTGCCGGGTCGGCCGGATTTCCCGGCCGGCTTCAGCCGGATCGCCAGGGCACCGCACGGGCGGGGCAACCATGCGGATTTTTTCCTCGGCTCGGGTCGCCGTGATCGACGCCGATGCCGCTCGCCGGGGGGCGCTCTGCGCCGCCATGGCCGAGTTCGGACTGTTGCAGCTTCTTCCTGCGGCCGATTTTGACGAGGCTCGTGAACATTTTGCGCGCGCGCCGCTCGATCTCTGCGTCGTGCATGCGCCTACCTTCGCAGCGAGCGGCAGCCCGTTTCCGCCGTACCCGTTCGACCCGGCGCGCACGCCTGCGATTCTGATCGCACAATTCACGGCTGGCGAAACGATGCGCATGGCGCTCGCGCACGGCTATCGCGTCGTGCTGCCTGCGCCCGCCGTGCCGCGCATCGTCTATCGGCGCATCGGTTCGGTCCTGCAAAAAGTCCGCCGCGCCAACCGCGTCAAGGGACCGGAACTCGCGCTTCACGCGACACCCACGCTGCAATAATTTGCGCGCGCCCGCGCGGCGGCTTATGGCTTTCGTCCGTAATGGAGGAAGGCAATGGCGCTCGACGGCGTGCTGGCGGCGATCGACCGCGATCTCGACAAGAGCCTGAATCGTCTGTTCGCGCTTCTGCGCATCCCGAGCATTTCCACCGACCACGCTTACGCCGCCGAGTGCGAGAAGGCGGCGCAATGGCTCGCCGCGGAACTGAATTCGCTCGGCTTCGAAGCGAGCGTCCGCCCGACCAAGGGCCGGCCGATGGTGGTGGCGCATTCGCGCGGAGAGACGGCGCGCGGCCCGCATATTCTCTTCTACGGCCACTATGACGTGCAGCCACCGGACCCGCTCGATCTCTGGCAATCGCCGCCCTTTGAGCCGCGCATAGCAGAAGTGAATGGCCGCAAGCAGATCGTCGCCCGCGGCACCGCCGACGACAAAGGCCAGTTGATGACATTCGTCGAAGCCTGCCGCGCCTTCATCGAGACCGAAGGCAAGTTGCCGTTGCCCGTCACGATCCTGTTTGAAGGCGAGGAGGAGACGGGTAGTCCTTCACTCAAGCCGTTTCTCGACGCGAACAAGGCCGAGCTGAAAGCCGACGTCGCGCTCGTCTGCGACACCGATATGTGGGACGCGAACACGCCCGCCGTCACGACAATGCTGCGCGGGCTCGTGCTGGAAGAGGTGGTCGTCAAGGCCGCGAGCCGCGATTTGCATTCCGGCCTGTTCGGTGGTCCCGCGATCAACCCGATCCGCGTCCTTGCACGCGTGCTCGCCGATATCCACGACGAGGACAATCGTATCGCCATTCCCGGGTTCTATGACGGTGTCGGCGAACTCGACGCCAATGTGCGCGCGCAGTGGATGGATCTGAACTTCAATGCGCGGCATTTTCTCGGCGATATCGGACTGGGCGTGCCGGCCGGAGAAAAGGACAGGCACATTCTTGAGCAGATGTGGTCGCGTCCGACTTGCGACATGAACGGCATTGTCGGCGGCTACACGGGTGAGGGATCGAAGACTGTGATCCCCGCGCGCGCTTCCGCCAAGGTTTCGTTCCGCCTCGTCGGCGATCAGGACCCGGTGCGAATCCGCGACGCCTTCCGCGCTTTTGTCCTTGAACGGATGCCCGCTGACTGCGAAGCCGGGTTTATCTCGCACGGCGCGAGCCCGGCGCTCCGCCTGCCGCTCGAATCCCCGTATCTCGCGAAGACCCGTAGCGCGCTGGAAGCGGAGTGGGGGAAGCCCGCGGTGCTGAAGGGTTCGGGCGGCTCGATCCCGATTGTCGGCTCCTTCAAGCACGACCTTGGCATGGACTCGTTGCTCGTCGGCTTCGGGCTCGACGACGACCGTATCCACTCGCCCAATGAAAAGTACGACCTTGAATCCTTCCGCAAGGGCGCGCGAAGTTGGGCGCGGATCCTGTCGGCGCTGGCCCAATGAAAACGCCGCCGCCCGGTCAGGGCGGCGGCGCAAAAAACATAAGCGTTACTTCGCCTTCGAATAAAGCTCTGCGACGTATTCCCAGTTCACGAGGTTCTCGACGAAGGCCTTGAGGTAGTCCGGCCGGCGGTTGCGATAGTCGATGTAATAGGAGTGCTCCCACACGTCGCAGCCGAGGATCGGCGTGCCGCCGTGCACGAGCGGGCTCTCACCGTTCGGCGTTTTCGCAATGCCGATCTTGCCGTTCTTGACCTCGAGCCACGCCCAGCCCGAACCGAACTGCGTGACGCCGGCCTGGATGAAATCTTCCTTCATCTTGTCGACCGAGCCGAAGTCGGCCTTGATCTGCTTTTCCAGTTCGCCCGGAAGATTGCCGCCGCCCTTGGGCTTCATCCACTTCCAGAAGTGCAGGTGGTTGTAGTGCTGGCCGGCATTGTTGAAGAGACCGGCGTTCTTGCCGAACGCGCCCTTCACGATCTCTTCGAGGCTCTTGCCCTCGAGCCCCGACCCCTCAAGCAGCTTGTTGCCGTTGTCGACATAGGCCTTGTGGTGCTTGTCGTGGTGATATTCCAGCGTTTCCTTCGACATGTAGGGCGCCAGCGCATCGTGGGCGTAGGGCAGATCGGGCAGGCTGAATGACATCGGGACCTCCAACGGAAACAGGGGTAATCGTGGGCCTGTATGGCCCGGATCGAGCGATCCTGCAAAATTGGAACTCGGGCGCAAGCGCGATGTTCCGATGGCGGGTTAAGATCAAGCCGCCGATTCGCCTCCTGCCGTGAAAGAAGGCAAATTGGCCGAATGAAACCCCGGCGCAAAAAATTGCGCCCGGAGCAAAGACTTGATGCCGCTTTTTCTACTGATCGTGGGCGTCGTCCTCGCACTGTTGGGCGTGGCCGGCCTTGCCGCGGGCGCGCCCGACTGGGTGCTTGGCCTGTCGATTGGCGCCACGCTGATTACGAGCGGTGCCATCATGCTCGTCGGCGGTCTCATTCTGATCGGGTTGAGCCAGGTTCTGACGACCCTGCTGGAGTTGCAGCGCCGGCTTGAGATGGGCACGCCTGCTCCCGCGCCGGTCGCGCGCGCCGCGATTGCGCCGCCGGACGATCGTCCGCAGCCGCGCCAGGGAGCGCGTGCGCCGGCGCCAACGGAATCCGGCGACGCCGGCGAGCCGCCGCGCGTGCGGCGTACGCCGCGTGAGCCGCAGCCGGAGCAGGCGGGCGACGAACATCCGAACGCCCCGCGTGAGCCGGCAATTTCCACCGACCAGCCGCGCCCGCGCCGCGAGCGGCCGCGCGAAGCGCCCGCCGAAGAGATCGCGCGCCCGCGCCGGCCGGGTCTCCCGCAACCGCCGGGCGAGGAATTGCCGCGCCGGCGTGGTCCTGCGACGCCGCCGTCTTTCGAGGAAGACGATCAGCCTCTGCGGTTGCGTACGCGGGGCGAAAACCCGCGCGAGGAAATCCCGCGCGCGCGCGGTGATCGCCCGCGCGAGCAGAAGGGCGACGATAGCCCGCGCGAGTTCGGGCCGATCCCATCCGTCCCGCAGCCGTTCAGCGGCGAGGGACGTCGCGGCGGTTTGGCTCCTGCTTCGACGCCCGCGCCGGAGCCCGTTGAAACGTCCGAGTCCTATCTTCCGAAATTCCGTCCGGCCGAGCCTGCGCCCGCGCGCAATCAGGGTTCGGAAACGGTGGTGCGTTCGGGGGTGATCGGCGGCATGGCCTACACGCTCTATGCCGACGGCTCGATTGAGGCGGAACTGCCGATCGGTACGGTGCGCTTCAATTCGATTGCCGAGTTGCAGGATCACGTCATGCGCACCGGCGCGGAAGCCGACGGCGACTTCAGCGACCCGACGCGCTAGACGGGCGCCGTAGCCGCTACAGCCCGCGGCCGGTTCACGAGCCAGATCCCGATCGCGACCAGCGCGAGCGACAGGATGAGCGCCGCGCTCACGCGCTCGCCCAGTAATGCCGCGCCAAACAGCAGTCCGAACAGCGGCGTGAGAAACGTGAAGGTCGAGAGCGTCGACGCGGGATAGATGCGGATCAGCGCGAACCAGACGAGATAGGACGCAAAGGCGACGATGATCGCCTGGAACGCGATTGCGCCGATCACGAACCATGCGGGATCGAACAGCCCGCGCTCTCCGAGCAGGAGCGCGAAGGGCGTGAGCAGCGCGCCGGAGACCGCAAGCTGATAGGCGAGGGTCTTGGCCGGATCGATGCGCGCGAGCTTGCTTGCCTTCACCAGCACGGTCGTCGCGCCCCACAGGAAGGCGGCGGCGAGCATCATGGCGTCGCCGATCAGCGCGCGGCGGTCGGGCAGCGTCAGTCCGTCCGAGAAGGCGATCACCACGCCGGCGAAGGCGCAGATAAGACCGATCACCTGCCAGCGATGCATCTGCTCGCCCGGCACGAACAGGTGCGCGCCGAGCGCCACGAAGAACGGCGTCGTGTAGAGAATGATCACACCGCGCGCTACGTCGGTATAGGCCAGCGCCCAGAAGATCAGCGCGAACTCGACCGCGAACATGACGCCCGCCAGCACGCCGGGTACGAGCGTGCCGTCGCGCTCGAACAGTTTGATCCCGCGCAACTGCGCCCAGACGAGCAGGCAGGCGAGTGCGCCGAGCGAGCGCAGTCCGCTTTGGAACGCCGGTGAGACGCCCGCATTGGCGAGCTTAACGGCGACATGGCTAAGCGCCCACAGCGCGCAGAGACCGACGGTTGCGAGAGTGGCAAGGCCATCCAGCCGGTCGCGCTTGTGCATGCGTCAGGCCAGCCCCGCCGTTCTCAGCGCAAACACATGGCCGAGCGCGACTTCCTCAAGCCGGTCGAAGCGGCCGGCCGCGCCGCCGTGGCCGGCATCCATGTTGGTCTTGAGCCAGAGCGGGTTCCTGTCGGTCTTCAGCGCGCGCAGCCGCGCCACCCACTTGGCCGGCTCCCAATAGGTGACGCGCGGATCGGTGAGGCCCGCGAGCACCAGCATCGCGGGATAGTCCTGCGCCTTCACGTTGTCATAGGGCGAGTAGCCGCCGATGCGCTTGAAGACGGCGGGATCGACGATGGGATTGCCCCATTCGTTCCATTCCGGCGGCGTCAGCGGCAGGGTGTCGTCGAGCATGGTGTTCAGCACATCGACGAACGGCACCTCGGCGAGGATGCCGCCGAAGAGGTCCGGCCGCAGGTTGGCGATCGCGCCCATCAGCATGCCGCCCGCCGAGCCGCCATGCGCGACGACACGGCCCTTCGCCGTGAATTGCTGCGCGATCAGGTGCTCGGCCGCCACGATGAAATCGCGGAAGGTGTTCTCCTTTTTCGCCAGCTTGCCCTCGCGATACCAGCGCCAGCCCTTGTCCGTGCCGCCGCGGATATGTGCGATGGCGTAAACGAAACCTCGGTCCACGAGCGACAGCCGATTCGTGCTGAAGCTCGCCGGGATTGCATGGCCGTAGGCGCCGTAGCCGTAGAGCAGGAGCGGGGCCGAGCCGTCGAGGCTCAAGCCTTTGCGATAAAGTATGGAGATCGGCACCGTCTCGCCGTCATGCGCGGGCGCCTGGATGCGGCGCGTGACATAGTCGGCGGGGTCGTGGCCCGACGGTACTTCCTGCCGTTTCTTGAGTTCGCGCGCCCGCGTGCGCATGCCGTAGTCCCACACCTCGGACGGCGTGGTCATTGAGGAATAGGAGAAGCGCAACTCGTCGGTGTCGAACTCGTAGCCGCCGACCATGCCGAGCGAATAGGCTTCTTCCGCGAAGGCGATCGTGTGCTCGTCGCCGTCCTTGAGCCGCCGCACCACGATGCGCGGCAGACCGTCGGCGCGCTCCAACCGCACCAGCCAGTCGCGCAGGATGCCGATGCCGAGCTGCAGCACGCCGGCCCTGTGCGGGATCAGATCGCGCCAGTTCTCACGTCCGGGCTTTGCGAGCGGCGCGGTGACGATCTTGAAGTCCTCGGCGCCGTCCGCATTCGTATGAATGAACAGCGTCGGCTCGCCGTTCAGGTCCGGATGATGCTCGACGTCGTAGCGCTCGCCCTCCTTGCGCGCGGCCACGAGCCGCGGCTTCGCGCCGGGATCGCGCAGGTCGAGCAGATGCGCCTCGCTCGTTTCATGGTCGCCGCCCGAGATGACCGCGAACTCGCCCGCCTGCAATTCGGAGACATTGATGAAGAAGCCCTTGTCGGGCTCGTCATAAACCAGCTCGTCCGTTTCGGCGGGTGTGCCGAGCTTGTGACGATAGACCTGCGTCGGCCGGTGCTCGAAGTCACGCTTCACGTAATAGAAGGCGCCCGCGTCGGCGGTCCACACCACGCCGCCGGTGGTATCGGGCACGATGTCGGGAAGGTCCGCGCCGGTCGCAATCGCCCGCACGCGCACCTTGAAATATTCCGAGCCCGCATCGTCCGCCGACCATGCGAGCAGCTTGTGATCCGGCGAATGGCGTCCGCCGCCAAGCTGGAAATAGGCAAGGCCCTTGGCGAGCGCGTCCCCGTCGAGCAAGAGTTCCTCCGGCCCGCCCGCGCTCGGGATGCGGCAGAGCAGCGGATGCTGCCCGCCCTCGCGATAGCGCATGGAATAGGCGAACGGCCCGTCGCGCGACGGCACGCTCGAATCGTCTTCCTTGATGCGCCCGCGCATCTCGGCAACCAGCGCACGTTTCAGTTCCGCAAACGGCGCGAACGCGGCTTCGACATAGTTGTTCTCGGCTTCGAGATAGGTGCGGATGTCCGGGCTGAGTTTGGCCGGGTCGCGCATGACCTCGCGCCAGTTCGCGTCGCGCAGCCACGCATACTCGTCGGCAAGCGTCTCGCCGTGAAACTCGCGCGTAGTCGGCCGGGCTTCTGCGAAGGGCAGGGCGGAGGCTTCCGCCCCGGACTTACTTTTTGTCACCCGCTTCGCCTTCCGGCTTGAGCTTGAGCGCGACGCCGTTCATGCAATAGCGCAGGCCGGTCGGTTCGGGCCCGTCGGGGAAGACATGGCCGAGATGCGCGTCGCAGGTGGCGCAGCGAATCTCGACGCGGCGCGACAGCATCGAGAAGTCCTCGTGCTCGGTCACGGCGTCGGGCGAAATGGGCTGCCAGAAGCTCGGCCAGCCGCTGCCGGACTCGTATTTCGTGTCCGACTTGAACAGCGGCGCGCCGCAGCTCGTGCAGGCATAGACGCCCTGCCGTTTCTCGACGTTGAGCGGGCTTGAAAAGGGCCGCTCCGTGCCGTGCTGGCGCGTCACATAATACTGCTCCGGCGTCAGCTCCTTCTGCCATTCGGCATCGGTCTTCTTTACTTTCGGGGAGGCGGGATCGGCCATGGCGGACTCCGGGGCTGGTCGTGAGCAGGAGGTAGGCGCCCATACGCGCGCTGGCAAGGCACAGCATTACAGACGTGCGATTGTAAAGACGGGAAATCGCCCCGCAACGCCCAAGTATTCAGACCGGCTATGCTTGTCCGCGCCCGAATCGATCCGTAGCCTTTACTGCGAGGGACATCATGAGCGATCCGAAGGACACGGATTTCGTCGGCCTCGCGGCCCAGGTCGTCGCCGCCTATGTCGGCAATCACTCCGTGCCCGCCGCAGAACTGCCCACGCTGATCGACGACGTACACAAGGCGCTGATCCGCGCGGCGCGCGGGACCGGCGCGCAGCGCGAGCCGCAAAAGCCCGCTGTGCCGCCGAAACGCTCGGTCACGCCGGAGCACATCGTCTGTCTTGAGGACGGAAAGAAGTTCAAGTCGCTGCGCCGTCATCTGAAGAGTCAGTACGGAATGTCACCCGAGCAATATCGCGAAAAGTGGGGGCTGCCCGCCGACTACCCGATGGTCGCACCGAATTACGCCGCGACCCGCTCCGCGCTCGCCAAGAAGATGGGGCTGGGCAAGCAGCAGGGCCGCCGCAAATAAGTTCGCCGAAATCCTTGCCCCCGCCTCGCCGCATGAGCCGCGCGAGGCGCAGCAAGATGAGATGACGCAGCGGATCGTACCCGCCATGCAGGCTGCCGGCCGCGCGCCGTTCGCGCCGAAGCGCCCGCGCGAGTCGTTGCGCGAGCGCTGGATCGGCGTCCATCACCCGCCAGCCATTGCCTAAGCCGAGCCACATCAGCCGCCGTTCAAGTTGCGCGCTGGCATCTTCCCGCCGCATGGCGCGGATGCGTCCGCGCCGGCCGGAGCCGTTCTGCATCGATTGCTCTCCCTGTCAGACCGCGCGGATGATGCGGCCGCGGGAAAGAGCGGGGAAAACGAGCGGGAAGAATTTTTGCAAGGAATCGCCGGTTTCTGTCTAAACCATTGAATATCTGGAATATATTCCTTTCATTCAACGCTGTTTCCACACTCCCCGAAATTGCCTCATCCTGCCGCTATGTATAAATTCCTATAGAGAGGATATGATGCTCAATCGGAACCTGGAGGCGGGCAGGACTCGCCGGCCGGCGCCGCGGAACATGGCGAAGCCCGCCGCGCCCTGCCACATCGCGGCAAAACTCGCCGCGGCGCATTACGAAGTGCCGCTCGCGCAACTGCGAACGCGCCGCCGCGGCTCGCAGCAATCCACCCGCGCCCGCCACGTCGCGATCTATCTCGCGCATGTGGCGTTTGGCCTGAAGCTCGCCGACGTCGGCGACGCTTTCCGCCGCGACCGCGCGACGGCCGGCTACGCCTGCGCGCGCATCGAGGACGCCCGCGACGATCCCGCCTTCGACGCGGCGCTCACCGGTCTCGAAACCGCGGCCCGTCTCATGCTCGAGTTCGAACGGGAGAAGGCGGCATGAAAGCCGTGCGAAAGAAAAGGGCGGAGCAGGCAGCGGCGCCGAACGAATTCCGCCGTCAGCACGGCGGGATCGCACGCCTGCCGCGAAACGATACCGGCGCGAGCTTCACCAACGAAGCCGAAAGCCCGCTCGCCTGGCTCGCGCGCCGCAAGGGGCCGGATGGCACGCCGTTCATTTCTCCATTGCAGTTCGCGGCCGGCGAGCGTCTGCGCGCAGATTTCACCCGCGCCGGTCTCACGCCACGCGTGACCGCGAACTGGATCGCGCCGATCGCGCAGGGCCGCCGCTCGGGCGGCGGCGATTCGGCGGCTGCCTTCACCGATCTGGTGATCGCCGCCAAGGACCGGTTGGCGAAGACACTCGACGCTGCCGGTCCCGAATTCGCGGGGCTGCTGCTCGATGTCTGCTGCTTCCTGAAGGGGCTCGAAGCCGTCGAACGCGAGCGCCGCTGGCCGCCGCGCACAGCGCGCATCGTACTCACGCTCGCGCTCGACCGTCTTGCGCGGCACTACGGCATCGAGGTCGAAGCGCGCGGCCCCGCGCACGCCCGCACCCGCGCGTGGCAGGCGGACGGCGCAAGGCCGACGATGGATGGAAATCTCTAGCCGTCGTCCCGGCCGAGGCTCCAAGCCGGCACAGGCCGGCTTGGAGCCGAGCGCCGGGACCGTCTAATGTTTTGTACTCTTGGACGGACCGGCGCGCGATGAAGCAGTTTTTCGTGTACATGCTTGCGACGCGGAAGGACGGTCCGCTCTATGTTGGCGTTACCAGCAATTTACAGAAGAGAATCTTCGAGCATCGTTCCGGGGCAGTGCCTGGATTCACGGCGAGGTTTAATATCCACCGGCTTGTCTGGTTTGAGTTTCACGACAACGCGGAGTCGGCGATCGTCCGCGAGAAGCGTCTGAAGCGGTGGCATCGATCCTGGAAGAAAGAACTGATCGAGACGACCAATCCAGACTGGCGTGATCTATTTGCTAAGCTTGGCCCGTCGTAACGAGGACGATCCCGGGTCTCGCTTCGCTCGCCCGGGATGACGGGAATATTTTACGCCGCCGCCAGCGCCGCGCGTGCGTCGGCGTGAACGCGCTCGACCATGGAGCGGAAACCGTTCGAGCGCTGCGGTGTCAAATGCTCGCCGAGACCGAGTCGGTTGAAGAGCGCAATCGCGTCGGTATCGAGGATCTTCTTCGCCGGTTGTCCCGAATAGAGCGCGAACAGGATCGCGATCAGCCCCTTCACGATATGCGCGTCGCTGTCGCCCTTGAGCTCGATCACCGGACCGCCGCCGTTCTTGGCCGGCTGTGCCTCGCTCACGAACCAGACCTGGCTCGCGCAGCCCTGCACCTTGTTGCGATCGATGCGCTCGGCCTCGGGAAACTCGGGTAACGCGCGGCCAAGCTCGATGACATAGCGGTAGCGGTCGTCCCAGCTGTCGAGGACGCCGAAATCGTCGATGATCTGTTCGATGCTCATGCGGTTCCCGGCGCGGGCATTATGCCCGTTGCCTGCCGCACATATAGTGTGTGCCGTGTCGGAGGCGCAACCGCGACGCGCGGGCTTACAGCGGACGCTTCGGCGGCAGTGGAACGTAGGTGGGCTCGGTGCCCGACCATGCCGGCTCGAGGTCCGACTGCGTCAGCGTGTGGCGGCCGGGCTTGTGCGGCGTATTGATCGATCCGGTGGCGACCGGTGCGGCCTCGCCGGTGAAGCGCGCCGACAGGAACTCATAGAGCAGCTTCGCGCCGTACTGCGCCTTCTCGCCGAACGTCTGGAAAGCCTGCGAGCCGATCGTGCAGGCGTCGGGATTGCGCTCGCAGAATCCGCTCGCGTCCTCGACCGCGGCCTGCGCCGCGCCGAGCGCCTCAAGCGGACTGACCTGCGCGGTCTGTCCCTGCTTTGACGGTTCGGAAGGCAGCAGCAGCACGACGATCGTGAGCCAGAAAGCCGCCTTGATGAAGAAGCGCATGTCCCCGTGACACTCGTCCCGCGGCAATGATTGCCGCAGATCGCACCCTAAGCACTACCTTTGAAAAATTTACCCGGTCTTTGGTCCGGATTCGCCGTGAATTGTCGCCGAATGCGGCGCGAATTCTTTGCCATTTGGCAACCATGGAAACCCGCGCCG
>Ga0307505_10000408_pt1 | contig 48546 bp, 49 predicted proteins | sample 23_S_MG_FD_202183 | JGI IMG/M metagenome (GOLD analysis project Ga0307505, IMG submission 202183) | Soil microbial communities from Populus trichocarpa stands in riparian zone in the Pacific Northwest, United States - 23_S | ecosystem: Environmental > Terrestrial > Soil > Riparian zone > Trees...
TGTGCAGCGATCCGATCGAGGCCGATGACGGTTGCGGCAACTGCGAAGCACCGCCAAGTGACCTAGCGAATCACGTTCTCTTCGTCTGTCCCCTTGCGCCAAGACTCTCTAATGGCGTTAGGCGGTCGCCTCCCGGACGCTGTCGTCACCACTCGAGGCAAACGAGAAGCTCATTACCATCTGGGTCTTCAATCCGCAGGACGTCATACCCCCACCATGACTTCTGTGTCGGTACGGACCGTTCGACCGTTTCCTGGAGGAGTTGTTCGACTCCCTCACGCGATAGTTCGAGGAAGAGCCGGCTCCGATCCCGACGAGTTGCATCCTGACATAGGATAATCTCGCACCCCCCGCGATCGACTTGGCACACGGTACCCTTGCCGCCGGCCTCATGCCACTTCTTCACGAAGCCGAGCTTGTCCAGATAGAAGGTTAGGGCTCCTTGGAGATCCGAGACGAACAGCACCGGCCGCGCATACCATTGCGCCGAGAGTGTCTCGGGAAGCGCTGACTCGGTCATTGGCATCTCCTGATCCGCCTAACGCGTCTGAGTTAAGCTGCCGCGCTTCATATAGAATGCGGCCCGCTTGCGGGCCGCCACAAGAGCGAGCGCGGTCAGCTTCAACTCGACGTTAGGTCGCGGGTCATTCCAGCTCAAGTGGCGCGTCGACCGTGTCCTCGACGACGCTGTAGATGCGAACGGAGAACCACTCTTTGAACATCCGGAGAGTCCGCCGCTTCGGCCACATCTTCGGATCGAGACACCAGCCCTCGAGCCAATGCTCGAAGAAGTAGTCGAAGTTCTTCTCGACAAAGGCTCGAACCTCATCGATGCTGTCGGCCTCGGGTCCCAGGAAGACAGCAAGATGGTCGTCCTCATCCTCAAGCGTGAAGCGCGGGCCGTCATCATCGAGCGAATTGGCCCAATCGGCGTAGGGCTGCTGCGGTACCACGAGGATGGCTGACCGATTGAGAAACGCGATTGGGCTCTCCTGTTTGTCGCCGACCTAACGCCAATTAGGCTGGTAAGAAAACACAAAGAAGGCCGCACGACTGCCACCAAGATGTTGCTACAGGCATGTCTGCGAAAGAGCTGGTTGGCGCTCGCCGCACAGGGTTTGAGCCGCCCTGCCCGCACCTTTCCCGGCATTCCGACGAAGGTGCAACACGTGCAGCCGCGCAGCATATGCGCGTGGCGACATATCGCCAAGGCGCTGCCCCCCACCATTCACGGCTCCAAGCCAGTGAAGGCAGGCGCCATCCCGGCGTCTCCCGTACGCGGTGGACCGTGAACTGTCGCCGCATCGAGGCGAGAAGCGAGGTCGTCGTCGGGTTTTTCCCTGATCACGCCGCAGCATAACGCGCCCAGACACAGGCAGCGAACTCTGGAGCGCAAGCGCGCAAGGCGATGCCGGCCCCAGCCGCTGTCACCGCACTTCCCAGCTCCTCTCTGCGCCTCTTCGCCTCTGCGCGCATCACTGCCCCTATCGCCGAAAGGACGCGAAAGCGCAGGCTCACGGCTGCCGAGGTGTCCGATGCCGTGGCAAGAGGCTCATCCGATAGCCGTCATGCTCTTGCACTCCCGCTCGTATCGCCCCGTCGCGAAGGCGATTACCTCCGCGACGATGACAGAAAGCCATATTCGCGCATGAGCGTGTGCACGTGCGCAGGAAGACTTTGCATTTGTGGCTTGGGCAGGCGCCCGTCCAAATGGTATGAGCGCGACAACCTCAGTTGCTTCGCAGTCGGCCAGGGTGCGTGTAGACGTTGGCGCTCTCTCCGCGAAGCAGCCCGACGAGCGTGATGCCCGCATCCGTCGCGAGCTGTACCGCGAGGGCGGTGGGACGGGACACTGCGGCGAGCAGCGGGATGTTCGCAATCGCTACCTTCTGCACGAGCTCGTAGCTCGCCCGGCTGGTCACCACGACAAACCCTTCGTGCGCGGCACGGCCCTCACGAACCAGGGCGCCCAGGGTCTTGTCGAGCGCGTTGTGCCGGCCCACGTCCTCCCGCACGACCTGCGGCTCCCCGGCCGCGTCGCACCAGGCGGCGGCGTGGATCGCGTGCGTACCGGCGTTCAGCGGCTGCCGCTCGCCAAGCGCCTTTCCGGCGCGCGCGATCGCTGAAGTCGTGAGCCTCAGCGACGAGCTCACCGGCCGCACCTCGCGCAGCGCCTCGCCAATGGTCTCGACGCCGCACAGACCACAGCCGGTCCTTCCAGTGAGCTGACGACCCCGCGACGCCAGCGCGTCGGCCGCCGCTGGCGTGATCTCCACCTGTACCTCGATCCCGCGCGCGTACTTCACGACGTCCGTTCGACGGATGTCGGCTGCCGCTGCGATGCCCTCGGTCACCGTGAAGCCGACCGCGAAGTCCTCGAGGTCCGCCGGCGTGCACATCATCACGACGTGCGGCCGGCCGTTGTACACCAGCGCCACCGGCACCTCGGCGGCGAGCTGACCGTCCAGCTCCTTCCCCGAGAGGTCGCGGAAGGCATGCGCGACAGTCGGATCGGAGTACCCGAGGGCAGGACGAGACCCTGACCCCTGACCCCTCATCCCTGGTCCCTGGTCTCTCACCCCTGGCCCCTGGTCTCTCCGCCGTGCACGAACCGCCACCCGAACCGCCCCTTGATGCACAGGTTGCCGAGGGTGATCGGGTTCTCCAGCGGCGAGGTCGCCTTCATGATCTCGCCGTCCTGCACGATGAGCGTGAGCGTGCAGCCCACGCCGCAGTAGGGGCAGATCGTGTCTGTCGTGGTCTGCTGCTCGGGCTTCCACTCACCGGCGGCCCGGGCGTCGTGCTCGCGCTTGGGCATGAGCGCGCCGGTGGGGCACACCGCAATGCAGTTGCCGCAGTACACGCACGCCGACTCCGGCAGCGGCACGGCGAACTCGGTGGAGATGCGCGCGTCGAACCCTCGGCCCGCGACCGCGATGGCGAAGGTGTTCTGGTGCTCCGGGCCGCACGCCTGCACGCACTTGTAGCAGAGGATACACTTGCCGTAGTCACGCACGTACAGCTCGTTGTCCACCTTGGTGGGCTGCGCGACCGTTGCGGCGTATTCCGGATTGGGCGGTTCATGGTGCCCCGGCACGAGCGCGTCCCGCGCGCCTTCAGGGGCAGGCGGCGCCGGGGGACCGAAGCGATCGGGGTGCGCCCCGTACTCATCCATCCAGCGGCCAACCTCCGGCGTCGTGGACAGGTCCACGGATGAGCCGAGCAGCTCCAGCACGAGCTTGCGGCTGAGGTCCACCCGCTCGCTGCGCGTCTTCACCTTCATCCCCGGCTCCACCACCCGCGAGCACGCGGGCACGAGCACGCGCGCCCCCTCGAGCTCCACGACGCAGATGCGGCACACGTTCACGGGGTGCAGCGTCTCGAGGAAGCAGAGCGTCGGGATCTCGATGCCGAGCTGCGTGCAGGCCGCGATGATCGTCGAGCCCTCGGGCACGCGCACGCTCCGGCCATCAACCGAGAGCTCCACCTCGGCCTTCGGCGTGCCACGGCGCTGCAGCTTGTACAGCGGGTCGTGCCTGATGCTTGAGGGCTCTTGGCTCTCGGCTCTCGGCGTAGGCATCATGACCGCGGTGCGTAGTGGTTGAGTCGGTGGATCGCGGATTCGATGGCGGAGTACGCGGTCTGGCCCAGGCCGCAGATGGACGCGTCCTTCATGGAAGCGCCCACCTCGTCGAGCAGCGCGACTTCGCCTGCCAGCCCGCCGCGCGTGCGCCCCGCGCCGATGCGGTGCAGCGCTTCTTCCTGGCGTACCGTGCCCACGCGGCAGGGCACGCACTGCCCGCACGACTCGTCGCGGAAGAACGCCGCGATGCGCAGCAGGAGGTCGTCGAGCTTCACGGTGTCGTCCACGGCCATGAAGACACCAGATCCGAGGGTCGCCTTCGCCGCGCGCGTCCCCTCGAAGCTCAGCTCCATGTCCAGCTCGTCGGGGCGGATGAACACCCCGGCGGCGCCGCCGAGGAGCACCGTCTGCAAGGTGCGTCCCCGTGTCACGCCGCCGGCCATGTCGAGCAGTTGCTTCGCGGTGATGCCGTTCGGTGCCTCGTAGAGGCCGGGCTTCTCCACCGCTCCGCTGACGCAGAACAGCCGCGTGCCGGTGGACTGCTCGGTGCCGATCTTCGCGTACGCCGCGGCGCCCATGAGGAGCAGCGGCGGCACGTTCGCGAGCGTCTCCACGTTGTTCACCACGGTGGGCTTCCCGAACAGGCCGCTCTGCACGGGGAAGGGCGGCTTGTTGCGCGGCTCGCCCCGCAGCCCTTCGATGGAGTTGAAGAGCGCGGTCTCCTCGCCGCAGATGTACGCGCCCGCGCCGCGGCGGATCTCGATGTCGAAGGAGACGCCGCGTCCCATGATGTTCGCGCCGAGCAGTCCGGCGCGCCGCGCCTGCTCCACGGCGTCGTGCATCAGCTCCATGGCCAGCGGGTATTCGCCGCGCACGTACAGGAATCCGCGCTGGCAGCCCGTGGCGATGCCGGCGATCGTCATGGCCTCCACGATCGCGAACGGGTCGCCCTCCATGAGCACGCGGTCCTTGAAGGTGCCGGGCTCGGATTCGTCCGCGTTGCACACCAGGAAGTGCACGGGGTCGGGCTGCTTCGCGACCGCGTCCCACTTGCGCCCGGTGGGGAACGCGGCGCCGCCTCGGCCGAGCAGCTTCGCCTCCGTGACTTGGGCGATCACGGCCTCTGGGCCCATCGCCAGCGCTTTCTCGAGCGCCTTGTAGCCGTCGGTTCGGCGATAGGCGTCGAGGGAATGCGGATCCACGACGCCGATGCGACGCGTCAGGATGCCGTTCTCGGCGGCGCTCGTGACTTTCAAGAAACGAGCGCCGGACGGTACTCGGTTCTCGGCGCCGAGTACGCCCCTGGCACGCGCGGCGCCGAGGACGACTTCGGCTCCAGCGATGAGGGTATCGCGCGACGAGGCGCCAAACTCCTGTACCAAAGCCGCCGGCGCCTGGTCGCACATGCCGAGGCAGGGAGAGCGGACCCACGCGAACTCGCCGACCTCCACGTGCCCGCCCTGTGGGGGATGATGCTTCGGGCCTACGTCCTTCTCGAGCTTCGCAATGAGCTCGTTGGCGCCGCGGCAGCGGCAAGCGACGTCATCGCACACGTGCAGCACGCGCTTCGGCCGAGGGGTCGTGGAGAAGAGGGCGTAGAACGTGGCGACGCCCCACGCGTCGGCCGGCGGCACGGACAACCGCGTGCAGATGTAGTTCAGCGCGCCTTCACTGATCCACCCCACGCGCGACTGCGCGGCGTGCAGGGCGGGGAGCAGCATGTGCCGACGCGAGCGCGCAGCCGGCCCGCCGATGCCGACGTGCGTATCGCGCACCGGGTCGCGCTCGCCGCCATCCCAGCCGGACGTCGGCGCGCCGAGCAGCGCGTCGATCGCGTCGCGCTCGTCCTGGGTGGGCTCGGCGTCGTGGAGATGGAGGTCCATCAGTCTCCGGCGAGCGGCATCGCGCGCTGTGCAGTCGTGGGTCGCAGCCGCGTCACCGGCAACTTCTGCAGCGCCACTGCACACGCCTTGAACTCCGCGGTTCCCGACTTGGGATCGTGCGCGTCGATGGTGAGCCTGTTGGTCTGCACCTCGTCCGGAAAATGCAGCGTCATGAACACGAGGCCGGGCTTGAGCGCGTAGTCCACGCGCGCCGGCGCCGTGACCTCGCCGCGGCGCGACCGCACCACGAGCATGTCGCCGTCGCGGATGAACAGCCGCTCGGCGTCTTCCGGCGCGATGTCCACCGATTCCCCGCGATGCAGCGGCGAGTCGTAGCCCCCCGTCTGCACGCCGGTGTTGTAGCTCTCCAGCCGGCGACCCGTCGTGAGGATGAACGGGTATTCCTCGTCGGGCTGCTCCACCGGCGGGTCGTGCTCCACGGCGTGGAACGGCGCGAGCGTGCCGGGCTCGTCGCTCCACAGGCGCGCGTGCAGGAACTGCTGCCCGGGATGCTCCTCGTCGGCGCAGGGCCACTGCAGCCCGTTGCACTGCTCCAGCCGAGCGTAGCTCATCCCGGTGAACATCGGCGCGAGGCGGCGCATCTCGTTCCAGGCCTGCTCCGGCGACGGGTCGCCGAAGTCGTGGCCCATGCGCTTCGCCACCTCGCTGATGATCCAGATGTCGTCGCGCGCGTCGTGCGGCGGATTCAACGCCTTGCGCACCCGCTGCACCCGCCGCTCGCTGTTGGTGACCGTTCCTTCAGCTTCGCACCAGCTGGCGGACGCCGGAAGCACGACGTGCGCGAGCTGCGCCGTCTTCGTGAGGAAGATGTCCTGCACCACGAGGTGGTCGAGCCCCGTGAGCAGCCGGTCCACGCGGTGGAGGTCGGCGTCGGACTGCGCCGGGTTCTCGCCGATGCAGAAGAGGCCCGTCATGTGGCCTTCGTCCATCGCGTGGAACATTTGCGTGAGGTTCCAGCCGTAGCGCGGCTGGATCTCCACGCCCCACGCCTTCCCGAACTTCGCGCGCACCTCGGGATCGAGGATGTCCTGGAAGCCCGCGAGGCGGTTGGGGATGGCGCCCATGTCGCCGCCCCCCTGCACGTTGTTCTGGCCCCGCAGCGGATTGAGGCCGCAGCCGTAGCGCCCCACCTTGCCGGTGAGGAGGGCGAGGTTGATCAGCGAGAGGACGTTGTCCACCGCGTTGTGATGCTCGGTGATGCCGAGGGTCCAGCAGATCATCCCGCGCTCTGCCTTCGCGTACACGATCGCGGTCTCGCGAATGGCCTCCGCGGGGACGCCCGTCTCGCGCTCCGCGTACTCGAGCGTGTACTTCTCGACGCACGCCTTGTACGCCTCGAAATCCGTCGTCGCGCGCCGGATGAACTCCGGGCTCGTGAGTCCCTCGTGGATGATGACGCGCCCCATGGCGTTCGAGAGCGCGATGTCGCTTCCCACCTTGAGGCCGAGCCAGGTGTCGGCCCAGGCGGCGGTCGCGGTGCGGCGCGGATCCATGACGAACAGGCGCGCGCCGTTCCGGATTCCCTTCAGCACGTGATGGAAGAAGATCGGGTGGGCATCGCGCGCGTTCGAGCCCCAGAGGAAGATGACGTCCGTCTCCTCCACCTCCGTATAGGAGCTGGTTCCGCCGCCTGCACCGAAGACCGTCGCCAGACCGACGACGCTAGGTGCGTGTCACGTTCGGTTGCAGCTGTCGATGTTGTTCGTGCCGAACGCCACCCGGGCCAGCTTCCCCGCCATGAAGTTCACCTCGTTCGTGGCCTTCGAGCAGCTGAAGATCCCGAGCGAGTTGGGTCCGTGCGCGTCGAGGTTCCGGCGGAAGCCGGCGGCGGCGCGGTCCAGCGCTTCGCCCCACGAGGCGGGACGGAGCACGCCGTCGTCGCGGACGAGCGGCTGGGTGAGGCGGGGGTAGGAGCCAGGAGGGGACTTCGAGCGAGCCATGCCGATCTCCTTGTGATACAGGAGTTTAGGCAGCCCTTCCGCGTCAGGGCAATGGGGCACTGCCCGACGCAGCACGGAAGCTGCTATCGGTGCGGGCATGGCGACTGACTCTGACGTCCGCACCGCGCGTGCATTGGCGCGCGTTCTCGACAGCGCGGTGGGCATTCCCGGCACGAAGCTGCGCGTGGGCCTCGACGCGATCCTCGGACTCATCCCCGGCGGGGGCGACGTCGCCGCCGCGGCGCTTTCCGGCTACATCGTCCTCACCGCCGCTCGGCGCGGTGTGCCGCGGGCCGTGCTCGGGCGCATGCTCCTGAACGTGCTGGTGGACACCGCCGTCGGCTCGATCCCCGTGCTGGGCGACCTCTTCGACGTGGCGTTCAAGTCCAACGTGCGGAACGTGGAGCTGCTGGAGCGCCACGAGCTCCAACCCACCGCCGTGCGCCGGCAGAGCCGCGCCGTGGTGGCGGCGGTCGCAGCCGCCATCGCGCTGATCGTGATCGGCGTGGGCGTGGTGGCCGTCGTGCTCGTGCGGCTGCTCTGGGGCGCGCTGACCGGCTGAACAATGTCATTCCGAGTCGCAAAGCGACGAGGAATCTGCACTTGACCCCCGTGAGGTGCAGATCCCTCGCTTTGCTCGGGATGACAGGGCTTCCCTAGCGGCGCTTCTTCGCCTTCGCCGGCTTCTTCTTCGCGGGCTTCTTCGGCGCGGGCTTCTTCTTCGCCGGCTTCTTCTTCGCGGGCTTCTTCTTCGCGGGCTTCTTCTTCGCCGGCTTCTTCTTTGCCGGCTTCTTCGCGCCGCGGGACCGTCGGGCCGGTTCGGCGCCTTCGGGAGCGGCGCGGTACAGCGCGAACATCGCACCCTGCGGGTCGGTGAGAATGGCGATCCGTCCGCCGTCGGGCACGTCCGTGGGCCCCGTCATGATCTTTCCGCCGGCGCGCTTCGCGGCCGCGACGGACTTCTCGAGGTCAGGCACCGCGATGTAACACAGCCAGAACGGCGGCATGTTCGCCATCGCCCGCGTCCGCGTGAACATCCCGCCGTACGACTTGCCGCGAGAGCCGTACGTCTGGTACTCGCCGACGTCCATGGTGAACGCGCCGGTGGACTCCCACCCGAACAGCCGGCGGTAGAAGTCGAGCGCCGCGCGATGGTCGGTGGTGGTGAGCTCGTGCCACGCGAAGCGGCCGGGAATCGGGTCGCCGTCGAATCCCTCTGACGGGCTGAGCGAGTGGTAGATGGCGAACACGGCGCCCTGCGGGTCGGCGACGACGGCGAACCGCCCGGTGCCGGGGATGTCGTGCGGCCCGAACAGCACGCGCCCGCCCAACGTCCCCGCCTTGCGCGCCGTCTCGTCCACGTCACCCGCTTCGATGTAGGGCATCCACGCCGAGCGCATCCCCTGCTGGAGCTGGTCGGGGCGCAGCTGGACGATGCCGCCCAGTGGAATCCCGCCGGCCGTCCACATCGTGTATTGCGAATGCGGCCAGTCCTCCGCGGCCCACCCGGCCACCGCGGGGTAGAACGCCTTCGCGGCCCCGGCGTTGGCGGTCATCAGCTCGTACCACACGAATTGGCCGTGCATGGGCTGCGGGGTCGGAGAGGCGGGGAGGGCGGCTGGGTCGCCGGGCCCAAAAAAAAGGGGGAGTGGGCCTATATATGCGCCCAGTCCCCCATCCGTCCAGACTTGCCGGGCAGGACCTACACCCTGTCCTCCGGGGCGTCGGCGTCCCGGCGCCGCACGACGGTCTCCTCGACCATCGGCCGGCGTTCGATCACCCGCTCGGTGGCCCCGTCGGCGTACCGCACCGTCCCGCCGTCGGCGAGCTCACCCTCGGCGCGGGCACCATCGAAGCTGGCGTCGGATGAGACCAGATCGGCGGAATCGGCGCGGACCACCCGCTTCGCCCGATCGATCTCCACCACCCGGAGGGGGACGTAGGCATGCGCCGGCGTTCCCGCGAGATCCACGTCGAGCATGACCACCTCGCCGGCCTTCGGGTCCACGAGCAGCTCGACCACGCTGCCGATCACGCGCCCGGAAACCGTGCGGACCTCCCAGGAGCGGATGTCCACCTCGCCGTCCACGACGTTCCACCCACGCATGCCGCTCAGCGGCACGAGGTTGCCCAGCTCGCTCGCATACGGGCCGACACCGGCGGCGTCGGCAGGGCGCGCAGCGTTCTTCTTGTTAGCCATGTGTCAGACCCCCACGGTGCCGACGCCAGGGCCGGCGAAGAAATACCATGCTGCCACCGCGGCGAGCACGAGAACGATCAGTACCACCCACAGAACGGAACGGTTGCGGCGCTGTGGCGCCACACGAATCTCGGCCATGAAGCTCCTCCGGTTGTGCCGGAGTCAGCGCACTCATCGTGCCCGTGATCCGCTGTCGTTGAGTTCGCTGCACAAGAGGGAACAGCCCTGCTCATGCGAATTCCGCGAATCAATCCGAATGGTCCCACCCCGATGAAAGCGCCCCGCACCGCGGCCGAGTGATATTGGATGAAAACAACAAAGCCCCTCACGCCGTGGCGCGAGGGGCTCTGGATGCGGGTGGGACCCAATTCGAGCCGTTCTTCGGGTAATTCGGATGAGTAGTTGCCGTTGCACTTGGCAGAACTGGAACTGCAACTACACATCCGAATTCCGTCGCATGAATCCGAATGGGGGCACTGCTGAGTCGGGCCCCGCGCTCCGCATCGAGATCCCGGAATCCACAACAACAAAGCCCCTCCTGGCCGAGGCGAGAGGGGCTCTGGATGCGGGTGGGACCCAATTCGAGCCGTTCTTCGGGTAATTCGGATGGGTCGTTGTCGTTGCAGTTGCCTGAACTGGTGAAAACAACAAAGCCCCTCTGGCCGAGGCGGGAGGGGCTCTGGATGCGGGTGGGACCCAATTCGAGCTGTTCTTCGAGTAATTCGGATGAGTAGTTGCTGTTGCCGTTGCAGTAGGCTGAGGCCGAGTGATTGTGATGAAAAACAACAAAGCCCCTCAGGCCGTGGCGCGAGGAGCTCTGGATGAAGGTGGGACCCAATTCGGGCTTTTCTTCGCGTAATTCGGATGAGCCGTTGCCGTTGCCTTCCCGGCGCGACAGCTAGTCGCTCCGCAGCGCGATGTTCGGATCCACCCCGGTCGCGCGGCGAGCTGGGATGTAGCACGCCAGCAGCCCCGCCGCCGCGAGCACGGCCACCACACCACCGAAGATCACCGGATCCCTCGGCTGCACCTCGAACAGGATCATCCCCAGCAGCTGCGACACACCAGCCGCCAGCGCGAGTCCGAGGGCCAGCCCTATGCCGAGCTGCATCATCCCCTGGCCGAAGATCAACCGCATGACGTCGCCACTCTTCGCGCCGAGCGCCATTCGGATGCCCACCTCCCGCAGGCGGCGGCTCACCGAGAACGCCATCACCGCATACAGCCCGATCCCCGCGAGGAACAGCGCGACGACGCCGAAGATCATGAACATCGTGCCGAAGATCCGGATGAACCACGTGGGCCGCGCCAGCGCCTCCTGCATGCTGTACACCCAGTAGATCGGCAGGTCTGCGTTGAGCGACGCGATCGCGTCGCGCACCTGTGCCGTGATCGCCATCGGCGGTCCGCTCGTCTTCACCGCGATGCTCGCGAAGCTGGCGGTGCCCTGGAGGAAGGGGGTGAAGAAGGTGGGGCGCCATGGCTCTTCGTTGTCCCCGACGTACACCTGCGGCACGACGCCCACGATCGTGCGCCAGGTGAGCGAGTCCGGCCCGAAGGGGATCCGGAACCGGCGTCCCACCGGATCGGCGCCGGGGAAGTGCGCTTCCGCGAACGGCTGCGTCACCACGGCTACCAGCGGCGCGCCTATCCGGTCGGCGTCCGTGAACCCGCGGCCCTGGCGGATGGCCATCCCGAACGTCGTGAAGAAGTCCGGGCTCACGGCCAGCGAGCGGGCCCGCGGGCGGTCGCGGTCGTTCTCGTAGGTCTTTCCTTCCGGCACGATCTGCTGGTTGTTCATGTTCACCCCGGGCAGCCCGGACGTCACCGTCGTGGCCTGCACGCCCGGGATCTGCGCGAGCCGCCCCGGGAGCTGCTCCCAGAACAGGCGCTGCTGCACGGAGTCCGTGGTGGAGCCCGCGGGGAATCCCAGCCGCGCAGTGAAGACGTTCTCCGCGATGAACCCGGGCTCGATGTTGCGCAGCTTCGTCACGCTCTTGGTCATGAGCCCGGCCGCCACGAGCAGCCCGCACGAGAGCGCGATCTCGAAGACGACGAGCGCCTTGCTCATCTTGCCGATGTGCAGGCTCGACGCGCCGCGCGATTCGTCCTTGAGGATCTCGTTGATGTCGGCGCGCGACGACTGGATGGCGGGGAGCAGTCCGGACGCGAGGCTCGACAGCATGGCGACGCCCGCGATGAACAGCAGGATCGGCGGATGCAGCCGGATGTCGATGAAGAAGGGTGGCTGGGTGTCGGCGATGGCGCGGTTGAACGCCTCCGTGCCCGCGTAGGCGATCACCGTCCCCACGATGGCGCCGAGCAGCGACAGGATCATCGCTTCCGCGAGGAACTGCCGCACCACGGCAAAGCGGGAGGCGCCGAGCGCGGTGCGGATGCCCACTTCCTTCGTGCGGTGCGCCGCCCGGTCGAGCAGGAGGTTGGCGACGTTGGCGCACGCGATCAGCAGCACGAAGCCCACGGCGCCGAGCATCGTGTAGAGCAGCCGCTGCGGCTCGTCCCCGATGAACGCCTTCACGTACGGCTGCGCCACCGCCTGCACGTTCTCGTTGGTCGCCTTGTGCTCGGTGGCGAGCCGGCGGGCAATCCCGTTGAGGTCAGCGTTCGCTTCGTCCACCGAGACGCCGGAGCGGATCCGGCCCACCACCTGGTACTGCGGCGACTGATCCCGCGTCGCCGCCAGTGCGTTCACCTGGAGCGGGGCCCAGATCTGGGTGTTCTGCGGGTACTCGAAGCCCTCCGGCATGACGCCGGCAATGACGTGCGGCTGCCCGTTCACCCGGATGGTCCGGCCGACGATGTCCTCCGCGCCCCCGAAGCGCGTCTGCCACATGCCGTGGCTGACGATCGCCACCAGCTCGCCGCCGGGTGCGTCCTCGCCGGGCTGGAACAGCCGCCCGCGCAGCGGGTTCACGCGCGGGATCGACATGGCGTCCGCCGTCATCCAGCAGCCGTCGTACCGTTCCGGCCGCTCGCCCCCGCTCACGTTGAAGGTGCCGCAGGTGGTGGCGCCGAGCTTCTCGAAGGTGCGCTGCTGGGCGCGGTAGTCCACGAAATCGTACGCCGTGACCCCCATGCGATTGATGTTCTGGGAGGGGTTCGACCGGAACACCGCGACGATGTTCTGCGGCTCGTCGAACGGCAGCCCCTTGATCATCGCGCCGTAGATGATGGACCACATCGTGGCGGTGGTCCCGATCCCGACCCCGAGGGCGATCGTGGCGACGAGGATCAGGGCAGGGCTCTTGAGCAGCGTGCGCGCGCCGTAGCGCAGGTCGCGAAGGATGGACATGCCACTGCGTACGGGCATGGCCGAGGCTGGTTTCACCAGCCGCCCGTAAACGAACGAGCCGGCGCGCTGGCGCCGGCCCGTTCGCCTGCGACCGCGTTACGGGCGCGTGGTCGTGGTGTCCACGGTGGTGGTGGCGCCCGTGGTTGCGCCGGTGGTCATTCCAATGGTCGGATACGTCGTGGCGGGCGGGGTGGCCATCGCGCCGGCAGTTGCTCCGGCGGCCGAGTCGAAAGCCATGTCGTCGCTCCGGCCACAGGCTCCGAGCGCAACGAGCGCCGCCACGGATGCGGCAAACGAAATCCTGCGAGTCATCCTGCTCCTCCAATGGGGTTGGCGGGGCAGTCGGTGCAATCCGCGTGCTCAGCCCGAGTAGTACTCCTGAATGCAGCGGGCGATCAGCTGCTGGAGCAGCTGCGTCTGGACATCGTTCCCGGGCCGCCCGGACAACTCCGGCATCTCGTACCAGACATCCTTGAGCGCCAGGAGCAGCTGCTCGGCGTGCAACCCGCGCTCGCGCGCCTGCACCGCCAGGGAGCGCAGCAGGTGCCCGAGCTCATCGCCGTGACTGCCCGCTGCGAGTGATCGCGTCAGGGCCGACCTGAGTTCGGCGACGGTCGCCGGATCGAGGCTGTGGTGAGGGATCCGCTCGAAGGCCATCATGAGGAGGGAGAGGCGGGCTCGACAGATAATCTCGCCTCGACCACTGCGCGTCAAGCAGCGCGGCAACGGGAATCGACGGTTGGCAGCGCTCCGGGTGCGCGCGTTGCGGCGTGGCGCCGGACCCCAGCAGCCCATTCAGTGAGATCCAACAGGAGCACGACCGGCACGGCCGGGAAACCACGGGTTCTCGTCATGTCGTCAGACGCGGTCGCGGCGGCGCTCGTGGCAGCGCTCGTCGAGACGCTTGGCTTCGGCATCCGCTTCTACCGGCCGCCCGAAGACCCCTCGGATGCCCTCCGGCGCGAGCGCCCCGACATCGCCATGCTCGACGGCACGGACCAACTCGTCATCTCGGACGCCGTCCTCGGGCACGCGGCGATGCGCGGAATTTCGGTCGTGGTCTTCGGCCCGCCTGAAGCGCTGGACGGGATCAGGGAGGTCGCCCGCACCCACCGGATCCATACCCTCATCACCCCGACCACGGCGGACGTCGCATCGGCGCTGCTGACCCAGCTGGTCGCCGCGAGGGGCTGACTCTGGCGCGGCAGCGAGCCGCAGAACACCTTGGCGGCATGAACGCCAGATTGCTGTCACTGGGAATCGTGGCGGGCGCGCTGACGCTGTTCGCGTGGGAGACGCTCTCCAACGCGGCGCTGCCCTGGCATCGCATGACCATGCGGACCTTCGTGGACAGCTCCGCCGCCGTCGCCGCCATTCGCCAGCACGCGCCCGAGAACGGGCTCTACGTGGACGACCGCGGCGTGATTGCCGCCGTGTCTCTCCTGCCCGACCAGTCGTCGAAGGCCGCGCTGCTCGGCCCCATGATGGGCCGGCAGATCGTCCTCGACCTTCTCGTGGCCGCCGTGCTGCTGCTCGTCATGCTTCGGCTGCCGCGGGCCACGACCGCCCAGTACGCCGGCGTGTTCGCGGTGGCGGCCTTCGCGATATCGGCGTCCATGTTCGTGTCCAACTGGAACTGGTGGGGGTATCCGGCGGCCTGGACGCTCGTGCAGGTGGTGGACCGGACCGTGGCGTTCGCGCTCATGGGGCTCGTCATGGGATGGATCGTCAACCGTTCGGCGAAGCGGAGCACGACGGACGAATGGGGTGGCGTGCGTGGCCATGGTGCGCTCCCCTCGGCGCACGGAAACAGCCCGGCTCGCCGCTGACCGGAGCGGGCACGCCGCTTCCATATATTGCGGCCATGCGCACCCTCATGGCCGCCGCGGCGCTCACCGTCGCCGCATGCAGCACGACGCCGGGGACCGCCGGCGTCGGCATGCCCGCTCCGGCGGGTGATCCGCCCGCCGCGGCGCTCGCGCGCGCGGTGCCACTCGGCGACACCACCGTGTGGGTGGACAGCGTACTCGCCTCACTCGGCACGCGACAGCGCGTCGCGCAGATGGTGATGTTCTGGACGCTCGGCGACTACACGGCCGTGAACGATTCCGTCTTCGCCGAAGTGGTGCGCTGGGTGGAGCAGGAAGGGGTGGGCGGGGTGATCATGTCACTCGGCACGCCCATCGAGGTCGCGGACAAGCTCAACTACCTGCAGCGCCGCGCGCGCGTGCCGCTGCTCGTGAGCTCGGATCTCGAGCCCGCGCTGATGCGTCTCGAGGCGGCGATCTTTCCGCACTACCTGCTCGAGACGGGAGGCGCCACCGCGTTCCCCACGGCGATGGCGCTCGCCGCCACGATGCGCGAGGACGATGTGTACCAGGTGGCGCGGGCGATCGCGCGCGAGGCGCGGTCGGTGGGGATCCACGTGAATTTCGCGCCCACCGTGGACGTCAACGTGAACCCGAACAACCCGGTGATCGGCACGCGGTCGTTCGGGGAGGATCCCGCGCGGGTGGCGCGCCTGGCGGTGGCGTTCGTGCGCGGCACGCGTGACGGCGGGTTGCTGGCCACCGCCAAGCACTTCCCCGGTCACGGGGACACCGACGTGGACTCGCACGTCGGATTGCCCGTGGTGACGGCGTCGCGGGCGCGGCTGAACGCCGTGGAGCTCGTGCCATTCCGCGCGTCCATCGCGGCGGGCGCGGAGCTCGTGATGTCGGCGCACATCGCCCTGCCGGCGTTTGGCGGGGACAGTGCCACCCCGGCGACGCTGCGCCACGACGTCATGACCGGGTTGCTGCGCGACTCGCTCGGCTTCCGCGGGTTGACGGTGACCGACGCCCTTTCCATGGAAGGGGTGGGGAAGGGCTACACCATCGAGGAGAGCGTCGTCCAGGCGGTGAAGGCGGGGAGCGACATCCTGCTGCGGCCGGGTGACGACGTGACGCGCGCCATCAATGCCGTGGTCGCGGCGCTGGACCGGGGCGACCTCACCAGCGCGCGCATCGACGAGTCGGTGCGTCGCATCCTGTGGGCGAAGGCGCGCGTCGGGCTCGCGTCGCAACGGCTCGTCTCGCTCGAGGCCGTCCGCCTCGCCGTGGGAACCACCGCGCATCGCGCGCTGGCCGCGGACGTGGCGCAGCGCGCCGTGACACTCGTGCGCGACAGCGCGGGCGCGGTCCCGCTGAAGGGAAGCCGTGTCGCGATCGTGCACTACATGCCCGAGACGGAGCTCAAGGCAGGCCGCGTCTTCGCGCGCGAGCTGAGCCGCCTCCGGCCGTCGACGCGTGTGGCGGCGCGCCTGTCGCCAGCCACGGCGCAGAGCACGCTGGACTCGGTGGCCGCCCAGCTGCGCGCTGCCGACGCGGTCGTCATCGCGGCGTACGTGCGGCGGGTGGAGGGGGAGGGGCGCAACACGGTGCCGCCACACATCGCGGCATGGATCGATGCCATGGCCGCCGACCCGCGCGTCGTCGTGGTCGGCTTCGGGAATCCCTACGTCATCAGGCAGTTCCCGCGCGCCCGCGCGTACCTGAACACGTACGGCATCGGCGACGCGCTGGAGATGGCCGTGGCGCGGGCACTTGCCGGCGCCGCGCCGATCACGGGAAAGAGCCCCGTGTCGCTCCCCGGCTTCTTCGCTGCCGGCGATGGGCTGACACGTTGATCAGTGTCTCTCGTCAGAAATACGTGGCCAGGCTCGCCAGCACGAACACGTGCTGCGCCAGGTTGTTGAAGCGATCGCGCCCGCGGCCGCGCACGTAGTCGAGTTTCACCGCCGTGTCCCGCGTGGGGCGGAAGTTCGCGCCGACCGTCACCTGGCCCGCGCTCTCGCCGGGCGTGTCCGCGTCGAACTTCACGTAGTCCCAGCGCGCCTTCAGCGCGAACAGCGACGAGGGCAGGGTGCGGATGCGGCCGGCCAGGAGCTCGTGCACCGCTTCCACGTACCAGCCGTGCTGCCGCGAGGCATAGATGCCCACGAGGCCGGGTGGGACATCGATGCGCGCGAGGGCCGCCTCGCCCGCGATGGTCGTGCCGAACAGGCGCGTCTCGAAGTCCAGCGCGGTGATGGTGAGGTCGCGGCGCTCGTCGATGGCGGTGCCCTCGAGGTTGAACAGGTTGTACGCGCCGTGATGCGCCGAGAGTCCGAGCTCGTGGTCCACGGACGGGCTCAGGGCGAGGCGGCCGACGAGCGCGGGCGAGCCGTTGTTGTCCTCGAAGTTTCCGCGTCCCAGCGGGATGCGCGTCCCGGCCTCGGAGTCGTCGATCAGCCCCGCGTGGAAGCCGTTGGTGGCGTAGGCCTCCCAGGTGAGCCGCGCGCGGCCGATGCCCGCCTGGCCCAGCACGCCGAACCCGGGCTCCGAGAGCGCGACGCCGATCAGCTCCGTCGAGACGAGCGGGCGGTCGGTGAACTCGTTGAGCGGGCTGTCGTGCGACAGGTTGAAGCGGCCGATCGGCGAGAGGATCATCCCGCCGCGCAGCGCGAACGCGGGGTGCAGCAGCAGGTCGATGGCGGCATACTCGAGCTTCACCTCGCGGCCTCCCTCCTCGATCTCCAGCTCGGCGCCGACGCGAACCACGTCGCTCACCCGCGTGTGGGTGAAGAGGTTGAACCGCTTCGCCTCGAACCCGGCTTCATCGCGCAGGCCCTCGACCTGGTGCCAGCGCGCATGTGCCTCCGCATAGCCGCCGATGGCGGTGCGCCCGAACAACCGGCCCTGGAAGGGCTTGTCGTACATCCCGCCCCGCACGAACGGGCGCGTGGTATCGGCGCGGATGGAATCGGCCTGCTGCGCGCCCGCGACGCCGGACGCGAGCAGGAGGCAGGCCAGCAGCGCGGCCTTCATCCGAGGTGCAGCACGAGCTCGTCCCCCGAGCGCGTCACGCGATAGTACTGGAGCGGATCCTCGGCCGGGCCCTTCAGCACCCGACCCTCGCGATCGTAGGTCGAGCCGTGGCAGGGGCACACGAGGCGCGCGCCGCTCACCTCCACCGTGCAGCCGCGATGGGTGCAGATCGGCGACAGGGCCGTGAAGCCGTCGCCGGACGCGAGCACGTACACGGGGTCGTGGTGGCCCTCCGGCATGACCTTGATCGCGCCGTTGGGACGAGTGAGCTCCGGGTACCGCGAGAGCGCGAGGCGCACGCGACCGCCGGTGACCGGCACCGGGTGCGTCACCATGGACACGCATCCCAGCAGCGCCCCGCCGCACAGGGCGGCGCACGCGGACACGAAGGTGCGCCGGTCGAGGGGCGTCGTCATCGCGACTCCACGAAGTCGAGGAGCGCGGCGCGCTGCGCCGCCGTCAGCGCCTGGAAGGCGGCGCGCGCCGAGGCGCCCTCCCCTCCGTGCAGCAGGATGGCCTGCTCCACGGTGCGCGCGCGCCCGTCGTGCATGAGGAGCGCGTCACCATTGAGGAACTGCCGCATGAGGCGCAGCCCCCAGAGCGGCGCGGTGCGCCACTCGCGCCCCGAGGCCTGGCCGTCGGGACGGTGGTCCGCGAGGTCGTCGCCCATGTCGTGCAGCAGCAGGTCGGAATACAGCGTCACCTCCCGGTTGGAGAGGGCCGGGATCCGGCTGGTGCCGGTGGTGAACGACGGCACATGGCACGAGACACAACCCACCTGCGCGAAGAGCGCGCGCCCCTGCACCCGGCGGTCCGTGTCCGGACCGGGAGCGGGCGGCGCGAGCGCGCGCATGTAGTGCGTCACCGCCTGCACCACCGATTCGCTGATCTCGGGATCCGCAACGCGATCCACGGCCTCGATGGGCACGCTCGAGCGCGGATTGCGGTTCTCCACCGGGAGGAATGGCGAGGTGATCCCGATGTCCTGGAGGTACGCCTCCACCACCTGCTGGAGGAGCACCGCGTTCTGCGCCTTGCGGCCGAAGCGTCCCAGACGCGGGCCAGGGCCGCCTCCCGGTTCGGTGGCCGGCACCCACGGCGCCGCCGCCACGAAGTTCGGGCGTCCCGAGATGCCGTCGCCGTCGGCATCGAGCGAATCCACGTTGGCGAGGATCGCGCTGTCGGGAATCGCCTCGATCAGCCCCACCCCGAACACCGGCGGTGGAAGGCGCACCGACACGGCATGCCCGGGCGGCACGGTTTCCGGCTCGGCGCCGGGAATCGCCTTGTCCTGGATCTGCGGCCCACCGAGAGGCGCGAGGAAGTCGTCTGCCGCGGACCCGATGCGGAGCAGGGCATTGCGGAGCTGGCCGCGGCCGTCGCCGCTGTGGCAGGTGGCGCAGCTGACGTCATTGAAGATCGGGCCCAGCCCGGTGTTCGGCGCGAACTGGCGCCCGAACTCGGCGTCGCCGCGCGCGAACGCCGCGAGCTCCGGCGCGGACAGCCCATCGATCGGTGCGTCGAAGACGTCGCCGTCAGACGGCGCCACCGTGGTGAGGTGCTCGCAGGCCGCCAGTGCGAGGGCACCGACCAGCAACGCTCCGGACAGGAGGATGGTTCTCATAAGTTAGTCCCACCTAACTTATGGATTCCGGCAGGCTAATGCAATGGGGGCCCTTGTATGGCGGTGCGCGCGCTGACATCGTGCCCCTCGTGCCCTTCCTCCCCTGGCGATTCCACTTCGCTGGCGCCCTCCTGCTCTGTACCGCGGGCTGCGCCGTGCCCCCGCCTCCCCCCGATCCGCAGATCGTGGGGGAGTGGCAGGCGGCGACGGACAACCTGCTGGACCGCGCCGACCCGCGCGTGCGGATCCGCGGGCGCGCGCTCGCCGCGCTCGCGATGTACGAGGCCTATGTCGCCGAGGACTCGGCGCCCCTGCGGTCGCTGGCGGGACAGGTCAATGGGCTGTGGCGGGTTCCGGGGCCGGCCGCGCGCGCACTCGATGGGGCGATCGCCGCGGCGGAAGCCCAACGCGTCGTGCTCGATTCGCTGCTCGCCGCGGACTCGGCGGCGCGCCGGGCCGTGGACTCGCTGGCCGCGGCGCACATCGCCGCGAGGCGCGCCGCGGGGGTGCGGGAGGAGGCCATTCAGCGCTCTGCCGCGCATGGCGCGGCAATCGGGCGGTCGCTCCTCGCACTGGCCGCGGGGGATGCCCGCGGCACCCTCGTGCTTCGGCACCCACAGGAATGCGTGTTCCGGACCAGTGGTGCCGGCTCAGGGTTCTCGGCGCCCTCGAGGCCCGAGGACGTCGTCCAGGCCGGGGTGGCGCTCGTTGCACCGGTTCACGCCGCCGTGGAGGCGCGCGTCATCGCGACCCTGACGACGGCCGATTCCACCGCGGCCACGCCGCGCGACGCGCCGGCAGCGGAGTGCGTGCGCGCGCTCGTGCGCGGGCGGATCCGGACGCGCGCGGCCGGTCGCTGAGGCGACTGGCGCTCGCGCTGCACGAGGCAGCCGCCCGCAACGACAACCGCTCATCCGGTGGCCAACTGCAACAGCAACTGCTCATCCGAATTACTCGAAAGACAACTCGAATTGGTGTCCACCTTCATCCAAGGCTCCTCGCGCCACGGCTCGAGGGGCTTTGTTGTCCTGGATTCATGGATTTTCGCCGCGGAGGGCAGAGCTAGCCCTGCAGTGGCCCCCATTCGGATTCATGCGACGAAATTCGGATGTGTAGTTGCCGTTCAAACGAGTACCGATAGAGGCAACTACTCATCCGAATTACCCGAAAGACAACTCGAATTGGTGTCCACCTTCATCCAGGGCTTCTCGGGCCTCGGCTCGAGGGGCTTTTTCCTGGGTTCAAGGCCAACAGCAACTACTCATCCAAATTACCCGAAGACCAACACGAATTGGTGTCCACCTTCATCCAAGGCTCCTCGCGCCACGGCTCGAGAATCTTTGTTGTCCTGGATTCAGGGATTTGCCGCGGAGGGCAGAGCCCGGACCTCCACTGGCCCTCATTCGGATTCATGCGACGAAATTCGGATGTGTGGTTGCAGTTGGCGAACAGCTATGGGTTTTCCCTGATCCGGACCCCGCCGTTCGTCGTCATCGCCCGCAGGCGCGGCCCGCCAGTGCCGAGCCGGGTCGTGAGCCGGCGACCGATGGTGCCCTGGACGGTGATGGGGAAGTCGATGTTCATCCCGCCGTTCACGGTTCCCGTCTCGAGCTCCGCGTTGTAGCCGCGGGGGATCTCCAGGGTGACGCTCCCGTTGGTCGTCACGAGGTCGAGCCCTCTCCCGCGCCATGTGGTGCCCGCGAGGATCGCCGAGACGCCGCCGTTGGTGGTCTCCGCGCGCACGTCGCCGGACACGTCGCGCAGCGCGATGCCGCCGTTCACCGCGTCGAGGCGCAGCTGTCCCTCGATCCCCTCGGCGGAGATGCCGCCGTTGTGGGTTTCGGCATCGACGTTGGTCTTGCGGGGCACCCAGACCTCGTAGGTAACTGCCCATCCCGTGCGCCTGCCGTACGACGGACCGCTCGCGCGCACGCGGTCGCCGTCGGTCTCGATCCGGATCTCCTTTGCCTGCGCTTCCGCGTCGGCGCGCGTTTCTCCCCATGCCTGCACGAGCGCGCGCACGCGGACTTCGTTCCGGTCCCAGCCGTAGAGCCGCACGCTGCCGTTCTGGTGGCCGTCCACCAGCAGGCGCGAGGACGGCGGACGCAGCGTGACGTCGCGCACCTCGCAGAACGGCTCGCGATTGCGGTCGCCCCAGCGCTCGTCGCAGTCGCGGACGAACCGGTCGGCGCGGCTCTGGGGTAGCGGGGTCTCCTGCGCGAGGAGCGGCGCGGCGAGAACGGCAAGGACGAGGGCGATGCGCATGGAACGACGTCTCCGTGAATGGGCTGGCACACTCCTCTGACAGCCGCGGGGCCCGGAGGGTTGAAGCGCTCGGATGCAGCGGTTGGCGGAGGACCGTATCTTCCGGCCCAGTCACGAGTTGAGATCACCTCCCCCAAATGCTGACCATGCCGAACCGACTCAAGGCGCTGCACGATGCCGGCGTGAGCGTGTGGCTCGATTTCATCGAGCGGCCCATGCTGCGCAACGGCGACCTGGAGCGGCGCATTCGCGACGACGCCCTCACCGGGATGACGTCGAACCCCACGATCTTCGAGAAGGCCCTGGCCGAAGGCTCGGCGTACGACGAGCAGCTTCGCGGTGCTCCGCGCGACCTGGCGCCGCTCGACCTGTTCGAGCTCGTGGAAACGACCGACGTCCGGGACGCCTGCGACCTGTTTCGGGGCGTGTACGAGCAGTCGAAGGGCGTTGACGGCTACGTGTCCATCGAGGTGTCGCCGGGCGCGGCCCACGACACGAAGGCCACGATCGACGAGGCGCGCCGCCTCTGGCGCACCGTGGACCGGCCCAACGTCATGATCAAGGTGCCCGGCACGTCGAACGGCGCGGAGGCGGTCAAGCGGCTCATCGCCGACGGCATCAACGTGAACATCACGCTGCTGTTCGCGATCGAGGCGCACGACCGCGTCATCAACGCCTACATGACGGGGCTGGAGCAGCGGGTGAGCGAAGGGAAGCCGGTGTCGGGGATAGCCTCCGTGGCGAGCTTCTTCGTGTCGCGCGTGGACTCCGAGATCGACAAGCGCCTGGCCGACGATTCGCTCAAGGGCAAGGCGGCGATCGCGAACGCGAAGCTGGCGTACAAGCTCTTCGCGGAACGCTTCGGATCCCCGCGCTGGAAGGCGCTGGAGGCGAAGGGCGCGCGCGTGCAGCGCCCGCTGTGGGCCAGCACGAGCACGAAGAACCCGGCGTATCGCGACGTGATGTATGTGGAACAGCTCATCGGCCCGCGGTCCGTGAACACCCTCCCGCCGGCCACGCTCGACGCCTTCCGCGACCACGGCGAGACCAGGCGCACGGTGGACCAGGGGTTGGACGAGGCCCAGCGCACCATCGAGCGCCTCGAGGCCGCCGGCATCTCGATGCAGGACGTGACCGACAAGCTGCTCACCGAGGGCCTGGCGTCCTTCCAGAAGTCCTTCGACAGCCTCATCGCGGGCATCGCGAAGAAGCGGGAGATGGTCGCGCGGTGACGCTCTGCCGCACGAAGATCGTGTGCACGCTCGGGCCCTCCTCGTCCACGCGGGAGGCGATTCGCAGCCTCGTGAGCTCGGGGCTGAACGTCGCGCGCGTCAACTTCTCGCACGGCACGCACGAGCAGCATGCGGAGACCATCCGGCTGATCCGGTCGGTGGCCGACGAGATGAAGCAGGCCGTCGCGATCCTTGGCGACCTCCAGGGGCCGCGCATCCGGATCGGCGATCTCGCGGCCTCCGTGCAGCTCGAGAGCGGCGCCGAGATCGTCCTGGTGCCTGAGCACGCGGCGACGCACGCGAGCGACATCCCCGTCACGTACGAGCGCCTTGCCGACGACCTGCACCCCGGCGACCGGATCCTCGTGGACGACGGCCTCCTCGACCTGATCGTCGTGGACGTCCAGAAGCCGCGCGTCACCGCGCGCGTGCTCCACGGCGGTCCGCTGCGGAGCCACAAGGGGATGAACTTCCCCGGCGTCGTCGTCAGCACGTCGGCGCTCACCGCGAAGGACCGCGAGGACGTGCGGTTCGCCATCGAGCAGGAGCTCGACTACCTGGCGCTCTCCTTCGTGCAGCGACCCGAGGACGTGCGCGAGCTGCGGTCGCTGCTCCCGAAGGGGATGCTCATCGTCGCGAAGATCGAGAAGGACTCCGCGCTCGAGAACATCGAGACCATCATCGACGAGTCGGACGCGGTGATGGTGGCGCGCGGCGACCTCGGCGTGGAGCTCCCCTTCGAGCAGGTGCCGCTGGCGCAGAAGCGGATCATCGGGCTCGCGAACCAGGCGGGGCGGCCGGTGATCACCGCGACGCAGATGCTCGAGTCCATGGTGCTGAACCCCCGGCCGACGCGCGCCGAGGCGAGCGACGTCGCCAACGCGATCCTCGACGGCACGGATGCGGTGATGCTCTCCGCCGAGACCGCGGCGGGGAAGTACCCCCGCCTCGCGGTGGAGGCGATGAGCCGGATCATCTCCGAGCTCGAGAAGCATCCGCGTCCCCGCCGCGACGAACGGCAGCAGCGCGGGCAGCCGGTGTCCACGGAGTTCGCCATTGCGGCCGCGAGCGCCGCCGCGGTGCGAATGCTGCAGGCGCCCTGCCTCATCGTGTTCACGAAGAGCGGCTTCAGCGCCCGGATCATCGCGTCGCAGCGCCCGAACGTGCCCATCCTGGTGCTCACCGACGTGCCTCGCACCTACCGCCAGCTCGCGCTGGTCTGGGGCATCGTGCCCGAGCTCGTCCCGCACGCGAACACCTACGACGAGATGGTCGCGATGGCGCTCGCGGCGGTGCAGCGCCGCGGCCTGGCCACCAAGGGGCAGCAGGTGATCGTGACCGCCGGCGTCCCCTTCGACGTGCCTGGCACGACCAATACGCTGAAAGTCGAAACCGTCTGACCGTGCCATCCCGAGCGCAGCGGGGGATCTCGTCCTCGGCGTCATCCCGAGCGCAGCGGGGGATCTCGTCCTCGGTGTCATCCCGAGCGCAGCGAGGGATCTGCAGGTGAAGTTGACGTTCCTTGGCACCGGAACCTCGTTCGGCGTCCCGCAGCTCGGCTGCCAGTGCGCGGTGTGCCGTTCCCCCGATCCGCGCGACCGCCGCACCCGCGTGGGCGCGGTGATCGAGACCAACGGCGGCACGCGGTTGCTCATCGACACGCCCCCGGAGCTCCGGCTGCAGCTGGTGAGCGCGGGGATCGACCGCGTGGACGCCGTGCTCTTCACGCATGACCACGCCGACCACACGCATGGCATCGACGACATCCGCGCGATCTCGGTGCGGCGCTCGGGGCCGCTGCCGTTCTACGGATCGCGCAGCACCATCGCGAGCCTGCGGCAGAAGTTCGGCTACGTCCTCGACGAGAACCTGCGCGCGCTGCCCGGCACCTACAAGCCGGAGGGCAAGGCGCACGTCGTCGAGCCCGGCCAGGTCTTCTCCGTCGGCGACGCGTCGATCACGGCCATGCACCTGCCACACGGGCCGCACGCGACCGTCCTCGGCTTCCGCGTCGGACCGATCGGCTACGTGACGGATGCCAAGGACGTGCCGGACGAGGCGATCGCCGTGCTGACCGGCGTGCAGGTGCTGGTGCTGAACGCGCTCTTCCGCACCGAGCACCCCACGCACCTGAGCCTGCCCGAAGCGATCGCCGTGGCCGAGCGCGTCGGCGCCGCGCGCACGTACCTCACCCATCTCACGCACGACAACTTCCATGCGGACCTGGAATCGGAGTTGCTCGCGAAGCGGGTGACCCCGGCCTTCGATGGCCTCACCGTCCGCGTGGACTGACCTCGCCCATGATCGCCCTCGACTACACCAACATGCTCGCGCCGGGCGTGGCCGGCGGAATTCCCGAGTCGGCCTGGAACGCCGCCGATGAGGAGTTCGCCCGCGCCGTGCGGGCGCGGCGTGCCCGCCGCGACGCCGGCGAGCTCGGGTTCCTCGACCTCCCTGCCGACCGCGCGCTGCACGAGCAGACCACCGCCTTCGCTGCGCGGGCGCTCGGGCGCTACGACGACGTCGTGGTGCTCGGCATCGGCGGCTCGGCGCTCGGCCCCATTGCGCTGCGCACAGCGCTCCGGCCCCCGTACTGGAACCTGCTCGCCGCCGACGCGCGCCGCGGCCAGCCGCGCCTGCACGTCCTGGACAACCTCGATCCCGCGACGATCTCCGGCCTTCTCGAGCTGCTCGCGCTCGAGCGCACGCTGTTCGTCGTGACGTCGAAGTCCGGCGGCACGGCCGAGACGATGTCGCAGTACCTCGTGGTCCGTGACCGGCTGCAGAAGCACGGACTTCGCCCGGCGGATCACCTCGTCTTCGTCACCGATCCGATAAAGGGGGCGCTGCGTCCCCTGGCCGCCGCCGAAGGCATCCCGGCGCTCGACATTCCCGCGAACGTCGGGGGGCGCTTCAGCGTGTTGTCGCCGGTGGGGCTGCTGCCCGCCGCGCTCATCGGGATCGATACCGCGGGCCTTCTGGCCGGGGCGGCCGACATGGCGCGCAGGTGCGCGGGCGAATCGGCGCGCGAGAACCCGGCGGGCGCGTTCGCGACGCTCCAGTTCCTTGCCGACCGGGACCGCGGCCGCCACGTGCATGTGCTCATGCCGTACAACGACGCCCTGCGCGACATGGCGGGCTGGTTCGTCCAGCTCTGGGCGGAAAGCCTTGGCAAGGCGCGCGGCACTGACCACGTCGGTCCCACTCCCCTGGGCGCGCTCGGCGCCACCGACCAGCACAGCCAGGTGCAGCTGTTCATGGAAGGTCCGGGAGACAAGACGGTGACCTTCATCTCGGTGGCGTCGCGCGCGGGCGACGTGACCATCCCGAAGCTGCACGCCGATGTGGGCGACCTGGGGTACCTCGGCGGACATTCGCTCGGCGAGGTGCTGGACTACGAGCGGCGCGCGACCGCGGGCGCGCTGGCGAAGCGCGGGCGTCCCAACATGACCATCGAGCTCGATGAGATCAGCCCGGCCACCGTGGGCGGACTGTTCATGCTCTTCGAGATCGCGACGATCTACGCCGGCGGACTGTACGACGTGAACCCGCTCGACCAGCCGGGGGTGGAGCTCGGCAAGCAGTTCACGTACGCGATGCTCGGGCGGAAGGGGTTCGATGAGGCGCGCAAGGAGTTCGAGGCGTTACCTCGCTCGGACTCACGGTTTCGAATCGAGTAAGAGGTTCTCGGGTGAGTTCTCGGCGGCGCTCCGCGCCGGTGAACCCACCGCGCCGCAGGCGCGCCGAGAACCGACCGGCTCGCGTCTCTTGCAGTGCACGCGAGCCGTCGAGAACCGTTTACGGCAGCATTGCCTGGGAGTTCTGCTTGTACACGACGCCGTTCTTCATCACGAAGGACGGCTTTTCCATCAGCGTGATGTCGGCAAGCGGGTTCCCCGGAACCGCGACGATGTCCGCGAGCCTGCCGGCGGCCAGGGTGCCGATGCGGTCGTCCCAGCCGAGGAGCTTCGCGGCATTCGAGGTTCCCGCGACGATCGACTGCATCGGGGTGAGTCCGCCCCATTCCACGAGCAGGGTGAACTCGCGGCCATTCGCGCCGTGCCGGATCACGCCGGCATCGCTGCCGAGCGCGATGGGAACGCCGTGGCGCGCCGCGAGGCGAACCGCGTTGCGCATCCCGGCGGCGGCCGCGAGGGCCTTCTCCGCGCGCAGCCCGGTGAGCCGCCCGCTCTTCGCCATCGCCTCCACGCCTTCGCCCGCGCTGATCGTCGGCACGAGGTAGGTGCCGTGCTCCTTCATCAGGCGCGCGCCTTCCTCGTCGAGGAACGAGCCGTGCTCGATGGAGGCCACGCCGGCGCGCACCGCGAGCTTGATCCCCGCGCCGGCATGCGCGTGCGCGGCGACCTTGCGCTCGAGCTTCGTGGCCTCGTCCACCATGGCCTTGAGCTCCTCGAACGTGTACTGCGGCACGTTCACCGCCGCGCGCTCGGAGAGCACGCCCCCGGTCGCGCAGGTCTTGATGACGTCGGCGCCGTACTTGGCCTGGTACCGCACCGCGGCGCGCACCGCCTCGGGGCCATCGGCGATCCCCACGCGGTGGTCGCCATCGAACAACCCGGGCTTGTACCCGTTCTCGTCGCAGTGCCCGCCCGTGATGCCAAGGCTGTGGGCCGCGGACTGCATGCGCGGCCCGATGGCCTGCCCGCTCTCGATGGCCTCGCGCAGGGCGAGGTCGTCGAAGTTCCCGGCGCCGAGGTTCCGGATCGTCGTGAATCCCGCCATGAGGGTGCGCTGCGCGTTGCCCACGCCGACGATCGCGCCATACGCGTCGTAGTCGCGCGCGGCGGCGGCATCGGACTTCGGGTCCGCCAGCTCGCGCCCCACGACGTGCGTGTGCATGTCGATGAAGCCGGGCAGGAGCGTCGCGTCGCCGAGGTCGATCGTGCGCGCGCCGGCGGGGACGCGCACGGACGCCGAGGGGCCAACCGCGGTGATCCGGTTGCCGGTCACGACCACCGCGCCATTCACGATCGGCGCCGCGCCGGTGCCGTCGATCACGCGCGCGGCGCGAAGGACCACGGTGCCGGTGCCGGCGGGTTGCTGCGCGGCCAGCGCTGCTGGAACGAAAAGGAGAAGGAGGGCGTTCACGACTGGGCAAGGAAGAAGTGTGTGTCAGGATGGGACACGCAAATTATGGCGAACCGCAGAGGGCGCAGCGAGGCAGAAGTCGCAGAAGAAGATCAGGGTGTCCTCTGCGGTCCGCCATCAACTGGCACGTTCAGTCCTGGTTGAAATGCTTAGATTCTGCGCCATGGCTACGAGAGACTATTTCGGCGACGCCGTCCTCGTGCAGGATGGCCGGATCCAGGTGAAGAACGAGGCAGCGCTGGCGTCGGACCGCATGGACGCATTGGTGCGCGACGCGGTATTTGCCGGCCAGGACGAGCGCGAGTACGCGCGCTGGCTGGTCTGGGAGCTCGGGCAGTCCGTGGGGGTGAGGCCCGCGTCCATCCACGATCTCTACATGGCCCGCGGCCGCGGCGAGGTGAAGGGGTTCACCGTGCCCGCCATGAACGTCCGCGGCCTTTCGTACGACACCGGGCGCTCGATCTTCCGCACCGCAATGCGCCTCGAGGCGGGCGCCTTCATCCTCGAGATCGCGCGGTCCGAGATCGGGTATACCGAGCAGCGTCCGGCGGAGTACGTCTCGGTCATGATCGCCGCCGCGCTGCGCGAGGGGTATCGCGGGCCGCTGTTCATCCAGGGCGATCACTTCCAGGTGAATCACAAGAAGTTCGCGGCCGACCCGGCGACCGAGGTGGACGCGGTGAAGGCCCTGGTGCGCGAGGCGGTGCACGCCGGCTTCTACAACATCGACATCGACACCTCGACGCTCGTGGACCTGAAGAAGCCGTCGCTCGCGGAGCAGCAGCGGCTGAACTACGAGGTGGGCATCGACATCCTGAAGACCGTGCGAGAGGTCGAGCCAAAGGGGGTGACCATCTCCGTGGGCGGGGAGATCGGCGAGGTGGGCACCGAGAACAGCACCGAGCCCGAGCTGCGCGCATATATGGATGGCTTCAACCGCACGCTGCCGAAGGGCATGGTTGGCCTGTCCAAGATTTCCGTCCAGTCCGGGACGTCGCACGGCGGCGTCGTTCTCGCCGACGGCTCCATCGCGGACGTCGCGCTCGACCTCGATACCCTCGAGCGTCTCTCCATCGTGGCGCGCGAGGAGTATGGCCTCGCCGGCGCGGTGCAGCATGGTGCGTCCACGCTGCCCGATACCGCGTTCAACAACTTCCCGAAGCGCGAAACGGCCGAGATCCACCTCGCCACGAACTTCCAGAACATGCTGTACGACGCGCTGCCGGCGAAGGAGCGTGACGAGATCTACGCCTGGCTGCGCGAGAACGCGAAGGACGAGCGGAAGGAGAAGGATTCCGACGAGCAGTTCTTCTACAAGACGCGCAAGAAGGCGCTCGGACCCTTCAAGCGGAAGTTCTGGGACATGCCCGCCGACGTGAAGGCGAAGCTCGCGAAGGCGTACGACGCGAAATTCGCCTTCCTCTTCGAGCAGCTCGCCATCAACGGCACGCGGAAGTACGTCGAGACGCACGTGAAGCCCGTGGCGCTGCACCGTCCCCGCCCGAAACCCGGCGAGATGGCCATGGCGGCCGCACCAGACGACACCACCCTGAGTGACTGACCTCGACGCTCTGTGGCTGGCGCGGCTCCAGCAGGTCGTGGACCTGGCCGCGCACGAAGTCAAGGACGCCCTGAACGGCGTCGTGCTCAACGTGGAGGTGACGCGGTCCCGGGCCGGCAACGTCGAGCTCCCGGCGGCCGCGATCGGCCCCTTCGCGGAGGCCGCGTCAGCCCAGGTCGAGACCCTCGCCCAGCGCGTCGAGTCCTTGCTGTTTCTCGCGCGCTCGCAGCGCGGACAGGCCGACGTCGGTGTTACCTTGCGTCACCTGGCTCGGCTCCTCGTGCCGGCGGCGCGGGCCGATGGTGGACAGCTCGTGGTGGAAGGCGAGGGGCAGCTCGCGCCGACGTCGGCGCCGCCTGTGGCCGTTCGGCTGGCGCTGGCAGCAGGGCTGCTGGCGGTGGCCACTCCGAACACGCGGGGGTCGTGCGTCCTGGCAGCACCCGGCGCGGGCGAAGGGGACTCAGGCGCAGTGGTCCGGTTTTCGCACGAGTCCGCTGGCGCCTGTACCATGGACCCGGTCACGGTTGCCGCGCTGGCCGGCCACGCAGTTCGTATCGAACGGTCCGACAAGGACCTTGCGGTCGTTTTTCCCCGGTAACTCCCGACTCACATGTCACCACGCGCGGAATCCAGGCCCCAGGGGCGAATCCTCATTGCCGACGACGAGGCCGCGATCGCCAACGGGCTGAGCGCCATCCTCACCGACGTCGGCTATGAGGTGGAAATCGCCGCGGACGGCCAGAAAGCCCTCGACCGGCTCGCCAACGAGCGGTTCGGGGTCGTGCTCGCTGACCTCAAGATGCCGAAGCTCGACGGCATCGCCCTGCTGAAGTCCATCCGCGAACGGAAGATCCCCACCGAGTTCGTCATGATCACGGGACAGGGGTCCACCGAGCTCGCGATCGAGGCGATGAAGGAAGGTGCCGCCGACTACATCGAGAAGCCCCTCAACGCCGAGCGGCTGAACAAGCTCAAGGCCCAGATCCCGAAGCTGCTCGAGCAGTTCGCCGTGCAGGAGCAGAACCGGCAGCTCTCCGCGAAGCTCGAGGGCCTCACCCACTACGGCGAGCTCACGGGCCAGTCGGAGGAAATGCGCCAGGTGTACCAGGTGATCGACGCGGTCGCGCCATCGAACGCGAGCGTCCTGATCCTCGGCGAATCCGGCACCGGCAAGGAGCTCGTGGCGCGCGCGGTCCATTCCAAGAGCGATCGCGCGAAGGGGCCGTTCTTCGCGCTGAACTGCGCCGCGCTCCCCAAGGAGATTCTCGAGAACGAGCTGTTCGGGCACGAGAAGGGCGCCTTCACCGGCAGCACCAACGAGAAGCAGGGCGCCTTCGAGCTCGCCGACGGCGGCACGATCTTCCTCGACGAGGTCGCCGAGATGTCCACGGACATCCAGGTGAAGCTGCTCCGCGCGCTGGAGACGCGTCAGGTCCGGCGCCTCGGCGGCAAGAAGGAGATCGACGTGGACATCCGGATCGTCGCCGCCACGAACAAGAACCTCCAGAAGGCGCTCGCCGACAACGAGCTGCGCGAGGACCTGTACTACCGGCTCGCCGTGGTCGAGCTGTCGCTGCCCCCGCTGCGCGACCGCACCGACGACGTCCAGCTGCTGGCCGGGGAGTTCCTCGAGCGCTTCGCGACGCAGAACGGGAAGAAGGTCAAGGGCTTCACCGACGACGCCCTCCAGTGGGTGCTCTCGTACCACTGGCCCGGGAACGTGCGCGAGCTGAAGAACACCATCGAGCGCGGCGTCATCATGTCGCGCGGGGACATGATCACCCTGGCGGATCTCATGCCGCGGCACCTGCGGATCGGCGGCGACGCCGCGACGCTCACGATCTCGGTGGGCTCGAGCATGGCCGACGCGCAGCGGCAGCTCGTGGTGCGGACCTTCGCCACGGCCAACGGCGACGTGGACCGTGCCGCGAAGATGCTGAGCATGAGCGCCGACTCCGTGCGCGCCGAGCTCATGGCGCTGCTCACCGCGGGCGACGCCGGCCGCTCGTCCGCCGCGGTTCGCCGGCCCCCGGCGGGCGCGAGCGCAGCGGTCGCCGAGCCGGCGCCGCGTCCCAAGGCCGGCAAGAAGAAGTAGATTCGATTCCATGCGAGACCACGACTACGACGACGAGCCCTACGTCGTCATCGAGAAGCATTCGGGCGGCGTCAGCACCTTCCTCCTCGGCCTCGCCGTGGGCGCCGGCCTCGCGCTCCTGTTCGCCCCACAGTCCGGCCCCGAGACGCGCAGTCGCATCGCGCGCACGGCGCGCCGCGCCCGCGATGCCGCGGCCGACGCCGTGGGCAGCGTGACGGAGCAGGTGACGGACACCTTCGACAGTGCGCGGCAGCGGGTGGAAGAGCGCCTGGAGGACGCGCGCGAGGCCATCGAGACGAAGCGCGACCAGGTGGAGCGCGCCGTCGTGGCGGGCCGCGAGGCCGCGCGCCAGGCGCGCAGCGACCTAGAGCGCCGCCTCAGCGAGACGAAGGCCGCCTATGGCGCCGGCGCCCAGGTGGCGCGCGACGCACGCGCCGAGCGCGCCCTCGCGCGGATGGCGAAGGACGAGCCACCCACCGCCTGACGCCGCGCGCCGGCATGTCCGAGACGCGGCCGTGGTGGGTGAGCTTCGGCTGGACCGCGCGTGACTACCTCAAGCGCGTCTGGGATCACGCCGCGGAGAACAATGTCCTGTTCCTCGCGGGCGGGATCTCCTTCAACATCCTGCTCGCGGCGCTCCCGTTCTTCCTGCTGCTCGTCACGGGACTGACCTACCTGCTCCCGGCCGTGACGCGGCTGGACCCCACGGTGGCCACAACCGAGTTCGTCGAGACGCTCCTCCCGGCGGCCGGCACCAGCGGCGCCTGGGTGCATGACGTCCTCGTGGACGTCGTCAAGGCCCGCGGCACGGTCACGCTGTGGAGCGCCCTGCTCTTCGTATGGCTGTCCACGCGGCTCTTCGGCTCGCTCCGCTCCGCGCTCGCCGATGTGTTCGACATCGAGAGCGAGCGCGGGATCATCCAGGGCAAGATCTTCGACATCAAGATCACCGTGGTGGCCACGGTGCTCTTCGTCGCCGCCACGATGGTGAATACCTATATCGCCCTGGCCACGACGCGCGGCCTCGGAGCGCTCCAGCAGGCGGGGCTGCGCCGGGACGTCATGAGTGGCATGGAGTACTGGATTGGCCGGCTGCTCGTCTTCGCGTTCATCGCGCTGATGTTCTTTGCGCTCTACAAGTACCTGCCGATCCGGAAGGTGCGCACCTCGACCGCATGGATCGCCGCGCTGTTTGCGGCATCCCTCCTCGAGATCGCGAAGATCGTGTTCAAGTGGGTGTTCATGGGGATAACCCCGCAATCCATCTACACGGGTACCCTGGCCGCGCTCGTCATCCTGGTGGTGTGGGTGTATTACGCCGCGCTGATCTTCCTGACCGGAGGGGAGGTGGGGCAGGTGTACGAGCTGCGGCGCATGCGGCAGCGACAGCGTGAGGTATTCAGCTGAACGGCAGACTTCGCCGTCATGTCCGCTCTCTGCAGTTCTGGCACAACGGTTGCCCTTCTGCCCGGTTCCAACAGGGAGAAACCATGAACAAGGGCATTCTGATTCTCGCGGCGCTGACGCTGGCCGCCTGCAACAAGACGGGTGAGAACGAGTATGAAGTCGAGCGTCCGGGCCTCGTGGTGGACACGGTGCGTACGCCCGAGTTCGGCACGAAGATCGACACGCTGAGCGTTCCGGTGATCGGAACGCAGAAAGACACGATCATCGTGGACAAGCCGGTGATCGGGACCAGGAAGACCGAAGTCCAGACGCCGACGGTCCGGCGGCCATAGCAGGCGGAGCAGGCAGGGGCCGCGGCTGACGGAAGCCACCAGGCGGTTTCTCCCCTGACGGACCACGGACAGAAGCCTTCGGGCTCAGGTCCGTGGTCTTTTTCTTTCCGCGACCGGCGGCGCGCGCGTGCAGGTTCCGGTGGACCGCTCACCGCGCACCCGCTACTTTTCGAGTGTCCCAGGTCCCGGAGGGCGTCAGCGCTCCAACTCCGTCAGGACCGAAAGGTAGCAGCGGCACGAGATGTCTTTCGTTGCTTCGGATGGCCTGGGACACTGCGCGGGTGTTCGCCTTCGGCGAACCCCGCGCTTTCGTTTGGATGCGGAAACGCGCGATGCGCATTTCCGCTGCTCGTGCCGCCTCGCACGCCGCCGCCGTTCGGTAGATTCCGTCATGCTCGCCCTCGCCCGGAAGTACCGTCCCCGCAAGTTCAGCGAGGTCGCGGTCCAGGACCACGTGTCCAGCACCCTCAGGGGTGCCATCGCCTCCGGACGGGTGGCGCACGGGTACCTGCTGTCCGGGCCGCGCGGGGTGGGGAAGACGACGCTGGCGCGCGTGCTGGCGATGGCGCTCAATTGCGAGCGCCGGTTGGAGCAAGTGGCCCAGGCGGCGAAGGCAGGGGGCGCGGAGGCCGAAGGCCGCAGCGCTTCAGACAGTCAGTTCGCCCGCGAAGCGGGTGAGCCGTGTGGCGCGTGCACGTCCTGCACGCGCATCTGGCAGGGCTCCACGTCCCTCGACGTCATCGAGATCGACGCGGCCTCCAACCGCGGCGTGGACGACGCGCGCGAGCTGCGCGAACGCGCCATGTACGCCCCCTCCGGCGACGACCGCTACAAGGTCTACATCGTGGACGAGGCGCACATGCTCACGCGCGAGGCATGGAACGCCCTCCTCAAGGTGCTCGAGGAGCCGCCGCCGCGGGTCGTGTTCGTCTTCGCCACCACCGAGCCCCAGAAGATCGCCCAGACCGCCGCGCCGGTGCTTTCGCGTCTCCAGCGCTTCGACTTCAAGCGCATGAGCGCCGCCGACATCCGGACGCGGCTCGAGAGCGTGCTCGCCGCGGAGAAGGTGCGCGCCGAGCCCGAGGCGCTCGCGATGATCTCCCGGGCCGCCGATGGCTCCATGCGCGATGCGCTGAGTCTCACGGACCAGGTGCTGGCCATGGGCGAGGGCGCGATCACCGCCGCGCGCGTGCGCGACGCCCTCGGCCTCGTTCCCGAGGACGAGTTCATCGCGCTGCTCGACATCATCGCGGGCCGCCGCGCCGCCGACGTCTTTCCCTTCGTCGCGCGCCTCGCCGACAGCGGCGTGGACTTCACCCTGTTCCTGGCCGGTCTCGGCGAGATGCTGCGGGCCCAGCTCGCGGTCGCGCTGGGCGGCGACGCGCCCGACGTCTCGGACACCGCGCGCCAGGCCCTGCTCGCTCGCAAGGGGCAGCTCGAGCCGGCCGACCTGCTGCGGATGCTCAACGCGATCGGCGAGCTCGAGATCCGCTTCAAGCGCAGCGGTCAGCAGCAGCTCCTCATCGAGACCCTCCTCGTGCGCTATGCGCTGATCGATCGCGCGGTCGCGCTCGAGGACGTGCTGCGCGCCATGGGTCCCGGAGGCGGCGGAGGCGGTGGGGGCGGACAATCGCGAGCCGGCGCGCCAGCGCCCGTGCCGATTTCGCGGCCGGAGCCCGTGCGCGCGTCCGCCACTCCTTCCTCCCCGCGCGCCACCACCGCGGCGGCTTCCAGTGCGCCACAGGCAGTGGCCAGGGACGTAGCCGCATCAGCCGTGGTGTCGCAGCCGGTTCCGGACCTGAATGCGGTCACCGGGCGGTGGGACGAGCTGGTGGCCCGCGCGAAGCAGTCGGGCAAGGCGCTGCTCGGCGCCGCGCTCGAGTCGTCGGCGCCGCACGCCATAACGAAGGCCGGCGACCTGACGATCCGGCTCGACGAGCCGAACGATTTCCATGCGAAGGCGATCGAGCAGGCCAAGGGCGAGCTGCTGGCGATCCTCGCCGAGTGGTTTGCCGGTGTGCGCGACATCCGCGTGCACCGCGAAGACGTCGCGGCCACCCCCGAGAAGCCAGCGCGGTTGACGGACGAGATGGCGAAGAGCCAGCGCACCTCGGCGCTCCGGAAGAAGAGCAAGCTGCTCGACACGGCGATCGAAGTGCTGGATCTCGAGATAGCTGACTAGGGATCAGGGATCAGGGATCAGGGGTCAGGAGTCAGGGGCTCGAAGGAAAATCCGGCGCACTGACCCCTGAACCCTGACCCCTGATCCCTTCTATAAGTGTAAGACTCACAGTATCTTACGGCCATGCGCGACATCATGAAGATCCTGCAGCAAGCGCAGGAGATGCAGGGCAGGATGCAGAAGCTCCAGGAGGAGCTTCAGGCCATGACGCTCACCGGGACTTCGGGCGGCGGGATGGTGACCGTGGACGTCAACGGGCAGGGCACGATCAAGCGCGTGAAGATCGATCCGTCCGTGGTGAACCCTGCCGACACCGAGATGCTCGAGGACCTCATCGCCGTCGCCGTGGCTGAGGCGCAGCGGAAGGCGCAGGAGCGCCAGCAGGAGCAGATGGGTGCCATCGCGGGCGGAATGAATCTCCCCTTCAAGCTCCCGTTCTAGCCTCGGCCTTCAGAGCCGAGAGCCAAAGAGCCAAGAGCCAAAGAGCCAAGAGCCGAGAGCCAGGACGAGCCATGTCAGCGATCGACGACCTCGCCACGGAGCTCGCCCGTCTTCCCGGCATCGGCCGGAAGACCGCGCTGCGGCTCACCTATCACCTGCTGAAGCAGAGCAGGGAGCAGAACCATCGGCTGGCCGAGTCGCTCCTGACGCTCACCGATCGAGTGAAGCCGTGCGAGCGGTGCTACAACCTTTCCGAGGATGCGCTCTGCGCGATCTGCCGGGATCCCCGGCGCGATCCGGCACTGCTCTGCGTGGTCGAGGAGCCCAGCGACATCGGCGCGGTCGAGCGCGCGGGGGAGTTTCGCGGGATGTACCATGTCCTCGGCGGCCGCCTGGCCCCCCTGGATGGCGTGGGTCCGGACGACCTGACGGTGGCGGCGCTGGTGGACCGCGTCCTGTCCGGCGAAATTCGTGAGGTGATTCTCGCGACCAACCCCAGCCTCGAGGGAGAGGCCACCGCGGTGTTCATCCAGGGCGAGCTGGCGCGTGGCGGCTCGACCGTCCGGGTGACGCGCATCGCGCGCGGCCTGCCCATGGGCGGTGACCTCGAGTACGCGGACGGGGCCTCGATTGCCCAGGCGCTGTCGGCGCGGAGGGCGATGTGAGGCGCCGCCGCGGGACGGCGCGCGCGCGCCTCGCCACCGCCGGATTCATCGGCGGGATCGTCACCGGGCTGGTCGTCTGGAGCATGCAGATGAAGCGCTCCCGCCGGGACCTGTTCAGCCGGAACGCGCTCAAGCGCTTTGCCGCCCTGGGTTACCTCGGGGGCCATCCCGGCGTCGAAACGGCGCAGCTTCTCACGGAATACCTCCGCTGGGAGAACAAACCCGTCCTCCGGCGGCGCGCGCAGCGCCTGCTGCAGCGCATGGAAGGCGGTTTGGTTTAGATTCGGTCCCAGCCACCCGTCTTTAGCCCACTCGTCATTTGCCCGTAGGCTCCGCCAGCTGGTCGTTCACCGAAGACGATTTCGGCGCCATCACCCAGTCCCTCCAGGCCTTCCTGAAGGACAGCAACGCGCGTTGCGCGCTCCTGGTGGACCGCACCGGGCAGCTCGTGGCCACGGTGGGTGAGCAGCCGAAGTTCGATCCAACGACCTTCGCGACCCTCACGGCGGCGGATTTCAGCGCCAACGATCAGCTCGCGAAGCTGATCGGCGAGAACGATTTCAACTCGCTGTTCCACCAGGGCGAGAAGGAGTCGATGTACCTCGCCGACGTCGCCCGTCGGGTGATCCTCGTGGTGCTCTTCGACAACCGGACGACGCTGGGCCTCGTGCGCCTGAAGATGAAGGAGACGGTGACGGAGCTCGCGAAGCTGTTCGAGGAAGTGTTCAAGCGCGGCACGACCGGCGCGGGCGCGAAGCCCAATCTGCTCGCCGGCGCCGATGACGAAATCGACAAGCTGTTCCAGTAAGGAGACGCAGCCATGTCGATGATCAACTACGCGTCGCGCGAGATCAACTGCAAGATCGTCTATTACGGGCCCGGTCTCGGCGGCAAGACGAGCAACCTGGAGCACGTGTACGGCAAGGTCACCCCGGACACCCGCGGCAAGCTCATCTCGCTCGCGACGGAGACGGAGCGCACGCTCTTCTTCGACTTCCTCCCCGTGGACCTCGGCTCCATCCGCGGCTTCAAGACGCGGTTCCACCTCTACACGGTGCCCGGCCAGGTGTACTACAACGCCAGCCGGAAGCTCATCCTGAAGGGCGTGGACGGCATCGTCTTCGTGGGCGACTCGCAGATGGAGCGCATGGAGGCGAACCAGGAGGCCATGCAGAACCTGTACGACAACATGGCCGAGTACGGGTACGACCTCACGAAGATGCCCTTCGTCATCCAGTACAACAAACGGGATCTGCCCAACGCGGCGCCGGTCAAGGAGCTCCAGGCGGCGATGAATCCCGGCTGGGAAGTGACGGATCCGGCCAAGCAGCGCGTCACGCCGGACCCGTATCACGCCGGCGAGAACCTCATCGAGCAGAACGCCGACGGCGTGTGGGTGGAGCGCGCCCAGTACTTCGAGGCGGTGGCCGTGACCGGTGAAGGCGTCTTCGAGACGCTCAAGGCGGTCTCGAAGCTCGTGCTGAAGTCGTTGGCGTGAACCTCCCGAACGGGCTGACGGTCGCCCGGATCGTGGTGACGCCTGCGATCGCCGCGCTGCCGTTCGTGGATTCGGTGGGTGCCCGTCTCGTGGCCTTCGTCCTCTTCCTCGCGGCCGCGATCACCGATTGGTTCGACGGCTATCTCGCGCGGAAGCGCAAGCAGGAGACGGATCTCGGGCGCATCCTCGATCCGCTCGCCGACAAGCTCCTGCTCGTGGGGACCTTCGTGCCGATGTACTTCCTGGCGCACCAGTTCCTGTTCATCACGCCGTACGGCAACTACGACCTCGCGTGGTGGGTGATCGCGATCATCCTGGGACGCGAGATCACCATGACCTGGTTCCGCCAGTATGCGGCCAGGCGCGGTGTCATCATCGCCGCCATCTGGCCGGCCAAGTGGAAGACCACGATCCAGCTGATCTGGTCCGGCGCGGCCTACTGCTGGTTCTTCCTCGCCTCGCTCCAGACAGCGCAGGGATGGACTGGCCCGGTCTCGCGCAACATCGGGATGACGCTGGGCACCATCGGCGCCGTCTCCATGCTGCTGGCGCTCGCGCTGACCCTGTACTCCCTGTTCATCTACATGCGGGACTACGGGTACCTCTTTCGCGTCCCGCCTGTGCGCGCCTGATCCTCGCGGAACCCGGCCCTTCCCCCAGTAGCTTGGGGGGAATGGGAAACACCGTCGAGCTGGTCACCATCGGGGACGAGCTGCTGCTGGGGTTCACCGTTGACACGAACAGCGCCGTGCTGGGGCGCGCCCTCGCGTCGCACGGCGTCTCGGTCGCGCGACGCACCGCGGTTGGTGACGACATCCCCGCCATCGTCGCGGCAATCCGGGAAGCGCTGGACCGCACCGGCGCCGTGATCACCACGGGGGGGCTCGGTCCCACCACGGACGACGTGACGCGCGACGCCATTGCCGAGGCATTCGATGCGCCGCTGGAGCTCGACGAGACCCATCTTGAGTGGATGCGCGAGCGCTGGCGCCGGCGCTTCAGCCGCGACATGCCCGCCGCCAACCGCCGCCAGGCCCTCCTGCCGCGCGGCGCTCGCAAGCTCGAGAACCGGCACGGCAGCGCTCCGGGCGCGTTCCTGCGCGACGCGGCCGGCCGCTGGCTGGTGATGCTGCCCGGAGTCCCGCGCGAGCTGCGGGGGATGACCGACGACGCCCTGGTGCCGCTCCTGCGCGAGCTGGGCTGCGGCGAGGGCTCCTGCATCCGGTCGCGCACCCTGCGAACCACCGGCATCCCGGAGTCGCTGCTCCAGGAGCAGCTGCGGGATCTGCCCATCGCAGCGCCGGGCTTCTCGCTCGCGTACCTGCCGGGCATTGACGGCGTGGACCTGCGGCTCACCGCCCGGGGGGCGACGGCGGTCGACGCCGACGCGGTCGCCGCGGAGGTCGCCGAGGCCATCCGCACCAGGGTGCCCGAAGGCATCTACGGCGAGGATGACGCCGACATCGCGGCGGTGCTCCTCGCGCAGTGCCGCGCAACCGGCGCCACCATCGCCGTCGCCGAGAGCTGCACCGGGGGGCTGCTCGGCGCCCGCCTCACGGACATCCCCGGATCGAGCGACGTCTTCCTCGGCGGCGTCATCGCCTACGCGAACGCGGTCAAGATCCGCGAGCTCGGCGTTCCCGCGGACATTCTCGGGCGGCATGGCGCGGTGAGCGAGGAGGTGGTTCGTGCCATGGCCGTTGGCGCCCGGGCGCGGTTCGGCAGCACGATGGGCCTTGCCATCACCGGAGTGGCCGGGCCCGGCGGCGGCACCCCCGACAAGCCGGTTGGCACCGTGTGGGTCTGCGTCGCGACGCCGGACCACGTCGAGGCCCGCCTTCTCCAGTCGTGGGGCGACCGCCGCGAGGTGCGCCACCGCTCGGCGCAGGCGGCGATGGACCTGGCGCGGCGAATCCTCGGCTGAGGTCGCGGTGGCGGTTTAGGAAACATGCAGCGTTGCGCGCAGGCGTCCCGCGGCCCAGTTTCGCGTGACATGTTCACCGTCTATCTGTTCGCCCTCCTCGTGGGCGGAGCCCTGCTCCTCGTGTCGCTGTTCGGCTCGGATGCCGGCGACGCGGACGTGTCGCACGGCGCGCAGCTGCACGGCGCCGTGGAGTGGCTGTCGCTGCGCACGGCGATGTACTTCCTCTTCGTCTTCGGCGGCGTCGGGGCGGTGCTGTCGAAGACGTGGCCGGCGGGCGCGTGGCCGTTCGTGCTCGGCGTGTCGGTGCTGTCCGGGCTTGGCATCGGCGCGGCGGTCGCGGCTGCCTTCGGATACCTGCGCCGCACGAATTCGGGCGATCGCGACACCGATGAGAGCTTCGTCGGCGCCACCGGCCGGATGACGTTACCGTTCGGACACGGCGGCACGGGCAAGGTGCTCGTGGCGCGGGGCGACCGGACGTTCGAGCTCCTCGCGCAGCCGTTCGACCGCGCCGCGAGCAAGCCCTCGGCCTGGCAGTCCGTCGTCGTGGTCGAGATGCGCCGCGGCGTGGCCATCGTCGCGCCGAGCGACGATCCGCGCGTGCGCGAAATTTCCCTCCTGAATCCCTGAGCTGGAGTCGTACATGGACGCATTCATGGGTACCATCGTGGCCGCCGGCGTGGTCGTCGCCGCGTTCGTCGTTCTCCTCGTGACGGTCAAGTCGCTCATCGTCATCGTGCCGCCGAACCGCGCCGCGGTGATCACCGGACGCGCCCGCGCGCTCACCGACGGCCGCTCCGTCGGGTACCGCACCGTCATCGGCGGCCGCACCCTCCGCATCCCGATCATCGAGCACGTGTCGTGGATGCCGCTGGCCACGATTCCCATCGAGCTCAACGTCCAGAACGCCTTCTCCAAGGGCGGCATTCCCCTCTCGGTGCAGGCGGTGGGGAACATCAAGGTGGCGTCCGAGCCGGAATCCACCTTCAACAACGGTGTGGAGCGCCTGCTCGGGAAGCACATCGACGAGATCGAAGAGCTCGCGAAGGAAACGCTCTCCGCAAACCTGCGCGGCGTGCTCGCGACGCTCACCCCCGAGGAGGTGAACGAGGATCGCCTGAAGTTCGCCGCGCAGCTCGTGGAGGAGGCCGACCAGGACCTCAACAAGCTCGGGCTCCAGCTCGATACGCTCAAGATCCAGAACGTCACCGACGAGGTGGGCTACCTCGCCGCGGTGGGACGCGGGAAGACCGCGCAGGTGCTGAAGTCCGCCCAGATCGCGGAGGCGCAGAACGAAGCCGAAACGAAGCAGCGCCAGGCGGAATCCATGCGTATCGCCGAGGTGGCGAGGGCGGAGGCGGAGATCGCGGTTGCCTCCGCGCGCAACGACCTCCGCGTGAAGCAGGCGGAGCTGAACCGCCAGGCCGAGACGGTCGAGCGCGTGTCGAAGGTCGAAGCGGAGCGCGCCGAAGTGGAGGCGCAGCAGAACCTCGAGAGCCAGCGCGTGGAGCTGCAGAAGCGTCGGCTTCTCGCCGACGTGGTCGAGCCGGCGGAAGCCCAGCGCAAGGCTGCGGAACTGCGCGCCCGCGCCGATGCGGCCCCGATCCTCGAGAACGGCAAGGCGCAGGTGGAGGTGCTGAAGCTGCTGTACTCCCAGATCAGCAACGCTGGCGAGCAGGGGTTCGCGGTGTTCATGGCCGAAAAGCTCCCGCTGCTGCTGGGCACCGCGGTGGACGCGGTGAAGGGCATCGAGATCGATCGCCTGGTCGTGATGGATGGAGGGGCCGGCGACGGGGTGGCCAACGCCGCCAACCAGCGCATCAACGCCGCCTTCAAGACCCTGGAGGGGCTCGGCTCGGCCTTCGGGATCGATATCCAGCAGGTGCTTCAGGGAGCCGCGCGCCGCGCGAGCGAGTCGCCTTCGATCCCCGCGGCGGTGGCGACCTACGCGGCCGAGCCGCACCCCGAGAAGGTGGCGAAGAAGTAACCCCGCAGGGGCAGCCAGAGCCGTGTCCGCGCATGCTTCCTGCCCTCTGAGGAAGCATGCGAAGCCTCAGTGCACTTGCGGTCGTGTTCGCCATCCTCTCGGCGGCGCCAGTCGGCGCCCAGGTGGCCGTGCATTCGGGCTACCCGAACGTCAACGAGGCCCTAGAAATCGGCCAGGGAGAGCAGGTCCACCTGCTCAACCGCGTGCTCGTGGATCGGGGGCCGGGGGTGCGTACGGTGCGTCGGATGGACTTCCAGTATCGCACAGCCATTGCGGCGGCCGACGCGGGCGCCCGCGCCGCGCAGGCCGAGCGCGCGGCGCAGGTGCTTGGCCCCGTAGCCGTTGATGCCGGCGCCCGCGTGCTGTCCATTGCCATCTGCGATACCGAGGCCTGTGGACGGCGCGCCGAGCCGCCGCGCGTGTGGTACGTCTTCGAGCTTCGAGCCGGCAACGTCTGGAAGCTGGTGAAGAACTAGTCCCTGTAGGGAGAGTCTTCGTCCAGCTCGAATCCCGCCGGCAGCAGCGAGCGGGCCAGGTCCAGCAGCCCCGGGCTCAGGTGCCCGCCGAAGCGCACCAGATACTTCGCGCGCGAGCGGTTGCCAAGGAGGAAGGCCAAGGGCGCCAGGTCGCGCTTGGCGGCGTTGCAGGGCTGGCAGGCCAGCACGAGATTGTCGCGCCGGTCATATGCCGTCTGGCCGCGCCGGGGCGCCACATGGTCCAGCGTCATCTTGTCGGCCGCCCATTTCACCCCACAATAGGCGCACACAGGGCCGTGCTGCGCGAGCAGCCATTCCCGCGTGCCCACATAGGCGTTGCGCGTGGTGGGATGCGACGTGAGCTCGTCGGCCTGGCGGTAGACGCCCTTGCTGCGTCGACGACGCTTGCGGCCATTGCCCTCGACCTTGGCAGGGGGACGACCGTTGCCCTCAACCTTTCCGTGGGCGCGGCCATTTCCGTTGGCTGCGGCGGCGCGCGACGGGGCGCGCGAGGGTCGGCGGGATGGCTTCGGGCTGCTCTGCCGGCTGGACGAGGCTTCGTCCGCGTACGGCGAATCGTGGTGCTTTGGTGACAAAATACTGATCTGAGGTTCGTGCCTGCGACTACTGACGGTGGCCAACTGGCTTCCGTCACGATGAATAATAACCCCGACAGGCACCTTCCGGTCCAACCTGCCGCCAGGGACCCTGCGTATGGCGTCTTTCAGGGGTTTTGGATACAGTCTGTGACGGCCGCGACGGTGCGGATGGTTGGAGCACAGGAGGCAGTCATGGCCCGTATTGTCCGCACACTCGTACCGCTCCTGCTGGCGGTCGCGCCGGCCCAGCCGGCGCTCGCTCAGGTCATCCCGATCCGCGTCGTGCCGGTGGCCGAAGCGGACCAGTTCGGGTTCTTCCCGTCGGCCAACTTCGGGATGGCCAGCGTCTCGATCGCCCTGGCCGACTCACTGCTGGATCCCGTGCAGAACCCGGCGCTCGGCGCCCGGCTGAAAAAAGCGCGCTACTTCGGCGGTCCCACCTTCTTCGCGGTGAGCAACAGCGCCGGGAGCGGACAGACCTTTCCGCTCGGCGGCATGGCGCGCTTCGGCCGCGTGTTCGCCGGCGTCACGCTCGCGCTCCAGGAGATCGATCCGGCGCAGCCACGGCAGTCGGGGCTGTTCCCCCTGGACGCCCTGGCGAGCTCCTTCGCGCCCGGCCCATTCGTCGTGGCCGAGCCCAACCGCTCGCAACGCAACCGCCACGCGCATGGCACGGTTGGCTACGCATTCCATGACGGCCTCTCGGTGGGCGCGAGCGGCTTCTGGTCCGACCTGCGGGCCATGGAGGGCTCGGAGCTGCTCTTCACGGGCAGCCACAACGTGAGCCAGCGAGGCAATCGCTCGGAGCTGCGGCTCGGCGCGGCGAAGGAATGGGGTGAGCGCTCCCTCGAAGCCGTGGTGCTGCAAAGCCGGCAGGACATGGAATACGATGTCGGATACGCCCAGCTGTTCTGGGATCCCGCCACGCGGCAGCAGCAGCTGTTCACGTTCGTGTCCCGCGCAGGCATGGACAGTCGGACGGACGGGGTGCATCTCCGCTACGGCGCGCCACTCCGCGACACCACCTGGCGCTTCGGGGCGGTGGCCACCGCCAACGTGATCCACGAGTCGCGCGCGCCCTACTACGAGTTCATGGGCATTCCGCGGGATCCATCCACGACGCGGGCCTACAGCATCGGGCTGGGGGTCACGCGCCGTCGCGGGCCCGTGACGGTGGCGCTGGACGCGCTCGCGGAGCCCGCCTGGCGACGCGCGTCCGGGGTGGCCGACACCGCACTTGCGGCGATCGGGCCGGAGACGAATCGCGAAGAGAGCTTCTTCAGGTTCCGCAATGCCGTGCTGCGCGGCGGGGCTTCGCGGGACTTTCACATCAGCGGCACCACCCGTCTGCGCCTCCAGGCGGGCGCGCAGGTGCGATCCGTGAATTACCAGCTCGAGCAGCACGACTTCCTGCTCGGCACCTTCCGGGAGCGAAGCAATCGCTGGCGCGAGTGGACGCACGCCTGGGGGGCGGACTTCCTCTTCAGCAGCTTCCAGTTCGGCTACCAGCTGCGAATGCTGAGCGGGATGGGCCGAATCGGCGTTCCGCCCGACCACGACGGCGACGTCGTCTTCGACGTCATCCGGCCCGGGTTCCCGCTGTCATCGAACGTGACGCTGTATCCCGTGCGCGTCACCTCGCACCAGATGTTCATCACGGTGCCACTCCCATGACGAAACGCATGCGCCTGCTCCCCCTGATCATCGCGGCGGGCGCGCTCGCCTGCGACGGCGCGACGATCTCCGATCCGCCCACCCCGGTGCAGCATGCGGAGCTCGACGCGCAGCTTCGCCAGGAGATCGGCATGTGGGGTCCCGTCCCGATCGGCGCCGTGCCCGCGCAGAACGCCGCCATGGTGGAGCTTGGCCGCTCGCTCTTCTTCGACCGGATCCTCAGCGGCAACCGGGACGTATCCTGCGCCACCTGCCACGATCCGTCGGAGTCCCTCACCGACGGCATGCGGCTCTCGGTGGGCACCGGCGGGACCGGGGCCACCGGCCACCGTGTGGTTGGCGCCGGGCGACAGTTCGTGCCGCGAAACGCACCGTCGCTGCTGAACCAGGGGATCGGGCACTTCTATTCGCTCTGGGACGGCCGCGTGAACGAGGAGGGCCCCTTCGGCTTCGGCCCGGGCGGTGGAGGCGGTCTCAAGGGGCCGGCCGGGGTGGTGTTCCCGCCCGGACTCGCGTCGCTCCTGGCCGCGCAGGCAATGCTCCCGGTGCTCAACCGCGAGGAGATGCGCGGCATGCCCGGGGACGTGGACGGCTCCGGCAACACGAACGAGCTGGGCGCGCTCGGCGACGACGCGAACGCGCAGGTGTGGCAGGCCGTCATGACGCGATTGCTCGCGATCCAGGAGTATGGCGCGAAGTTCGGCGCCGCGTTCCCGGGCGTCGCGCAGGGGCAGCTGGGTTTCCAGCACGCGGCCAACGCCCTGGCCGCATTCCAGGTGGCGGCGTTCACGCGCATCAACACCCCGTTCGACCGGTACCTGGCGCGCGACAACAATGCGCTCACCGAGGAGCAGAAGCGCGGTGGCATCCTGTTCTTCGGCAAGGGCCAGTGCGCCAGCTGCCATTTCGGTCCGCTGCTCGGCGGCACGCAGTTCTCGAACATCGGGGTGCCGCAGTTCGGGCCGGGCGTAGGGGCCGCGGCGCCGCTGGACCGCGGGCGCGGGGAGCACATCCCGAACGTCCCATTCTACGAGTTCACCTTCCGCGTGCCCTCACTGCGGAACGTGGAGCTCACCGCGCCCTACATGCACAACGGCGCGTACGCCACGCTCGAGCAGGTGGTGCGCCACTACACCAACGCCGATTCCGCGCTGCGCAACTACGACGTGAGCCAGCTGCCCGCCGAGCTCCGGGCGCAGTACCGGGGAGACGCCACCACCATCAGCCGCCTCACGCAGAACATGGACGGCCGCCTCAAGCAGAGGATCCTCCTCACGCCGCTCGAGCAGGCGCAGATCGTCGCGTTCCTCAAGTCGCTCACCGATCCGGCCGCGCGGGACCTGTCCGCGCACGTCCCGGCCTCGGTGCCCAGCGGGCTGCCGATCCGGTGACGAGGTCGGGCGAACGCATCGCCTGAAGGAGCGTCGCGCCGGCCGCCTCGAGTTGGCATACGTTTCGACATGCCAGACCTCCCGTTTCGAGAGTTCCGCAACGCTGCCGGCGCCCTCGCCGCCGCATGCATGTTGTGCATCGCCCCGCCTGCCGCGGCGCAGCGCGCGACTGCCGCAACGCCGTCCACCTACGACGCGCTCGTGGACGGGATGAACTGCCGCCAGCAGACCAACGGCCGCCTCGACTGCACCTATGCCATCGGCGCGTCGCTGCGGCTGAGCATAGTCGGGGTTGGGCAGGACGATGCGGTGATCAACTTCGCCACCGTGGACTCGGCGGCGGGCTGGATGGCCGGATTCTCGGTGCTGCATGGTTGCGTCGTGGTGCGTCGGGGTGCGGCCAGGGACTCTGCGGTCGCGCCCGCTTTCATTTCCCCGAAGGATGGCCGCGTGTACCGGGGTTGGCAGCACTGCGCCCAGCCGCCCCGACGGTAGCACGCTGCCCCACGCTCGCGGCACAGATCACGCAATACGACCTGTGCGGTATCCCCGACTTCCCGCGACGCACGGAGCAGCAGGCGCATGGCAACGAAGGACGAGCCCGATCTCGCTCAGCTCGCCGACAGCTACGACATCCTTGGCCGCGTAGGCGGCGCTGATGGCGCCCAGGCGTCCCTCGGCACGCGCAAGGCCGATCGCGTCCCGGTTCTCGTCACGGTGCACCACGAGCCGGAGGGAGACGAAGGGAACGCGCTGAATCACCTCGCCTCGGACGCGAAGATCCTGGCGGGAGCGGCACACCCGGGCGTCGTCCCGGTCATCGAGGCACGCTGGCTCGGCCAGGCGCTCGCCATCGTGACGGAGCGGGTCACGGCGCCCACCCTCGAGGATCGCATCGGGCGTCGCGGGGAGGATTTCCCGTTTCCCCGGATCGCGACCCAGCTGCGCGACGTGAACGCCGTGCTCGAGTGGGCGCGCGACCAGGGCATCGTGCACCGCGGCCTGCGCGCCAGCTCGGTGTTCGTGGACGACGGGAGCGACCGCATTCGCGTCATGTTCGTGCCCGGCGCGCTTCCCGGCGACGGCATCCCCGATGCGCGCGACGACGCGGCCACGATCGCGAGGCTCGCCCGCGCGATGCTCACGCGCAGCGTGGCGGACCCCGAACGGGACCTGCTGCCGCTGGCGGAACTGCGCCCCGGCCTGCCGTCCCGCGTGGTACAGCAGGCGGAGGCGCTGCTCGGACGCGCCGACAGCCTCGAGACCGTCGACGTGCGCTCCTTCATCGCGGCCATCGCGATGTCCGAGGAGCTGCGCACCGGCGAGGACGAGTGCGCGCGCGTGACGCGGGAGATGAGCGACGAGCAGCGCATCACCCGCGAGCAGCTCGCCGCGGAGCGGAAGGCGCACGAGGAGGACCTGATCGAGCAGGCGCGCAAGTTCGAGCAGCAGAAGGAGGAGATCCTCGCGGCCATGGCGCGCGAGCGCGAAGAAACGGCGCGCGCCGTGGCGAAGGAGCGCGAGGCATCGCACAAGGAGCTCCTGCAGGAGCGCGAGTCTGCCGAGAAGCAGCTGCGCCAGGAGCGCGAGCGCTTCGACCGGGAGATGCGGAAGCAGCGCGAGTCGCTGGAGAAGGAGCGCGAGCGCATCGCCCGCGCGCGAGCGCGCATGGAGCGGGACCGGTTGCGGTTCGAGAAGCAGCGGACAGCGGCTGCCGCCGCCATAACCTCCGCCGAAAAGACCGCCGTTGCCGCGGCGATCGTGGATCAGATCGAGTCCGACCCGGACCTGGCCGACGAAGTCGCGACGTACGACGAGGTCATGGAGGAGCGGAGCGATTTCTCCTTCACCACCAGCGCGCCCGCGGATCCGGCCGTCGCGAGCGACGCGGCCGAGTCGCGGCCGGCCGCTGCTGCCGGGGCGCCGGCGCCGGCGCGGAGCCGACTGCGCGACCCACGCGTCATGGGAACCCTGGCGGTGCTCCTGTTGCTCGTCGTCGCCATGGCAGCGGTTGCCCTTGGCCGCCGCGGAGGCGACCGCACCGCGCAAACGCTCGCCGCGCCCGCCACCGGCTCACCGGCGGTCGTGGATTCGCTGTCCGGACTCACGGTGGAGGCCGCGCCCATCGATTCCGCGCTTCCACAGGACAGTGTGGTGGTGCCAGCGCAGCCAGCGCCGCGCCGGGTGGTGGAACAGCGGCCGGTGGCCCGGCAGCCAGACCGTGACACAGCGCCCGCCAGACCGGACACCCTGCTGCTCGATCCGGCGGCGCCTGGTGGCCTGCCGGGAGCGGTCGC
>Ga0307505_10000409_pt1 | contig 48504 bp, 33 predicted proteins | sample 23_S_MG_FD_202183 | JGI IMG/M metagenome (GOLD analysis project Ga0307505, IMG submission 202183) | Soil microbial communities from Populus trichocarpa stands in riparian zone in the Pacific Northwest, United States - 23_S | ecosystem: Environmental > Terrestrial > Soil > Riparian zone > Trees...
ACGGGTACTACAGCTGGCAGATCTGCGACCCGGCCCCGCCGGACGCGACGTGCCAGTACCCCGGCGGCGCCGTGATGTCCGACGCCCGCTCCTTCGGTTCCCTGGAGTTCGTGACCACCGTCGCGAACGAGGGCGGGCCCGGCACGACGGGCGCCGCGCTCCGCGCGGCCATCCCGAACCCCTTCCGCGGCACCACCGAGCTGGCGTACGACATCGCCGGGTCGGGCCAGGTTGAGCTGGTCGCCTACGACGTCCTCGGCCGCCGCGTGGCAGTGGTCGACGCCGGCGCCCGGACGTCGGGCACGCACCGCGCGACGTTCGACGCGTCGGCACTCCCGAGCGGCGTTTACACGCTCCGCCTCGTGGTCGACGGCGAGGTACTCGCCTCGCGCCGCGTGACAAGCGTCCGTTGATCCGTACGGGGGCCGGGCGCACCGCCGGCCCGGCCCCCGTCCCGCTCCCCATAGACCCGCACATGCAGGCCGCCATCCTTGAGGCTCCCGGCCGGTTCACGGTCGACGACCGGCGCGTCCCGCAGCCCGGGCCGGGGGAGGTGCGCGTCCGGACGGCGATTTGCGGGATGTGCACCTCCGAACTGGACATGTTCGAGGGGCACAACCCCGCTCTGACCTACCCGCGCTTCCTGGGACACGAAGTCTCGGGTGTCGTCGACGCGGTCGGGGAGGGGGTTGTGGAGCTCGGTGAGGGCGACCGCGTGGCTCTCTATGCCGAGGGCGAGGGGTACGCCGAGTATGTCGTCGTCCCGGCGGCGTGGGCGGTGAGAATCGGCCCCTCGGTGTCGTTCGAGCACGCCCTTGGCGAGCCGATAGCCTGCTCCGTCAACGGGGTGCGCAAGGCCCGCCCCGAGATCGGTGACGCGGTCGCGATCGTGGGTTGCGGGTTCATGGGGCTCATCATGCTCCAGGTGTTTCGAGCGGCCGGATGCGGCCCACTCATAGCCGTGGACCGACGCGAGAGCGTGTTGGATCTGGCCCGGCGACTCGGGGCCACTCACACAGTCCAGCCCGAGGAGGCGGAGGAGGTGGTGAAGGGGCTGACCGATGGGCGCGGCGTGGACATCGGCGTTGAGGCGGCGGGCGTGCAGGGCACGCTCGACCTCACCGGCCGGCTTATCCGCATGGAGGGGAAGCTTGAGGTGTTCGGCTTTCACCAGGGGGCGCCGCGGCTAGTGGATTGGGAGTGGTGGAATTGGATGGCATTCGAGGTCGTGAATGGGCACACCCGCTCGGCCCACGTCTATGTGGAGGGCATCCGCATCGGGATGGGGATGCTGGAGCGCGGTCAGCTCGACATGGCCCCCCTCGTTACGCACCGCTACGGTCTCGCAGACATCAACCGAGGCTTCGAAACTGCCGCGGCCAAAGGGGAAGGCTTCGTGAAGGGGGTAATCACGTTCAACGGGGCCGCGTGAGCGGCGCTTCACCAATTGCCATGCGCAGCCAAAGGATTCTGGGAGTTCGGACCCCGCGGGCCGCTGCGTGCACGGCGCTCGTGCTTCTCCTCGCCGCCGCCCCCGCGTGGGGCCAGTCGCGCGGGCGCATCGCCGGCCAGGTGACCGACGCCGGCACCGGCGAGACTCTCCCCGGCGTAAACGTCGTCCTCGTCGGCTCCTCGCTCGGGACGGCCACCGACATCGTAGGGGAGTACACGATTGCGAATCTCCAGATCGGGACGTACGAGATCCGCGCCACCTACATCGGATATGACACACTCACCGTAGTGGACGTTCAGATCAACCCGAACGCTACCACGACATTGGACATCGTCCTTCACGAGACGACGCTAGCTGTCGGTGGCGAGGTGGAGGTGACGGCCCAGATGCCCCTCGTTGAGCGCGACAACACGGCCTCCGTGACACGCATCGAGACCGAGGAGATCGCCGCCCGCCCCACGACCGACCTCACCCAGGTGCTAACCACCCTCCCCTCGATCAACGTCGAGAACGGGGAGATCACCGTCCGCGGCCGGACCCTCGACGAGGTCGCCTTCATGGTCGACGGCGCGCGCGCGCGGAACCCGCTCAACCACGACCCCTACACCCGCGTCAACCTCTCGGCGATCCAGGAGCTCGAGGTCATTACCGGCGGATACAACGCGGAGTACGGCGAGGCGCAATCCGGCGTGATCAACGTGATCACGAAGGAGGGAGACCGCGACCGCTACGAGGTCTACCTCGACACGCGCTACACCCCCCCGGGCCAGCGCCACTTCGGGACCGCTTTCTACGACCGGAGCTCCCCGCTCTTCTGGGAGAACACCCACGCAATGCACCTCGAGTGGTGGGTGGAGAACCCGGACCAGTGGCGGGATCCTAACGGCGTGCGCGGCAGCGACACGGGCAGTACATGGACACCCGAGCAGGCCTACGAGGCGTACCTCGCCACGCACCAGCCGCTGACCGACTACACGAATACCCCCGGTTATCAGGTCGAACTCGGCCTCGGCGGGCCCCTCCCGGCCCTCCGCGGGATGACGTTCTACGGTACCGTGAAGTATCGCGAGGAGGCGCCGCTTTTCGGAAATGCATACCGCAACCTCGGACAATACCTAGACGGGAATCTGAAGGTGGCAGTGCCCCTCGGGAGGGGGATGAAGCTACTCGCCTCCGGGTTTTACGGGCGACAGGAGACGGGGTGGGGCTTCCAGAACGACTACTTCTGGGCAAGCACCTACGGCACACGGGCCCGATACGCGTTCTACGACTTCGAGGGGCTCCCGTATGAACAGACGAATGGGCAGGGCCTCCAGTTTTCCCACGCCCTCAACACAGCCACGCTATACGAGCTAAGGCTCGCCCGTGTGCAGGCGATCCGCCGGGTGGACGCCTTCCCCGACGACCCCCTCGGGTTCGAGGGTGCCAATGGCCCTACCCCGAGCCCCCTCGAGTCCCCCGACCCCGGCGGCGACCGGGGTAACCCCGTCGGGTTCAACACGACGGGCTACTACTTCCGTTACGACGACGACAACACGGAGTGGGCGTTCCATGGGACGCTGCGGAGCCAGCTCAACCAGCACCTCGCCGTCCAGACGGGGACGGAGCTCTCTTACTACGTCCTCGATCACTTCAACCAGGCCAAGGCCCCGAACCGCGTCGACGACCGCACCTACCGCCCCTACCAGGGCGCGCTTTACGCGCAGGGGAAGGCGGAGTACGGCGGGCTCATTGTGAACGGTGGCCTCCGCCTCGACTTTTACAACGCCAACGACACGCTCTACACCAACATCTTCGCGCCGTTCGACGGCGGGGAAGAGGCGACGACCCTCTTCACGCAGCTCTCGCCACGCCTCGGCATATCCCACCCCATCGACGCGCGGACGGTTTTCCACTTCTCATACGGGCACTTCTTCCAGCGGCCCCCCTTCAACGATTACGGGGAGGGAAACGCGTTCGCTGGCGGGAGCCTGAACACGTTTCTCGGAGAGGGCGGCGGAATCTCGGTGCTGGGCAATCGGAACCTCCGTCCGCAGCAGACAATCGCCTTCGAGGCCGGCGTCGAGCGAAACTTCTGGGACTTCTTCATCTTCGATCTAACAGCGTACTACAAGGACATCCGGAACACCATTCGGACCGTCCGCATCGAGACGCCCCTAGGGAGCTACTACACCAACGCGAACGGCGACTATGCCGACGAGCGCGGCGTGGAGGTGTCCCTCCGGAAGGTGCCCTCGACGTACGGCTGGGGGACGGTCTCGGGCTACGCCAACTTCACGACCAGCCTCGGCATCTTCGGCCGCAGCGGGAGCGCGCGGGCCTTCTCGTACCGCCCCGAGTTCGTCCCGCCGGACCCCGGCAGCGGCGATGTCATCATCCACTCGAACCCCCAGTTCAAGCTCGGCTTCTATTACCAGACGCCGCTCGACTGGCAGGGCCCGCTAGGCGCCGTCCTTGGAGGCTGGAGCCTAGCGCTCGACTACCGCGCGAACCTCCCCAACGAGCAGATCCGGAGCGACTTCTTCCTCTTTGAGGGCGTCCGGCACATGCGCCCTTGGGACCACACGACGGACCTCCGCCTCCGCCGCGAGATCGCGCTCCCGCGCGGGATGGGTACGGTGAGCCCCTACCTCGAAGTGAGCAACGTCCTCAACACCCGCTGGATTTTCCTCCAGGCGGTAGAGCAAGCCTCGGTGGCGGACCAGCGGGCGTTCGTGGAGAGCGGCTTCGACGACCTCCCCGAGGTGGATTCCAACGGCGACCCCATCCTCGACGTGGGGCTGTACCGCAATCTCCCCCGCGCCGTCGTCTTCGGCGCGACGTTCGCCTTCTAACCCAGCAATGACCTCCCCTCGTACCCCGCCCCCCCGGCGCCGCCCGGGCCGCGCACGCCCGGCGCTCCTCGTGCTCCTCGTGCTCACCGGCACCGCGGAGACCGCCCGCGCGCAAGTGCAGGCCGAGGCCCTCCACCGCCGTGGGCGCCTCTGGGAGGCACTATGGAGCACCGGCCTCATCGGCGACCACGCCGCGTGGGATTTCGGGACGTCGAATCCGATGGGCCTCTTCCCGGGCTTCAACGGGTTCATCCACCCCATCGGGGGCGAGCAGAACGCGATCGACACGTACGCCAACGCGAACATGCACAACTTCCGCAGCGGGGTGTGGATCGGCGTGCCCAACCTCCTCGTCCCCGGCAGCCCGCCGGACTTCCTCCCGGAGCAGAAGGATTTCGAGGTGTTCGCCGCGGGCCTTCAGGGGCACGACTACGGCGGCATTTCAACCCTCGCGGGTCTTCCCCTCCGGACGAACTACCTCGAGGACGAGGGCTCGGATCCCCTTCTGCCCGAGGAGTGGACGGAGGCGACTTGGGACACCGACACGGGCATCACCGTCACCCGCCGCTCCTACGTATGGGGCTTCCCCGGCTACGAGGACTTCATCATCTACGACTACACGTTCCGGAACACCGGTCGGATGGTGTCGAACCTCTCCGGCGCCGTCGTTCCAAACGTCGAGGCCTTCCAGCAGACGCTCCAGGGCGTGATGTTCGCCTTCCATAGCGGCATCTCCGTCTCCACCAAGAGCCAGATAAACTTCCACTCGGACCTTCTCGGTATCGCCGCGGGGGCGTTCGGATGGCAGCGGGAGGCCTACCACGACTTCTACCGCCTCTCCCCCGATCGCACCCTCGCCTACTCCTACAACTTCAACGGCGGTGCCGAGCCCACCCCGTTCGACCCGTACCCGATCAAGGAGGGTGAGGCCTGGCGGCTGCGATTCGGCGACGAGCTCCAGAGCCCGGCCGCTTTCGGCTGGCTCGCCCTCCATGCCGACGACGCCGTCGGCGACACGCGCCCGGGGGACCCCGCGCCGGAGGTCCTCAGGATCGACTCCCACAAGGGCGGCACGTTCCAGGGACGCGATCTCGATCTCGAGCGGTTCAACATGAGCACGCAGGGCGAAGACGGGTTCTACCAGTTCATGACCACCCCGGCCCTCCAGGAAGGGCTCGGCAACAACGGAAACCGACTGAACTTCTACACCTTCAGCTACGGCCCCTACACGATGGCGCCGGGCGACTCCGTCCGCATCATCGTCGCCCAGATCGCCGGGGTGATGGACTACGCCGACGTTATCGCCGGCGACCCGGCTGGCACCTTCCCAGACAGCACCATCGCCGCGATCGAGCGGAACGCCGAGCGTGCACGCAACGCCGTCGCGTGGGGGATGGGAGCCACTGTTGCCGGCGTGCCGCTGGGGGCCGACGTGCCCGAACCGCCACCCGCCCCCGATGCCGACGCAGTCAACGCGTCGGAAGGCACCACGCGGGCCGCCATCGCCGTCACGTGGGACACCGTCGCCGAGACGGCGATGACTACCGACGGCTCCGGCGGGGTGTTCTACAACGGCGCAGAGGACCTGGACGGGTATCGCATCTACCGCTCCGTGGACTTCCAGTACGTCTCCGACACGGCCCCGCCCGCGCTGCGCGGGCAGGACTGGATGCTGCTCGTCGACATCCCGCGGGCGCAAGCCATGCAGTATTTCGACACGGAGCTAGGCCGCTACCGCTACGTGGACGAGACGGCCGAATTCGGCCGTCGCTACGGTTACTACGTCGCCGCCTACGACAGTGACCCCGGCCCGTGGACGTCTGCGAACGGGACAGTCGTGACGGGCCTCCCGGAGCTCGTCTCGGGCAGCTACAACCGCACGGCCCCGGCCAGCGCAGTCGCTGGGCCCGTCACCAGTTTCGACGTGTACGCCGTCCCGAACCCGTACGTCTTCGGCGATCCCGAGCGGTCGTTCTTCGACGGCGTGCAGCCGACCTACCGGGTCGAGTTCCGGAACCTCCCGGCGCGGGCCACCATCCGCATCTACACCGTCGCCGGCGACCTGATCCGCACGGTCGCGCACGGCCCCGATGAGACGGGAAACCTCTTCGGGACGGCCGTCTGGGACCAGAAGAGCGACTCCGGCCTCCTCGTCGCCCCCGGCCTCTACTTCTTCCACGTGTCGTCGGACACGGAAGGCGTGAGCGGCCGGCTCACGGGCCGCCTGATGATCATCCGCTAGCGGGGACCCCAATGCCCATCGCCCACCGCCCCCTTCGCCTCGCCGCGCTCACCGCGCTCGCCTCGCTCGCCCTGGTCCGCCCCTCCGCGGCGCAGGACGTGCCGACGCCGGGCGACGATGACGGCGGTTTCAACCGAGGAGGCCGCACCGCCTTCCAGTTCCTCAAAATCGGTGTCGGCGCCCGGCAGGCCGCCCTCGGCGAGGCCAGCGTCGCCCTCGTCCGCGACGCGAGCTCCGCCTTCTGGAATCCGGCGGGGATTTCGGGGATCGAGCGCTACGCCGCCTCCCTGTCCTACACCGCCTGGCTCGGCGGGACGCGCTACTCCGGAGCGGCCGCCGGCGCCCGGTTCGAAGGAATAGGTACGTTCGCCGTCGCTATCGCGGCGCTCGACTACGGCGACATCCCGGAGGCCGTCGTGAGCGACCCGGATGGCGACGGCGACGCCCGCACCGGCGGCACGTTCTCGGGCGGCGACTTCATGGCCGGCGTGTCTTACGCCCGCGAGTTCACGGACCGGCTCGCCCTCGGCGTGGGGGTGAAGTACCTCCACGAGTCGCTCTGGGAGCACGGCGCTGGCACCGTGGCCTTCGACGTGGGCACGAACTACGACGTCGGCTACAACGGCATCCGCCTTGCCATGGCCGCGCAGAACCTGGGCGGCGCCGTGCAATTCCTTGCAGACTCCCTCACGGACCGGACGGAGGGCTACGACCTCCCACTCGTATTCCGCGTGGGTGTGTCGGGCAACGTCCTCGGGCCCGACGCCTTCGTCGGCGTGGGCGGCGGGACGCACCGGCTCGTGTGCGCCATCGAGGCCATCAATACGAATGACTTCAGCGAGCGGCTCCACCTCGGCGCGGAGTACACGTTCAACGAGCTGTTCTCCGTCCGCGGCGGCTACCGCGTGAACTACGCGGAGGGGAACTGGTCCCTCGGCGCCGGACTGAGCCCGACGATCAGCGGCGTGCAGATGCGTTTCGATTACGCCTACGTCGGCTACGAATTCCTCGACGCGCCGCACCGCTTCACGGTCTCGTTCGCTTACTAGTCGGCCCGCCCGTGGGCCGGCACGCCGGCCCACGGGCCCGGCGAATGTCCACCCGTCCCCCGCGTCCCCGCTCCACTGCGCAATGGCTCACCAGGACGCCGTCGTCCACGGCCTCCCGCTCACACGCGAGAGCTTCCGCACGCCGCCCCTCGAGATGGGCATCGTCCCGTTCTGGTTCTGGAACGGCGAGCTCGACTACGACGAGATGGCGTGGCAACTCCGGGAGTACCACGCCAAGGGCGTCCGGAGCCTGTTCATCCACGGCCGCATGGGGCTGACCGTGCCCTATCTCTCTGAGGGGTGGTTTGAGCGCGTGAAGTTTGTCGTCGAGGAGGCCAAGAAGGTCGGCATCGACACGTGGGTTTACGATGAGATGGACTGGCCGAGCGGGACGGCCGAGCGGCAGGTGTTGAAGGCCTACCCCCACCTCGCGCAGCGCTACATGGAGCTGGTCGCGCTGAACGTGGACGGCCCGCTCTTCACGTTCCTCGAGGCGCAGGACTCCCGCTATGTCAACACCGGCCCGGCCCACGCCATCGCAGCCTATGGTGTTCGCAAGGCGGAGTACCTCCACGGCATTGAGTCGATGGTGGACCTCAACAAGAACATTGCCTTCGAAAACACAGTCCCGTGGGAGGCGCCGGAGGGGAAGTGGGTGTTGATGTATTTCCTCGAGAAGGAGGCGCCGTGGTACATCGACACGCTCAATCCGGAGTCCACCGATCGGTTCCTCGAACTGACGCACGAGAAGTACCGGACGGCTGTGGGCCACGAGTTCGGGAAGCAGGTGCCGGGCTTCTTCACGGATGAGCCGGCGATGTACTACTTCCAGGTTGGGATGCAGAACCACGTCATCCCGTGGAGCCGGCAGATGTTCAAGATTTTCCGGGACCGGCGCGGCTACGACCTCAAGCGATACCTCCCGGCCCTCTACACCTCGATGGGGGAGCAGACGGCGCAGGTGCGTTTCGACTTCTGGCAGACTCTGACGGACCAGTACGAGGAGACGTACTACAAGCGCATCGGCGACTGGTGCCGCGACAACGGCACGCTGTTCACCGGGCACCTACTCTTCGAGGAGTGGCTGCGGTTGCACGCCCGCTGCGAGGGGAACCTCTTCCGTTACCTCCGCCACATGGACGTCATAGGGGTGGATCACCTCTATCCCAAGATCGGCTCGCCGGCTGAGCCCGACCAGCACGTCGCCCTCAAGCTGGCCTCCAGCGCCGCCCACCACTTCGGGAGCGCGCGGCTGCTATGCGAATCGATGGGGGGTACGTATTGGGATTGCACGCTGGAGCGGATGAAGTGGCAGGCTAACTGGGAGTATGCCCTCGGGGTCAACCTCTTCAACAACCACGGCTACCACTATTCCATCGAGGGTGAGCGAAAGCGCGACTGGCCGCCGTCGCAGTTCTACCACCACACGTGGTGGGGCCACTACCCCCATTTCACCGCGTATATGGCCCGCTTGAGCCACGTGCTCTCCGGCGGCGCACACGTGGCGAAGGTGGCCGTGCTCTACCCCATCGCGAGCATCTGGACCAACTTCACCCCGCAGCACCTCGACCCCGTCTCAAAGGTCATCGAGGGTGACTTCAACCAGCTTGCCGACGCGCTGCTGCGCCTGCACTATGACTTCGACTACCTCGATGAGGAGGTCCTCGCCACGGCCACCGTCGAAGATGGGCGGATCAGGATTCGCGACGAGGCCTTTGAGGTGCTCATCCTCCCACCCCTTACCCATGTCCGCCCGACGACCTTCGCCCAGATCCGGCGGCTAGTGGCATCAGGCGGGAGCGTCATTGGCGGCGCGCTGCTGCCGATGCACTTCATCGAGCCCGGCACGTCGGCGCCCGTCTCCCCCAACGGTGAGGCGGTGGACATCGGCGGCTTCTTCGGGCTGGACCCGACGGAGCTGTACGAGCGGTTCCTGGCGGGCGAGGCCGGCGCGTTCGACGTCCGATACGGCACGGGCACCGGGGGGGTGGGAAACGTGATCGTGATGACGGGCCCCGGCCTCAGCGCCGAGGCTGAGGGAACGCGGGGGCGTCGCGACCTCGCCGGGCAGGACATGGGCTCGCCTGGCGCCCGCCTCGGCGCGGACGCCCGCGCCGGGCTCAAGGCTGCGCTCGACCGCTGCATCACGCCAGATGTCACCGTCTCGGAGGGCGACGTGTTCTACCTCCACCGCGTGAAGGACGGCCACGATGTGTACTTCCTCGCGAACACGGTACAAGAGGACCGCGGTCGCGTGGAAGTCTCCCTCGAGCGCGTTGGCCGCCCCGAGCTCTGGAATCCCAACACGGGCGTGACGGAGCCGATGCACCTCTACGACGTCCGCGAGGGCCGCCTCGTCTTCTGGCTTGACTTCCCGCCAAGCGAGGCCCACGTCGTCGTCGTCCACAGCGACGCCGCCGTCGACCCCAACCACGTGACGGAGACCAACCTCGACAACGTGGTCATGGAGGGTGCCTCCGTCGTGGGTTACACCACGGGCGGCGACGCCCCCTTCGCCGTCGTCGGTGGAGCGCGTCGGACCGGCGATCCCCGAGAGCCGCTCCTTCCTATCCCGCTGCCCGAGCGCTACGGCTTCCGCACCGAGGAGCCGAATGTGCTCCTCGTCGGGAACTGGAAGATGCGGATGTTGGAGGACGGCGCCGTCAGCGGCGGGGTGGGCTTCGAAGCGCCGGAATTCGACGACACGGGCTGGCTCGACGTCACGAACGGGGCCTGGGAGATGCAACTCCCCGCCGAGCGCGACGAGGCGACCTATCCCGTCACCGTCCAGTACCGCACGGCCGTCCAGGTCGACGCGCTGCCGGCCGACGCGCGGCTGATGATCGACGGCTTCCGCGGGGAGCGCTATCGCCTCTTCCTCAACGCTAAGGCCGTCACTGACCCCGGAACGCGCAGCTACCTCGACGCCGAGATCAAGGAAGTAGACGTCAGGCCGTTCCTCCGGGAAGGCCGCAACGTTGTCGCGCTGGAGTTGGTCGTCAACAAGCGGACGGAGGGGCTGCTCGACCTCCTCAAGATCATCGGCACGTTCGCGCTGGAGGGCTCGGCCGAGACGGGCTACGCCATCGGCGCCCCGCGCACCGAGATGGCCGTGGGGGACTGGACAGCGCAGGGCTACCCCTACTTTTCGGGCACCGGCGTCTTTACCTGCGAGGTCGACGTGCCGGAGGCCTACGCCGGCGGGCGGCTCGTGCTAGAGGCGGATGTGGGCGAGGACGTCCTTGAGGTGCGCGTCGACGGCGGCGAGGGTCGCGTGGCTCCATGGCACCCATACCGCCTCGACCTCACCGCCGCGCTCTCGCCCGGCCGCCATTCCGTTGAGCTGCGGGTGACGAATACTCTCATAAACCTCCTGGAGGGGGTCACACTCCGGTCCGGCCTGCGCCGCGCGCCCCAGGTCGGGCACGCACACCGCTACACGCTAACCCCCTGACCGCGCACGCAATGGAAGCGAGACGGGACGTAACAGACGAGCCGGGGCGCCGAACCGACCAGGGGAAGGCCGGGAAGGGGACGGTACTCGTCGTCGGCAGCGCCAACATGGACCTCGTGGTGACGTGCGAGCGGTTCCTCCGGCCCGGCGAGACAATGCTCGCGCGGGACTTCGCGACGTTCCCCGGCGGCAAGGGCGCGAACCAGGCGGTCGCCGCCGCCCGCCTCGGCGCGCGGGTCTGCTTCCTCGGGAAGGTGGGCCGCGACGCCTTCCGCGAGACGCTCGCCGAGGGCCTCCGCCGCGACGGGGTGCGCCTCGACGGCCTCCTCACGGACCCGGTGGCGCCGACCGGCGTCGCCCTGATCACCGTCGACGCCCGCGGCGAGAACACGATCGTCGTCGCGCCGGGCGCGAACGGCCACCTAACCCCGGCCGACCTCGACGCGCATGCGGCGCTCTTCGCCGAGGCGACCGTCGTGCTCGTCCAGCTCGAGATCCCGCCCGAGACCGTCGAGCGCGCGGCCGCGCTCGCCCGTGCTCACGACGCCACGCTCGTCCTCAACCCGGCGCCCGCCCGCCCTCTGTCCGATGCGCTCCTCCGAGCGGTGGACGTCCTGACGCCGAACCAGACGGAGGCCGCCCAGCTCGCCGGCTTCCCGCCGGACGGCACGACCACGGCCGAGGCCGCCGCGCGCCAGCTCATCCGCCGCGGCGTCCGGAGCGTGCTCGTGACGCTGGGCGTGGACGGCGCGCTGCTCGTGACGGCCGGCGTCGTCGCGCACTACCCGGCCGTCCCCGTGACCCCCGTCGACACAACGGCGGCGGGAGACGCGTTCAACGGTGCCCTCGCCTTCGCCCTGGCTGACGGGCAGCGGCTCGAGGAGGCGGTCCCGCTGGCCAACGCCGTCGCCGCCCTCGCCGTCACCCGCCGCGGCGCCCAGCCCTCAATGCCCGACCGCGCCGCCCTCGACGCGTTCCTCGACGCCGGGGCGGCGGCCACCCACGCGGTCGCCCGATAGGCCCGCCCCCGATGGATCCGCAGCGACGCATGAAGAAGATCGGGACCCTCAACACACACCTCTCCTGGGTCATCGCCGGGATGGGGCACCTGGAGCGCCTCGTGATCTGCGACAGCGGACTCCCGATTCCGAAGGGGAAGCGGGTCGTGGACCTGGCGCTCGCGCCGAACATCCCCCGCTTCATCGACACCCTCCGCGTGGTGCTCGAGGAGCTGGAGGTGGAGGGGGCCGTCGTGGCGGAGGAGATGGAGCGTCGCTCCAACGGCGTCTACGGTCAGCTACGTGCTACGCTCGACGGGGTGCCCGTTCTCGCGATCTCGCACGAGGCGTTCAAGCAGCTCTCGGCCGGGGGCGACGTCGTCGCGTTCGTGCGAACGGGCGAGGCGACGCCATACGCAAACGTGATGCTCATCTCGGGCGTCACCTTCGGCTGAGTCATGGAGTACCGCACTTTCGGCGCCCTCGGGTGGCGCGTCTCCGAGATTGGCTTCGGCGCGTGGGCGATCGGCGGCGACATGTGGGGTCCGCAGGACGACGCCGCTTCCGAGGCCGCGCTCCACGCCGCGCTTGACGCCGGCGTCAACTTCATCGACACGGCGCAGGGCTACGGGAAGGGGCACTCTGAGGAGGTCGTCGGGCGCGTGCTCGCCGGGCGCGCCGGCGGCGGCGACGTGCTCGTCGCGACGAAGGTGCCGCCGCGCCCCGGCTACGGCTGGCCGCCGCCACCCGACGCCGACGTCGCGGACGTCTTCCCGCCGGCCTACATCGTCGCGGAGGCCGAGAAGTCGCTCCGCCGCCTCCGCCGCGAGGCGATCGATGTGTATCAGTTCCACACATGGGTCGACTCCTTCAATATGCGCGATGAGCAGTTCGAGGCTATGGCGCGGTTGCGCGAACAGGGGAAGGTCCGCGCCGTCGGGGTGTCCGTGCCCGACACCACGCCCGACAACGTGATCGGGGCCCTAGCACGCGGGGAGGTGCAGGCCGTGCAGGTGATCTACAATCTCTTCGAGCAGCACCCTCGTCGCAACCTCTTCCCCGTCGCCGAGCGGCTCGGCACCGGCATTATCGTGCGGGTCCCCTTCGACGAGGGGGCTCTGACGGGGAAGTACACCGCCGCCACGACGTTCCCCGAGGGCGACGTCCGCCGCCACTACTTCCGCGCGGGCAACCTGCCGGCCGTCATCGCGCGCGTGGAGGCCGTCCGCGCGGTCAAAGACCAGCGGCACCCTCACATGTCAATGGCCGAGTACGCCCTTCGGTTCTGCCTCAGCCACCAGGCCGTGTCGACCGTCATCCCGGGCATTCGCACCCCTGCGCAGGCCGGTGCCAACGCCGCGGCCGGCGACGGCGCCTGGCTGGCGCCGGACGAGTTGGCCGAGCTGGAGGCCGTCGCGTGGCGGAAGGACTTCTGGAACGAGGAGCTCCCCGCCCCATCTGAGCAGCTTACCTGACTCGCCCCCGGTGACCCGCCGGCCTCCATCCGAACCCACTCCCCTCCATGCCACTCCTGCGCCCGGTCCTGCTCGCCCTTGGCCTCGTCGCGGCCGTGTCGTCGACGGCGCAGCCCGCGCCGCCGTCCAATTACGCGCGGCTGCTCCGCGACGACGACGCTCCTTTCTTCCACGTCCCGCTCGGCCTTTGCGAGGACTACCCCGAAGAGACGACTACGGCGGCCATTTACAACGCCGACTTCGCGCTCCTCGATCGCGCCGGCATCGACCTCCTCCGCATCTCGTTCGGATGGGACGGCGTCGAGGCGGAGGCCGACGGGCAGTACGACTGGCTGTTCTGGGACGATTACGTGCGCACCGCGGTCGATGGGCACGGGATCACTCTGATCCCGTACATCATGTACACGCCCCGTTGGGCCTCGACGACGCAAGACGACAACACGTTCTGGCGCTCCCCGCCGCGGGACTTCGCGCAGTTCGGGGAGTTCGTCTTCGACCTCGTCACGCGCTACAAGGACCGCATCCACTCTTGGGAGCTCTGGAATGAGCCGGACATCGAGTGGTATTGGACGGGCACAGCGGAGCAGTTCGCCGCGTTCGTTAAGGTCGGCGCTGAGGCCGTCCGCCGCGCCGACCCCACGGCGACGGTCATCCTCGGCGGGATCGCATACCAGCCCGACTTCATCCGGGAATTGTTCCGCGACCATGGCGTGAGCCCTTACGTCGACGTCGTGAACATGCACAATTACTACGAGACGTGGCATCACGGGCCCGTCGAGAACATCGGGGAGTACATCCGCCGGGTCGACGAGGTCGTGGAGCGCTACGGCGACGGGCAGCCGCTGTGGATGGCCGAGGTTGGGTATAGCTCCATTCGCGAAGGTGCTCGCGTGTCCGATGACTACATCGCCTACTACGCCTACGAACACACGCCGGCGTACCAGGCCGTCCAGCTCGTCAAGACGATTACCGCCGCGCTGGCTACCGACCGCCTTTCGGCGCTGGCGTGGTACGAGTTGAAGGACCTGCCGCCCGGCGACCAGGTGATCGGCGACAATAACAACCGCCACCTCGGCGTCGCCCTCGCCGACCACACCCCGAAGCCCGCTGAGGGTGCGCTCCGGTTCATCAACGGGCTCTACGCGGAGCCCATGCGCTCGATCGACGACGAGGTTACGGTCCCGCGCGCTGCCGACTCGGACATCGTCGTCCACACTTTCGAGCAGGAGGATGGCGACCTCATCGTCGTCGGCTGGCTGCAGACCCGCCGCGTGGGGGAGCAGAACGACGCGGGCGACGGGATGCACCGCGACACCCGGCGTGAGACAGTCGAGGTCACGATCCCGCGAGCCACGGCCGGCGATGCCACGTTCTACAATGAGATGGGCGAGAGCGTGCCCTACGCGAACTATCGCCAGGAGGGGGAGGCCACCGTCGTACTGGCGGAATTTGAAGGCGGCCGCGTCTACATCGTACACCTCGCGAAGGACCGATGATCGCCGCCCCTCAGCGCGCCACGCCCGAGGCCTTTGCCCGCTTCGGCTCCGTCGTCCCCGCCCCTACGGGCGAGCCGACCGCGGCCGGCGACACGTTCCGCTACTGGAGTGACCTCGCGCACTACCACATCGACGGCGAGACCGAGGTAGGACTCTGCACAGTCGTCCGCCGGGACGCCCGGCGGGTGACGTGGATGGAGAGGCACGCCCGGACGCCCGAGTTCCTCATCCCCGTCGACGCCCCCTTCTTGCTGCCGGTGATGGGCGAGGGCGGCCCGGTCGAAGTGTTCCGCGTCGAGCCGGGCGAGGCCATCGTTATCGGCGACGGCGTGTGGCATAGCGCCTGCCACCCAGCAGTAGCCGACGCGGCTACGTACTTCGTCGTCTTCCGCCGCGGCACCCCGCGTGAAGACGTTGACAGGACCGACATCGACCCCGTCGACGTGGGCTAGGGCAATAGCCCGAGTTACCCCCGCCTCCTTCAGGCGGTCCTCTCGGCCCGAGCCCGGCGGACCGCGGCAGGAGCCCTTGTCCGAGCGCCTGCGTATCCCATGGCCCTGACCTTCCGCACCGACCGCCTCGAGATCACCTTCGGCGACGACCCTCTCCACGTTGAGCGCATCGTGCACGTCCCGAGCGGCCGCACGATCAGCGCCGGCGGCGAGCAGCGGCTGTTGGTCCGCCTCCCGAAGGCGCCCTCCGACCCCGTCCACCTCACGAGGGTCGAGGCCGCGGGACTCGACGGGGGTGCGCTGGCCTTTACCGTTTCCGACGCGAGCGGGGACTACCGCGCGGACATCCGCCTCGCCAAAGGCGACGACGGGCTGCGGGTGGACCTACGAGCGGAGGGGCCGGAGCCGCTGTGGATGGCCGAGTGGAAGCTCTATGGGCTCGACCTGGACGAGGTGGTAGTGCCGGGACTGGGCGGCCAGGCGCTGGACCGGGGGATGCCCGCGGGCACACAGGTTTCCTACAAGTATCCCTTCTGGTGGCAGGCGCAGTTCGCGCTGGGCGAGCTGGGCGGCGGGGACGGGGGCGTGTGGCTGCGCACCATGGAGGCGCAACCCCGCTTCAAGCTGCTCCGCGTGCAACGCGCGGAGGCGGCCGATCGCTTCTCCATCGGCCTCGGCTTCGAGAACGACGCCCCGATCACGTCCCGCACCATCGATGCGACGTTCTACCTCGACGGATACGCCGGGGACTGGCGCGGGCCCGTCGAAGCGTACCGGCGCTGGATGGAGGGCGCCTTAGGGCTCGTGCCCTACGCCGAGCACCCGCGGTTCCCGGCGTGGGCCGACGACATCTCGTTCGTGCTCGAGGTGTGGGGCATGCGGAAGGACCTGGGCCGGCCGGCGCACACCTTCGACGAGACCATCGAGCGCATCGAGGCCTTCGCCGCGAAGCACCCGCCGGAGCGGACGCTGCTCTATCTCCCCGGCTTCGCCGAGGGAGGCATCGACTCGCGCATCCCCGACTACAACCCGTCGGTGGACCTTGGCGGCGACGCCGGGCTTAAGCGGCTCGTCGACCGCGCGCACGCGCTCGGCTATCGCGTCATGATCCACACGAACGTGCTGGGGATGACCTACGCCCACCGCCTTTACCCCGACTTCGCCGTGCACCAGGTGGTGGACGCCTTCGGCCAGCGGTTGGGCTGGGGCAACGACATGGACGGCGACTGGCTGCCCGAGCCCTACTTCGCCTACATCAACCCCGGCGCCGAGGCCTGGGGCGCGCTAATGGAGGAGACGCTCGGGCGCCTCATTCGCGATTTCGGCCTCGACGCCGTCTTCCTCGACCAGACGCTGCTCGCCTTTAACGTGAGTAACGGGCCGAACTTCGTGGCAGGAATGCGCCGGCACGTCGAACGGCTGCAGGCGGCCTTCCCGGGCGTCCTCTTCGCCGGTGAGGGGCTACACGAGCAGGTGCTACCGGCGATGCCGTTCACCCAGATCCACGGGATCGATTCGATCGCCGAGGTGCACGGGATGGACGGCGAGCGGCCCTGGCGTCGCGTCCACCGCGTCTCGGCCGCCCTTTTCGGCCCGCACACTCGCTTCGTGGCGCATCTCCTCACGAAGCACCCGTCGAGCCCCGCTTTCGCCGCGCAAGAGGCGGCCTACGCCGAGCTCGGCGTGGTACCCGCGCTCGTCCTCTACGGGCAGGACCAGCCGATAGACGGCCCCGCTGTCGACGCGATGCTGGCCCGGGCCCGCAGCCTCGACGCAAACGCCGCCGTCACCTCCTGAGGCATGCGCACCGTCAAGGCCGCCATCATCGGCACCGGGTTCATGGGCGAGACCCACGCGGAGGCGCTCCGGCGCTTACCCGGCGTCGAGGTCGTCGCCGTCGCGTCGCACCGCTGGGAGCGGGCCGAGGCGCTCGCCGCACGCGTTGGCGCCGCTCACATTTTCGACGACTGGCGTCGCGTGCTCGACCTGGACGACGTCGAGGTCGTTCACAATTGCACGCCGAACGCGCTGCACTACGAGGTGAACCGCGCGCTACTGGAGGCCGGCCGGCACGTCGTGGCCGAGAAGCCGCTCACGGTGGACGTCGCCGAGGCCGAGGCGCTCGTGGCGCTGGCCGCGTCGGCCGGCGTCGTGGCCACCGTCAATTTCAACTATCGCTTCTACCCGCTCGTCCAGCACGCCCGCGCGCTGGTGGCCGATGGCGAGCTGGGTGACATCCATCTCGTCCACGGACACTACGCGCAGGACTGGCTGCTGAACGCCGACGACTATAACTGGCGCGTCGACGCCGACACCGGTGGTGCCAGTCGCGCTTTCGCCGACATCGGCTCGCACTGGTGCGACCTCGTTCAATTCGTCACCGGCCGCCGCATCACACGCGTCTTCGCCGACCTCTTCCGCGTGCATGAGACGCGCCGTCGCCCGGCAGAGACAGCCGAGACATTCCGCAGCGGGGGCGGCGCGGCGGACGACGTACCGGTGACAACGGAGGACGGCGCGAACGTGCTCCTCCAGTTCGAGGGGGGCGGCCGCGGCGCCGTTACCATCTCGCAGGTCAGTGCCGGACGAAAGAACCACGAGTGGTTCGAGGTGGACGGGAGCCGCCGCGCGCTCGCCTGGAACCAGGAGCGGCCGAACGAGCTGTGGCTGGGCCGCCGCGACGGGCCGAATGAGGTCCTCACGAAGGATCCCGCCCTCCTGGCCGCGTCGGCGCGGCCCTACGCCCACTACCCCGGCGGCCACCCGGAGGGCTACCCCGACGGGTTTAAGAACCATTTCCTAGCCGTCTACCGCGCCGTCCGGGACGGCGGCGTGCCAGACGCCCCCACCTTCGCCGACGGCCTCCGCGCCGTGCGCCTCGTCGAGGCGGTCCTCGAGAGCCACCGCCGCCAGGCCTGGGCCGACGTGCCCTGACCCCTCTCCGCACATGGACCTCGGCTTCCTCACCGCCTGCCTCCCGCGGGTACCGCTCGAGGGGATCGTCCCCTGGGCCGCCTCGCAGGGGTTCCAGGCCCTCGAAGTCGCCGCGTGGCCGTACGACTCCTCGCGCGACTACCAGGCGAGCCACGTCCGCGCCGAGGCGTTCACGCGCGACGACGCCGCGCGCACGCGCGACCTCCTCGACGTGCATGGCATACGGATCTCCGCCTTGGCCCATTACGACAACAACCTGCACCCGGACCTCCGACGGCGCGAGGCCCATCTTGCGCATCTCCGGAAGGTCATCGACGCGGCGGAGCTGCTCGGCGTAGACCTCGTGGGCACGTTCGTCGGCGGCCACCCCGGGAGCCCGGACGACGTCCTGAAGGAGATCGGTGGGACGTTCCGGCCCCTGGTCGCCTACGCCGAGGACCGCGGCGTGCGCGTGATGATCGAGAACTGCCCGATGGACAACTGGGTAGCGTTCGGGCTCCCGGGCAACTACGCATACTCGCCGGAGCTGTGGGACGCCCTCTTCACCGAGGTTCCGTCCGAGAGCTTCGGCCTCAATCTCGACCCCTCCCACCTCTTCTGGCTCGGGATCGATCACGAGCGCGCCGCGCGCGAGTACGCCCCCCGCATCTTCCACGCCCACGCGAAGGACACCGAACTGCTGCCCGAGGGGAGCTATCGCTACGGCCGCGTTTGGAAGCAGCTCCAGGCCGACCCCTGGAAGTCGGGCTGGTGGCGCTACCGGATGCCCGGCAGGGGGCAGATCGACTGGGGCGCGTTCATCGCAACGCTCCGGGCGGCCGGCTACGACGGCGCGCTCTCCATCGAGCACGAGGACCCCGACTTCGAGGGGGTCGAGGCGAAGGTGAAGGAGGGGCTGGCGCTCGGCCGCGCGCACCTCGCCGCTCTCATGTAGACCCCATCGCCGTCGCAACGGCGGCGGCGCCTTTACGTCCCCCCTGTTCGATTGCGCGTCTCCGGCTTCCATGCGCCAGCTCCTCCGCTCGACGTACGTCCCCTTCGGCTCGCAGTACTACCGCGCGCCGTCCCCGCGGCCCGAGGACTGGGCGCAAGACCTCGACCACATGGCCGCCCTCGGCTTCACGATGGTGAAGTACTGGCTCCAGTGGCGCTGGAATCACCCCAACGAGGACACCTTTTACTTCGACGACGTCGACCGCCTGATGGACCTCGCGGCCGAGCGGAACCTGCGGGTGATGCTCAACACGATCCTCGACGTCGGGCCCGCCTGGGTCTACCGTAAGTACCCCGACGCCTCGATGGTCACCCTCTCGGGCCGTCCAGTGGGGCCGCAGACGCAGCCACACCGCCAGATTGGCGGGCTCGGCCTCTGCCTTCACCACGAGGAGGTGCAGGGCCACTGCTTCCGCTGGCTCGACGCCGCCGTCCGTCGCTACGCCAGCCACCCGGCCCTCGAGATCTGGAACGTCGGCTCCGAGCCAGAACTCACCCAGTCCATGTCCGAGATGCGCCTGTGGGCCGACGACGCGTCAAGGCTCGGCGAGATGCTCGACTACAACCCCCACGCGCAACGGGCGTTCACGGGGTGGCTTGAACAGCGCTACGGCGGCGACCTCGACCGGCTCAATGTGGCGTGGAACCGGAACTACCGCGCGTTCGACGAGGCGGAGGTACCGCGAACGCGGAACACGTTCAACGACGTCGTGGACTGGCGGATTTTCTTCGTCGACAGCCTCGGCGCGCACGTCGGTCGCCGGTTCGACGTGGCGAGAGAGGCTGACGGCGGGCGGCACCCGCTGATGTGCCACCACGTTTTCGTCCAGGGCTTCCCCGTGACGTCAACCGCGAACGACCCCTGGAATGTGGGCCGTTTCGGGGACCTCCACGGGATCACGCAAATGGACGACCCCATGATGTGCGACGTCGCGCGCTGCTGCGCCCGCGGGAAGCCCGTGATCTCGGCCGAAATGCTGATGCTGATGGGCTACACGCTCGCTCTCCCGGAGCCCATCGACGCCGACGCCATCAAGCGAAACGTGTTCACGGGCGTCGCGGCCAACCTCAAGGGCTTCCTCTTCTGGCAGTTCCGCCCCGAGACGCTCGGCCGTGAGGCGCCGACGTGGGGGCTCAGCCACCCCGACGGCTCGACGACTCCGTGGCTGGAGGCGTTCGGGGAGGTCGGGCGGATGCTCCAGCGCAACGCCGACTTCGTCCTCGACGCCCGCCCGCGCGATGCCGAAGTGGCCATCCTCTACAGCCCCCCGAACCAGGTCTTCGCCTGGGCCGCGACGGGCAACGAGAAGACTGCCACCGACGCAATCCTGGGCACACACGGCGCGCTCTACGAGCGCAATCACGTCGTCGACCTGGTTCACCCTACCGAGATCTCCGCGGGAGTACTCGACCGCTACAAGGTGCTGGTGTGCCCCTTCCCGTACTGGCTCAGCGCCGAGATCGCGGTGGCGCTGAGGGCCTGGGTCGAGGGGGGCGGCACGCTCGTTGGCGAGGCATACTTCGGGGGTTGGGACGTGGAGGGTGGCCGGCACCACACCACGCTGCCGGGGTACAGTCTCCACGAGGTGTTCGGCGTGCGACATAAGAACGCAGTCCCGCCCGGTCCCGACGGACGGGTCGAGATCGTGGCAGGGCCCGGGCTCGCGTACCTGCCCGAGGGCGAGCAGGCCTATGGGATGCTCGCGCGTGAGACGTTCATCGTCGAGGGCGCCGAGGTGCTAGCGACGTTCGCCGACGGGGAGGCGGCCGTCACCCGCTACCAGTTCGGAAAGGGCCAGGGGGTTCTCATCGGCTCCTACGTCGGCGCCCCGTATCGCCGGCAGGGCCTGGCGGGCAACGGGGCGCTGATCGCGAGCCTGGTCGAGCTGGCGGACCTGAGCGCGCGTCCGGAGGCGGAGGGTGGCCGTGTGCGGGTGGACGTGCTTTCGACCGAGGCTGGCGGGCGGATGGTGATCCTCCAGAACCTCGACACTGCGCCCGTCGAGGCGGCCATCCGGATTCCCGTGCAACTCGACGGCGAGGCCGAGGAGCAGTTCGGCAAGTCCCCGCTCACGTGGACGCCGCGCGGGGAGGGCGCGGTGGCGACGGTGCGCCTGGAGCCGCGGGAGGTGCGGGTCTACCGTGCCTGAAGGCGGCGTCCCTGGCGCACTCCCCTTCGCCTCGGTGGGGGGGGCGGTGCCCACGGCACGTCCGGCCGGGGCGGGCGCGAGCGCGCACGTCCGCCGCAATTTCGTTCTGAACGTCCTCGATGGCGCCCTCTTCGCCTTCGCGATCAGTCTGGCCGCGCGGACGACCGTGCTGCCTCTGTTCGTGCAGCGACTAGGAGGCGGCAATCTCGCCGTGGGCCTGCTGCCGGTGCTGTGGACGTTCGGGTTCAGCTTCCCGCAGCTCGCCGTAGCCCACCGAGCCGGGCGGCCGGGGCACAAGAAGGGGTTCGTGCTTCGGACCGGCCTCGTGCAGCGGCTACCGTGGCTGCTGCTGGCCGGCGTCACGCTGCTCTGGCTGGGGGAAGGGCCGGCGGCGTGGGCGCTCGCCGTGTTCTTCGCGCTTTACGCGCTGGCCGCCGTCGGCGGCAGCCTCAACCTGCCGGGGTGGTTCGACCTCGTGGCAGAGCTTACTCCGGTGCGCCTCCGCGGCCGGCTCTTCGCGGTACGGAGCGTGTTCGGCTCACTCCTGGGCGTGGCCGGCGGCTGGGTGGTGGCCGGCGTGCTGGCCCGCTCGTCGGGGCTCGACGGGTTCGCCGTGCTGTTCGGATTGTGCTTCATCGTGATGATGGTCTCCTACGGATTTGTCGCCGCGCTGCGCGAGGAGCCGCTGCCCGAGACGGCGCTGCCGGGCCGACAGCCCTATGGCGCCTTCCTGAGGCGCCTCCCCGCGATTCTCCGGGCGGATCGGAACTTCCGCCGCTTCCTCGTCGCCGACGCCCTGCTGATCGCGGCGACGGCGGCCGACGCTTTCTACACCGTACACGCTTTCGAGCGGTTCGCGCTCTCCGAGGCGCACGTTGGGCGGTTCGTCGTCGTGCTGATGGCGGCCGGCGCCGTGGGCAGCCTGCTGTTCGGGTGGCTGGCCGACTGGATCGGGCACCGACTGAACCTCGCGCTGGCCGCCGTCGCGACGCTTGTCGCCTGCGCGGCGGCCGTCTGGGCGCCGACGCCCGAGGCGTACCTCGTCGCCTTCGCCGGCTCGGCTCTCGCCCTCGGGCTCCCCGTCATCTCGCGTCTGCCCATGATCGCCGAGCTGTGCGGGGAGACCGAGCGGCCGACGTACATCGCGCTCACGAATACGCTTACGGCGCCGTTCGCGCTCTCCGGCCTCCTCGGCGGGTGGCTGGCTAACGCGTATGGCTACGAGGCGGTGTTCGCCGGGGCCGCCGCGGTCTCGCTCGCCGCCGCCCTCTGGCTCGTCCTTCTCGTCCGCGAGCCCCGCCGGCCCGCCCCCTTCCACCCGGTCCACGCGCCATGACGTACCACCGCCGCGACTTCCTCAAGACGGCCGCCCTCGGCGGAGCCGCGCTCGCCATCGCGCCCGGCGCCCTCGCCGCCCCGACGGTACTCACGCGCAGGCGGACCCGCCTGAACACCGCTGCCGGCACGCTGCGCTTCCGCCCTACGTTCGTCCAGCGCGGCGTCGGGCCCCACCTGCTCGACTGGGCCTACGCCACGGATCACAAGTGGGACGCATTCCTCTCGAACATTACGGCGTCCGCGGCCGAGGGCGTCCAGATCTCCGACACAGAGGGGCAGGAGCGCTTCGGCGTCGACGTGCGCTGGAACGTGGAGGGGTTCGGCTACCTCTTCCTCACGGCCGACAATGGTGGGGCGCACTATGCGCTCCCGCCGGACGGGCGGACCGAGGAGCTGAATCTCAACGTGGAGCTGGCGAAGAGCCGTGTGATGCGGAATCGGCGCCGCCTCGCGCAGCACGCGGCGGAGGGCTACGCCCCATCGCGCGAGGTTGCGGGCCTGCTCGCGCTTTCCGACGGGTTCTACGAGGACGCCGAGCGGGCGGCCGATGAGGCGCGGCGGGCTGACTTCGCGCAGAACGCCCTCCGCTACGCACTCCACGCCGGCGAGGCGCTGGAGCTGGAGAAGGCGCGCCACGCCATCGCGCAACGCGGGCGGCGAGACTTCTTCATCGGCTGCGACGCGCGCTCGTTCTACCACATGAGCCCGAACCGCTTCCTCGACCAGTTTGAGGAGCTGTTCGACTACGCGACGGTCACCTACTACCTCCGGACGGCTACCCAGGGGCTCTCCGACTTCGAGCCGGTCGAGGACGGGGAGGAGTTCGACACGCGCGACGTGCTGGTGAACCGCCTCCGCGGGCGCGGGATCACCGTTGAGGGCCGCCCGCTCTTCTGGCCCTACCACTCAGTCACGCCCGACTGGTTGCGGGAGAAGAGCTACGACGATCTTCGCCGATACGTCGAGCGGCACGTCCGCGAGGTGGTCGGACACTACGGAGACCAGATGTACGCGTGGGAGGTCGTCAACGAGTTCCACGACTGGGCCAATGAAACCCAGCTCACGCCCGACCAGTCGGTCGAGATCACGAGACTCGCATGCGAGGTGGCGAAGGACACCGCCCCGAACGTCGGCCGCCTCATCAACAACTGCTGTCCGTTCGCCGAGTACGTCCAGCTCAAGAAGTGGGGGAACCTCGACGCCCTCTACCCCCAGCGGACGCCGTGGGAGTTCATGCGCGACCTCGTCGACGCCGGCGTGGACTTCACGATCACCGGCCAGCAGATGTACTTCCCGTACCGCGACCTACAGGACACGGTGATGCTCGTAGAGCGGATGGCCGACTTCGGGCGGCCCGTCCAGCTCACCGAGGTCGGCGCCTCCTCCGGCCCCACGAAGCGCTCCGTCTTCGACGGCTCGCTCGACTTCCCGACGGAACCCCACATCTGGCGCCGCCCGTGGGACGAGGAGCTGCAGGCCGACTGGATGGAGGGACTCTACACCCTCGCCTACTCGAAGCCCTGGATCGAGGCGTGCAACTGGTACGACTTCCTCGACGGGCAGGCATGGATCAAGAACGGTGGGGTCATCCGCAGCCCGCAGGGGGAAAAGAAGGCGGTCTTCCACCGGCTTGCGAAGCTGAAGCAGGAGTGGGGGCTGATGTGAGCTGTCGCACCGACCCCGCCGTGACGCTCCCCCGCGACTTCCTCAGGGCGGCCGTCCTCGCCGCCGCGGGCCTCGCCGTCGCTCCGTCCGGCCGTGGGACGCCTACCGTGCTCAAGTCGCGGCGGACGCCGCTCCGCACGCGCGCCGGCACCCTCCGTTTCCGACCGCACTACGTGCAGGAGGGCCGCGGTCCCCACCTGCTCGACTGGGCCAACGCGTCCGACGTCACATGGGACGCCTTCCACTCCAACATCACCGCCACGGTCGCCGGCGGCTTCGCCGTGTCCAACGCGGAGGGGCAGGCGCGCTTCGGCGTAGACGTGAAGTGGTTCGTGGAGGGGTTTGGCAACCCCGGCACCCCCGCGGCCGGCGTCGGCTCCACCGGCGGCAGCACTTCGCCCGCAGCCCCCCCGCACGCGCTGCCGGCCCTGCGATCGCTCGCCGGGCAGCTGGTCCTGGTTGGGACGTTGCTCGTCACGGCCGGCGCCGTAAGGGCACAAGCCGTCTCGCTCGACGGGACGTGGGCCTTCGCCGTCGACTCCGCGGCCGCCTTCTCCGAGGTCGATGTCGCTGCACGCGCGCACTGGCGGACGGCCGCCGTCCCCGGCGCGTGGCAGGCCGAGCATGCCGACCTCCGCGTGTACCACGGTGTCGCGTGGTACCGCCGCACCTTCGACGCTCCGGCCGTCGGGCCGGACGAGACTGCGCTACTCCACTTCGGCGCCGTCGACTACGCGGCCGAGGTGTTCGTCAACGGGGCGCGGGCCGGGGCTCACGAGGGCGGGTTCATCCCGTTCCGACTCGACGTCGGTTCTCTGCTCCGGGCAGGGATGAACGAGATCCTCGTGCGCGTGGTGGAGCCGGCCGTCGCGCCGGGCCGCACGGACGGGCTGACCTTCGAGGAGGTGCCGCACGGGAAGCAGAGCTGGTACGTCAACGTAAGCGGCCTCTGGCAGTCCGTCCGCCTCGACGTCCGACCGCGGCGGCGCGTCGAGCGCGTCCACGTCACCGCCGACCTCGACGGTCGCGTGCGCGTTGACGTGGCGATGGCCGGGGAGGGAGCCGCTCCGCTCGCGGTGCTCGTGCGCGGCCCGGGCGGGGTCGAGGCGTGGAACGGCACGGCCCGCCCCGCGCCGAGCGACACGGCCGCGGTGATGGAGGGCCTGATTGAGGCGCCGGCCCTGTGGAGCCCCGACACCCCGGCACTGTACACCGCCGAGGTCACCCTCGGCGAGGATCGCGTGATGGAGCGGTTCGGCTTCCGCCGTTTCGAGGCGCGCGACGGGCGCCTCTGGCTGAACGGCGCGCCCTTCTACCTCATCGGCGCACTCGATCAGGACTTCTACCCCGGCACTCTTTACACCCCGCCGTCGGAGGACTACCTCCGCAGACAGATGCGAACGGCGCGCGCCCTCGGGCTGAACACGCTTCGCATGCACGTCAAGGTGCCAGACCCCCGCTACCTCGACGTGGCCGACGAGGAGGGGCTGCTCGTATGGCTCGACCTCCCGAACCACTGGACCTGGACGCCCACGGCGGCGCGACGCGCCGAAGCGACCCTCGATGGGCTCATCGCGCGCGACTGGAACCATCCCTCGCTCGTCGCCCTAAGCCTCGTCAACGAGAGCTGGGGCGTGGACCTTGCCCAGGCCGAGCAGCGCGCGTGGCTCCTCGGCCTCTACGAGCGGGCGAAGGCCGCCGCGCCGGGGTGGGTGGTGGTGGACAACAGCGCGTGCTGGGGCAACTTCCACCTCCGCACCGACATCAACGACTACCACACCTACTGGGCCATCCCCGAGAACCGCCACCGCTTCGACGAGACAGTGAGTGAACTGGCCCGGCGGCCACCCTGGCTCTTCTCGCCGCATGGCGACGCCGCAGAGACCGGGCGCGAGCCGCTGGTGCTCTCCGAGTTCGGCAACTGGGGCCTCCCCGATGTCCCCGAGGACCTGCCCTGCTGGCTCGACCACGGGATGGACGACATCCCCGTAACGATCCCGACGGGCGTGCATGACCGGTTCCGTGCGTACGGCTATGAGACCGTATTCGGCTCCTACTCCGCGCTCGCCGAGGCTAGCCAGCGTGCTCAGGCGCGGGCGCTCCGCTACCAGGTCGAGAGGCTTCGCCGCACGCCGGGCATCGAGGGGTACGTCATCACGGAGCTCACCGACCTCCACTGGGAGAGCAACGGGTTGCTCGACATGGAGCGGAACGTGAAGGCCGGCGCGCTCGGCCTCGCCCCCATTCAACGCCCCGATGTCGTGATTCCGAGCCCGGATCGCTTCGCCGCTCGCGACAGAGAGGCCGTCGCCGTAGACGTATGGCTCTCCCGCTACGGCGCCTCCGGGGAGGGCGCCGGTCCGGGCGGGTGCTGCGCCGAGGCCGCCCTCCGCCACGCCGCCGCCTCCACGGGCCGGACCGTCGTGCGATGGTCGCTGCCCGGCGGGGCGTCGGGGGTGCTAGACGTCGCTCCGTTGGCACCCGGGGAGGTGCGGCTCGTAGGAACCGTCGGCTTAGAGCTCCCGGCCGTCGATCGGCCGGAGGCGGTCCCCGTGGCATTCCGCTGGGAATACGCCAACGGCGCGCTGCTGGCCCAGAACGAGCTGGAGCTCGTGGCCGTCCCACGTGTCACACCGCCCGCCGCCGCCGTCCACGACCCCCGCGAGCGGTTGGGGTTCGTGGCGGGCTACCTCGCGCCGGATCCGGCGGCGGGGGTGCTCGTGGCGCCGACGCTCGACGCCCGCGTGCTGGCGCGCCTCTCCGGCGGCGGGCGGGCCGTCGTGTTCGCCGACAGTCAGACGGCCCTGCCCGCCGGCTTCCCGCTCCGCCTCGTGAGCCGGGGCGAGGAGTTCTACGACGGCAACTGGGTGTCGAACCTCAACTGGCTCCGCCGCGATCGCGGGCCCTTCGCCGGGCTCGCGCTCGGCCCAACGCTCGGCTTCGAGGCGGCCGACATCGCGCTGGAGCACGTCGTGGAGGGTGTTGCACCGGAGGACTTCGCCGACGTTCTCGCCGGGATGTTCGCCGGGTGGGTGCAGCTCAATGCGGGTTACGCGGTGCAGATGAACGTCGGGGCGGGCCGGCTCCTGCTCGTGACGATGCGACCGCGCCGCCCCGACGACGCCTACGCGGCCGCCCTCGTGCGCGCACTGGTCGACTACGCCGGGAGCGACGCTTTCCGGCCGGCCCTTTCCTGGACGCCATGACGCCATGCCTCCGCGTCGCCATGCTCGCGCTGCTGGCCGCGGCTTGCGGGCCCGCACCGCACGTCGCGCCACCCACCGCGGGTACTTACGTCAATCCCGTTGCCACGCCCGTCGCCGCCGATCCTTCGGTAGTTCGCGCCGCCGACGGCACGTACTACCTCTTCGCGACACAGGACGATTGGGGAGACGGAGCCTACCTCATCCCCACCTTCCGCTCCGAGGACCTCGTGTCGTGGACGTTCGTGGGGGACGTCTTCGACGCGGCGCCGGGATGGAAAGACGAGGGTTTCCTGTGGGCGCCGGACGTCTCGCGCCGCGGCGACGGGTACGTCCTCTACTACTCGTACTCGACGTGGGGCGACCCGAACCCCTGCATCGGGCGCGCCACGGCGGCGCGTCCGGAGGGGCCGTGGACCGACCTCGGCCGCGCCGTCTTCTGCTCGGACGACATCGGCGTAGAGAACTCGATCGACCCGTTCTTTTGGGAGGACGGCGGGGCGCAGACGCTAGTGTGGGGGAGCTTTGCCGGCATCCACGCCGTCGAGCTCACCGCCGACGGTACGGCTCCCGCCGACGCGCCCGTGCGTCTGACCGACGACCGTTTTGAGGCCGCTTTCGTCGCGCGCCGCGCCGGCTTCTACTACCTCTTCCTCTCGTCCGGGTCATGCTGCGCCGGCGCCGCGAGCACGTACGAAGTGTACGTCGGCCGCTCGGCGTCCCTCACCGGCCCATACGTCGACCGCGCAGGGCTGGACCTTCGTAGCGGCGGCGGCACTCGCGTGCTGGCGGGCAACGCCACGTGGGTGGGTCCCGGCCACGTGGCTGTCGTGGCCGATGCCGATAGCATCGACTGGCTGTTCTACCACGCGATCCCGCGCGCCGACCCCCGCCTCCCCAACGGCGTCAATCGCCGACCGGCCCTGATCGACCGCGTCGCATGGGTCGACGGATGGCCGGTCGTCCACGACGGCGCCGGCCCGAGCACCAATCCACAGGCGGCGCCCGTCATCCGCTGAGCCCCGCACCCGTACCTCCGTGGCCCCCTTCAGTCGTCGCGACATTCTCACGGCCGGCGCCCTCGGCGCCGCCGGCGCTCTGATAGGCGTACCCGCATGGGGCCGCCCGCTTCTCCGCCCGCGCGATGGCCTGGTACTCCGGCCGTACCCGCACCCCGTCCAGCCCCCCCTCACGCGCGTCTTCGCCACCGACACCTCCGGCGACGCCTTCCAGTCGGCCGTCGAGGTGACGACAGATGGCGTCGTGGTGCCCGAGGCGATGGCTGCGACGCCGTTCGCTCTCCACGCGAAGTGGTACGTGGAGGGGTTCGGCTACGTATGGCTAGCGGCCGACAACGGCGGGCGGCTCTTCTCGGCCGACGACGTGCGTGGCTCGGGGGTGCGGAACCTCAACGTCGAGTTCGCGCGAACGACGGTTGCGCAGAACGAGGCGGTGATCCGGCGGTATGCGGCGGAGGGAACCAGCTTCTCGTCGGAGGTCCGCCACCTCCACGCCCTCTCGCGCGAGTTGCTCTCCGACGCGGAGCGGGCGGACGGCGCGGCGGCCGGCGAGACGGCGAACCGGAGCCTCCTTTACGGCCTCTGGGCCGGCGAGCACGTGGAGCTCGAGCACGCCCGCGCCACGCTCGCCCGGCCCCGCACCGGCCCCTTCCACTTCGGCTGCGAGACGCGGCAGTTCATCTGGGCGAAGTCCGAGCCGATGACGCAGCGCTTCGAGGCGGCCTTCAACTTCGCCACCGTCACGCACTACGTCTGGGACACGTGGTACCCAGTCTTCGAGCCAGCGGAGGGCGACTACCGCTGGGGGATCAAGGACGACATCGTGGACTGGCTGGTGGACGCCGGCATTACGGTGGAGGGCCGGCCGCTCGTGTGGTTCCACCCGTGGGTGACGCCGGAGTGGCTGGCGGCGAAGACGTACGACGAGGTGCGCTCCTACGTCGCGGGGCACGTTCGGGAGCTGGTGGGGCACTATGGCGACCGCGTGCTCCACTGGGAGGTCGTCAACGAGTACCACGACTGGGCGAACATCCACGCCCACACGCCGGAGCAGATCACCGAGATCACCCGGCTGGCTTGCGAGGCGACGCACGAGACGAACCCGCACGTGGAGCGGATCATCAATAACTGCTGCACATTCGGTGAGTACGCGGCCTGGGGCCGGCGCGCGCGCGCGCCCGGGACTCCGCCCGAGGCGGCCGACTCCGACCGCCCCCTGCGAACGCCGCGGCGGTTTGTACAGGATCTGATCGAGGCCGACGTACCATTCGAGACGGTCGGTGTGCAGATGTACTTCCCAGACCGGTCGCTGGCCGCCATTGTGCGGAACGTGGAGCGCTTCGCCGCCTTCGGGAAGCCCGTCACTATCACGGAGATCGGCACTTCGTCCGGCCCGACGCGCGCCGACGTGATGTTGGAGCGGATGCCCATCGAAGGGCCGCTCTACGACTGGCATCGGCCGTGGGACGAGGACCTCCAGGCCGACTGGCTGGAGCAGGTCTACACCGTCCTCTACAGCAAGCCCTACGTGCAGGCGGTGAACTGGTACGACTTCGCCGACTTCCGCACGTTCATCCCAAATGGCGGGCTCGTGCGGGAGGACGCCACGCCCAAGCCGGCCTACGAACGGTTGCGGACGCTGCTGGAGGGGTGGGGCCGGCTCCCCGGGGCCCGCTGATGCCGGTCGTCCGGAGCGGCAAGCCCCTTCCGTCGTGGGGGGAGCTGGAGGGGTACGAGGTCGTCCGCCTCGAGCCGGGCGCTTCGCGCCCGCTCGAGTGGCATGGCCCACGAGCGACGCTGTTCGTCTGCGCCGGCGCCTGCACCGTCGGCGGCGCCGGCGCGAGCGCGGGCGACGTGCTCGACCTCCGGCCCGGCACCACGGCGCGGGCCGACGCCGCCCCCGCGGTGCTCGTCCACGCCTGGGGTCGTTGGGGCGACGAGACGGGCGGCGCGGGCGTCTTCACCCTCGCGAACAGCCCCGCCCCTCGCAATGCCGGTGACCCGGCCGACTACCCCCGGTGCACCGATTTCGACCGACACTACCACGACTGTGACGAGTACTGGATCATCATCGTCGGTGGCGGCGTGGCCGTCTCGGAGGGAGAGACATACGAAGTCGGCCCCGGCGACTGCGTGGCGACAGGGCGAGGGCACCACCATGACCTCCCGGTAGTCCACGCCCCGATCCTGGGAGTGTACCTCGAGACGACGCTGGAGGGCGCGCACCGGCGCGGCCACCTCTGGGAGCACACGCACGGCCCCGCCCAGCCCTGCCCAGAGCGGCGGTGACCTCGCGCCGACGCCCCCACATCACGCCCTGCATCCATGGAAACCCGCGCCCTCGGCCGTACCGGCCTCCGTGTAAGCCCCCTCGGCCTTGGTGGCTCCGAGCTCGGCTGGGACGCCGTTCCGCAGGCCGACGTGGACCGCCTACTCGGAACTGCCCTCGACGCCGGCCTCACCACCATCGACACTGCGGCGTGCTACTTCGACAGCGAGGAGAAGCTGGGCCGCGCGCTCGCCGGCCGGGCGCGCGACGGCTACCATCTCTTCACTAAGTGCGGCCACGCCTCCGGCCTGCCCCACGACGACTGGACGCCGGCGCTCGTCGGGCCGAGCATCGACCGGAGCCTCCGGCGGCTCGGCACGGACCACGTGGACCTCGTCCAACTCCACTCCTGCTCGGCCGACGTGCTCCGCGACGGCGGCCTGATCGCGGAGCTGCAGAGGGCCCGCGACGCAGGGAAGACGCGGCTCATCGGCTACAGCGGGGACGGGGAGGACGCGCTCTACGCCGTCGAGTGTGGGGCTTTCGACACGCTCCAGACTTCGATCAATCTCGCCGACCAGGAGCCGCTCGACCTAACACTGCCAGCCGCCTGCGCGCGGGGGATGGGCGTCATCGCTAAAAGACCGCTCGCCAACGTCGCCTGGCGCATCGGGCGCCCGCCGGAGGACGACCACACCGATGCCGTGCTCGACCGGCAAGGCTATGCCGACCCGTATCGCCGCCGCCTCGACCTCCTCGCCTACGACTTCCTTTCGGGCTCCCTACAGGACGCAGTGGCGACGGCGCTGCGCTTCGCACTGAGCGTCGAGGGTGTGTCGACGGCCATCGTCGGCACGACGCGACCGGGCCGATGGGAGCGGAACGCGCGGCACCTCGACGCCGGCCCGCTCTCCTTGGAAACCTTCGCGGCCATCCGGGCGCGGTGGCGCGAGGTCGCCGGGGCGGACTGGACGGGGCAGGGCTGATCCCCCGTCGGCGCCGCCCGTCAGTGCCGCCCGCCGTGCGCGCCGGCTAGAACGTGACGCGCTGGAGGAGGAGTCCCGACGAGCGGCCTCCGGGTCGAAGAGCTCGTCGAGCTTCGCGTTGAGCACGTACAGCGCGCCGTCCGCGCGCGAGGCCGTCGTGGGGAAGGGGAGGGCAGACGGGACGGCAGCCGCCACCGTCGCCGACCCCCACCCGTCGGGGCTACGTAGAAGGAGCGTACGGTCGCGCCCCTTGCTCTGGACGAGCACGAGCACACCGGGCCCCAGCAGCGCGAGGCCGTCGGCAGCGACGAGGTTCTCATCAACGGCGACCCGCTCGATCCGGCGCGAGTCCGCGAGGTCGGCCCGATATGGCGCGCCCTGCTCGGCATGCGCCACCAGGAGGAAGCCGTCCGGATGCACGACCACCCCGTTGAGCCCGACGCCCTCGCTCCCCCATGCCGCCCACGCGGCGAACACGGCCGCCTCCCCCGCGGGGGTGACGACGTAGATCGCCCCCGCGAAGCTGTCGGTGACGTTCCCGTCGGGATTGAGCGCGACGTCGTTGGCGTGGTGCGGGCGGGGCGAGAGGGGGGTGAGCGGGACCTAGCGGATGAGCGCGCCCGTATCGAGGGCGTAGAGCGCGAGGCCGGCTTGCCGCTCGAGCGTCTCCGCCGAGGTCCGCACGCCCACGCCAAGGTCGCCGCCCACCAAGAGGACGCGGCGGCGCACCAGGTCGACCGCGATACCCTGCGTGGATACGAGAGGCCCCGGCGCCGTGAACGGCCGGTACGTCCCGTCGCGCATCACGCGCCCGATCGTGCCGTGGCGGAGGGAGCCAACGAAGAAACCTCCCGTAGTGGGGTCGAATGCGACGCCCTCCGGGTAGAGCTCGTAGGCCGCGAAGGGGATGTCCCGGTCCGCGCTTTCCGGCGGGGGGCGGACATGCGGGGCACACGCGCCGAGCGCGATGAGTGCGAATGCGATGGGGCGGGCCACTCGCGGGCTCACGTGAGGGCGTCGAACGACGGCTTGAGGGCGGGATAAAGCGCGCCGTAGCGCGCGGATGCCTCGTCGTAAGTGGCAGCCCGGGTCGCCCCCGGTTCCGTCCGGCCGGTCGCGCGGACGGTCGCGTCGCAGGCGGCGTCCACATCGGGCCACAGCCCGGCCCCTACGCCGGCGAGGAGGGCCGCGCCGAACGCCGCTCCCTCCGTCGAGGTGACCGTGACGAGGGCGGTGCCGAGGATGTCGGCTAGAATCTGGCGCCAGAGGGCGCTGCGCGCCCCGCCGCCGGAGACGCGCACTTCCGATACGGCCGGTAGCCCCGCGCCGCGCATAAGCTCGAACCCCTCACGGAGCCCGAAGGCGACGCCTTCCAGTACGGCCCGCGTGAGGTGCGCCCGCGTGTGGCGTACGGTTAGTCCGACGAAGGCACCGCGCGCCAGGGGATCCGCGTGGGGCGTCCGCTCCCCGGTGAGGTAGGGGAGGAAGAGCAGCCCGTCGGCGCCCGGCGCGACCGACTCGGCCTCGGCCAGCAAGTCGTCGTAGTCGACGCCCGGGGCCAGGGCGTCGCGGTACCAGCGCAGACTACCGGCGGCCGAGAGCATGACGCCCATGAGGTGCCACCGGCCGGGGACGGCGTGGCAGAACGCGTGCAGGCGCCCCTCGGGCTCGTAGGCCGGCCCGTCCGTTGTGGCGAAGACGACGCCGGACGTGCCCAGCACGAGGCTCACCACCCCCTCCCGCACCGCCCCGACGCCGACCGCCCCGGCGGCCTGGTCGCCGCCGCCGGCCACGACGGGCGTGCCGGCCCTGAGGCCCGTTGCCGCCGCCCCCTCGGTCGAGACGACGCCGGTCACGGTCGGCCCTTCGTGCGTCGGCGGGAGCCAGCCGCGCGGCACGTCGAGGGCGGCGCAGACCTCGTCCGACCAGTCCCGCGCCGCGAGGTCGAAGAGCAGCGTCCCGGCGGCGCCGGCGCGGTCGGTAGCATAGTCCCCCGTAAGGCGGTAGCGGACGTAGTCCTTGGGTAGGAGGACGTGCCGGACGCGCGCGTACACCTCAGGCTGGTGAGTCCGCACCCAGAGGAGCTTCGGGGCGGTGAAGCCGGCGAGCGCGTCGTTGCCGGTGATCCGGACGAGGCGCTCCTTCCCGAGGCGGCGGCGAATCTCGTCGCACTGCGTCCCCGTCCGGCCGTCGTTCCAGAGGATGGCCGGGCGGAGCACGTCTCCGGCCCCGTCCGTGAGGACGAGCCCGTGCATCTGCCCGGTCAGCCCGATGGCCGCGACGGCGTCGGGCGCGACGCCGGTCTCGGCGAGCACCTGGCGGACGCTCCGGACGGCGCCGTCCCACCAGAACGCGGGGTCCTGCTCGCTCCAGAGCGGGCGCGGCGTCTCGTACGGGTACTCGGCGGCAGCCACGGCGGTCACGGCGCCGGTGGCATCGAGGAGCAGGGCCTTCGTGGCCGTGGTCGAGGCGTCGATGCCGATGACGTACGCCATGGAAGGGCTTCTTGTGGAGGGAGGGGATCGTCGCGATATTGGGGCGATCGGCCCCCCGGGGGCCGGCCCGCTCAACCGCGTGAGGCGACGATGCCCCTCTGGAGGTTCGCAGCGGCGGTGCTCCTGGCGCTGCCGCTTTTAAAGTCCGCAAGTGCGCAAACGATTGCGCTCTCGAAAGAAGATGCGACCGTCTGGGCGCAGGGTCAAGTCGTCGCCGGCACGCTCGAGGGGGCGTCCGCGGGCACGCTCTACGTGGACGGGGCGCCGACGCCGGTCGTTGCCGAGGACGGGGCGTTCGCCGTCCCCCTCCACCTCGGCCGGGGGACCACCACCGTCGTCGCGTGCGTCGCAGTCGGCGGCGGGGAGGCCTGCCCGGACACGCTCCGCCTCACGCTCGGCTACGTGCCCCGCCCCGAGACGGAGCTCACGGCCTCGGTCGCCGGCGGGACCGTGTCGTTTACGGGCCGCGTGCTCGAAAATCCCGAGGCAGCCGCGCTCACGTTCGCGTGGGCCGAGGACTCGTCGAACCCGGCCCCGCTCGGGCTGGCCGTCGTGCACGACTCCTCGGCCTCCGCCAGCGTGCCGCCCGACGCGCCGCCGGGTGACTACTACGTCGACTGGACGGTGACGGCCGCTCCCGGGGAGACCCGGCGGGCCCGGACGTTCCTGACAGTCGGCGCCGACGGAGCGGTGCGCGCTGTCGACATAGCCGACGACCAGGCCGGGTGGATCGAGCGGGCGGTCATCTACGAGATATCCCCGTACTACTTCCAACGGACGGCGCCCAGCCGGTTCGTCGCCATCCAGCAGCGGCTGCCGGAGCTGGCGGATCTCGGCGTGAACACCCTCTGGCTTCAGCCCATTACCGTGCCGTCCTCGCCCGGGCAGGCGTACGACGTCGTCGACTACTTCGGCGTCTGGAGCACGCTCGGGACGGAGGAGGAGCTCCGGGCGCTGATCGCGTCCGCGCACGCCCTCGGCATGCGGGTCATCTTCGACCTGGTCCCGAACCACACCTCCCTTGAGCACCCGTACGCGCAGGACGCCATCGCCCACGGGGCGCGCTCCCACTACTTCGACTTCTACCAGCGAGTTATCTCGCCCGCGGGCACTCGCTACCGAAACGACGAGAACGTGCGGCAGGTGGGTCAGATGACCTTCATCTACTACTTCTGGAACGCCCTCGTCAACCTCGACTACGACAACCCGGAGGTCCGCCGCTTCATGACGGAGGCCGGGCGGTACTGGGTCGAGAACTTCGACATCGACGGCTACCGGATCGACGCTGTCTGGGGCGTCAACGCGCGCCGGCCCACGTTCTTCCAGGAGTGGAGGCTCGCGCTGAAGCGGGTGCGGCCGGAGGCGCTTCTGCTTGGCGAGGACAAGGCGACGCTCCCGGCGTCGTTCGACCGGCGCTTCGACGCCGCATTCGACTGGCTCCCGGAGGAGGGGTGGGTCTCGCACTGGACGTGGCAGCCCTTCTACAGCGCCACCGCCAATCCAACCATCTTCAATGAGATCGGGGGTCCCGAGACCGCGCGGGCCCAGCGGCTGCGCGCGGCCCTGACGAACAACGGGCAGGGCTGGGCGCCGAATGCGCGGGTCCTCCGGTTCATGGAGAACAACGACACGCACCGGTTCGTCACCACGCACGACCGCCCGCGGACGCGAATGGCGGCAGCCCTCCTGTTCTCGCTGCCGGGCATCCCCCTCATCTTCAACGGGCAGGAGGTCGGTATCGGGACGCACCCGTACTCGACGTACACCGTCTTCGGCGCCGGGACGATCCAGTCGCACGAGGCGGGAGTGCCCGTTGAGGACCGGCTTTTCCCGTACTACCGGCACCTCACGCGCCTCCGCACGACCTTCCCCGCCCTCTACGGGGATCACCTTGCGGAGATCGGCGTGGCGCCCGTCGCCGCGGCGAGCCGGGTGTACGCGTACCACCGGTCGACGGTCGAGCAGCACGTCGTCGGCGTGATCAACATGGGCGTCTCCGCCCAAACGCCGACGCTGTCGCTCCCCGTCGAAGCCATGGGTCTCGACCTGGCAGCGACTTACTACGCGACCGACCTTGTGACGGGTGAGGCCCTCGCCCGGACGGGCGCCGAGCTGGCCGCCTTCGCGGTGCCCGTTCCCGGCTACACGACGCGGCTCTTCGTCGTGGCCGACTCCGTCGTCGCCATCCCGACGTGGGGCGAGCCGGCGCCGCCGGTCGCACCGGGCGTGCTCGCGCTCGAGCCGAACGTGCCGAACCCGTTCTCGCGAGCGACGACGATCGCGTACCACGTGGGGCAGGGCGGACCCGTGCGCCTCCGGGTGTTCGACGTGCTGGGCCGCGAGGTCGCGACGCTGGTGGACGGCGACGTTCCCGCCGGCCGCCATGTCGCCCGGTTGGACGGCACGGCCCTCGCCAGCGGCGTCTACGTCGTCCGCCTCGAATCCGCCCACGGGGCCGTCGGCCGCCGAATGACGCTCTCGCACTGAGCCGCCTCCATCCCTCCGACATCCCCGATGGCCCGCGTCCAGCTAGAGAATGTTCGGAAGGTGTACGAGAACGGGGTCGAGGCCGTCCGCCGCGCGACGTTCAACGTCGACGACGGGGAGTTCGTCGTTTTTGTGGGTCCCTCCGGCTGCGGGAAGACGACGCTGCTCCGGATGATCGCGGGGCTGGAGGAGGTGACCGAGGGCACGCTCACGATCGGGGAGCGCGTGGTGAACGATGTGCCGCCGATGGACCGCGACGTGGCGATGGTCTTCCAGAACTACGCGTTGTACCCGCACATGTCGGTCTACGACAACATGGCCTTTGGGCTGAAACGGCGGAAGCAACCGAAGGACGAGATCAACCGTCGCGTGCGGGACGCCGCCGCCATCCTTGGCATAGAGGGCATCCTCGACCGCAAGCCAAAGGAGCTCTCGGGGGGGCAGCGGCAGCGCGTGGCGGTGGGCCGCGCCATCGTGCGGCAGCCTCAGGTGTTCCTCTTCGATGAGCCGCTATCCAACCTCGACGCGAAACTCCGCGTCCAGACGCGCACCGAGATCTCGAAGCTGCACCGCCACCTCCGGGCCACCATGATCTACGTCACGCACGACCAGGTAGAGGCTATGACGATGGGGGACCGGATCGTCGTGCTCGAGGACGGGGAGATCCAGCAGGTCGACACCCCGCTGAACCTCTACAACCACCCCGTCAACCGCTTCGTGGCGAGTTTCATCGGGAGCCCTGCGATGAACCTCTTTGAGGGCGCGCTCGAGCCCAATGGCGCTGGCCTCTCCTTCCGCGCCGCCGCCGACGCGTTCACGGTGCCGCTGCCGGACGCGCTGGCCGCGCCCCTGATCGCGGGCGCGTCGGTCACGCTAGGCATCCGCCCGGAGGCCATCCGCGTGGCCGACGGGCCGGACGCGGCCGCAAGCCGATGGCAACTCGACGTCGTCGAGCCCATGGGGAGCGAGGTAGTACTCTACGTCCACAATGGCCCGCACCACGCGGTGGCGCGTGTGGAGCCGCAGGCGCTGCCTGAGCCCGGCGAGTCGGTCGACCTGGCGCTCGACGTCCGCCGCCTTTACGTCTTCGACCGAACGTCCGGGGCGGCGTTAAACCTGCCCGCCGCGCCGTCAGTACCCGTAGGCCTCGCGGCCCCGGGGCCAGGGTCTGCCTGAGTGCCGCTCGTTCCGCCATGCGCTACGACGCCTCCACCCTCCGCCGTCCGCCGTGCGACCCCGGCCGCTCCGGGGCTCTCGTCGGCGTGACGCCCGGCGAGGCCGGATGGGACCTCCTCCACTTCGAGGCGCGCCGCCTTGCGGCGGGGGACGCCTGGTCGCACGCCACCGGAGAGCACGAGCTCGCGCTGGTCGTCTTCGGCGGTACGCTCAGCGTCGACTCCGACCGCGGTCACTGGAGCGCCGTCGGCGGGCGCGCCGACGTGTTCGACGGGCTCCCGCACGCGCTCTATCTCCCTCGCCGTACGGCCTTCGTCGTGACAGCCACGAGCGGCAGCACGTTCGCGGTCGCGTGGGCGCCGACCGATCGGGACCACGATGCCCGCGTCGTCACGCCCGCCGCCGTCGAGGTGGAGGTCCGCGGCGGCGACAATGCGACGCGGCAGGTCAACCACATACTTCCGCCCGGCTTCCCTTGCCACCGACTCGTCGTCGTCGAGGTTTACACCCCCAGCGGCGGCTGGTCGAGCTATCCCCCGCACAAGCACGATGTGCATCGCGAAAGACCGGACGGGGTCTTGCTGGAGGCCGACCTAGAGGAGGTCTACTATTACCGCATCAGCCCGCCGGAGGGGTTCGCCCTCCAGCGGATCTACACCGATGAGGCCTCACCGCTTCACCGCGCCGGCCACCCCATCGATGCCCCCCTCGTGGCGCATGACGGTGACCTCGTGCTGGTACCGGAGGGCTACCACCCCGTCGCGAGCGCGCCCGGCTACACCACCTACTACCTCAACGTGCTCGCCGGCAGTGCTCGGTCGCTCGCCAACGCCGAAGACCCGGCCCTCGCATGGGTGAAGGAGCGCTACACGACGACGAACCCCGCCGTGCCCGTTTACGCCGTCGCCCGCCCGTGAGCGCCCGCTTTGACGTCGTCACGATGGGGCGGTCCTCGATTGACCTCTATTCGAGCGATGTTGGCGCGCTGTTCCCGGATATCACGGGATTCGCCGCCTACGTGGGCGGTTCGCCCACGAACGTTGCCGTGGGTGCAAGGCGGCTCGGGTTGTCCGCGGCGCTTATCACGGCCGTCGGCGAGGACCCCGTGGGCGACTTCATCCTGGGCTTCCTGCGCGACGAGGGCGTCGAGACGGCGTTCATCCCGCGGAAGGCAGGCCACCACTCCAGCGCCGTCGTCTTGGGTATCGAGCCGCCAGACCGCTTTCCGCTGGTGTTCTACCGCGACAACTGTGCCGACGCCGAGCTGACGATCGACGACGTGCGGGCGGCGCCGGTGGCGGAGGCCCGCGCGTTCGAGTTCGTTGGCACGAACCTCAGCAGCGAGCCGAGCCGGAGTGCGACCCTCTTCGCTGCCGAGCGTGCCCGCGCCGCCGGCGTGCCCGTGGTGCTCGACGTCGACTTCCGCCCTGACCAGTGGCACGACCCCCGGGCGTTCGGCGTCGCCGTCCGCTCGGCGCTCCACCTGGTCGACGTGGTGATAGGTACGCAGGACGAGCTCCGCGCGGCCGTCCTCGACGATCCGGCCGGCGTGGCCGTCGAGCATGGGCAGCTGACCGGCGCGCGCGTCACAGGAGACGTCGACAGGGCGGTCGCGGCGCTCCTCAAGCTCGGCCCACGGCTCCTCCTCGAGAAGCGCGGGCAGGACGGAGCCCGGATCCACCGTCCTGGCGCTGCGCCCGAGGAAGTACCTGGCTTCTCTGTAGAGGTCCAAAACGTCCTCGGCGCGGGCGACGCCTTCGCGGCTGGTTTCCTCTATGGCCACGTTCAGGGCTGGGATCCCCGCCGCGCGGCCCGGCTCGGTAACGCCTGCGGCGCGATCGTCGTCACGTGTCACGGCTGCGCCAACTTCATGCCCACCCTCGACGAGGCGCTCGCCTTCGCCGACGCGCGCGGCGGCCTCTAACACCGATGGATACGCGCGGCATCCCGACTGATGGCACCGTCCGGCTCACGATGGCCCAGGCGCTCATCCGCTTCCTGACGCTTCAGCGCGTGGAGCGCGACGGGGTTGAGGCGCCGTTATTCGCCGGGTGTTTCGGGATCTTCGGGCACGGCAACGTGGCCGGCATAGGCGAGGCGCTCCAGGCGACGCCGACGCTCCGCTACTACCAGGCGCGTAACGAGCAGGCAATGGTGCACGCCGCCGCGGCCTACGCCAAGGTGAAGAACCGGCTGCAGACGTTCGCCTGCACGACTTCAATCGGCCCCGGCGCGACGAACATGATCACCGGCGCGGCCGCGGCGACGATCAATCGGCTGCCCGTGCTGCTTCTGCCCGGCGACCTCTTCGCACGACGGAACGTGGCGCCGGTCCTCCAGCAACTCGAGAGCGAGCACGGGCAGGACGTGTCCGTCAATGATTGCTTCCGCCCTGTGAGTCGGTATTGGGACCGGATCAACCGCCCGGACCAGCTCGTTGCGTCGCTGCCGGAGGCCATGCGCGTGCTCACGAGCCCGGCCGACACGGGCGCCGTGACGCTGTCGCTTCCGCAGGACGTCCAGACCGAGGCCTTCGACTATCCGGCGGCGCTATTCCACCGGCGCGTGTGGCGCGTCCCGCGCAACCGTCCGGACCGGTGGGCCCTGGAGGAGGCGGCCCGGTGGATCCGCGCCGCCCGGCGCCCTATGCTCGTCGCGGGCGGCGGCGTCCTGTACAGTGACGCGACCGACGCGCTGGACCGCTTTGCCCGGACGACGGGCATCCCCGTAGGGGAGACGATGGCGGGAAAGGGCAGCCTCCGCTACGATCACTCGGCGAATATGGGCGCCGTGGGCGTTTCGGGGACGTTCGCGGCGAACCGCGTGGCAGCCGGGGCCGATCTCGTAATCGGTGTGGGCACGCGCTACAGCGACTTCACGACGGCCAGCAGGACGGCATTCCGGCATCCGAAGGTCCGCTTCGTCAACGTCAACGTGGCCGAGTTCGACGCCTCCAAGCACGGCGCGCTCCCCCTCACGGGCGACGCTCGCGCGACGCTGGATGAGCTGGCGGCACTCCTCGGGGGGTGGGCCGTCGAGCCGGCCTACCGCGCGGAGGCCGAGGGGCTCCGGGCGGAGTGGGACAGCGAGGTGGACCGCATCTACGGCCTCCGTCACGCGCCGCTGCCCGGGCAGGGAGAGCTCATCGGCGCGGTCAACGAGGACGGCGACCCGGAGGCCATCGTCGTCTGTGCCGCCGGGAGCCTCCCGGGTGACCTACACAGGTTCTGGCGCGTGCGTCACCCGAAGCAGTACCACCTGGAGTACGGCTACTCCACGATGGGCTACGAGATCGCCGGCGGCCTCGGTGCGAAGCTCGCGGCGCCCGGGCGGGAGGTCATCGTGCTCGTGGGGGACGGGAGCTACCTCATGCTCTCGGCAGACCTAATAACGGCCGTTCAGGAGGGGGTGAAGCTGACCGTGGTGCTCATGGACAATGACGGCTACAAGAGCATCGGCGCACTTAGCCGCTCGCTCGGGCAGGGTGGCTGGGGCACCCGCTACGCCTTCCCGCAGGACGACGCCCACCCGGGCGATGAGCGGGCCGACGTGCGGACGCTTCCCGTGGACCTCGCCCTCAACGCGGAGAGTCTCGGCGCACGCGTGATCCGCTGCGCTACCCGCGACGACGTGGCCGCCGCCCTCGTCGATGCCCGCGCATCGGACCGAACGACGGTGATCTACGTCCCCACCGACCGCTACGAGGCGTTGCCCGGCTACGAAAGTTGGTGGGACGTGCCGGTTGCTGAGGTGAGCGAGCGCCCGTCCGTTCGTGAGGCCCGGGGCGCGTGGGAGCGCATGCGCGTCGAGGAGCGCGACTTCTTGCCCCTCGCCGACGGCCCTCGTGCCCCTTCATAGCCAACTCGTGTTGTCCTCGCCAGCCCCCGCGGTGCGATGTGGCGGCCTCCTCGCGATGACGCGGCAGGGTGCCGGTGCTCCACCTATTTCCTGACCACCCCCCCGATGCGCCTCCGGATCGCTCAATTCCCGCCGCTCACGTCGGTCCTCCTCCTCGCCGCCTGCGGTGGCGGGTCTGCCGACGGAACGCTTGATGGCGGTGCGCCCGGGGCGGGCGACGGCCTCCGCGTGGTGCTGGTCACTCATGGGCAGGCGTCGGACCCTTTCTGGTCAGTCGTCCAGAACGGCGCCCGGCAGGCCGGCGAGGACCTAGGGGTGGCCGTCGAGTACCAGGCGCCGCAGACGTTCGACATGGTCGCGATGGGTCAACTCGTCGACGCCGCCGTGGCGTCGCGCCCGGCCGGCCTCGTGGTGAGTATCCCCGACGCCCACGCGCTCGCCGGGCCGATCCGCAACGCGGTGACGGCGGGTATCCCCGTGGTGTCCATCAACTCCGGCGGCGACGCCGCGGCGGGACTCGGTGTGCTGACGCACGTGGGCCAGGAGGAGCGTGCGGCCGGGTTCGCCGGCGGCGCCCGGATGGCCGCGGCCGGCGTTCGGCGCGCGCTGTGCGTGAACCAGGAGGTGGGTAACGCCGGGCTGGACCGCCGCTGCGAAGGGTTCGCTGCGGCCCTCGTTGAGGCCGGCGGGCTGGCCACCGTGCTCGGGGTAGAGACCGTGGACCCCACGGAGGCGCAGCAGCGCATCCGCGCCGCGCTCGCCGCCGACCCCGCCGTGGACGGCCTGCTGACGCTCGGTACCCCCGCCGTCGTGCCCGCCCTCCGCGCCGTGGGCGAGGCCGGCCGGCCTGTCCAAGTCGCGACGTTCGACGTCTCGCCCGACGTGCTCGACGCCGTTGAGGGCGGCGCCATGCTCTTCGCTATCGACCAGCAGCAGTACCTCCAGGGCTACCTCCCGGTGGTGCTTCTGGCGCTCTTCGCGCGCAACGCGAACACGTTTCCGGAGGCCGTGCTCCCGACGGGCCCGGGCTTCGTGACCCGTGAAAACGCGGCCCGCCTGCGAGAGCTGACGCGGCGTGGCACGCGATGACCACCACCCCTCGCATGCGGGTCCCTCGACTCCGGCCTTCAGGCGCCCGTCCGGAAGACACGGGTCATGAGGCCGCGCGACGGACGAGCCGGCGGAGGCCTCGATGAGCATGGCACCTCCCTCGGCTGACGAGCGTGTAGGGGCGCGGAGTGCGCTTCGGCGCCTGCTTGCGCGGCCCGAGCTGGGCGCGGCGGCCGGCGCCGCCGCCGTGTGGCTGTTCTTCGCCGCCGTCGCCGGCGACAGCGGGTTCCTGTCGGCCGCCGGCACCGTCACCTACCTGGAGGTGGCCGCCGAGCTGGGTATCCTCGCCGTGGCGGTGGCGATGCTCATGATAGGTGGTGAGTTCGACCTCTCGGTCGGGTCCCTCATCGGCGCGAGCGGGATGCTGCTAACGGTGCTGGCGGCCGAGTACGAGTGGCCGCTGGGCGCGGCGCTGCTGGCCGTGGCCGCCTTCGCCGTCGCCACCGGGCTGCTTAACGGGTACCTGGTGGTTCGGACTGGCCTGCCGTCATTCATCGTTACTCTCGCGACGCTCTTCGTCTTCCGCGGGGCGACCATCGGGCTCACGCGAGTGGCGACGGGCCGCACGCAGGTGGGCCGACTAGCGGACGTGCCTGGCTACGCCGCCGCCAACGCCGTCTTCGCCGCCGAATTCCCGCTAGGGGGCGTCGGCGTGCCAGTCTCGATCATGTGGTGGCTGGCGCTGGCCGCGCTGGCGACGTGGGTGTTGCGGCGGACGCCTTTCGGCAACTGGATCTACGGCGCCGGCGGCGACGCCTCCGCGGCCCGCAACGTAGGTGTGCCCGTGCACCGCGTAAAGGTGACCCTCTTCGTACTCACGGCCCTCGCCGCTGCGCTCGTGGGCGTCATCCAGGCCGTGACCTACGGCGGGGCCGACGTCCTCCGTGGCGAACTCCGGGAGTTCCACGCGATCATCGTCGTCGTCGTTGGAGGGACGCTCCTCTCGGGCGGCTACGGCACCGCCGCGGGTGCAGTCTTCGGCGCCCTCATTTTCGGGATGGTGCGGCAGGGCATAGTCTTCAGCGGGGTAGACGCCGACTGGTTCCAGGTCTTCCTCGGGGCGATGCTTCTCGCCGCCGTGCTCGTCAACAACTGGGTCCGGCGGAGGGCCACGCTCGCGCGATGATCGCTCCGTTAATTGCGGCCGAGGGGCTCGGAAAGTACTTCGGGCACGTGATCGCCCTGCGGGACGTGTCGCTGGCCGTCCGCGCCGGCGAGGTGCTCGCGCTGCTGGGTGACAACGGCGCCGGGAAGTCCACCCTCATCAAGTGTCTCTCGGGCGTGCACCGCCCGGACGAAGGCGAACTCCGCGTTGACGGCAAACGTGTACGCTTCGCCTCCCCGCGCGACGCTCTCGCTCACGGCATCGCGACGGTCTACCAGGACCTCGCGATGATCCCTCTGCTCAGCGTAGCGCGCAACTTCTTCCTTGGCAACGAGCCGGTAGTGGGTTGGGGGCCCTTCCGCCGGTTCGACGCGGCGGCGGCCGACCGAGTAACGCGCGAGGAGTTGGCCCGGATGGGGATCGACGTGCGCGATACGTCAGAGCCTGTAGGCACCCTCTCAGGAGGCGAGCGGCAGAGCGTGGCCATCGCGCGGGCGGTCTACTTCGGGGCGCGGGTACTGATCCTGGACGAGCCAACCTCCGCGCTGGGCGTGCGGGAAGCGGGCGTCGTGCTTCGATATATCGCCCGCGCGCGGACACGCGGCGTCGGCGTCGTGTTCATCACGCACAACGTCCACCACGCCTATCCCGTCGCCGATCGCTTCACGATCTTGGACCGGGGGCGCAGCCGCGGCACTTTCGCCCGCGACGAGATCTCCCGTGAGGAGCTGCTCACTCTAATGGCCGGCGGGAAGGAGCTGGATGCCCTCGGCCACGAGCTCGCGCGCCGCTCGCCCGTGGCCTCGCCTCCAGCTTCCTGAGCCGCGCCGCCCATGTCCGACCTGACCCTCCCCAACTACGTTGACGGCCGCTGGCTGCCCGCCCGCGGCGGCGGCGTAACCGACGTCGTGAACCCCGCGAGCGGGGCGGTGCTTGCCCGCGCCCCGATCACCTCTGCCGCTGAGGTCGCCACCGCCGTCGACGGTGCTGCCGCAGCCTTCCGCCGGTGGCGCCGCGTGCCCGCCACCGAGCGCGTACAGTACCTCTTCCGCTATAAGCTCCTCCTCGACGAGCACCTCGACGAGCTGGCCCGCACCATCACGGAGGAATGCGGGAAGACCCTCGCCGAGAGCGTGGCCGAGCTCCGCCGCGGCATTGAGAACGTGGAGACGGCCTGTGGCGTCCCGATGCTCATGCAGGGCACGACGAGCGAGGACGTCGCCGCCGGCATCGATGAGCTGATGCTGCGGCAGCCCGTAGGCGTCGTCGCTGCCATCACTCCGTTCAACTTCCCCGGCATGATCCCCCTGTGGTTCCTCCCGTGGGCCGTCGCCGCCGGCAACACGATCGTGCTGAAGCCGAGCGAACGGGTACCACTCACGTGCCAGCGGCTCGTCGCGCTGCTGGAGGAGACGGGGCTGCCCGCTGGCGTCGTGCAGCTCGTCCACGGGGGGAAGGAGGCCGTGGACGCCTTGCTCGATCACCCGGCCGTGCGCGCTGTCAGTTTTGTCGGCTCCACGCCGGTCGCGCGATACGTCTACCGTCGCGCCGCCGAGCAGGGGAAGCGCGCGCAGTGCCAGGGCGGCGCTAAGAACATCGTCGTCGTCCTACCTGACGCCGACCTGGAAATGACGACGCGGATTGTGGCGGACTCCGCCTTCGGCTGCGCCGGCCAGCGCTGCCTCGCGAACTCCCTTGCCGTGACCGTCGGGGACGCGCGCGGGCCGTTCACCGAGGCCATCACCGAGGCCGCTGCCGCGCGGCGCGTAGGCTACGGGCTCGACGAGGGCGTCGAGATGGGGCCGGTGATCTCGCCCGCGAGCCGCGATCGTATTCACGATCTCATTGACGCCGCGGAGGGCGAGGGCGGCCGCGTGCTCGTGGACGGCCGCGGCCGCGCGCCCGATGGCTTCGCCAACGGGTCGTGGGTCTTCCCGACCGTCCTCGACGGGCTCCTCGCGCGGGGGGCTACGGCGGGCACAGAGATTTTCGGACCGGTGTTCGGGCTGCTCCACGTGGAGACCGTCGACGACGCCGTTGCGCTCATCAACGAGCGGGCCTACGGCAACATGGCGTGTCTCTTCACGCGCAGCGGCGCCGCTGCGCGGCAGTTCCGTTACGAGGTCGAAGCCGGCAACGTGGGCATCAACATCGGCGTGGCCGCGCCGATGGCCTTCTTCCCGTTCAGCGGATGGAAGGACAGCTTCTTCGGGGACCTTCACGCACAGGGCCCGCACGCAGTCGAGTTCTACACACAGACGAAGGTGGTCGTAGAGCGCTGGCCCGACGCGTGGAGCCGAACCTTCTAATGCTTCATTCCCCTGTCGTCGCCTGCGGCTCCGGCTCCGGTCATGCCGATGAGCGGAGGAGCTCGGTACGGCTGCGCATCGTCCGTCCCGCGTCCAACCCCGCGGGCAACGTCCGTCACTCTCCGCACCTGTTCGGCCCATCCCGCTGACCGCCCTCCGCATCGCCAACGCCCCCTGCTCGTGGGGGAACCTCGAGTTCGACGGACTCGACGGGCAGGCCGTACCCTACAGCCGCATGCTCGACGAACTGGCCGCGACGGGGTACGCCGGTACCGAGCTCGGTGACTGGGGCTATATGCCCACGGACCCCGTCGTGCTCGCCGCCGAGCTCGGCCGGCACTCCCTTTCCGTGGTCGGCGCCTTCGTATCGGTGGCGCTACGCGACCCCGCCTCCCACGCCGACGGCGAAGCCCGCGCGCTGCGCGCCGCGCGTCTGCTCGCATCCGCCGATGGGACGGTCGAGCCCAGGTTGGTGCTGGCCGACGACAACGGCGGCGACCCTGTCCGGACGCAACACGCCGGGCGCGTCACGCCGGTGATGGGGCTCTCGGATGACGAGTGGGGCACGTTCGCCGCCGGCGCCGAACGCATCGCCCGCGCCGTGCGCGACGCGACGGGCCTAAGTCTCGCCTTCCATCACCATGCGGCGGGCTTCGTCGAGACGCCCCGCGAAATCGCCCGCCTCCTGGACGCCACCGACCCCGACCTCGTCGGTCTCGCGTTCGACACCGGCCACTACGCGTTCGGCGCCGGCGCCGAAGGCGGCTGCGATGTCGCCGCCGGGCTCGACCGCTTCGCCGGCAGGGTGCGACACGTCCACTTCAAGGACTGCGACCCCGTCGTGGCCCGTCGCGTGCGCGGTGGAGGGCTCGACTACTTCGCCGCCGTGCGCGCGGGCGTCTTCTGCGAGCTCGGCCAGGGGTGCGTCGACTTTGGCGCCGTCTGCGATCGGCTTTGCGAGTGGGCATACGGGGGATGGATCGTGGTCGAGCAGGATGTCCTGCCGGGGACCGGCACCCCCCGCGAGAGCGCCCGCCGAAACCGCGTCTACCTCCGAACCCTCGGACTATGACCGGCCGACTCCCTGTGGGCGTAGTTGGTGCCGGCCGCATCGGCCGCGTGCACGCCGAGAACCTCGCCTTCCGCATCCCTGGGGCCGTCCCCCTCGCCGTCGCCGACGTCGATGCGGCGGCGGCCGAAGCCTGCGCGCGCGCCTTCGGCATCCCCGTGGCCGCCACCGACTACCGCGCGGTGGTGGAACACGCCGGCGTCGAAGCGGTGCTGGTGTGCTCACCCACCGACACCCACCTCGCCGTGATCGAGGGGGCGGCGGCGGCCGGGAAGGCCATCTTCTGCGAAAAACCCATCGCGGCGACGCTGCGCGACATTGACCGGGCGCTCGACGCCGTCGAGCGCGCGGGCGTTCCGTTCATGGTGGGCTTCAACCGGCGGTTCGACCCGAGCTACCGCCGCCTGCGCGAAGCGGTGGAACGCGGCGAGGTTGGCGAGCCGCACCTGCTGCACCTCGTGAGCCGCGACCCCTCCCCACCGTCGGCCGCCTACGCCGCGAGGTCGGGGGGGATGTTCTTCGACATGACGATACACGACTTCGACATGGCTCGCTTTCTCGTCGGAGCAGAGGTCGAGGAGGTGTTTGCGATGGCGGCCGTCCGGGTCGACCCAGCCATCGGGGACGCCGGCGACGTGGACACGGGGGTAGTGATGCTCCGGTTCGCGGACGGCGTAATCGGCGCCATCGACAACAGCCGGAGGGCCGTCTACGGTTACGACCAGCGCGCCGAGGTATTCGGGAGCGGGGGCAGCGCAACCGTCGGGAACGTGTACCCCAACACCGTCACGCTGCGAGCAGCTCGTGGGGTGGGACGCGACCTCCCGCTTCCCTTCTTCGCCGAGCGCTACGCCGAGAGCTACCGTGCCGAGTTGGCGGCGTTCA
>Ga0307505_10000410_pt1 | contig 48476 bp, 35 predicted proteins | sample 23_S_MG_FD_202183 | JGI IMG/M metagenome (GOLD analysis project Ga0307505, IMG submission 202183) | Soil microbial communities from Populus trichocarpa stands in riparian zone in the Pacific Northwest, United States - 23_S | ecosystem: Environmental > Terrestrial > Soil > Riparian zone > Trees...
GAGCACCACATGCGTAATCTCACAGCGTACCTGTCCCTCGGCCTCGCGGTCTGGCTGGCGCTCGCGCCGGCCGCCCGAGCCGACAGGGACCGCGATCGGGACAGGGATCGGGACCGCAATCGCGGCAACGTCTCCGCGACCGCGCACTCCCACGGCGGCGGGCCCACTCCCGGCGCCTGCGTCCTCGGCCGCGCCGAGCGTGACCTCGACGTCAACAACGTCCTGGCGCGAATGTTCAACACGGGAAGCCTCTTTTTCGGCAACTCGTCCCAGGCCACCTACCTCGTCCCGCAGGCCTCTGGCCGCACGCCGATCTTCGCCTCAGGCATCTGGGTCGGCGGCTTCACCGACGATGGCATCCTGCGCGTGGCTGGTTCCACGTACGACAACTTCGAGTTCTGGCCGGGGCCGCTCAACTACGAGGATGGCTCGCTGCCGAACGAGAACGACTGCTCGGCCTACGACCGCATATTCAAGGTTGGCCGTCAGGACATCCTCAACTTCGAGGCAACTGGCGCCGCCGCAACGGACCTGGCGGCGTGGCCCGTCGAGCTGGGTGCGCCCGTCATAGCGGCGCCGGGCAATGGCCTCGACGACGACGGGGACGGCCTCATCGACGAGGGTACCGACGGCATCGACAACGACGGCGATGGCTTCGCCGATGAGCGCGATGAGCAGGAGCGTGTAACGCCGGAGGGCCGGCTCGGCCTCGCGCCGGGTACCTACGGCCTGGCCGAGCTTGCCAGTCGCCGTGGAGAGCTCTACAACCTGGGCGCAGGCGACCGCCCCGATATCGTGGGCGACCAGGCCCTCTGGTGGGTCATGAACGACCTGGGCAACGTGCATCAGAACTCGCTCACGCCGCCGATGGGCATCGAGATACAGGTTCTGGCGTGGTCCTTCGCGCGCGCCGACGCGCTCAACGACATCACGTTCTACCGGTACCGGGTAGTGAAGCGTACCCCCGGGTCGCTTACGGACACCTACATGGCCATCTTCTCCGATCCCGATCTGGGGGATGCGGCCGACGACTACGTGGGCGTCGACATCGACCTGAGTCTCGGCTACGTCTACAATGCGGATAACGTCGACGGACCAGGGACGGGCGGCACCTACGGCACGCCACCTCCAGCGACGGGGTATGACTTTTTCCAGGGGCCGATCGTCGACCTGGACGGCGACGGGGTCCGCGACGACACCCTCGGCGCGACGACGTTTATGTACTTCATCAACGGCGCCGCGATTCCTCAGCGCGATCCCGCGGACGGCGAGCAGATTTATGAGGTGATGCGCGGCCGCTGGACCGATGGCACGCCGATGACGGTAGGTGGTACCGGTCTCAACGCGGGCAGCACCAACGTCACGACCTTCGCATACCCCGGCAACCCGGTCACGTCACAGTTCTGGAGCATGATGTGCCCCGGGAGCCCCACGTCGTGCGGTAACCCGGTGACCGCCCAGGACATGCGGCTCGTCCTGGGTACCGGACCGTTCACGCTCGAGCAGAACGTTCCGCAGGACATCGTGTACGGCATCGTCTGGGCAACAGGATCGAACAACCTCACCTCCATCGACGCGCTGCGAACCGCCGACCGGCTCGCGCAGACGGCTTACGACATCGACTTCGAGCTCGCGTCGGCGCCGCCGCCGCCGCCGCTTTGCAACCCCGACAGCCCGAACCCGTCGCTCCTCCCGGGCAGCGGTTCGTGCTTCGAGGCCGTCGAGCTCAACGGCGCGGTCACGCTCCGCTGGGGGTACGCCTTCGACGAGGAGGGCGAGAGCTATCCGGATAGCGACGACAACTACCTCGGCACGTACGAGGTGATGGATCGGCTCCTGATCGGTACCGGAGCATCAGACTCCACGTACAACTTCCAGGCGTTCCAGCTCTACAGCTACCCGAGTTCGGGCTTCGATGATTCGCAGCGCGAGTTGATCGCGACCTACGACCTTATCGACGGCGTTACGACGGTCATCGACGAGCGGTTCGATCCGGCAACAGGCCGCTTCGTGCCGTTCATTGCGCTGACCGCCACCGACACCGGACTGCAGTACCAGCACGAGCTGACGTCGCTGACCAACTACACGGACTACTTCTTCGGGATCACCGCTCTCGCCTACAACGACGAGTCCATCCCGAAGGTCATCGAGAGCGCCGCCACGAAGCTCACCGTGCGGCCGTCCCGCGTCACGGCCAGCGGCGGTGGCTCCACGACGGGGTCCAACCCGGGCGATGTCATCACGCCCGTCCGGATCGCGGGCACGGGCGCCGCGAACATCTCCGTTCGTGTCGTCGACCCGACATCCGTTATCGCGGCGACGTACCGAGTCGAGATCGTGGACTTCCTGCCCGACTCGACGAGCACGACGACCCAGCGGAGCTACCGAATCTTCCGCAACGGGGCGCTCGTGATGGATGGCCCCGGCCTGTTCACGACGCAGGGTCGCCTGTTCGGGATCGACGGTGACACCTTCGTCATCGACGGGCTCGAGTTCTTCGCGTCCGACACGTCACTCCTCCCCGCGGAGGATCTCGACGGGGCGCCCGGATTCTCCGGCGACGGCCTGGGCATTCTCGAGGTGGCAACGCCGGCGGGCGAACCCTGCCCGGTGACCAGCACCGACGCCGGCTGCACGACTTACCGTCGCGAGGGCAACTTCGTCTTCCGCAATAACAACAACGCGGGCGACTACTACATCTCGTCGGTGTCGGGCATCGTGGAGAACCTCCACAACGCGACGGTAGCAGCGCCCTCTAGCGGGTTTGCACGGACGTCGTCGCCGTTCGAGTACGAGATCCGGTTCACGGAGGCCTGCTCGGCGGCGTCGGCTACGCCGTGCTACGCCGTGTACAACGCGTTCCTGGGGGCCACCACGCCGAAGCAGATCGTTCGGGTTCCCTTCGAGATCTGGAACGTCGGGACGTCGGCTGAAGACACCGCGGACGACGTGCGGATGATCCCGGTCCTCAGGCAGAACTCGACGGCCCTGCCCCTCATCACGGACTGGGCGAACACGTTCCCGACTCTCGAGGAGCGAGTCATCCTCGGGGACACGATCCAGTTCCCGGTCACGGAGCAGATCGCCGCGCTCTTCCCGGACCGGCCGAACGGCTACGACCTCTTCAACGCTGCCGCGGCAGCGTTCGGTGGGGCCGGCGCGACCTACGACCCGACAGCGGACGGGGACACGCAGGTCGACATAAATCCCCACCCGACGAACCCGCTGCCGTGCTCGCGTCAGGGCTACTACATCGGGTTCTGCGCTCGCAACAATGCGTACGTCCCGCCGGGGGCTGCGGCGCTCTTCTCGGCAGCCTTCGTCCAGATGCTGTTCGCGGACGCGTCGTTCGATGGGACCACGCCGCCAGTCGGCACGGTCGTCCGAATCAAGACGGTGAAGCCGCTCTTCGAGGGGAGCGACGTGTTCGAGTTCAGCACGGCGGGCCTTGAGTTCGTCACGAACGACGCGGCAAGCCTGGAGCGAGCACTAGACCTCATCGGCGCGGTGCCCAACCCGTACCTCGGCAGCTCGGCGTACGAAACGGGCAACCTCGATCGCGTGATGCGCTTCATCAATCTCCCGGAGGGAGCGACGATCCGCGTCTACTCGATCGCGGGAACACTGGTCAGGGAGTTCCGGCCCTTCGACCCGCGGTCGGGTCAGCGGAACTCGTTGGACTGGGATCTCCAGACGCAGCAAAACCTCCCGGTCGCGAGCGGGATGTACCTCGCCCACGTCGAGGTACCGGGCGTTGGCGAACGCGTGCTCCGGATAGGCATCATCAACCGGCGCAACGTGGTCAGCACCTTCTGATCCCGACCCCCTCGCACCAATCCACCGAAACAGACCCATGAACAAGAACATTCTCGCCGCGCTGGTCGTCGCGGGCGCCCTCGCGGGCCCCGGGGCTGAGGCCGCGCGCGCGCAGGGTGACGATCGGGCCGGGACGGCGGCGATGGAGGAGCTCCTCGTCCCCGTCACGCCGCGCACCGTCGCCCTGGGCAACGCCTTCACTAGCGGCCTCGGCAACGCCAACAGCGTTGAGGCCGTGCTGAGCAACCCCGCCGCCATGGTGGTGGGAACGGGTACCAGCGCCATGTTCAGCCGCACCAACTACTGGGCGGACATCGGCGTGAACTACTTCGGCATCGCCCAGCGCTTCGGCGTCAACAGCGTCGGCATCACGCTCACAGCGTGGGACTACGGCGACATCTTCCGCCAGACCGAGGCGGCCCCGGAGATCGACTCCTCGGCCACCTGGGACGCGTCGACCTACGTGGTCGGGGCCACCTTCGCCCGGCAGTTCACCGACCGCATCGCGGCCGGCGTGACCCTAAAGGGCCTCGGGCGGCAGATCGACAACGTCAACTCGAGCGGCGTCGCCTTCGACGCCGGCATGACGTACATCGTCGGCGAGTCAGGCCTCCGCTTCGGCGTCAGCCTGAAGAACTTCGGGACCGGCATGAGCTTCGGAGGCGACGGCCTGCAGCGTCCGATCCCGCAGCAGGGCCCCGGCGGTTCCGGCGAGATCGGTGGCGAGATCGACGACCTCTCCTCGGAGCTCCCGTCGTCGCTCAACTTTGGGGCGGCCTACACCACCCCGCTGTCGGGAGACATCAACGTCACCGCGCTGGCCAACTTCCGCTCGAACGCGTACGACCTCGACAACTACGCGGCCGGCGTGGAGCTAGGCTACCAGGAGCTGTTCTACCTTCGTGGCGGCGTCGACGTCCGCGGAAGCCAGGACGTCAACGCGTGGGACATGTGGAACGTCGGAGCGGGGCTCAACCTGGACCTTTCGGGTACCCGCATCGCGGTCGACTATGCCTACCGTCCGTCGAACGTGTTCGGCGGCGTGAACATGTTCTCGGTAGGGCTCGGCCTCTGAGCAACGAGGGCGCCACGGCGCCCACAGGATGATTCGAGGCGGGGTGGGCCATCAGGCCTGCCCCGCCTCCACGTTTGCACCATGCCAGTGCGGGTACCGTTCACGACGCCAGCCGTTGCCGCCGCCGGCGCCATCGCGCTCGCGGCGCTATGGGGCGCGTGCGCGTCGAGCGTCGAGGCTCCGGCAGTGTCGCCGTTCCTCAACGCTCGACCCGACGTCGCGTTCGTCGGTGATGAGAGCTGCGCGACTTGCCACGGCGAGCTGCACGCGAGCTACCAGGACCATGGCATGGCGCGGTCGTTCTACCCGATGAGCGAGGACCGCGCGGTGGAGGATTTCTCGGGGGTCGTCGTAGAGCACCCCGACGGCCTGTCCTACGTCGCCTACCGACGGCAGGACGGTCGCTACGTGCAGGAGGAGTTCCGCGTGGACCCCGCCGGCCAGCGCGTTCACAGCCTCGTCCGCACGATGGATTACGTCGTCGGAAGCGGGAACGCGGCCCGCACGTACCTCACCTCCATAGGGGGGCGCCTGTTCGAGCTGCCGCTGACCTGGTACGCCGGCGCCGGTGACAATGCTGCGCATTGGGACTTCAGCCCCGGGTACCGCGATGGCAACGGGAGGTTCAGCCGCGCGATCCCGGACCGCTGCATGGCGTGCCACAACGGGTACTCCGAGCCGGTGCCCTTCCTGGAGGGCGCTTTCGCAACGCTCGACGACGGCATCGGATGCGAGCGTTGTCACGGACCGGGTGCGCTGCACGTTGAGGCAAGACTCCAGAACGAGTCCGCGCCGGATTCCATCGACTACACGATCGTAAACCCGCGCTGGCTGACCCTGGAGCGCCGGCTCGACATCTGTCAGCAGTGCCACCTTTCCGGCGCCGTCTCGGTGCAGCGAGAGGGCGAGCGCGCGTTCGATTTCCGTCCGTCGCAACGACTGGAAGATCACCGCGCCCTCTTCCAACTCGCCAACGAAGACCCGCACCGAGTCGGCGTCATTTCGCACGTCGACCGCATGCGCCGGAGCGGCTGCTTCATCGAGTCGGGCGCGATGGAATGCACCACCTGCCATGATCCGCACGACGGCTTCCGCGACGCCGGCCCGGACTATTTCAACCGACGCTGCGAGTCGTGCCATGCGCCGGCCGCGCTGGCTGCAGCCATGACAGACGAGGTGCTCCGCGCCAGTCACGCGGCGGGCTCAGCGTGCTATAGCTGCCACATGCCTCAGGTCGCCGCCGCCGACGTCCCCCACGCGTCCTTCACCGACCACTTCATCCGCGTCGTACGCGACGATGATCGTATCGCCGGCGAGGCGCGTCCGGGCGCTATCGCGGAGCTCGTCCCGTACTTCGAGCGCGACCGGGTGGATGGCGCGACCACCGGAGCAGCGTACGTGGTGTACGGGCGCATCCACGGTGACCGCGCCGCGATGGATCGCGGAACGGCCCTGCTAGCGGAGGCCCTGGACGAGCGCCCCGGGCAGGGGGAGGCGCAGTTCCTCCTTGGATTCGCTCGTCTCCAACTCGGGCGTGTTGGCGAGGCCATCGGACCGCTGGAGGAGGCCGTCCGTCTGGGCGCCGGCGTACCCGAGCGACTTAACGCCCTCGCCCAGGCGTACGAGGCATCGCGGTCCGGCGCCCGGGCGGAGCCCCTGTACCGGCGCGCGCTCGACGCGCAGCCGTCGGCGGCGAACATCCGGGTCAACCTGGGTAGGCTCCTCGAGGCCCAGGGCAGGCTCCGGGAGGCCATCGCGGAGTATCGTCGCGCCGCTTCAGACGACCCAACGCTGGCGCCGGCGCACTACAACCTGGGCACCGCGCTCGCGCGCGTCGGCGATACCGCCGGCGCCCTGACCTCCCTCCGGCAGGCCGTGGCGCTCGAGCCGCGCGACCCGGCCGCGCTGATGAACCTGGGCGCCCTCCTCGCCGGCGCGGGCGACCTCCAGGGTGCGATCGGCCTGTTCCGCCGCGCCGTCGCCGCGGCTCCGCTCGACGCCGGCGCGCACGCCAACCTGGCGCTAGCGCTGGCGAACGGCGGTGATGCAGCCGGCGCGCTACGCGCGGCGCGTGATGCACTCGCGATCGACCCGGGCCAGCCCACCGCACGCGAGGTCGTTCGCGCGCTGGGCGGCTAGGGCTGCTCGCGTGCCACGTCGGGCGGCGTGGGCCGGCCGCACGCGTGGGCCGCGATGCGCGCCGCGTGGATGCGCCCGTTCTCGATGAACCAGCGGCTGGTGGCGGCGCCACCGCAGATCGTCCCGGCCACGTAGAGGCCCGGGCGGTTGGTCTCCATGGTCGAAGGGTCGAAGCGCGGCGCCCGCTCCTCGCCATCGAGCGCCACGCCGGCGCTCTCGAGAAATGCGAAGTCAGGCAGGTAGCCCGTAAGGGCCAGCACCCGCTGCGCAGCCACCGAGACCTGTCCTGCCGGTGTGTCGACCTCGACGCTGCCAGGCAGGATCCGGCGCACCGTGGCCCCGAAGACGGCGGCAATAGAGCCCTCCGCGATCCGGTTGAGAAGGTCCGGGCGAATCCAGTACTTGACGCTGGGCGATACGTCATCGCCGCGCACGACCAGGGTGACGCGCGCGCCGTGCCTGTACATGTCGAGCGCCGCCCGCGCGGCGGAGCTCTTGGCGCCGACAACGGCGACGTCGAGCCCGGTGCATTCGTAGGGCTCTCGGTAGTAGTGGCTGACGTGCGGCAGTTCCTCGCCCTCGACGCCGAGAAGTCTGGGCCGGTCGAAGAACCCCGTGGCGATGACCACGCGCCGCGCCGCGTGCCGCCCGCGGTCCGTTGCCACCACGAACGCGCCGGCCTGGCCCTCGATCGACTCCACGCGCTCGTACAAGCGCACATCCAGGCGCTCGGCCTGCATCACTCCGCGGTAGTAGTCGATGGCCTCCTCTCGGACCGGCTTGTACCGCGCGGTTGGGAACGGATGCCCGCCGATTCGAAGCAGCTCCGGGGTGGAGAAGAACTCCATCCCTGTGGGGTACCCGGTAAGCGAGTTGACTAGAGCGCCCTTCTCGATGACGCACGACGAGAGGCCGGCGCGTCCGGCCTCCAGCGCGCACGCAAGGCCCACGGGCCCGCCGCCGACGACGAGCAAGTCAACGGGCTCGCCATTCGGCGAGGAGGGGCTCACGGACGGGGCGGCTCCGCCGGAGGCCTGGCGCCGTCGCCAGCGGCCGGCGCGCGGCGCGAGCGGAAGAACAGCCGGAGCAGGTCGCCGGCGGCGTCGGCCTCCACGCCCGACACCACGTCGACACGGTGGTTGAGGCGGCCGTCCTCCGGGATGTCGTACAGCGATCCCACGGCGCCGGCCTTCTCGTCGAACGCTCCGAACACGAGCCGCGAGAGGCGCGCCCAGACCATGGCGCCGGCGCACATCGGGCACGGCTCCAGCGTCACGTACAGGCTGCAGTTGTCGAGGTACTTGCTCCCCACGGCCTCACACGCAGCGGTGATGGCGAGCATCTCGGCGTGGGCGGTCGGGTCGCGGAGCTGTTCGACGCGGTTGTGCCCGCGCCCGAGGATCTGCCCGCCGCGAACCACGACGGCGCCGACCGGGACCTCTCCCGCTTCGAAGGCCCGCTGCGCCTCGGCGAGTGCGAGGCGCATCCACCGGCGGTCCGAGTCGATGAGCGACGAGAGCGACACGGCTCAGCGCTCCCGTACAAGTGGCATCGTCATGCAACGGGGCCCGCCGCGGCCACGCGAAAGCTCGTGACCCGTAAGGCGGATCGCGATCCGGGCGTCCTCTTCCACCTCGTTCTCGCCATAGAAGTCCAGGAAGCTCTCGGCGTCCACTACGTGAAAGCCGTGCCGGCGCAGCTCGGCGAAGGTGTGGCGGTTTCGCTCGTAGCCGACCACCATTCCCGGAGCGACGGCGAAGAGGTTGGCCCCGTCGGTCCACTGCTCGCGCCGTTGCTGAACGGGGTCGGTGCCCCCGCACGGGACGAAGGTGATGTCTCGCCCCGTCATTTCCTCCAGAGCGATCCGCAGGCTGGGCAGGGTGCGTGTCCGGAATCGCCCGGGCCCGTCGCCGCTCTCGAAGTGAAACACGTTATCGTGTGGCGCCTCGATGAGTGGCGGGAAGACCACGCACATGCTGTCGTCGGCGAAAGTGAACACCGTGTCGAGGTGCATGCATGCGCGCTGCTTGGGCAGGTTCACCATCAGGACGTGCTTAACCGAAGTCCGTTCGAGGAGAGCGCTGGTAACCGCCATCACGCCTCCGAAGCTGGTCCGCTCGGAATGCCCGATCAGCACCATCTCCTCGCTAACCACCAGCAGGTCCCCGCCCTCGAACGAGACGTCGTCGGGCAGCGTCACGAGCTTGTCGGCAGCCGGCGCAAATCGCGGGTGATAGCGGAAGATCGCCCGCGTGATCACGCTTTCCGGGACGCGCGCCGCCCGGGCAGCGTGGCTGAGGATCACGTGTTCGCCGACTACGGCCGACAGGTCCCGCGTGAACAGCAGGTTCGGTAGGGGGTGCGCCTGGACCGGGAGCGGGCTCTCGCCGGTGAGTGCGAAGCGGTGAAGCACTTCGGGCTGGAGTGCCTTCAGCTCCCTCTCATATGCGCCGTAGTTCCGCGCCGGCAGCGCGCGGACGAGCTCCTCCACGTACGAGTGCCGTGCCTCCTCGGACTGGAAGGTCTCCCGCAGCAGGTCCGCGAACTGAATGACCTCACCCGAGTCGCCCACGATCTTGGCGAAGAGGGCCACCATCACGCGATGCTCCTCGCGCGCGACATCAGGGAAGATGAGGTCGTCGAAGAGCAACTCGTCCTTGTTCTCCGGCGACACTAGCCCAACCTCGTCCCCGGGCGTATGGACGACGACGTCGCGCAGTGGCGCCGTCTCGGAGAACACGCCGAGGGGTCGGTCGGCGGCGCGGGGCACCGTTCGGAAGGGGGCCGGAGTGGTCGAGGGCACGATCGGGAGGCTGTGGACCCTCACGATAGCGCGAACCCCCGGCGCGGGCAAGCCGGCCGGGGGTTTCGAGCGTTGCACGCGGCGCTCAATACCCGCGACGCTTCCGCTGGAGTGCCTCGAAGAATCGGAGGACGACGGCCACCACCAGCAGGACTATCAGGATCGGAAATACGAGCTTCAGCAGTGCCCCGAGGACGTTGAACACCATGCCGAGCAAAGCGAACGCCACCAGGAGGACGACGGCGACGAGCATCAACTGGAGAATCCGCTGGATAAGCATGGCTGGTTGTGCTGAGTTCAGTCGGCGAACACGATTTCCGCGGACGCGGTCGGTGTGGCGGGTTGTGTGAAGCCACCGACGACGGCTATTCGGCCGGATGGCAGTGAGGTTGCAGTATGGCTGGACCGGTTTATGCGAAGCCCGGCGCGCTCGAGCAGCACACTGAACCAGAGGCCTGCATCCGGGGCGTAAACGCTGATCCGTGCCGTGGCGCTCCCGGCGGTCGTGCGTCCTCCGAGGAGCAGGAAGAGCCCGTCGAACGCTGACATGGCAGCGTCGTCGCGGGGCTCTTCCGGCTGGTCGATCGCCTCCTCCAGGACCTGGAAAGGGTATATCGACGTCCCCGGAAGGAATCTCAAGCGGCTGTTCACGGGCAGCGCGTCCGGCGCGTAGAGTCCGGTCACGATGCCGCGGGGCTCCGCGCCGGCGACGAAAGCGCCCGCCGGCGCCGTGACCGGCTCGAGAATGCCAGCGCCGCCAGCGGGGGTCAGGGTCACCAGCGTGTCCGCGCCGGCGGGCCCGCGCAACTCGAGGATCACCACCGACGAGGGCGTCCCCACTCCCTGGCCGACGGGCCCGCGCCCACCCACCACGTAGGCGTACGTACGCCCCGACGCCCGGAGCAGGAATGCCACGTGCCCGCTCCGTCGAAGGGGGTCCCCGCGGAAGGGAAGCAATGTTGATGCGCCCGACGAGGGGTCGACCACCTCCGCCGCGTAAATGAAGTCCTCCCCTACTGCAGGCTCCGCGCGCGCCGACCCGCCCAGTACCAGCACTCGCCCGTCCGGCAAGAGATGCGCCGAGTGTCCCGCCCGGGGCACGGCGAGATCGCCGGCGCTCGCGACATCGAACACGAACGGCGTGGTCTCGCGCAGCCGTGCAGTGGCCGATGTCACCGCGCCGGCCGGACCGACTCCTCCCAGGATCAGTACGCTCCCGTCGGTGAGCGCGGCGGCGGCATGCATCGCAACCGGCGCGGGCAGGTCGGCCCCGGGGACGACGGCCGCCTGGAGAGACAGTCGGAGCGCGAAGAGCGTGTCGCGAACGTCGTTGCCATCCGTGCCTCGGGCCTCGACGACGAACGCGTTGAGCCCAGGTGCGAGGTCCAGGGTGTCCGAGTACAGGTCGTCGCCCGGCAACTGGCTCGTCCGCTGGCCGTCGATCGTCACGTCGCGTACGCCCTGGGGGGAGGTGACGCGGAGCACGAGCGTCACGCGCGACGCGGTCTGCGTCTCGTGCAGGTCCGGGCTGACTACCTCGATCGCAGGCGGATCGAGCGGCACGAACGGTCGACCACAGGCGGCGAACGCAACGGCCGCCAGAAGGAGCGGGGCGAGTACTCTCATGACCCCCTCTAGCGGTCCGCGCCGGCCACGGGTTCCCTCGACGCCGCATACTCGACGCGCTCCAGCACCAGGCCGAGGGCCGGCGCTGATGGACCGGCGAGCCGTCGGTCGCCCGACGCCAGGACGGTCGCAACCTCGTCCGGCGCGCGGCGGCCGCGGCCGACCTCGACCAGTGTGCCCACTATGGCACGGACCATCCCGTGCAGGAAACGGTCGGCCTCGATCACGAAGCGCCAGTCGCCGGCGCGATCCTCCGGCAGCCAGACGGCCCTGTGCACTGCACACACCCGGTTGCGAGTCTCCGACCGTGCAATGCAGAAGGCGCTGAAATCGTGCTTACCGAGCAGTGGCTCGCAGGCGGCGTTCATGATCTCGAAGTCCGGCGGCGGGTGGACCCGCCAGCGGGCGAGCCGATCGATAGCTCGCGCCTCCGTGGCCACCTGGTAGGCGTATGCGCGTCGTATCGCGTCGAACCGTGCGTGGAACCCCTCGACGGCGGCCTCGACCGCGATGACGGCGATGGCCTTCGGAAGGAGACCGTCTAGCGCCCCGCGCAGTCGGTGCGTATCGACACTCCTTCGCGAGCGGAAGTGGGCTACCTGGCCCCGCGCGTGCACGCCGGCGTCGGTGCGGCCAGAGCCGACGACACGCACCTGCGTGCGCAACGCAACTGACAGGGCGCTCTCGATCGCCTGCTGAACGGTGGGCCTTTCCTTCTGCGCCTGCCAGCCCCTGAACTCGGTGCCGTCGTACTCTATCGTCAGTCGGTAGGTGTGCACGGCGGGGCTTCAGCGGCATCCGGTGGCGCGAGGATACCCCCGGGCTCGGCCGGCGCGTCGCTACCGCACCCACGTAGTCTCCCCATTGGACCGCCCCGTCTTCCTCACCGGAATGCCCGGCGCCGGCAAGTCGAGCGCGGGACGCGCGCTATCCCGGGTGCTCGGGTACCGATTCGTTGACCTCGATGTTGAGACCGAGCGTGCAGCGGGAAAATCGATCGCCGAACTCTTCGGGGATGGTGAGAGCGTCTTCCGCGCGGCCGAGCGGGGGGCGCTCGAGGCCGTCGCCGCGCGCCGGCGCGTGGTTGTCGCCGCGGGAGGAGGGGCGCTGGCAGACGTCGACGCGCTGGCGCTCGCGCGGAGCGCGGGCGCTGTCGTTTACCTGCGCGTGCCCGCGACGGAGCTGGCGCGGCGGCTCGCCGGCGCCGCCGATCGACCCCTGCTACTCGACGGCGCCGGCGCGCCGCTTCGGCCGGTAGCGCTGCGCCGGCGGCTGCGCTCACTCCTGCTGTCGCGGGAGCCAGTCTACCGGCAGGCCAACCTCGTGGTCGACGCACACGGTCGGCCGATGAGCGATGTCGCGCGCGAGATCGCGGAGGGCCTCAGGCGTCTTTCGTAAGGCGGAACGTCAGGCGGTGGAGCGGTGTCGGTCCATGGCGTGCCAGCGCCGCGTAGTGATCGGGCGTGGGGTAGCCCTTGTGCGCGGCAAGGCCGTACTCCGGCCACGTGTGGTCGTAGTCGCGCATCATGCGGTCGCGCGTGACCTTCGCGACCACCGACGCCGCGGCGATCGAGAGGCTCCTCCCGTCGCCGCCAACGACTGTTTGCGCCGGCGTGACGAGCCCGGGCGGCACGCGATCGCCATCGACGAGCGCGATATCGGGGCACGCCGCGAGGTTCGCGACCGCCCGGCGCATGGCCTCCATCGAGGCCCAGAGGATGTTGAGTGAGTCGATCTCCGCGACGGAACACACGCCGACGCCTGCGGCGACGGCCTGCGACAACACGAGCTCGTAGAACTCCTCGCGTCTGTCGCGAGTGAGGCGCTTCGAGTCGTCGAGTCCCTCGAGCGCCGCGTCGCGGGGGAGCACCACGGCGGCGGCGACGACCGGCCCGGCGAGGCATCCGCGGCCACACTCGTCCACCCCGGCTACGACGTGGCCCTGGGCCCAGTGCATGGCCTCCAGGCGAAAGTCCGGAAGTGCGACTTCTGGCGCGGGCGGCTCCCGGGTCATCGCGCTTCGTCGTAGTGATCCGGCAGATCGTTCTCGTACAGCACTACGTCGCCCGCGCGCAGCTCCTCTCGGAGTATATCGCGCGCCTCAAAGAGAGACCGGACGACGCGCACCCGGGCGTCCGGGAAGCCCGCATCCGACAGGCCGGCGCGTATTGGGGCCGTCTGGCGCCGCCCAACCAGGATCGCGAGGTCTGCCTCCCCGACCAAGTGCTCCGCGATCGCCCGCCCGAAGGCCCGGTTCTCTTCTTCCTGGCGCTCACCCAGCTCCACCATTCCCGGCGTCACGATGGCACGCCGGCCGCCAGGCGGAACGCGCATCGCGCCGAGGACCTCGACGGCGTTGCGCGCCCCGACGGGGTTGGAGTTGAAGGCGTCGTCGATCACCGTCACGCCGTCGTCGTTTTGCAGCGCAAGGCGGTGATCGACGGGCGCGATCCTCTCGAGCGCGTGGGCGATCTGGCGTAGCCTCAGTCCCATCGCACGGCCGACGGCGGCGGCGAGCAGCACGTTCGCCACGTTGTGCTCACCCAGAAGGCGCGTCGACGCGTGGATCGACTCCCCGGTGTCGTCTCGAAGAGTGAAGCGAGCGCCGGAGGTGTCGTACTCGATGTCCGACGCCGTGAGGTCTGCGCCGGGGGCGCCGGCGGTCGAGACTATCCATGCGCGCCCGTGGTCGGCGGGGAGGCGGCTCATCATCGCGGCCACCCGCGGGTCGTCCCCGTTGAGCACCACCTGCCCGCCGGGCTTGAGTCCGGCGACCAGGTCACCCTTTACCGCCGCGATGCGCTCAATCGGCCCCATCGTCTCCAGGTGGGCGACGCCTACCGAGGTCACCACAGCGATGTCCGGCGGGACGAGGTCAGTCAGCTCGCGGATGTCGTGCGGGTAGCGGGCGCCCATCTCCAGTACGATGACGCGGTGGTCATCCCGCAGCTGATCGTTGACGACGCGGCAGATGCCCATGGGTGTGTTGTACGACCCAGGTGTGGCGAGCGTGTTGAATCGCTGCCGCAGGACCTCCGCGACCGCAAACTTGGTGCTCGTCTTGCCATACGATCCCGTGATGGCGACGACCGTGAGGTCCGGCCGCGCGGCCAGCCGCGCCTGGGCCATTCTCTTGTAGCGGTCCTGGCTTCGCCGCTCGACCGGGGCCATGGCCGCGCCGGCGAGGCCCACGAACAGCGGGGCACCCAGGTCGACGGCGAGCCAGGCAGCCAGCAGCGGGAGGGCGGAGCGGACTGTCCAGGCACTCAACGCGCCGGCGAGTGCGACTGCCAGCCCGGGCAGCACGGCCGCGACCGTGAGCCGTCGCATGCGGTCTGTGAACACCAGGGGCTTCTTCGCGCGCGCTGTCGCCCACGGCGCGTCGGACGCGAAGGAGAGCATCCACACGAGGCACGCTCCCAGGGAGGCCCCGACGGGGAAGGTCCCATTCGCCAGGGCGGCCAGGCCAAGCCCGGCGGCGCCGGCCGCGTGGGACGCCGAGGCGAATCTGGGCAGGCCGCGCCCTCGCAGCCACGCCCGGTACTCGCTCCCCTTGTAGCCCTCCAGTTGATAGACGTGGAGGAAGTACCGGGTCCGCCGCCACGCCCGCCACGCGGCTACCGCCGACGCGAGCAGGGTCAGGCCGAGGACGAGATACACGGAGCGGGGGGTGGGGCGTCAGCCGTGCGCCGGCGCCGGAAGGAAGCTCCGAACAGCCGAGGCGTATGCCGCCGGCGCGTCGAGAAATCCGTAGTGGCCGGCGCCCGGCAGCACCTCGAGGCGGGCGTCGGCCACGGCCTCCACCATCGTCTCGACCTCGTAGCGGCTCACGTCCGCGTCACGGTCTCCCCACATGACAAGGAGAGGTACTCGGACACGTCGAAGGCGATCATCCAGGTGATAGTTGACGGTCTTCACGAAGGTCTCGCGCATCACGCCGCTGGCCTGGAGGTAGTCGGACGAGGCGATGAGACGCCAGTAGATCGTCGAGCGTACCCAGTCGAGACCGCGTCGGCGCAGCGGGCCATCCGGCAGCACGCGGAAGGGGGCCTTGAGGAGGCCAGCCCATGCGCGCCGGAGGTAGTAGCCCGCCTTCCGGTGTGGTCGGACGCCGGAGGGCGACACGAGCGCCAGCCGCGTGAAGAGGTCCGCCGTGGTGGGATCGGACGCCAGGTGGAGCGCGATCCGGCCGCCATTCGAGTGCGCCAGGACCGGAAGAGGGGCAATTCCTTCGCTCCGCACGTAGTTGGCTACGAGCTCTGCGTACTCGGGCACGCCCCAGGCCGAGGGGGGCGGCGGCGTGCGACCGTGTCCCGGAAGGTCCACGTTGTGGATCCGCCAGGCGTCGCTCAGGGCGGCGAACGCGCCGCGCATCACCGACGCCGAGGAGCCCCAGCCGTGGAGTACCAGGAGCGGCGGAGCACCCTCGGGCCCCGCCAGCTCCACGTGCACGCGCGGCGCGAACGACGCCACCTCGTCGGTCGGCGGAAGGCCGGACGTTGCCGTAGGAAGGATGTGCGTGGTTGCGGTTGTGGAAGAAACCATACTATCTTGCCAGCGTGAGACGGTTTGCGGCCCGGTCGAGCGCGTCGCGAAGAGCGAGCGCTGCACCGGGGGCCGGTCGGCCAGTTCCGTGAGCACGTCGCCGAGCGCTGAAGGAGCGCCCCTGCCGCGAACCCGAGCGGCCACTGTCGCGGAGCTCGGGAGACGGCACCGGTGCAAGGCAGCTCCAGCGCGCACCCGGCCGGCCGGCGCGCCGTTGCAAGTTCTCGCCTGATTCGCCGGCACGCAACGTCGAAGCGCCGGCTGGGCCCTCCCCAGCGTTTCCGCCGATAAACACCGCTCCGCCCACATAGGCGAGCTCTTCCGCGCCGGCGGCGCGGTCAACGCTATCGCGGCCCCTGGTCGGGGCTGCTATCCCTACCTCAGCTAAATGGAAGACGACACGCTGCGCCCCGGCCCCGAGGCCGACTCAACCCCCGCGAACGGCGAGGGCGAGCAGCAAGCGAAGAAACGCCGCGCCCCGCGCCGCACCGCGGCCGAAGGGGCCGCGCCGGCCGACGAGGCCCCCCGGCCACGCACGCGCCGCAAGAAGGCGGACGCCGAGCCGGCGGACGCCGGCGCCGGCGCGGCTGCCGAGGGCGAGCCGGCCGAGAGGCCGCGCCGACCTCGCTCGCCGCGGCCCGCGGGCCCTGTCGCTTCGAGCGACGCTCCTGCGCCGCCCGAGATCGATGACGCGCAGGCACCCGCGGACACGCAGGCACCCGCGGACGCGGAGGCACCCGCGGACGCGCAGGAACCTGCGCCGGCGCCGGCTCCGCGACCGCAGCCGCACCGCATGGTCATCGACCTCACCTCGCCGGGCGGCGGCGACCGGCCGCGACCGCCGGTCGACGAGCCCCCCGTCCCCGTATGGCCGCGCGACACGGCCGACCCCGTGGGAAGGGAGGAGCAGCCGCAGTGGAACCCGCCACAGCAACGCAGCGAGGAGGAGGGCGGCCGGCGAAAGCGCAAGCGCGATCGGCGCAAGAAGGACCGCTACCGCGAGGGCGCCCCGGCCGAAGGCAATGGCGCGCAGCCGCACGCGCAGCCGAGCGCGCCGCAGGCAGCGCAGAACGGACAGCAGGGCCCTGCAGAGCCCTTCGAGGGCATGCTCGAGCTGATCGGCGACAAGAAATTCGGCTTCATCCGCAGCGTGACTACCTCCCTGCAGAAGGGCGACAACGACCCCTTTCTGCCGCCGCCGCTGATTCAGAAGTACAACCTCCGCGATGGCGTCACGCTGAAAGGCACCATCTCACGCGGCCGCAAGGGTGCCTGGCAGGTTTCAAAGATCGACGAGGTTATGGGGATGAACCCCGATGACTGGAAGGACGTCGTCGACTTCGATGCCGGGATGGTCATCTACCCCGACGAGAAGCTCAGCCTCATCACCGGACCGTCGGATGTGACGATGCGCGTGATCGACCTCGTCGCACCCATAGGGAAGGGGCAGCGCTCGCTCATCGTGGCCCCCCCGCGCGCAGGCAAGACGGTCATCCTGAAGCAGCTCGCCGCCGGCATCGAGCAGAACCACCCCGAGGTGGAGCTCATCGCGCTCCTGATCGACGAGCGACCCGAAGAGGTGACTGACTTCCGGCGCAACACGCAGGCGCGCGTCTTCGCTTCGTCCAACGACTTTGGCGAGGACAACCACGTCCGCGTGGCGACGATGGCCTTCGAGTACGCCAGGCGCCTGGTGGAGCTAGGGCGCGACGTGGTGATCCTTCTCGACTCGCTCACGCGCCTGGGACGGACGTTCAACCTCTGGGGCGGCAACTCGGGTCGAACGATGTCCGGCGGCCTCGACGCGCGGGCGCTGCTTATCCCGCGCAAGATCTTCGGCGCGGCCCGCAACATCGAAGGCGGCGGTTCGCTGACCATCATCGCGACCGCGCTGATCGAGACAGGGAGCCGAATGGACGACGTCATCTTCGAGGAGTTCAAGGGCACCGGCAACGCGGAGATCGTGCTCGACCGCGAGTTGGCGGACAAGCGCATCTATCCGGCGATCAACATCCGAAAGTCCGGCACCCGCAACGAGGAGCGCCTGATGCCCGAGGAGCAGATCCGGCAGCGGCACATGCTGTTCCGGGTGCTCAACGCACGGCACCCCGTGGAGGCGATGCAGGCGCTGGTGCGCCAGATCCAGCTGAGCCCTACGAACGTCCACCTGCTAAACGAGCTGATACCGGAGCAGTACTGAGCGGAGGTGGACGGCGGCAGCTTTTGAAGTTCGGCGGTTACACGCCGCGTGCCCGCGCGTCAATAGGGGGAGTCTGCCTCCGCCCCCTTGCCCCGCCGGCCACTCGTACACGCGCTCCTCTCGCTCCCGCCGCTCGATCACCTGGTTCGCGAGGAGGTCGACCCTGCGCCGGCCGATCCGCGGGCGTTCGTTCCGCTCAAGCGCCTCCCGGAGGCAGACCGCCCGCGCGAGAGGCTTCTAGCGCGCGGGCCTGCCGCGCTTTCCGACGCGGAACTGATCGCACTTCTGTTCGGCAGCGGTACTCGCGTCGGCGGCAGGAGCGTGTCGGCTGTCGAGTTGGGACAGGCGCTGTTGCGCACGCACCGATCGCTCGCCGGGCTCGCCAGGCTAGACGCGGCTCGCCTGGCTCGCGCCTCGCGCGGAGTGGGGCCGGCGAAGGCGGCGCAGCTCGCCGCAGCCTTCGAACTCGGCCGCCGCGTCGAGGCCGAGGCGCCAGCCGAGCGGCCGGTCATGCGAGCGCCGGCGGATGTCGCCGCGCGGTACGGCCCCCGCCTCCGCGACCTCACTCGCGAGGTGTTCGTCGTACTGCTGCTCGATACCGCCGGCCGGGTGATGGGCGACTTCACCATCTCCGAAGGGGGGCTCGCCGCGAGCATCGTCGAGCCGCGCGCCGTGTTTCAGCGGGCTGTTCTCGAGAGCGCCGCGGCCGTCCTCTGCATCCATAACCACCCCTCGGGGAACCCGGAGCCCAGTCGCGAGGACATCGCCATAACGCGCCAGCTCGTCGAGGCCGGCCGCCTGATGGGCATCCCGGTCCACGACCACGTAATCGTCGCCGGACGCGCGTACACGAGCCTCGCGGAGCGCGGACTCCTGTAGTCGCCAGACGCCGCGTGTTCAGAATCGCCGCCGGCGCACCGATACTGCTCCCACGTTCGCCCTCCTGCACTGACTTTGACACGGGCAAGGGAACCGGTCCCGGTCGTGATCCTCGGGCTCCTCGGGGCCCTGTGCCTTCTCGTAGGGACGCTGTACCTCGCACCGTACCACCTTCGTCTCCCGGAATTCTGGGAGTCGCGGTTCACGGCAACAAGCATCCGGTGGATGCTGTGGGGGTCGGGGGCACTGCTACTGGTCCACGCCGGCTTCCTCTCTGCCGTCCAGCAGGCACCCGGACTTCGAACGCTCCGCGCCGCGGCCGGGTGGATCCGGGAGCGCGAACGCGTCCTCGTCGGCTCTGTCCGCTGCTGCACTCCGATCCTGGCAATCGCCTATGCGTGGCTCCGATTCGCGAACAATGTTGAGATAGAGCACGCGTCGCTTAGCGAGCTCGTTGCGGGCACGGCATGGGCGCCTTTTCAGTACCGCGCGCTGGTCCCGTGGATCGTCGCGGCCACGGATCACCTCGGCCTCATCGAAGCCGGCGCACATCGCGCCGCCTTCGCCGTCATCGAGGCCGGCGCGGCGTACCTGTTGGTGCTAGCGATAGAGCGCCTGTTACGGCTCTACTACCCGAGGGCAACGTCAGCGCTCGTCGCACCGATGGTGTTCGTGCCGCTCCTGTTCACGCTCGCGACGCCGTTCCGCTCCAACCCCTACCTCTACCCGTACGACACGCCGGCCGTGCTCTTCATGGCCCTCGGTCTTCTTCTGCTGCTGCAGCGGAGGTGGTGGCTGTTCTACCCGCTGTTCGCGCTCGCGACGCTGAACCGCGAGACGACGTGTTTCCTGACCGTCATCTACGTCCTCGGGTCGATTGGAGCCGAGCCGTGGCGCCGCGTCGCCGGGCACGCGGCAGCCCAGGCCGCCGTCTGGTTCGCGTTGAAGCTGAGCCTCGTGGCGCTGTACCCCGGAATCCCCATCGAGGATCGGGGTGCCGAGGCCTTCGTCGCGCAGCCGCTGTTCATCAGCATGGCGCACCGGAACATCGCATTCCTATCGCAGCCACTGAGCTACCCCTACCTGGTGGCCTCGCTCGGCGGCGTGTGGGTAGCCCTCGCGTTCTACGGGCACGCGGTGCCCTCCCGAGCGGTGCGTCGGTCCCTTCTTGTGGCCCTCCCGTTCGTGGCGGCCATGGCCTATGTGGGACTCCTCGCAGAGATCCGCATCTTCAGCGAGCTCATCCCCCTCTTCACGCTCGGCTACGTACTGATGCTGCAGGGGCTGGCCGCACGCACGGATGCCACGGAGGCGCTCAAGGAGGCGGGTATCGACAAAGCGGCCCTCCGGGGGGCACGCCGCGCGCCGGCGCTCGCGGGCACTCCGGGTTAGAGCCTAAGGCGCTTGAAGATGCGCTCGGGGACGGCCCGGACGCCGGCCATCACCGGGCGCCAGAAGCCTGGCGTGTAGACCACCTCGCCGCCGCCCTCGATGGCCCGCTGGATTCGCCTCGCGACGGCCTCGGGCGATGCGAACAGCGGGTTGCGCGGAAGATGCGCCGTCATCGGCGTGTCAACGAAGCCTGGCTTGATGGTCACCACGCGCACGCCGGCGCCGGAGAGCCGCCCGCGGAGGCCCTGCGCGAACAGGCTCACGGCCCCCTTGGCTGCCCCGTAAACGTAGTTGCTTGGACGGCCGCGGTCGCCGGCGACGGACGAGATTACGGCGATGGTCCCGCTGCGCTGCGCCTCGAACAGAGCGGCTAGCCTGGTGAGGAGCACGACCACGCTGGTAGCGTTGGTGGTGAACTCGCGCTCCACCGCGTCCGGATCGACCTCCGTCGCGGCCTGGTCGGGCAGCGTTCCGTATGCGATGAGAGCCGCGTCCAGGACCGGGAAGACGGAACGCACGGCCTGCATCAGATCCTCCTGGCCGGCGAGATCCCCGGCATCGAAAGGGTGTGTCTCGACGCTCGCGGCGCCGCGCGCGCGGAGGTCGGCCGCGGTGGCGGCGAGGCGCCCCTCGTTCCGCGCCGCCAGGAAGAGCGACGCGCCCGCGCCGGCGTACCGGCGTGCCACGGCCTGCGCGATGGCGCTCGTCGCGCCCACGATAAGCAGGGTCATCGGCGAACTGAGTGGGCGGAGCTACGTGGTGACGCGGCGCCAGAAGGAGGAGGAAAACGCGGGGTCGACGTGGCGCGCGAAGGCCTCCCACTCGGGATAGAAGGTGCGAAAGTTCGCGGCTGTCATGCAGGCATCCTTCGCCGGATAGACGCGGCCTCCCGCGTCGGCGACCACGTCGTCGAGCGACCGGAGGAGACGGATCGTCTCGTCACCCCGGTTCGCGAAGTCGAGTGCGAGCGTAACCCCCGGGCGAGGGAACGAAAGCACACCCGGCGACTCCAGCTGCCCGAACGTCTTCAGCACCGACACCACGCTGGCCGCGCCGGACGCGGCGACGTGGCGGAGCAGTTCCCGCGCCGCCGGCGCGTCGGCGCCCACGAAGGGGACCACGCTCTGGTGCTGCAGGAAGCCGCGCCGGCCGTACGCCCGGTTCCAGTGGCCGATAGCGTCGAGCGGGTAGAAGTAGGGGTCGTAGTGGCACGAGAACGCGCCGGCGCGTGCCTGCCGAGCGAAATATGCAGCGTTGAAGACGGCAGCCGTCGGGCGCCGGAGTGCCCAGCCGGGCCCGTCGAACGGCAGCGACAGGCGCGGCCGGCGCGACTTCGCCCCCGGTGCCGGCAGGGCGCCGGCCGGCGCGTGCCGGCCCTCCATCAGCACACCCTTGCCCTCCGGCTTAAACGCGTCGACCCACGCTACGACGTACGGGCTCCGCGCGCCGGCGCTGTCGCTCGCGCGGAGGAACTCGTCGAGCGACCGGAACGGGGTGTGCCGCGCCTCGATGCGATCGCTCCGGATAGGTTGCAGCCCAAACTCGACCCAGGTGATCAGCCCGGTAAGTCCGAGACCGCCTACGGTGGCGCCGAAAAGTCCGTCGGCCGGCGTCAACTCGTGGCGGTCGCCGTTCGAGCGTACCAGCTCGAGGCGCCTCACGTGCCGCCCGAACGTGCCCGCGACATGGTGGTTCTTGCCGTGCACGTCGTTCGCGACCGCGCCGGCGACCGTCACCCACTTGGTCCCGGGCGTTACCGGGAGAAACCACCCGGCCGGGACGATCACCGCGAGCAGGTCGGCGAGGCTCACTCCTGCCTCGCAGCGGACAACCCCGGCGTGTCTATCGAAGGAGAGCAGCCGATCCAGCCGAGTGGTGTCGAGCAGCACCCCGCCCTCGTTCAGGCAGACGTCCCCGTAGGAGCGGCCCAGGCCTCGCGGCAAGACCGGCCCGTCGGGCGGGTCGAGATGCGGCAGTCGGTCGCGCCAGGAGAGGCGTTCGACTCGCGCCGGCGGCGCGTCCGGGAAGCGTCCCCAGGACGCGTAGCTGTCGGACACGGCCCTCAGGCGAGCAGGGCGGCGGCGGCGACGACCGCCGCGGTCAGAGCGCCCACTGTCCAGCTGACCGGATCCCGGACGGTGAACAGCACCGGGTCGTCGGGAATGCGGTTTCGGTGCGCGAGCAGCCACATCCGGCTCGTCCAGTAGATCAGTAGTGGAGCAGCGAACCACAGGATGGCGGGGCTCCGGTAGAGCGCGGCCACGTCGGGCGACGTCAGGTAGAGCGCAAGCACGAGAACGGCCAGAAACCCCGTCGCCGGTCCGATCCCGCGGAGAATCGCCGCGTCGTCGACGGAGTAGCCGCGCCCGTTGTCGCGCGCGCCGACCTCGGTCTCAAGCATCCGAAGCTCGGCGTACCGCTTGAGGAGCGCGAGGTCGAGGAAGAAGAAGAGGCTGAAAGCCAGGAGCCACTCCGAAACCGGGATGCCCGTCGCGGCGGCGCCGGCGAAGACGCGTAGCGCATACAGGCCGGCGAGGACCAGTACGTCGAGGACCGGCTCCCGCCTCAGGCGGAGGGAGTACAGGAGCGTCGCGACCACATAGATGGCCAATGTGACCAGGAACGGCGTCGGTAGCGTCAACGCGGCGATCCCGAACGATGCGACGAACAGGGCGCCTGCCAGCACCGCACCGAATCCCGGGGACAGGGCGCCGGAGGCGAACGGGCGCCGGCGCTTGGTGGGGTGGAGCCTGTCGTTCGCCCGGTCGATCAGGTCGTTGACCACATACGCTCCGCTAGCGCAAAGGCTCAGCGACACGAAGGAAAACCCGATTGCGACCGCGATAGCCGGCTCCAGCGCGCGGTGAGCCATCAGCGCGGGCAGCGCCACCAGCACGTTCTTCGCCCACTGATGAGGCCGGAGCGCTCGTACCACGGACGCCGCGAGCGCCGGCCGTTCGGGAACGACGATCGGAGTCGCCGCTGCGGGCCCTGGTGACGTGTCGCCAGACATGCCCCAATATCGGCCCGCGCGGCTGCCTCCGCTGTATTCTCCGCCCCTTGACTGCCGGGGGCGCCGGCCGGCGCTTCCTTACCTCTCCCGCGCTCCCGTCCGATGGCCGATCTCGACACCCTCGTCTCGCTCTCCAAGCGACGCGGTTTCCTGTTCCCCTCGTCGGAGATCTACGGCGGCCTCGGGGCCGTGTACGACTATGGCCCGCTGGGTGTGGAATTGAAGCGCAGGGTGGCGGATCGCTGGTGGCGGTTCATGGTGTACGGCCACGACAACGTCGAGGGCATCGACGCGGCGATCCTGATGCACCCGACGGTCTGGAAGGCCAGCGGCCACGTCGAGGCGTTCAACGACCCGATGATCGACGACCGGGCGTCAAAGAAGCGGTACCGCGCCGACCAGCTCATCGAGGGGCATATCGCGCGGCTGGAGAAGGACGGCAAGACCGATCGCGCGGCCGACGTTCACGCGCGGCTTGTCGAGGCGCTCAATGCAGACGACCCGACCGTTCCGCTCTTCGAGGTCATCCAGGCGGAGGGGATCAAGAGCCCGGATAGCGGTGCGTTCGACTGGACGCCCGTGCGGCAGTTCAACCTGATGTTCGAGACGCGCATCGGCGCCGTCGCTGGCGAGGACGACCGGATCTACCTGCGTCCGGAGACCGCGCAGGGCATCTTCGTCCACTTTCACGACGTGCGCGAGACGGCCCGTCAGCAGATTCCCTTCGGCATCGCCCAGATCGGGAAGGCCTTCCGCAACGAGGTCGTCGCGCGGCAATTCATCTTCCGGATGCGCGAGTTCGAGCAGATGGAGATGCAGTACTTCGTCAAGCCCGGAACGCAGGCCGAAGCCTACGAGGAGTGGGCGGAGAAGCGCCTTCAGTGGCACCTCGGCAACGGCGTGCGCTCGGAGAGGCTGCGCTGGCACCAGCACGAGAAGCTGGCGCACTACGCCGACGCGGCCCAGGACATCCAGTACGAGTTCCCGTTCGGGTGGAACGAGGTAGAGGGCATCCACTCGCGAACCGACTTCGACCTGCGCCGGCACCAGGAGTTCAGCGGCAAGAAGATGGAGTACTTCGACCCGCAGACCCAGGAGCGCTTCATCCCGTACGTGGTCGAGACGTCAGTCGGGCTGGATCGCACGATCCTGATGCTGCTATTCGATGCGTTTCACGAGGAGCAGGTGGAAGGCGAGACGCGGTCCGTCCTGCGCTTCCACCCCGCCCTGGCCCCCTTCACAGTGGCGGTCTTCCCTCTCGTCAAGAAGGACGGCATGCCGGAGACAGCCCACGCGATCGAGGCCGACCTGCGCGGCGCCTTCAACGTCTTCTACGACGAGAAGGGCGCCGTCGGGCGCCGCTACCGCCGGCAGGACGAAGTGGGGACTCCGTTCTGCGTGACGGTCGATGGCCAGACCGCCGAAGACGGGACCGTGACCGTCCGGGATCGTGACACCATGTTGCAGGATAGGCTGCCGGCCGACAACGTGCGCCGGTACATCGACGATCGAATGGCTGCCTGGGTGCCGCCCGGGGCGTAACAACGCGCGCGGCGGCGTTACGCGCCGGCGCCGGCGCGCGGCCAGCGCGATGTCCGCCGCCGCCGTGCGTCGCGCTTGACACGGGGCTCTCCTGATGGGCGCCCGCTGCGCCGGCGCCTAGCTTTTCCTCGCATCCGATCCCCCCTTCGATGCAGACACCCCGCTACCTGGCGGCCGCCGTCGCGGCCCTGGTCCTCGTCGCCGGCTGCGACTCCACCGACGCCGAGCGCACCGCGCCTCCGTTGATCGCGCCGGCCTCTTTCGACTTCGACGCCTCGTTCCCGGAGGCCGCCGGCGCCGGCGCCAACTGGACGAACGCCGCGCTTCGCGTTGGCATCGTATCCGTGGCCGTCGGAGCCCACCTGGTCATCCCCTCGGTCGCAACCCACGCGGCCACCCAGGCGGAGCCGACCGTGGTCAACGGCACGTGGATCTGGGAGAACACCGTCCCGATCAACAACACGCCGGTCACCTTCCGACTCGAAGGGACGCCGGCGGGTCAGGAGATCGATTGGAGCATGTTCATCTCTTCCAGCCAGCTGATCGCCGGCGCGGCGTACGACGGCTTCGAATTGTACGACGGCACTACGACGCTCGACGGCCGGACGGGGCGCTGGCAGCTCTACTACCTGATCGAGGACGCTCGAACGCACGTGTTGACCGCCGATTTCGACGTCGAGAGCGACCAGTTCGCCGAGGTCACCTACTCAATCCCCGAGTCGAACCCCAACCCTGACGCGCGCGGATCGTCGGTGCTATGCCGGAAGGCGGCCGACGTGCGTCTGTTCGACTGGCACCAGGAGCCGGAGGACTTCGACCACGCCGTGGACTGGAGCGCGTCGACGCACGCCGGTTCGATCGCGGCGACGAACTACAACGGTGGCGTTCGCGCCTGCTGGAATGGCGGCCTGGAAGACGTGCCCTGCGACCCCGCGGCAGTAGCCGGCCCGGGACGCTAGACGTTCTACCCGCCGCCGAGGCAGCGGACGCCGGCTCCCACGGAGCCGGCGTCAACGTTCCTGGCCCGTTCGGGGGCGCGCAGGTCAGCGAACGATGATGATCGTCCGCGTCGCCGACTGGTCGCCGGCGGTCAAGCGCGCCACGTAGGGGCCTGTGCGGAGCGAGTGGCTGCCAACGGCCACGCGGTGCACGCCGGCCGCCCGGGTGATTGACCCGCTCGACCACAGCCGGCGCCCCATCGCGTCGAAGAGCTCGAGGGCCACGCGCGCCGGCGCAGCCAGGGTGTACGCGAGCCTTACATCGGCGCCGGCGGAGACGGGATGCTCGCCCTCCAGCACGAGGCTCAGAGCGGCGCCACCGGGAGGCGGTGCTGTCGCGGTGCCTCCAACAAAGTGGTTGTAGTCACCGGATGCAGGGAAACCATCCGCGAGGAAGATGTTGGCATTAAGCGTCCCGTACCTGGTGAACAGGATCTCGGTCGAGGTGGTGATTATGGGAGGCAGGGGTGGGAATGAGAGGGTGGTGGTGTTCTCCGTGCGGATCATCAGCGCCGGCGTGCTGCCGGCCGGCGTGACCAGGGTGCCCCACCCGACTACCTCCGTGGTTTCGGTCGTCGACATGGTGACTTCGGGCGGGAAGCCGGGCTCGAACTGCGACTCGTACGTCGACGACCACGCTGACCCCATTGTGAACGGGACAACCGCTGAGCGCTGGAAGGGGACGAACCTGACCAGCACGCTCGGCCCGGCGACCCCCAGGAAAGTGGCTTCCGTAGCGCTCAGGCCCTGAAACGTGTAAACAACCGAATCGGCGTTCGCGACGCGGAAGATGTGCGTGGCCTGCGCGAGATGGGGGTCGCTTGAGCCAGGCACGGGCGGCTGGACGCGCTCGACGGTAGAGACGTAAACCGGGTCGTATGCGAGGCCCGTGAAGTCCCACGTCTGATTCGCACCGGTCTGAGCCGCGATCGCCGCCAGTTGGGTCGACGATTCGGTTGAGTACAGGTTATTCGTTCCGTCGATCGAGAACGCGGCCTCAAGGTCCGCGTGCGTGACGGTGATTTGCGCGCCGGCGGGCATCGCCAACGACGTGACGAGCAGGAGAGCGAAAAGGCGCCGCATGGCGGTAACCCGGATAGTGGATCGAGTGCCCCTCGGTGGAGTCTGCCAAGGTATTTGGACGCCTCATACGCTCGTCCCCGGGCGGCATCATATTTCACACCAGCCACTCTCAGAGGGTGGCAGGGGCATCCACGTTGCCGTCCCGCCACAATCGGGCCTGGCCTAACGCGTGGCCGCCCCGCCGTCCTTCGTGACGCGCGTCTCGCGGCCTAGGCCTCCCGGCGCCTCAGCGCCTCCACGAGCGTCGTCACCAGTCCGTCGAACGATCCGTTGGACATCACCAGCGCGATGTCGCCGGCCCTCAACTCGTCGAGGAGCGCCGGCAGCAGCGCGGCCGAGCCGGCGTGCGCGCTGGCCGTCGTGCCGCGGAGGGCAGCGCCAGAAGCCACGGCCTCCGGGTCGAGGAAGTCGGCAGGGTCGTCGTTGTGCCGAAGCGGTGGGGACGACAGGAACGCCGCGTCCGCGCCGCCAAGCGCCTCGGCGTAGGGCGCCTCGAAGAGCCGGCGCCGGCTGGAGTTGCTCCGCGGCTCGAAAACGGCCACCACGCGCCGACCCGGCCAGCGCTCGCGGACGCCGGCGATGGTCGCCGCGACGGCCGTTGGATGATGGGCGAAGTCGTCGACCACCAGTACGCCGGCGACGTCGCCTGCCACCTCCTGGCGCCGGCGCATTCCGCGGAAGGTGCCCAGCGCGGCAACCGCCGTTGCGAGCGGTACGCCCTCGTCGAGGGCGAGGGTGGTCGCGGCGAGGGCGTTGGACACGTTGAACCTCCCGCCCAGCGGGAGGAAGGCCGCCGCCTCGGAGCCGTTCGCCTCGATGCGGAAATACTGGCCGCCGTCCGCGGCGCGGATGCCGCCCGTGGTCACATCAGCCGGGCCATCGATCCCGTAGGTCCGGACGCGAGCATTCGTGTGCCTCGCCAGCGCTAGCACCGTCGGATCGTCGCCGTTGAGCGCGAGAACGCCTCGTTGCGGGACGAAGCCGGCAAATGTCTCGAAGGCCGACCGGTAGTCGCTCCAGTCGGCGTAGATGTCCGCGTGGTCGTACTCCATGGACGTGACGACGGCGCCGGCGGGCTGATAGAGCCACATCTTCGGTCGCTTGTCGAAGTAGGCCGAGTCGTACTCGTCGCCCTCGACAACGAACGGGGGGCCGGCGCCGGCGCGGGCGGTTTCGCCCGTCGCCGCGAGCTCGCCGCCGATGAAGAAGCCGGGCGCGAGGCCGGCTTCGGACAGAATGTGGGCGAGCATCCCGGTAGTGGTCGTCTTCGCGTGCGTGCCGGCCACGACCAGTGGCCGCCGGCCGCGAAGGAAGAAGTGCGAGAGCGCCTCGGGCATCGACAGTTGCACGAGCCCTCTGTCGCGAGCGGCGGCGGCCTCGGCATGCGTGGGCGTTGCGGCGTTGCCGACGACCACCACGTCGGGCGCGGGGTCGAGGTGCGCGGGGTCGAAGCCTTCGAGTACCGGGATGCCCGCCGAGGCGAGGCGCGTGCTCATCGGGGGGTATGCCGCCACATCGGAGCCCCGGACGCGGTAGCCGGCGCCCGCGAGCAACTCGGCGAGCGCGCCCATGCCCTTGCCGCAGATACCGATCAGGTAAATGTCGCGAACGCTCTCCCGGGCCGGCGCGGGCGGGCGGTCGAAGACGCGAAGCGAGGCGTCGGGGTAATCGGCGGCCTGGAGCACGCGTGTGCGTCGGGTGCTCGGCAGAGTAGCGCCGGCGCCGCGGGACGTGCTACACGCCGTCGAGCGTGCCGCGCACCGCCGCGAGCAGCGCGGCCGGGTCTCCCTTCTCGACGTAGCCTCGCGCGCCCGCTTCGATAGCGCGACGCGCGTAGGAATCTCCCGAGTGCGCCGAGAACAGGATGCACGGCAGTCCCGGAACCGCCTTGGCGATGCGCTCGACGAGCTCCAGGCCGCTCATATGGGGCATCGAAACGTCCACCAGGGCCACGTCGGCCTGCGCCTGTGGAAGCGTTTCTAGGGCCTCATGTCCCGACCCCGCGGTGCCCGCGAGCGACATGTCCGCCTGCATCTCTATGAGCTCGCCGTAGAGCTCCAGCATCAGCGGGCTATCGTCCACCAGGAATACCCGGTGTGGCATCTGAAAGGCGCGAGAGAGGGACGCTAACCTATGGCCCGCGCCGGCCCCTTCGCCGTGGCTCTCGCCATTAGGGTTTCCCCCGGGGCCCTCGGGCGGTACGTATCATCCTCAGCGCCCGACGCTAGTGCCGGCGCGTCTGCCATGCCGCGCATCGCGCCGAAACCGCACGACCCGCCAGGCGATCAGCGCATCGCGCTCGATGTCGCCGCGCTGAGTCCGACGATCGACCTGATGGTCGATGCGGTGTTGGTGTACGACGTCCGGGACAACATGCCCGGGCGCTTCATCGCCGCCAACGACGCTGCGGTGGCGCGCTACGGCTACAGTCTCGAAGAGCTGTTGGCACTGGATGCCTCGCAGGTCGTCGTGGGCCGGGGCATCCGCGACGCCGATGTTCTGGCTCGTTTGCGCCGGGACGGGCGAGCTACGGTCGACGCCGTTCACCAGGTCCGTGACGGGCGTGTCGTGGAAGTCGAGGCGTCGCTGCGGATGCTGGAGATCGGCGGCGTCGACGCGGTCATGTCGGTCTCGCGCGACCTCTCGGAGCGACGACGTGCGGAGACCGCGTTGCGCGAAAGCGAGGAGCGCCTCCGTGCGGCCGTGTCTGCCGCGCCCCTCGTCCTGACCCGCGTCGGCCTTGACCTGCGCTACGAATGGGCGTTCGACCCGCGTCCGGGGGAGCCGCGCGTTCGACCCGGGGCCGCCGCCGGCGAGCAACTGCCTCCAGCAGATCGGACGCGGTACCGGGCGATACTAGAGAGGGCGATCGAGACCGGAGTCGTCGTTCGTGAAACGCTCGGTCTGACCACCGGGGAGGGCCGGCGCGAGTACCAGCTCACCGTCACCCCCGTCCGTAGCGACTCGGGGGCCGTGGTGGGTGCCACGGTTGCCGCCTACGACACGACGGACCTCCGGCGTACGGAGGCCGCGCTTCAGGCGAGCGAGGAGCGGCTGCGACTGGCGCAGCGAGCCGCGCGCATCGGCACATGGGAGGCGGATCCCCTCACCGGACGGGCGACTTGGTCGGAGGGAATGTGGGAGCTGGTCGGCGCGGAGCCCCGCTCGGACCCGGACCGCGAGCTGTGGCGTTCGTTGATCCACCCCGACGACCTCGAGCGCGCGGCGGAGTCCTACGACCGCGCGCTCGCCAGCGGCGACACGTTCGAGGAGGAGTACCGGCTCGTGCGGCCCGGCGACAGGAGCACGATCTGGGTCGCGTCGAGGGGCCGCGTGATACGCGACGCGGTCGGAACCGCGGTTCGCGTGCTCGGAGTCAACTTCGACATCACGGACAGGCGCGCCACCGAGGAAGCCTTGCGGGCTAGCGAGGAGAGGTCGGCCATGGCACAGCGCGCGGCCGGCGTGGGCACGTGGGAAATCGACATTGCCAGCGGCGACGTGCTTTGGTCCGACGGCCTGTGGGAGCTGACAGGCCTCGCGCCGGGCGCCGTGAGTCCGACGTTCGATGCCTGGATCGCCCTCGTGCATCCGGACGACCGCGAGGGTCTAATGGCCGGATTCACGGACGCCCTGCGCGAGGGTGACGAGTGGAGTGACGACTTCCGCTTGATCCGCCCGTCCAGCGGGAACGCCGTGTGGGTGACGGCGCGCGGCCGTGTGGTCCGCGACGCCGACCGCCGTGCCGTGAGGGTCGTAGGCGTCACTGCCGACATCACGGACCGGCGCGAGGCGGAGACCGCCGTTCGCGCCGGCGCGGCCGAACTGCGGCGCTTCGCCGACGCCATGCCGCAGCTAGCGTACATCGCGGAAGGGCCTGTCGGCGAATGGCCTCTCCCCGTGTACTACAACGAGCAGTGGTACGAGTACACCGGGATGCCGCGAACAGACGACATCGAGACAAACTGGGGCGGGTACCTGCACCACGACGACCGGGCGCCGGCGCGCGACGAGCTGCTCCGTGCTTCATCCACGGGAACACCGTTCGAACTCGAGTACCGCTTCAAAGGACGCAACGGCGAGTACCGCTGGTTCCTCGGCCGGTCGGTGCCGGTTACCGACGAGCGCGGAGAGCTGGTGCGGTGGTTCGGAACGTGCACCGACATCCACGATCTCAAGGCGGCGGAGGCAGCGCTGGCTGAGGCCAACTCCCGGCTGGAGGACCGGGTCGCGCGTCGAACCGCGGCCCTACGGGCCAGTGAGGCGCTACTTGGAGGGGTGCTCCAGACGTCGCTGGATGCCGTGACGGTGGGCGAATCGGTCCGCGACGACGACGGCGTCATCCGCGACTTCCGCTGGCGCCTCGTCAATCCGGCCGCCGCCACAATGTTCGGCCTGAGTGTGGAGGACATGGAGGGGAAGGTCCCCGACGAGGTCGGCGTGCCGTTCCGCGACACGGACCTCTTCCTCCTCCACCGCGAGGTGGTCGAGACGGGAAACCCGGTCCGCCACCGGTTCAACTTCAAGCGAGAGGGCTACGACGCATGGGTGGACCTCATCTCCGTCAAACTGGCCGACGGCTACGCGGCCACCTTCCGCGACGTCACGGCCCAGGTCGATGCCGAAGAGGCCCTCCGGGAGAGCGAAACGCGATTCAGGCTCCTCGTCGAGGGGGTGGTCGACTACGCAATCTTCCTTCTCGACGCCGACGGCCGCGTAATCTCGTGGAACGCCGGCGCCGAGCGCATGAAGGGCCACACGGCGGAGGAGGTGCTTGGGAGGCACATGGCCATGTTCTACCCGCCGGAAGAGGCGGACGCGGCACGGCAAGAGCTTGAGCTCGCGGCGCGGACGGGCCGTGCGGAGAGTGGGGGCTGGCGTGCGCGCCGCGACGGGAGCCCTTTCTGGGCGAGCACCATCCTGACCGCAATCCGCGACGATGAAGGCCGTCTGACGGGCTTTGCCCGGCTGACGCGCGACGACACCGAGAGGCGCGAATCGGAGCAGGCTCTCCGCGCCAGCGAGGAGCGCTTTCGGTCGCTGTTCTCCTCCACGCCGATGGGGGTCGCCGTCGTCGGTACCGACGGCCGCCTCACCGATGCGAACCCGGCACTGCTGGTGCTGCTCGGCCGAACCGCGGAGGAGACGATAGGCATGAGCCTCCTCGACCTGACGCATCCGACCGACCGCCGGCTGGTGGCACCGCTCTTCGACGACCTGGTGAGCCGTCGGCGCGCGTCGTTCCAGATCGAGGGCCGATACGCGGGAGCCGACGCGGCCGTATGGGCGCAGACGACCGCCATCGCCGTGCCCGGGCCCGACGGAGCGACGCACTACGTGGTCGCCTCGGTGGCCGACGTGACCGAGCGGCGCGAACTGGAGCAGGCCGCCATCGAGGCCGCGGAGGCTGAGCGCCGGCGCCTCTCTTACGAGCTCCACGATGACCTCGCCCAGCGGTTGGCCGGCGCGTCGGTGCTCAGCCACACGCTCGCGGAGCAGCTTCGCGACGACGAACACGCTGGCGCCGCTGCCGCCGTACGCCTCGGAGACCTCGTCCGCGACGCCATGGCGCACGCCCGCGCACTGTCGCGGGCACTGGCACCAGTGGACCTGCTCTCGGAAGGCCTCGCTGAGGCGCTGGAGCGCCTCAGCGCGTCAACGGAGCAGGCCTACGGCGTTACGTGCACGTGCACGGTGTCGGCCACCGCCAACGTTGCCAACCCTGCGCTGGCGACGCACCTCTTCCGCATCGCGCAGGAAGCAATCTCGAACGCCGCGCGCCACGCCGGCGCGACGGAGATCACGATCGAACTGGAAGGCCGGCCGGACTCGCTGCGCCTTTCGGTCTCCGACAACGGCTCGGGTCTGCCACACGAGGCCGTCGGCACGACCCGAGGCCTCGGGCTGCGTACCATGCGCGCGCGGGCGGCCGCGCTCGGGGGGACGCTCGCGCTCGATGGGTCGCCCTCGGGCACTACCGTGCGCGTCGCCGTCCCGCGGCACGACCCGGCTGACGATTAGCGCCAACGCGTGATCAGTCCGCGACCGCCTGCGCCGCCTCCATCCTGGCGGTGACGCGCACGCGGTCACCCTCGGACACGTTGGTCTGGCCTGCGGCCACCACCAGGTCCCCTGCCTCGAGGCCCGAGACAACTTCCACCAGGCCGGCAGCCGACGCGCCGAGCGTTACCTCGCGATACTGCGCGACCGTCGCGTTGGAGTCGCGGCGCACCACCAGCACGCCCGTGCCGCGCTCGTCGCGCAGGATGGCGGTCAGTGGGACGGTGAGGGCGTTCGGCAGGGCAGCCCGCACGAGGTGCATGCGGACCACCATAGACGGACGAAGCGCGCCCTCGGTAGCGTCGAGCGACACCTCGATCGGAAGGGTCCGCGTGGAGGCGTCGATAGCGCGGCCGACGAACGCTACGTGCCCGCTGCGGGCCTCGCGGCCGGAGGCGCCGGCCAGGATGCGAACTGGCGTGCCGATCTCAACGTCCGCGGCGTAGCGCTCGGGCACGCCGGCGCGCACGCGGAGTCCGCCGGCTGCCACCAGCCGCAGCACGGGCGTGCCGGGTCCTACGGCCTGGCCGCGATCGGCGATGTGCTCGTCCACCGTGCCCGCGAAGGGGGCGGAGATGCGTGTGTTCGAGAGCGCGACCTGCGCCTGCTGAAGACCCGCCCGGGCCGCCTCGTGGGCGCCGCGCGCCTGCGCGATCGCCGCGTCGGCCTGGGCTACGCCCGCCCGCGCGGCGGCCACCTGCGTCCGTGTGCCCTGGAACTCCCATGCGGAAAGGATCGAGTCGCGGAAAAGCGGCTCCTGGCGACGGAAGGTGTCCTCGGCGAGGTCGAGCTGCGCCTGCGCGGCCCGGCGCTGGGCCTCGGCCGCGCGCACGCCCGCCGTGGCCTGCGCCACGCCGGCGCGCGCGCTCGACACCATCGCCGACGCCATGCCCGGGCTGACCTGCGCAACCGTCGCGCCGCGGCGTACGGCCGCTCCCAGCGGCGCGATGTACGTAAGCGTACCGGCCGCCTCCGGACTGAGCTCCGCGTCCTCGGGCGCCTCGACGGTGCCCGTGAGCTCGACGACGTCCTCGAAGACGCCGGGCCGCACCTCGACGACTTCGACCGCCGTCTCCGCCGGCTCCGCGTCGACGTCGATCGCAGCGCCGTTGTCGCCGCCGCACGCGGCGAGCAGGGCGGCTACGGGCAGGAGCAGCGCGGCGAATGCCGGGCTTCGGAAAAAGTGCATCGTGGTGACTGGTTCTGAAGGGCGATGAGGCATCGTCACGGGGCGCCGGCCGGCGAAGATGGGACTATCGTGCCGGTTGCCCGCTCGAGCGAGGATCGGGCGACCAGCATGTCGTACACGGCTTGCAGGTAGTTCAGGCGTGCCTGGTCCAGCTGGTCGGAGGCGATGCGCGCATCGAGCTGCGAGCCGACGCCCTGGCGCAAACGCTCAATGGCGTACGTGTAGGCGGTCCGCGCCTGCTCGGCTGTGCGGCCAGCGACATCCACTCGCTGCTCGGCATTCTCCATCTCGCGCAGCGACGCGGCGACTTCCAGCGCGGCGCCCTGCTCGGCCTGCGCGAGCTGCACTTCCGACTGCTCGATGGCTATCTCCCGTATCTGCAGGGCGTAGCGCCGCTGGAAGCCGTCGAAGAGGGTCCACTGCAGGCTCAGGCCAACAGCGACAGAGGGATTCCAGTAGCTGCCGTCGAAAAATCCCAGGCTTCCGGTTTCGTACGTGAAGTCCCCTGTCTGCTCGAGGAACGTCCGGTCGTCTGGCACCGTGCCGGTGTACGCCATGTTGACGAAGGCGCTGAGCGTGGGCAGGTAGGCCGCGCGCGAGATGTTGCGGTCGACTTCCCGCAGCCGTACGGCGAGTCGCGCCTGGCGCAGGTCCGGCCGCTCCCGCTGCGCCACGGCGACCGCATTGATGAGGCCGACTGCGCGGAATGGCGGCGGCCCGGCCGGAGGCGCCAACGTGCCCCGGAGCGTGACTGTCTGGCCGACCGGCAGGCCGATCGTGAAAAGGAGCTGGTCGAGCGCGTTGCCGGCGCCGGCGGCGGACTGCATGGCCTGCGCCTCGAGGTTGGCGAGCGCGACCTCCGCCTGCAGGCGCTCCAGCGCCGGCCGGACGCCCTGCGCGACCAGGAGCGCGGCCTCGCGCGCCGTCTCCCGCGCACGCTCGACCGACGCTTGTAGCACCCCGACCCGCTCCCGCGCCAGCAGCGCCGTGTAGAAGAGCCTACGCGCGTCGTGGGCGGCGTCGGCTCGACGGGCGTCGAGGCCCGCCTCACTGAACTCACGTAGCGTGCGCGCGCCACGGACCGCCGCCAGGGCAGTACCGGAGTAGATAGTCTGGCTGATCGCCAGCGTGCCGTTGAACTGATTGTCGACGCCGAACGGGTTTGCGCCGGGGTCCGGCGCGAAGCCCGCCTCGTCGTAGCCGGCCTGCTGTCGGTCGCGAAACTCCTCCAGCGTTAGTGGCTCCGTCGCCGGGTCGTCGTCCGTTCGGGCGTCCTCGTTGTAAGCCAGCCAGTCGATCGCGCCCAGGCTGCCGAACAGTCCGCCCGCGCCGGAACCGGCGAAGGGGTTAGCCGACACGACGCTGCGCGTGTAGTTCGCTGCGCCCTCGACGCGCGGGTAGAGTTGCCCCCACGCCCCGCGCACCTGCGCGTCGGAGGTATGCACGTCGAGCTCCGCGAGGCGTACGGCGTACGCACGGTCGACGGCCAGGGCGACGGCCTCCTCGACGGTTAGCGTGACGGCGGGACCCCCCACGCCGATCGGCACGCCCGTCTCAGGATCGAACGCAACGGGGCGGGTCGGCACGATCACGGAGTCGACGCGCGCCACGGCGGGCTGCGCTGTCGAGTCGGTCGCCTGCGCAAGCGCCGGCGCCGGCGCCGCGAGCAGTACTCCCAGCGCGAGGACTGCCGCGAGCGGCTGAATGGTGCGGGGCATCATCAGGGGGTGTCGGCGAGCAGCCCGTCGAAGAGGACGGAAGAGATGAGGTCGGCGGTGTCCCGCGGGAGGTCCGCCTGCGCCGGCGTGCCGCACACCGCGTTCATGAGATGGATGTGGATGTTGCCGACGACGAGGTGGGCTACGTGCTTCGCCGGCAACCGGCGCATGCGGCCGTGCTGCATGGCGCGCTCGAGGGGCGGCACAAGGGCCTCTGCCACCCGGTCGCTCTGCCGACGGAAGTAGCCTACATGATCGGCCTCGCCGTCGAACGCTAGGCGATGCGCCTCCCGCGTCATGACGACGAATACGGCGTGGTGGTCTCGGAAGAAGGACGTGAGGAACGAGATGAAGCCGTGGAAGGCCGCCCGGGGGTCGGACGCGACGAGGCTCTCCACGGATGGATCTGCGAAGTAGTCCTCCACCAGTGCCACCAGCCCGTCGTAGGCCGACTCGAACGTGGCCAGCAGCAGGGCCTGCTTGTCCTCGAAGTAGTTGTAAAGCGTGCCCTTGCCGAACTCCGCGCGCTCTGCTATCTCGTCCATCGTCGCCTCCGCGAAGCCCTTTTCGCCGAAGACGGCGATGGCTGCGCTGAGGATCGCCTGCCGACGGGCGGATCGCTCTCGGTGGCGCCGGCTGGCGGTCGTGGAGTCGGGGATGGCGAGCGTCACGTGGGGGCCTCGCGTGAGACGGTCCGGTCAGATGGTGACCGGGCGGTCACGTTAGCGCCCCGACGTTCTCTCGGCGGGCGAGGTTGCGCCCGTTCGCGTCGAACTCGGCGTGAAGCCGTCAGACGTGGCGCTCCATGCCATGGGCCCCGAGGTAGTCCACGATGTCCTTGACCTGCTGGGCCAGGTCGAGGCTGCAGACGAGCACGGCGTCGCCGGTATCGACGACGGCCAGGTCGCGAACGCCGACCAGTACGAGCAGCCGGCCGTCGGATGCCCGGGCGTAGGTGCGGCTCGATCCGTGTGTGATGACAGTGCCTTCGGCCGCGTTGCCGGCTGCGTCCTTATCCGCCAGGTCGTAGACGGCCCGCCAGTCGCCCACGTCGTTCCAGCCGAAGGAGCCCGGGACCACGTAGACGCGACCGTCGGCGGCGGCGCGCTCCATGACGCCGTAGTCGATCGATATCCGGGGCGTGGCGGCGTAGGCGTCGGCCACCGCGGACGTGGCGTCGCCCGCCGCGAAGGCATCCTCGACGCCGGCGAACGCCGTCGCTATCTCGGGCAAGTACTGCTGCAACGCTCCCAGGATGGCGTCGGCGCGCCAGATGAACATGCCCGAGTTCCAGAGGAAGTCGCCCGAGTCGAGAAAGCGCTCCGCGGTCGAAAGGTCGGGCTTCTCGGCGAAGGCGAGCACGCGGAAGGCGCGCGGGGCGTCCTCGTCATCCTCGCGATCTGAGGCGTCGTACTGGATGTAGCCGTAGCCCGTCTCCGGGTGCGTGGGCTCGATACCAATGGTGACGAGAGCGCCGGCGCCATCTTCCGCCGGCTGGAGAGCTCGCTCGGTGGCGGCGCGCAGCACTTCGAGGAACCGCTCCGGCTGCCGGACGAAATGGTCCGCCGGCAGGACCGCCATCACGGCGTCGGGATCCAGTGCGTGCAAACGCGCCGCCGCCAGTGCGATGCACGGAGCCGTGTTGCGGGCGATCGGCTCGGCGAGCACATTCTCCGGAGGGATGTCCGGCAGGTGCTGGCGCGTGGTCTGCGCGTAGTCCTCGTGCGTGACCACGAAGATGCGCTCAGCCGGAATGTCTGGCAGGACGCGCTCGTAGGTCTTCTGAATCAGCGACGACGTGCTCAGCACGTCGAGGAACTGCTTCGGGTTGGCGCGCCGGCTGCGGGGCCAGAATCGGCTCCCGACGCCGCCGGCCATGATGACTGCGTAAAGAGCCATCGAGAGCGGGGGTCGTTGGCGTGAGTGCTTTCGCGGCGCGCTCAGCGCGCGACGAGTGGGGTCCGGCTACGCAACATACCGGCGCCGGCGCCGCGGAGGCGCCCGCCGGCGCGGGCCCGCCTTACCCCTTTCTCCATCCTGCGCCCTGCCGCGCTCCCTAGCTTCGCGCGGCACACCTGCAACGAACAAAACGCATATGCGCATCGCCGTCGTCGGAACGGGCTACGTGGGCCTGGTCACCGGGACCTGCTTCGCCGAGATGGGCAACGACGTCGTCTGCGTCGATGTCGACGAGTCGAAGGTCGAGCGGCTCCGCTCGGGGCGGCTCACCATCTACGAGCCCGGCCTCGAGGTCTACTTCGAGCGCGGCCTGCGCGAGCGCCGCCTGTCGTTCACGACTGAACTGGCCGAAGCCATCGAAGTCGCGGAGGTCGTCTTCCTGGCGCTCCCCACGCCGCCGGCCGAGGACGGCAGCGCCGACCTCTCGTACGTGCTTGGCGTCTCCGACCAGATAGGGGCGATGCTGGCGGCACATCCCGACTGGGGCTACCGCGTCGTCGTCGACAAGAGCACCGTGCCGGTGGGCACCGCGCGTCGCGTCGCGGCTGCCATGGAGGCGCACGAGCTCGTCGCCGGCCGCGACTTCGACATCGTCTCGAACCCCGAATTTCTGCGCGAGGGGGTCGCAGTGGAGGACTTCATGAAGCCCGAGCGCGTGGTCGTGGGAGCCTCCTCCCAGCGTGCCGCCGAGGTGATGACTCGGCTCTACGAGCCGTTCGTGCGGTCCGGCAACCCCATCCTCGTCATGGATGAGGAGAGCGCCGAGATGACCAAGTACGCCGCCAACGCCCTGCTCGCGACCAAGATCACGTTCATGAACGAGATCGCGAACCTCTGCGCCCGGGTGGGCGCCGACGTAGAGCAGGTGCGCCGCGGCATCGGGACAGATAGCCGCATCGGGTCCAAGTTCCTGTACGCCGGCATAGGCTTCGGAGGCTCCTGCTTCCCGAAGGACGTCCAGGCGCTGCACCGCACCGCCGGCGAGAACGGATACACCTTCCGCATCCTCGACGCGGTGCTGGCGGTCAACGACGACCAGCGCAAGATCCTCGTTCCGCAGATCGCGGAGGCGCTGTCGGAAGGGACGGGCCGCCTCGAGGGCAAGCGCATCGCTATCTGGGGCCTGGCGTTCAAGCCCCACACCGACGACGTCCGCGAGGCGCCGGCGCACGTCCTCATCCGGGAGCTCACGACGCTGGGTGCCGAGGTGGTCGCGTTCGACCCCGAGGCGATCGAGACCACGCGCGCCGCGCTCGGCGAGGGCGAGATGGGCGACGGCCGCCTGGCGTACGCGGCCAGCGTGTACGACGCCGTCGAGGGAGCGGACGCGCTGGTGGTGGCTACCGAGTGGCCCGAGTTCCGCCGGCCCGACATGGGCCGCGTGCGGTCCGCCATGCGCCGGCCGCTGGTCTTCGACGGGCGGAACGTGTTCGAGCCCGCCACCATGGCCGGCGCCGGCTTCACCTACCACGCGATCGGCCGGCCGTTCATCGAGCCGGCGCAGGTGGAGGAGAGAGTGGGTTGATAGGAACGGATAGGCGCCGGCGGATCGGGCTGCTCGCGGCTCGCTGCCGTGGCTCGTGGGGATGCGCCTCCCATGAGGAACCCATCAACGAGCGACGCGCATCGCGCCCGAACATCCGAGAGCGCCCCTCACCCGACCACCAACCCTCACGATGCCCCGCACCCTCGTCACCGGCGCCGCCGGCTTCCTCGGCTCGCACCTGTGTGACCGCCTCCTGGCGGAGGGCCACAGGGTGGTGGGAATGGACAACTTCATCACCGGCAACCCGGACAACATCGCGCACCTGGCCGGCAACGACCGCTTCTCCTTCGTCCGACACGACGTAACGAACCACATCTTCCTCGCGGGGGACCTCGACTACATCCTCCACTTCGCGAGCCCGGCGTCGCCCATCGACTACCTCAAGCTGCCGATCCAGACCCTGAAGGTCGGCGCGCTGGGGACGCACAACTGCCTCGGGCTGGCGCACGCAAAGGGAGCGCGCCTTCTGCTGGCGTCCACCTCGGAGGTCTACGGCGACCCGCTCGAGCATCCGCAGCGTGAGACCTACTGGGGCAACGTCAACCCGGTGGGATTCCGCGGCGTGTACGACGAGGCAAAGCGCTTCGCGGAGGCTATCACGATGGCGTACCACCGCTTCCACGGCGTGGAGACGCGCATCGTCCGCATCTTCAACACCTACGGTCCGCGCATGCGGCCGAACGACGGCCGGGTGGTTAGCAACTTCATCAACCAGGGCCTCCGCGGCGAGCCGATCACCGTCTACGGCGACGGCACGCAGACACGCTCGTTCTGTTACGCCGACGACCTCGTGGATGGCATCTACCGCCTCCTGCTGAGCGACGAGACGGACCCTGTTAACGTGGGCAACCCTAACGAGACGACCATCGGCCAGTTCGCGGAGGAGGTCGCCGAGCTGCTGGGCATAGAGGGCACGGTCGTTTACGAGCCCCTGCCGGCCGACGACCCGAAGGTGCGCCAGCCGGACATCACGAAGGCCCGCGCCGTCCTCGGATGGGAGCCGAAGGTGGACCGGCGGGAAGGCTTGCGCAGGACTATCGAGTACTTCCAGCAGCGTGCTGGCGGCGAATCAGGCGAGGCGTAAGGGCTATGCGGCCTGGCGGGAAGGGCGTTCCGCCTTCAGCCCCACCAAGGATGTCATCGCGAGCGCAGCGAAGCAGCCTGCCCTGAGCGGAGCCGAGGGGATCTCATACTTGCGGGACCGCCCGGCTGAGATTGCTTCGCCTCGCTCGCAATGACATCGGATGTGGTTGCAGCCGGGACGAGTGACAGCGACATCCGAAGGCGGACAGCGGAAAGCCTACAGCCAACCTGACTTCTTTCCTTGCTCGCCGCCTGTACTATCGCCGCCTGGCCCGGCCGGCGGCCAGCTCGGTTTGGGGCACCACCTCCAAAATGCATGTCATCCTGAGCCCGCGCCGGCAGAGTCCCGCTAATGCGAGCGGGTCCCGTTCCCCGGCGCGGTGTCGAAGGATCTCTTCCGAGCCGACACTCGAAAGCCGCCAGCCGACAGCCGACCGCCAGTGACCTCCCTACTCACCGCCGTCCGCGCCATCGCCGAGGACGCCGGCCGGCTGATCCTCGAGCACTACGCGCGGCCGTTCGAAGTCGAGTACAAGGCGGACGACTCGCCGCTCACGATTGCCGACAGCGGGTCGCACGCGCTGATCGTCGCGCGGCTCGCGGAGCTCACGCCGGATATCCCGGTCCTCTCGGAGGAGGGTGAGCCCGAGGCAGCAGACCGCGCCGGCTGGACGCGCTTCTGGTGCATAGACCCGCTCGACGGCACGAAGGAGTTCGTGAAGCGCACGGGCGAGTTCACCGTCAACATCGCGCTGGTGGAGGCCGGCCGGCCGGTGCTCGGCGTGGTACACGTGCCGGCGCTGGACCGCACGTATTCCGCGGTGGTGGGGCAGGGCGCGTGGCGCGCGGACGCCGGTGGCGCGCCGTCGCCGATCCGCACGCGGGCGGCCGACCCGCGCCGGCTGACGGTCGTCGCCAGCCGCGACCACGCCGGCCCGGAGGTCGCCGCGATGGTGGATGCCATGCGCGCGGCCGGCGTGGGGGTCGAGCTCACGAGCATGGGCTCCGCGCTCAAGTTCTGCCTCGTCGCCGAGGGCGCCGCCGACTTCTATCCGCGCACCGGCCCGACCATGGAGTGGGACACTGCCGCCGCGCAGGCCGTCGTGGAGGCGGCCGGCGGCGCCGTGAAGACGCTCGACGGCCGGCCGCTGGGGTACAACAAGGCCAGCCTGCGCAACCCGCCGATCGTCACGGCCGGCGATCCGGGGTTGGATTGGCGGCGGTTCGTTCAGTCGTCATCGTAGGCGCGTCCGGCAGGCGGACCCCGCCAACGGGGCGCCAGCTCGTCATTCGCGGCCTCGCGCGTGTGGCCGGCCACCGCCCGCTCCCCGCGCCTACCCAGGCGCCGGCCCCGTGCGCCGCGGCCTACTGGACGACGGTAAACGTGCGGCCAACTGCCAATCCCGGGCCGATCGCGACGGCGCGATACACCCCCGCCGGGAGCCGCGAGGGGACCTGGAACACGTGCTCACTCGGGCCTGAACTGCCGCGGTGGAGAACCACGAGTTCCCGGCCGATTACATCGACGATGGCGAGCCGGACGGCCTCGACCGAACGCGTGCGGACTCGCACTACGAATGCACCGCGAGCGGGGTTTGGCTCGACGATCAGAGCGAGCACGGCCTCGCGCGCGTCCTCCTCGCGACGCACGGCAACGAACGGCGCGAACGTTGCCGTCACTTCCGCGCCAGACGCCAGGGTGGGCAGGATCGACACCGCGACACAGCGCGGGAGGAAGCCGCCCGGAATCAGCACGACGACGCCGGAGTCGGACGGGCTCATGATGACCCCTTCGCAGTCGTCATCTGGCACGCGTCCGTCCTGATAAACGACCCAGGCTCGAGCGCCCGCCTTGTCAGCCTGCAGTGCCTTGTAGCTGAAGCCGCACCCGCCGCGTTGAATCAGCGCGATCTGTCCCTGGATATCCTCCGCATTGGCGAGCGGGGTACAACCGAGATCGGTCCCGTTGGAATCCCTGACAGAGACGAGACGCGCGAAGACGCCCCCGGGTGGCGGCGGCACATCCAGGCCGGGCGCCGGTCCGAAGATCGTGTCCGTACGCGCGATCTCGGGCGGAGTGTGGACGGTAAAGACTCGGAAGGAGTCGTTCACCACCTGCGCCGCGCCCGGCATGGCCGCAACCGCCACAAGGATCGGGAGGACGAATCTGTTGGCCTTGAACATTGGCCTCTAGTTGCCCAGCGGACGCGGCCGGCACGTGCCGCGCCAACGAGAAGTTGCGACAGGACAATGCAACATAGGGCGCGCAGCAAGGCGGCGGTTGGGTGCTCTTACGGCTCGCCGTACTGGCTCCCGGTGCAGGTGCTCGCGATCCTCGCGGTCACGCGGGGGTGCATTTCTGCACCGGAAGCCCTACAGTCACGACCAACGGTCGGGCGACGGGCTACCCGTACCTCTGGCACGTGACTCATCGCCGCGGCGTGCCACGCCAGCAACGTGCGGCGAACATCAGGCGTCGGCCTATGATGCCCCCACGAGGTGCAATTCGAGGGCTCGCGATCCTCATGGCCGCCGGCGTGCTGGGTCACGTCCGTCCGGCTATGGCTCAGGCCGTAATCGGCGGAGCCCTCCAGGACGAAATGGATCTTCGTCCGGCATCCGCTGTCGCGAGTCCCCCATATGCGACTCCGGTCCGGCTTGGATCGCCGCATCCGAATCCAACTCGCTCGACGGCGACGCTCGCGCTTGAGCTCCCATTTACTGCGACGGTGCGCGCTGATGTTTTCGACCTGGTGGGTCGGCACATCGGCATGTTCGTAGATGGAGAACTGGAGGCCGCCGTATACCAACTCAGAGTTGAGGGGACCGGACTCGCGCCGGGAGTGTACGTGGTGCGCGCCTTGGTTTCGGGAGGCGGCGAGGTGCACACCATGGCGCGACGCTTCACACTGGTGCGGTAGGTGCTTCGGGCCAGCCAATTATGGGCCCTTCTGACGATCGTTTGCGGGGTCGCTCCTTCAGCGCAGACCGTCGTGTACGTGAGGGCCGGTGCAACCGGCGCCGGCGACGGGACGTCGTGGGCCGATGCGTTCCCCGAGTTGCGCCAGGCTCTGCAAGCGGCGCTTCCACCTGCCGAGGTGTGGGTCGCCGCAGGCGACTACATGCCAACAGGTGGAGCCGACCGAACTGCGGCCTTCCGGCTCGTGTCAGGGATAGCGCTATATGGCGGATTCGGCGGGTTCGAATCGCAGCGCGACGAACGAAACTGGCAGGCGAATGAGACAGTGCTAAGCGGCGAGATCAACGACCCCACGGAAGTGGACGACAACGCATGCCACGTAGTGGTCGGCAGCGGAGTTGATTCCACCGCCGTTCTCGACGGATTCACGGTGCGTGGCGGGTACGCGCGGTCGTGTGTGGCGAGCCGCGGTGGTGGTCTCTACAGCGTCGGTGGCTCGCCATTAGTCCAGAACGTTCGTTTCACCAGTAACCTGGCCGTGGGTGGCGGCGCCGTGTACAATCTCAATGGCGCAAACGGCACGTTCCGCGACTGTCTTTTCGATGCCAACGAGTCAGTCAGCGGCGGAGGTGGTATGGCCAACGAAGCAAGTCACCCCCGAGTCGAACGCGTACGCTTCGTGGGCAATGACGGAGATAGTGGCGGTGCACTGTTGAATTGGCGCGGTGCGAACCCCGTTTGCATCGACTGCGACTTTGCTAACAACAGTTCCCACTTCCCCGGGGGCGCCGTCTACAACACACAGAGCTCGCCGCTGTTCATTCGATCCACGTTCGTCGGTAACACCAGTCCGAACGGGGGTGGAGCTCTCTACAACGACGAGGAAGTCGGCGACATGGTCTGCATCGACTGCGTGTTCCGGAACAACTCTACATCGATCGGTACCGGTGGCGCGGCGATGGTGCGGCTTCTCGCCCGGCCGGTTTTCATCAACACGCTGTTCGAGGGCAACAGCGCGGACGACGGCTACGGGGGTGCGATCATTTCCGACACCGGAAGCGAGCTGCTTTTTGTGAACGTCGTCTTCGTAGGTAACCGCGCCGAAACGGGCGGAGCCGCGACATTCCACACGGGTAGCCGCCGCCTCGTGAACGTGACGTTTGCCGGCAACAGGTCCCAGCAAGGCGGCGGGGCCCTCGAGATCGGATTCGGGGAGACCGACGTGCTCAACTCGGTGCTATGGGACAATGGCCGTTTCGACGGGCCGGGCGAGATCCTGCACACGGGAGGCGCGCTCACTATCCGCCACTCGCTCGTCTCCGGGGGCTGTGCGCCGCCCTTCGTATGCGAGGCCGTCATCGACGCCGACCCGCTCTTCGTGCGCCCGCCAGCCTGGAGCGGCACCACGCTCACCGATGCCGGCGACCTGCGCCTTCGCGTCGGCAGTCCCGCCATCGACGCCGGCCTCGCGGCGTACTTGCCGGCCGACCTGTGGGACCTTGACGGCGACGGCGATACGACCGAGGTGCTGCCCATCGACATTCTCGGCCAGCCGCGAGTGCAGGACGCGGAGGTGGACCTCGGCGCGTACGAGGGCGGCGTGGTCGTGGCGGGCGAGCCCGCGCCGGCGCCGGCCGACCTGTCGCTGCGGGTTTCCCCGAACCCGGCGCCGGGCGCCGCCACGTTGACGCTGGAGCTGCCGGCCGCCGGCAGGGTGGAGGTGGCCGTGTACGACCTGCTCGGCCGGCGCGTGGGGGGCCTGCACGCCGGGCCCCTACCGGCCGGCCGGCATGTTTTCACGTGGGGCGCCGGCGTGCCGGCCGGCGTGTACCACGTGTGGGTCTCCGCGACGAATCGTGCGGCCGGGGCAACGCTCACGATTGGCCGATAAGCGAAGCCGGCCGGGCCGATCGGTTCGCCGGCCGGGAAATCCCCGTGAGGCCGCCCGCCGCGGCCGGCCGCGCGCGAAGTTGGGCCCATGAGCGCAGCGGACCGCACGACCCATCTCCACGCCCTCGAGGCCGAGGCGATCTACGTCATGCGGGAGGTCGCCGCGCTCTGCGAGCGGCCGGCGCTGATGTTCTCCGGCGGGAAGGACTCCATCGTGATGGTGCACCTCGCGCGGAAGGCATTCCACCCGGCGCCGCTGCCGTTCCCGCTGCTGCACGTGGACACCGGCCACAATTTCCCGGAGGCCATCGAATTCCGCGACGCGCTGGTGGCAGAGACCGATGCGCGGCTCGTCGTCGCCAGCGTGCAGGAGGCCATCGACGCCGGCCGCGTGAGCGAGGAGGCCGGCCCGGAGGCGAGCCGCAACGCGCTGCAGACGGTGCCGCTACTCGACGCCATCCGCGAGCACGGCTTCGACGCCGCGCTAGGTGGCGGCCGGCGCGACGAGGAGAAGGCCCGAGCCAAGGAGCGCTTCTTCAGCCATCGCGACCGCTTCGGGCAGTGGGACCCGAAGAACCAGCGCCCCGAGCTCTGGCGGCTCTTCAACGCCCACCGCGGCCCCGGCGAGCACTTCCGCGTATTCCCGCTGTCAAACTGGACCGAGCTCGACGTCTGGCACTACATCCGCGCCGAGGGCATCGCGCTGCCGCCGCTGTACTTCGCCCACGAGCGCGATGTCGTCGAGCGGCGCGGCACCCTGCTGGCCGACACTCCGTTCATCACGCGCCTGCCCCGCGAGGAGCCCGTCCGCAAGACCGTCCGCTTCCGCACGGTCGGCGACGCCACGTGCACCGGCGCCGTCGAATCCACCGCCTCCACGATCGACGAGGTCATCGCCGAGGTCGCCGCCGCGCGTACCACCGAGCGCGGCACCCGCGCCGACGACCAGCGGAGCGAGGCCGCAATGGAGGATCGGAAAAGGGCAGGGTATTTCTAGATGGTATATGGAATATGGTATACGGTATATCGTAAAACCAACACGGTAAAACGCAAGGCGTGATACGCTACCGCATACACCATACACCATACACCATACACCGTTACACAATACCACGTAAGTATGCCCGACCTCCTCCGCATCGCCACCGCCGGCAGCGTCGACGACGGGAAGAGCACGCTCATCGGGCGGCTCCTCTACGACACGAAGTCGATCTTCGAGGACCAGCTCGAGGCGGTCGAGCGGGCGAGTCGGGACCGGGGCGACAGGGAGGTCGACCTCGCGCTCCTGACCGACGGGCTGCGGGCGGAGCGCGAGCAGGGCATCACGATCGACGTGGCGTACCGCTTCTTCGCCACGCCGCGCCGGTCGTTCATCGTCGCCGACACGCCGGGGCACGTCCAGTACACGCGGAACATGGTCACCGGGGCGTCGACGTCCGACCTAGCCATCGTGCTTATCGACGCGCGTCAGGGCGTGCTGACGCAGAGCAAGCGCCATGGCTTCATCGCGTCGCTGCTGGGCCTCCCGCACATGGTCGTTGCGGTCAACAAGATGGATCTCGTCGATTACGACGCCGGCGTGTTCGACGAGATCGTGGCCGAGTACACCGACTTCTCCGCCAAGCTGGGCATCCACGACGTCCGCTTCATCCCGGTCTCCGCCCTCCGCGGCGACAACGTGGTCGAGCGCGGCGACGCGATGCCGTGGTACGGCGGCCCTACGCTCCTCTATCACCTGGAGACGGTCAGCATAGCGGCGGACCGCAACCTCGTCGACTTCCGTTTCCCGGTCCAGCTCGCGATCCGACCACACCAGGACTACCGAGGGCTCGCCGGCACGGTCGCCTCCGGCGAGTTCCGCGCCGGCGATGCGGTGCTCGCGCTGCCCTCGGGCCGCGCCAGCCGGGTCTCCTCCATAACCTCGGGCGACGGCCCCGTCGCCGCCGCGCGTGCGGGGGAGTCCGTGGTTGTCGAGCTGGAAGACGACCTCGATGTAAGCCGCGGCGACATGCTGGTCCGGCCGGGCAACCTGCCCGAGGTGGCCAACGAGCTTGATGCGATGCTCTGCTGGATGACCGACCGGCCGCTCGTCCTCGGCCGTGCGTACGCCCTGCGCCACACGACGCGGGAGGTCCAGGCGGTCGTCGAACAGATCCGGTACCGCGTGGACGTCGACACGCTTCACCGCGGCGCGGCGCCGGAGCTGGGCCTGAACGACATCGCCCGGGTGAGCGTGACGACCGCGCATCCGGTGTTCTTCGACGCGTACGCGACCAACCGCGAGACCGGGGGATTCATCCTGATCGACCCGCAGACACACGAGACGGTAGCCGCCGGCATGATTCGCGGCGTCGCGCGCGACGCGAACGAGGTGCTCGGAGAGGCCGAGAGACTCGAGCTGGGCTCTGTAGCACCGACCGCGCCGCCGGCCGACGTGACACCGGAGGCGCCGGCGGTGCTCCGAGAGGAGCGCGAGGATCGCGCCGGCCACCGCGCAGCCGTCGTGTGGTTCACCGGCCTCTCAGGTGCTGGCAAGTCGACCCTCGCGAAGGCCCTCGAGCGCGAGCTGTTCGACGCCGGCGTTCAGACCGCCCTCCTCGATGGAGATACGCTGCGGCACGGGCTGGGGCGCGACCTGGGGTTCTCACCCGCCGACCGCGCCGAGAACCTCCGCCGCGCAGGCGAGGCTGCGCGGCTCTTCTTCGAGCACGGCGCGGTGGTGCTTTGCGCGTTCATCTCCCCCGGCGCGGCCGACCGGGAAGCCGTGCGCCGGCGCTTCCCCGCCGGGCGCTTCTTCGAGGTCTTTGTCGACGTGGACGTCGACACCGCCCGCGCGCGCGACCCGAAGGGCCTCTACCGCCGCGCCGACGCCGGCCAGGTGGCGCAGTTCACGGGCGTCAGCTCGCCCTACGAACCGCCGGCCGCGCCGGAGCTCACGTTGAGCACCGACCGTGTGTCGGTTGAAGAGGCCGTGGGTAGGCTTCGGGTGATGTTGGTCGA
>Ga0307505_10000411_pt1 | contig 48367 bp, 45 predicted proteins | sample 23_S_MG_FD_202183 | JGI IMG/M metagenome (GOLD analysis project Ga0307505, IMG submission 202183) | Soil microbial communities from Populus trichocarpa stands in riparian zone in the Pacific Northwest, United States - 23_S | ecosystem: Environmental > Terrestrial > Soil > Riparian zone > Trees...
TTATTCCGCCTGGGCACCGTGGCGGTCGTTAAGCAGGCGCAAAGAAATTGTTAAGGATGAAAAACCTTTGGGATCAGTATGTTAGGGCGATTATGGGCATGCTAGACTGCGCTCGTGCGGTGGTCTCGACCAACCGGTTTGACCGTCTTATCGGCGGCGCTCCTCGTCTTGTTGCCTGCGCTGGCCGTGCTCCAGTACCGCTGGGTGGGCCAGGTCAGCGCCGCCGAGCAGGAACGGATGCAGCGCAACCTGCGCATCGCCGCCATCCAGTTTCGAGACAGCTTCGACGCCGAAGTCGGTCGTGCCTTCCTGGCGCTTCAAGCCGGCCCCAACACCGCGCGCGACGGCGGGTCCGAACAGTACTTGGACCGGCGCGAGGCGTGGCTGGACACGGCGGAGTTTCCGGACATCGTCGCAAACGTTTTCATCGTCGATGCCCCGGAAGACACGCTGCGAGTCCGGCGGCTCGAGGCCAGGACCAATAGCTTCGTCGAGGTCCCGTGGCCGGCGTCGCTCGAGGGTTGGCGATCCGCGTTCGACGAGCAGCACTCGGCCTTTCGGACCGACCCATTCTCCCGACGCCGGCAATTTCCCGAGGACGAGCGGCTGCTGGTCGCGCCGCTCAGGGGATTCCGCCCTCCTCAGGGAACGTCGAGCCGGCAGGATCCGCTCTTTGGCTACACGGTGGTCGAGGTGAATCGCGACTACATCGTGGGCGAGGTCCTCCCCGCGCTCGCACGCCGGTTCTTCATCCACTCGGATGGCGACAGCTACCGGGTCGCCGTCGTGGACGCACGCGACACCGACAGGCAGATCTACCAGTCCGATCCGGCATCCCCCGTGCGCCTGGCCACGGCGGACGCAACGCAAGGGTTCTTCGGGCCCCGAGGCCCTGGCTTCTTCTTCGGGCGCCGGGGCGGCGGCGTCGACCAGGGCGGGCCCAGGCCGCCGCCAGGGCAACCGCCCCCCTTTGTCAGGCCGGACCAGGCCGGCCCCCCACCGAACCCGGGGCGATGGCTCGTCGCCGTCCAGCACAGAAGCGGGTCGCTCGAAGCGGCGGTCGCCAGCGTGCGGCGTCGCAACCTCGGCATCAGCTTCGGCGTGCTGCTGCTGCTATCGGTCAGCGTTGCCCTGATGGCCCAGGCGTCCAGGCGCGCGCAGCGGCTGGCGCGCCAGCAGATGGAGTTCGTGGCCGGCGTTTCACACGAGCTGCGCACGCCGATTGCCGTCATCAGGTCGGCCGCCGAGAACCTGTCGCACGGCGTGGTCGGCGGAAGCGAACGCGTGAAGCAATACGGACAGGTGATGGAAGGCGAGGCCCGCCGTCTCGGGGAGATGGTGGAAAGCGTCCTCCAGTACGCCGGTGTCGAATCGGGGCGTGGCCTCGGTCCGCAAGCCCCGATCGCGATTGCCGAACTGTTGGACCAGGCCATCGAGTCGGCGCGCCGCAGCGTGGACGCGGACGTAGAAGTCGAGCGCTCGATCGCCACGGACCTTCCGCCGGTGATCGGCGACAGCGCCGCGTTGACGTCGGCGGTGCAGAACCTCGTGGTCAACGCCTTCAAGTACGGCGGCGATGCGCGGTGGGTCGGCGTGCGCGCGGCGCACGTGCATCGTGGTCGGCACCGGGAAGTGCACATCACGGTGGAAGATCGCGGGCCCGGCATCCCCTCGGACGAACTGCCGCACATCTTCGAGCCGTTCTACCGCGGCACGCGCGCCGTTGGCGAGCAGATCCACGGCAACGGCCTCGGCCTGTCTCTTGTGCAACGCATTGCGCGGGCGCACGGGGGATCGGTGTCCGTACGCACCCGTGAATCGCACGGCACCGCGTTCACGATCGTCCTGCCAGCGGCGGCGGCTCACCAGAGCCCGAAGCCGTTGGCTGGCGGCGCTCGCGCCGCCGCCATCTGACCGGCGCCACGTTGCCCCAACTCCTGCTGGTCGAAGACGAGCTGGGATTGGTGATGACGCTCACCGATCGGCTGGAGTCGGAAGGCTTCACCGTGGAGAGCGCCAGGGACGCCAAGTCCGGCCTCCAACGGGCCACCGAGGGGCGCTTCGACGTCATCCTGCTGGACGTCATGCTGCCCGGCGGAAACGGCCTGGACATCTGCCGCACCATTCGTCAGAAAGGCATTCAGACGCCGATCCTGATGCTGACCGCGCGTGGCCAGGTCGTGGACCGCGTGGTGGGCCTGAAGCTGGGTGCGGATGACTACCTGGTGAAGCCGTTCGAGATGGCGGAACTGCTGGCCCGGATCGAAGCGGTGATGCGTCGCACTCGGCCCACGGCTTCAGGAGAGACGCCGGAGGTATTCCAGACCGGCAACCTTCGTATGGATTTTCGGCGGGCCGAGGTGTTGAAGAACGGGGAGGTCGTCGGCCTCTCCGCGCGGGAGTACAAGCTGCTGCGCTACTTCGTGGAGCATCGTGGCGCCGCGCTGTCGCGCGACGAGCTCCTGAACGAGGTGTGGGGCTACAACGCCATGCCCTCGACCCGTACCGTGGACGTGCACGTGGCCTGGCTGCGCCAGAAGATCGAGGACAATCCCCGCCACCCGGCCCACATCCTGACGGTGCACGGCCTGGGGTACAAGTTCGCGGACTGACCGGGCGTTTCTGGGGTTTCTGGGGGCATCAGACCGCCCTCCGTCATCTTCTGGGGACGGTCCGGACGGCGCGGACCGGGCTTGCGGTCAGAGGCCAGGTTTTCTGCGATCATCCTAGGCATGACCCTTGCTCGATCGTACGGCTGAGGAAACAGCACCATGGAGATTGGCAAAGGAACCCTGGGGATTATTGCGGCGGTCGGCATCGCCGCCGGCGCAGCCGGCGCCCTGTTGGCCGGTCGGGTTTGGGAGCCTGCTCGGGACGCGGTGCCCGGCTTGGAGGCCCAGGCGGTCAGTTCAGGGCCCGTGGCCGATGCGCCGGCCGCCGAGCCGCCTGCGGCCGTCGCCACCCCAACTCGTACGCCGAGCCCGGTTGCCCGACCCGCGACCGCCCGCACGACGGCTCCACGCGTGCCCGTCGATTCCGCACGCGCGACGAGCCCCGCCGCCCAACCCACCCCCGAACCTCGTCAGCCCGACCCCGCGCCTGCCGCATCGGCCGATCGAATCGAAACACCGGTCCCCGCGCCCGTGACCGAGCGCGAGCCGGAGATCGTGGCCGCCGTCGAGGAGCCGCGCTACGAGGATCTGGTCCTGCCGTCGCAGGGCGTGATCGGCATCCAACTGGACCGTTCGGTGTCGAGTGAAACAGCTCGGGTCGAGGACGAGGTGTTCGGCCACGTGACGCGCGACGTGCGCGTGGGAGACCGAGTGGCGATCCCGGCGGGTTCCCGCGCGACGGGCGTCGTGACGCTGGTGGAGCGCGGCGGGCGCCTGAAGGAGCGCGCCCGGCTGGGCGTCCGCTTCACGTCGGTCGCGCTGGCCGACGGTTCGCGCGTGCCCATCGACACCGAGCCCATCTTCCGCGAGGGCGATTCGCCCCGCAACGAAAGCGCGGCGAAGATCGGCGGCGGCGCCATCGGCGGCGCCATCCTCGGTGGCATCCTCGGGGGGGCCAAGGGTGCGGCCATTGGCGGCTCCATCGGCGCCGGCGCCGGCTCTACCGCGGTGATGACCGGCGGCCGGAACGCGGCGACGCTGCCGGCCGGCTCTCCGATAACTGTTCGACTGGCCAAGCCAGCCACGGTGACGGTCGAGAGGTAGGCTGGCGAGGCAGAGCCTGGACGGTATGAGGGCGGGGCCTCGCCAGCAGTACAATCCCGGTGGAGGTAGTAAAGCCATGCAGCTTCCCCGGGTCGCCCTCATCGTCGTCGCGCTCGTCGGCTGTTCCGTCCTCTCAGCGGCCGCGCAGGTGAAGAAATCAGAGATGGCGGGCATCCGCAACTTCTCGCGCGTGGACGCCACGGTTGGCTGTGGCGGGGCGGTGGACCCCGCGGCCATGGCAGGCCTCCGGAAAGAAGGCTTCGTCTCGGTGATCAACCTGCGCATGGCCAACGAGCCCGGCGCGGACGTCGACGCCGGCCGGGCCGCGGCGCAGGCGGCTGGGCTGAAGTACATCCACCTGCCCTTCAACGCCGCCAGCCCCGACCCGAAGGTCGTGGAGTCGTTCCTCGGCGCGGTGGCCGACAAGGCGAACCAGCCGGTGTTCATCCACTGCGGCTCGGCCAACCGTGTCGGCGGCGTGTGGATGATCAAGCGCGTGCTGCAGGACGGCTGGGCCATCGACAAGGCCCGCACCGAGGCCGAGGCCATCGGCCTCAGCAACCCGCAGCTCGTGGCGTTTGCCACCGACTACATCAACACGCACAAGCGCTAGAAACTTGACCCCTGAGAGTCTGATCAAATGAGTCAAGTTTCTCCGCCCCGCGGAGCGGGGCCAAAAGACACTGCTCTAGCGAGGCGGAGCCTGCACGCTTGTTGGTGCGAGGCGCAGCCTCGCTAGCTGGTGGACGCGAGCGAGTTCAGGCGTCACGGCCACTCGCTCGTCGAGTGGATTGCCGACTACCTCGAGCACTCCGATCGGTATCCGGTGCTGCCACGCGTGGCACCGGGCGATCTGACGCGCGCCCTGCCGCCACATCCTCCTGAATCGGCCGAGCCCTTCGACGCGGTGATCGGCGACTTCCAGCGCCTGATCGTGCCGGCGCTCACGCACTGGAACCATCCCGGCTTCTTCGGCTACTTCGCGATTTCGGCCAGCCCACCGGGCGTGCTGGCCGAGTTCCTGTCGGCCGCGTTGAACCAGCAGGCCATGCTGTGGAAGACCTCGCCCGCGGCGACGGAACTCGAAGGCGTCACGCTTGGCTGGCTGCGGCAGCTGGTCGGGTTGCCGCCGTCCTTTGAGGGCGTGATCTACGACACGGCGTCCATCTCGACGCTGCATGCGCTGGCCGCCGCGCGCGAGGCCGCGATTCCTTACGTCCGCACGCAGGGAGTACGGGGCAGTTCGACGCAGTCGCCGGTGCGCGTCTACTGCTCGGACCAGGCGCATTCGTCGGTCGACAAGGCTGTCATCCTGCTGGGCCTGGGGCACGACGCGCTGTGCCGCGTGAAGAGCGACGAGCGTTTCTGCATGTCGGTGGCGGCCTTACGTGAGGCCGTCACGCGCGACCGCGCAGCGGGCGTGCTCCCGATCGCGGTGGTCGCCACGGTCGGCACGACGTCGACGACAAGCGCCGACCCGGTGGCCGCGATCGCCGCCGTGTGCGAGGCAGAGGGACTCTGGCTGCACGTGGACGCGGCCTACGCCGGCGTCGCCGCGATGATGCCCGAGCTGCGCCCGATGTTCGCCGGCTGGGAACGCGCGGACTCGGTGGTCATCAACCCGCACAAGTGGCTGTTCGTGCCGTTCGATCTCAGCGCGTTCTACACGAGGCGCATGGACGTGCTGCGCCAGGCCTTCGCGCTGGTGCCGGAGTACCTGCGCACGGCCGAGGGCAGCGCCGGCGTGCCCAACCTGATGGACACGGGCGTGCAGTTGGGACGTCGCTTCAGGGCGCTGAAGCTGTGGATGGTGCTGCGTGCCTACGGAGCCGAGGGCATTCGGGTGCTACTGGCCGAACACCTCCGCCTGGCCAACATGTTTGCCGCGTGGGTGGACGTCGACCCGCGGTTCGAGCGGTTGGCGCCGACGCCGTTCAGCGTGGTGTGTTTTCGCGCCGTGCCACCGAGCGTCCCGCCTTCGGACCTGGACGTGTTCAACGAGAGGCTGCTCGATGCCGTGAACGCGACGGGCGAAGTGTTCCTCTCGCACACGCGCCTCAACGGCGCGGTGGCGTTGCGACTGGCCGTCGGCCACATGCGCACCACCGAGACCCACGTGGCGAGGGCGTGGGAACTGTTGAGGGAGAAGGCCGTCGGCCTCGTCGGCCTCTAGCGCGCGACAGCGGCCACGGCCGAGGGTCGCGATGGCTCCAGGAGAAACGCGCGCCGTCGCTCGACGAATCCGCGCAGGCTATCCGGGCCAGGCCCGACGCCTGCCTGGAACGCCTCGAAGCTGTAAAGCTTACGTGTGTCGACCTTCATCTCGTCGGTGAGGATGGCCCGGTACTGCTCCACGAGCGGCTCCAGCGTGCGCCAGTCCAGCCACTTCTGAGCGATCTCCCTCACGTATCCCAGGTACCGCGTACGCAGCGCGGGCACGGCCAGCAACTTCGAGCGCAAGGGCTTGCTGGAATCGTTGAGGCCGACCAGGGCATCGAGCGACGTGCCGCCCCCGCCGCCGCCAAAACCGAAGCGCCCCTCGTCCATCAGCGCCTCGTTGATGTCGTGCGGGATCACGTGGAAGCGCCCCGCCGGATCCTGGTAGATGCTGTAGTCGCTGGCCCTGGCCCAGTAGCCATCGCTGTTCACGAGTGCCACTTCGAGCGCCAGGAACTTCAGCACGCCGTCGACGTCGAGAATCGGCGACAGGGCGGCTTCCAGCTTCTCGGCCGGCGTTTCGTTCAGCACCTTGAACATGTGAATCATGTCGGCCCACGCCTTGGGCGTATCCTTCGTCTTGATCTCGTACAAACGCTTGTAGGTGGCCACCGACTCGCCGAGATATTCCATGCCGGCCTGCCCACGAGGGTTGCCCGGCACCTTCCAGCGCGCGCCCTTGGTGGACGAGAACCACTCGCGGGTGAAGTCCGAGTTGAACTGCTGCGCGTTGACGTAGGCGCCCCAGTCCTCGCCGTTGATGACCACGCGCACGTAGTTCATCTTCGGCGTGGCCACGAAGTGCCGGGCGATCTCGGAATACAGCACGGCGCGCATCAGCGTCGGATCGCCGTTGCCGTTCAGCAGGTTGAGGGTCCGGTACCCGCGCAGGCGCTGCTGCGGGTTCGCGAAGTCGAACGTCAGGTTGAGCGACCGTTTGGCGCCCTCCGGCACCATCCGGAACGAGGACATGCCGCGGAAGTGGACGCCCACGTCTTTGTACGTGGTGCCGTCGACCGTCGCGGTCGCGGGAACCTCGACGTCGGTGCCGTAGAACGCGGCGAGCTCGGCTTCCCAGTCGGTGGTGTTCTCGAACTGCAGGAAGATCGTGCGGAAGGCGGTGGGATCGTAAAGCGTCGCCCGCGGGTACGACCGCACGTCGGCGGGCTCGAGATGCCGGCCGGCCGCGACGTTGCCTTGCCTGGCGCCAAAGCGCCGGCGGCCAAAGCCCCCGCGGTTGCCGGACGTCATCCACTGCCGCGCCGGAGCCCGTTCGGCCGCATCCAGCCGCCCGTTGCCGTCCTTGTCGAACTGCTTGACGACCTCGAGATCGGCCCCGCCGCCGAAACCAAAACCAAATCCCTGCGCGCGCGAGTGCTGCTGGAGGGCGGCCAAGAGGATGACGGCCGCCAAGGCGACCCCGGCGTACCGATGCTGGCGGAGCAAGTCTTTCATGGGCCGTCCCCCTCTCTTGGGCCGAGTATATCCGAGGCGCCGTGTCCCTACGGGTTCGCTGTCCTCAGCAGAAACGCCCGTCGCCGATCAACGAAACTCTTCAGGCTCTCTTCCCCGGTGGCCACGCCGGCCTGGAACGCCTCGGAGGTGTAGAGCTTCTTTGTGTCGAGCTTCACTTCCTCCGCGATGACACCCTGATACTGGCGCACGAGCGGCTCGACTACGCGCCAATCCAGCCACTTCTCGGCGATGTCCCTCACGTAGCCCAGGTACTTGGCGCGGAGGGCCGGAACGGCCAGGAGTCGCGACCGCAGCGGCTTGCTGGCATCGTCGAGGCCGACGAGCGGATCCAGCTCCACGGTGGCCCGGCCGAACGTCGCCGGAAACTGCATGCCCGGCGGCAGGGGTGGCATCCCGGGCGGCAAGCCTCTCCCCGGACCGCCGCCACCAAAGTTCTCTTCCTCGAACGCTTCGTTCACGTCGTGCGGGATGACGTGAAACTTCCCGCGTTCGTCCTGGTAGATGTTGTAGTCGCTGGCCCTGGCCCAGTAGCCGTCGGTGTTGACGAGCGCGACCTCGAGCGCCAGGAACTTCAGCACGCCGTCCACGTCGAGGATCGGCGAGAGCGCCGCTTCCAGCTTGTCGAGCGGCGTCGTGGTCAGCACCTTGAACATGGCAATGAGATCCCGCCACGACCGCGCGTTGTCGTTCGACTTGATCTCGTAGATGCTCTTGTAGGCCTGCGCGTCGTCGCCGATGAAGGCCATGCCGCCCTGACCGAAGGGGCTGCCCGGCACCTTCCAGCGCGCGCCGCGCCTAGTGCCGAATCGTTCCTGGACGAAGTCGGTGTTGAACTGCTCGACGTTGACGTACACGCCCCAGTTCTCGCCGTTGATGACCAGGCGCGCGTAGTTGGCCTTGCCGACGGGCACGTAGCGACGTGCGATCTCGCTGTACAGAAGGGGGCGCGCAAAGGTGGCGTCGCCGTTGACGTTCAAGAGGTTCAGCGTGCGGTATCCCAGCAGGCGCTGGTCTTCGTTGACGAAGTCCACCGTGACGTTCAACGAGCGCTTCGAGCCGGCGGGCGTCATCATGTACGACGACATCCCGCGGAAGTGGACGCCGACGTCACGGTAGGTGCGCCCATCGACGGTCAGGGTGGCCGGCACCTCGACGTCGGTGCGGTAGAACGCCTCCAGCTCCTTCTCCCACTCGGGGCTCTCGAACTGCAGGAAGAGCGTCCGTAGAGTACCGGTGTCGTACAACGGGGCTCGGCCCGACGCGGGCCTGACGTCGGCCGGCGTCACGCGCCGTCCTGGCGCGGAAGGCGCGAGGCCCCGCCCGCCCATCATCGCGGCCATGCCCGCCCTGCCGCCGGGAACGCCGCGGCCCATGAAGTCCATCATGGCGGCGATGCCCGTCAGGGGCTGGGTGGCCATCCACGCCCGGGCCGCCGCGCGCTCGGCTGTATCCAGCCTGCCGTTGGTGTCCTTGTCGAACTGCTTCAAGAGCGGCCGGTCCTGCGCCATTGCCTCCGGACCGCCCGGGGGCATCGGAAAGGGCAACGCAGGCGCCTGGCCGGCAGGATTGGCCGGGGCCTGGGCACCCATCGGGACCGCCAGAGCCAGGCCGAAACCGACCGCCGCCAGCAACCAGGCAAGGCCCAAGGCCCAAGGCCCGACGCCCAACGGGGAGTCGGACGAACCGTACCAGAAGCGATCTCTCATGCTTGTCCTCACGATTCCACGATTACGTCGGCTCGGCGCAGGTCCACGGCCTGCACGCCGTCGGTGATGTTGAGCGCGGCGACGAGCGCCTGCGCTCGTTCCGGGTCCTTCAGTGCCAGACGGTACGAAATCTCCAGCGCCGCGCCCTGACGAGCCGTGGACACACCGACGACGCGCCTGGTGGTCGCAAAGGTGTCGAGCACGGGGCCGAGCACGGCTGCGGCATCGTGGCCCAACGTCAGGCGCACCGCCAGCGTGAACGGCACGTCGTCCGCGGTGGCCAGCGCGTCCTCCCGCATCGCATACGCGGCAACCGCCACGACGGAGATTCCCGCGACGGCCACCCACAGGTGCCCGGCGCCCACCGCCATCCCGACCGCCACGGCTCCAATCACGTACGCCGTGTCCTGCGTGTCCCGCACCACCGTGCGAAACCGGACGATCGACAGCGCGCCGACCAGGCTGAACGCCCGCGCCACGTTGTCGCCGATCACCTGGGTGACCATGGCGATGAGAATCGCCAGCAGCACCAGGGTGGACGTAAACGACGAGGCCGGAACGCGGCGGGTCTTGCGGTAGACCAGCGCCACCGCGGCGCCGAACACCATCGCCACGATCAGCCGCAGCACGATCACGCCGACGGGATCGGACGTGGCCGCGGCCACGCGCAGGAAATCAGGCATGCACGCCGCTTTCTTGCGGCTCGTCGGCGTCGGATCCCCGAGGTAGCACGGCGTGGCCGAGCGCGGCCATCCCGAAGCGGTACTTGGACGTGGCTTGCGGGCTGAGCGCGAACTCAGCGATGAAGCGCTTGAAGACCGTCGGCAAGTCTCCTCGATACTTCAACTCCAGGATCAGTCGGGGCTCGCTGATCGCCACGCCGAGTTCCTCCGAGAAGGCAGGGCCCTCCACGGCGCAGGCCGTGATCGAATCGTCCAAGGTCAGGCGTGCCGGGCCCCCGTCGTCCAGCACGCCACGCGCGGTCCGGTGATACGACACCTGGCACGTTGGCCGCAGACTCCGGGCCCGGAGCCTCTTGAGGAACCACGCGCCGGTCCAATCCGCCGGCATCTCCGGCTCCGCGAGGTGGGCGACGTCTTCAAGGGACACCCGTGTGCGCCGCTTGGCCACCAGACGCGGGCGGCGAAGCTTGCGCTCCAGGAACACCACCTCGCCGCCAGAATAGCGGCGTACTCGGTACTTCGCACGGCCGTAGGAGCCGTTGCGCTCGAGCACATCGAACCTGGGAGTGTCGAAGTAGAGACTGCTCGTCAGGTACTCGTCGGCGAACGCGCCGCCGCCGTGGGGATCCGCGTCCAGATTGGCCCTGGCCCATCGCCGGACGTCGTCGGCCAGGGAGGGGGCGATCAGAAACTTCGTTTCGGACGCGCGGGCCCTGGTTTCGCGTGAATCCGCCATTTGTTCAGGTTAACCAATCCAGCCGGTTGGCATGTCAAATATTTGCAAAATCCGGTCTGCAGTCCGCTGGTTCGGACGGTTTCTGCGCAGCGGCGGTTCCATCCGCCGGCGACTGGCCCTGGCCGGTGCGGTTTGGCCCCACGCTGCTCCCTCAACGCCCCGAGCACGGGCCGCTCTCGAGCCAGCCGGTTGACACTGCTCGCGGCAGCGGCTGATACTAAAGGGTCGTTCGTGCGGCGATTTCTACGACTTGATGGGCCGCACCCGCCGGGGCCGCCGGCTGGATCCGTCTAAGTCGCGAACAGCCCGCGACCCTCGCGGGTTTTTTTGTGGAGTGTTATGGACAATCGATACATTTTTTCCTCGGAATCAGTCGGCGAAGGTCACCCGGACAAGGTCGCCGATACGATCTCCGACGCGGTCCTGGATGCGTGCCTCGCGCAGGACAAGTTCAGCCGCGTAGCCTGCGAAACCTTCGTGAAGTCGAACGTCGTGGTGATCGGCGGCGAAATCACGACCAAGGCCAAGCTGGACTTCGTCAAGATCGCGCGTGAGAGCATCCGTGAAATCGGCTACGTCAACGACGACGACGTGTTCCACGCCGACAAAGTGTTCGTGAACGTCCTCGTGACGCAGCAGTCCGCCGACATCGCGCAGGGCGTCGACGCGCGCAAGGCGACCGGCAAGAAGACGGCCAAGCAGGGTGCCGGCGACCAGGGCCTGATGTTCGGCTACGCCGCCAACGAGACCCCAGAGCTCATGCCGGCCGCGATCATGTACGCGCACCGCCTCGGCCGCGAACTGACCCGCATCCGCAAGAGCGGCTCGGTGGCGTGGCTCCGCCCCGACGCGAAGTCGCAGGTCTCGGTGGTGTACGAGAACGACAAGCCCGTCAGCATCGCCAACGTCGTCATCTCGACGCAGCATGCGGCGGACGTCTCGCACAAAGAAATCGAGAAGTTCTGCATCGAGAACGTGATCCGGAAGGTGCTGCCGGCCAAGATGCTCACGGCCAAGACCGAATTCCTGATCAACCCGACCGGCCGCTTCGTGGTGGGTGGGCCGCAGGGCGACACGGGCCTCACCGGCCGGAAGATCATCGTCGACACCTATGGCGGCATGGGCCGTCACGGCGGCGGCGCATTCTCTGGCAAGGATCCGTCGAAGGTGGACCGCAGCGCGGCGTACATGGGCCGCTGGGTCGCGAAGAACATCGTGGCAGCGAAGCTGGCCGCGCGATGCGAGGTGCAGTTCGCCTACGCGATCGGTCACCCCGATCCGGTGAGCGTGCACATCGAGACGTTCGGCACGGCCACCGTGTCGGATGCGAAGATCCTGAAGGCGGTCAACAGGGTGTTCAGCTTCCAGCCGGCCGACATCGTGGCGCAGCTCAACCTGCTACGCCCCATCTACTCGAAGACGACCAACTACGGCCACTTCGGGAAGAAGGACAAGGACCTGACGTGGGAAGCGACCAACAAGGTCGCGGCCCTGCTGAAGTCGCTCTAAAGCCGGAGTGCCATAGGCCGGAGTGCGGGCCCCAGTTGCTGGAAAGTGGCTGGGGCTACCCCCGCACGTAGGCCAGCGCGCGAAGCGCGCCAGAAAACGATAAGTGTTTTGATTGGGTGAGTACGGCAGCCCAATCAAAACACTTCGTACCAGCGGCGGTGACGTTCCGTCACCGCCTGCTGGACAATTCCCACCTGGGCGCCTAGAGCCCTGGCCTTCACGTCGTCCACACCCAACTGGGCCGCCGCGCTCTGCGCGCCATCCTGCAGTGCCTTCACCTGGTTCTCGCTGAGTTGCCGCGCGTTGAGCGCCACATAGACCTGCTCCAGCAAGGGCACGACCGCCGCTTCGGATGCCTTGGTCGCCACCATGATGTCCATCATCTGCTGGCCAAGAGCCTTGATGGGTGCCTCTGCATTGGGCGTATCCTCGAAGTCCACGAACACCATGAGGTCTTCGATGAAGTCTTGACGTGCTTCCTCGTGGCCGGCCGCCACGTTGCCGAGGTCTCGCGCCAGATCGCCGACCTGGTTGGGACCGTCATCCGCCTTGGCGTCCGGCAGCGGACCATCGGACATCCGGCACGACGCCGTCACCAGCACACACGCACACAACACCGTCACGCAGGCACGATTCATAGTCTTTCAGACTGACCCGACCGGATGGCTCCTGTCAACGAGCCACCGGCCTTGACTCTTCCTTCGTTGGGCCTTGGGCCTTCAGCCTTGGGCCTTTCTTGACCTCTACCTACTCGCCCTCCGCGGTGCTCCGCCTTCGACCGTGTAGGTGAAAAATCCGATCATCATCTCTTCCCAGGTCTGGTCGCCCCACCGAACGGTGGCACTGGGATCTGGATTGGCGCGGTTGGCCGCGGAGTTGTCGAAGTGGGCGGTGACGCGGACCTTCGACCCCTTGGGCAGCGCGAGCGGCGCGGCCAGGTGGTAGTCGGTCTGCCAGCCGAAGTCGAACTTCGGCACCCGCAGGGCCACTTCCTGACGGCCGTCGGGATAGGTCACGGTGTAGGTCATGTCCTTGCCGCGCAGGTGCATGTGCGGGTGCAGGCTCCACACCTTCACGTCCTCGCTGAAGGCGGCTTCGGCCTCTACGAGATGCTCCGCTGCGCCGGGCGGAATGGCGAACAGCGGGTTGGCGATGACGCCGGTGCGCACTTCTCGGGTCGGCGGGTTCTTGGCAAACACCAGGCCCAGGCGCGATCGATCACGGCCCGCCGAGCCGTTGGTCGTGTAGTGCACCTGGAACACCAGCGTGGAGCCCGCGGGAATGCGCTTGGCCATGCCGGGCTGAAAGACGGGCGCATCTTCGCCGACGGCCCAGTTGACCAGCATGTTGTCGCCGCCGCGCGACGCCGCGGGCAGAACCTGGGCCGGGCCCGGCTGGCCGGCCGGCGGTGCCGGCCGTGCGGCCGGACGTGGGATCTCGACGCCAGGCTGGAAGATGGGGCGAATGCTGACGACGCCTGGGCTGGCCTGCGGCTCCTTTACGTACACGATGATGTGGTGCACGTGCGACCGATCTCCCGCGCGCACCTCGCCGGCTTGCATCCACCGATCCTCGGTGAAATTGGTGGGCACCTCGAAGTACTGATAGTCCACGGCGCCGCGCGCCGGGATCTCGAAGTCCGCCAGCATCTCGAACACTTGATCGGGCTTGCCGATCTGCCAGCCCTCGGCAAAGCGCGGCAGCGGCGGCAAGGCACCCGTCCCCTCGGGCGCGCCCCCGTCCACCCACGCCGCGATCGTGCGAATCTTCTGCTCGTCGATGCTGGGGTCGTTGGCAAACTTGCCGTGCGCGCGGTCCGCGCCCCACGGCGGCATGGCACGCGAGACGACCTTCTGCTTGATGGCGCTGGCCCACGGCCTGACGTTGGCGAAGGTGATGAGCGACATCGGCCCCACCTCGCCAGGCCTGTGGCAACTGACGCAGTTGGCGTAGAGGATGGGCGCGACGTCCCTGTTGAACGTGACGCCATCCGCGCTCTGCGCGGACGCCACGGTACCGCCAGCCCCGCTGAAGACCAGGGCCGCCCCAGCCAATCCTGCCGCGACGGCTGTCAACCCGAAGCGGCTGAGACCCGAACGTGTCATGGTCTGCTCCCTCAATCGTGGGCTTGGGATCCGGTCTCTAGTCGATGCCGAACGCCAACAGGACATTTCCGGCGCGACCCTGAAACGCCCCGTAGCCTGAGTTGACGAACACCATCCCGCCGGCAACGGCGGGACCCGGACCGAGCATCGACGCCCCGTTGGCCACGACGCCGTTCACCGTGGTGAACGGGCGGTTGGCGTCGAACTGCCAGAGCACGGTGCCGGTCGTTGCCGAGTATACGCGGAGCGCGCCGTCCACCGATCCCGAGAAGACGGCGCCGGGAATGGCCGTGAGGGCGGCCGATTGAGCGGCGCTGCATCCGCGTCCGGCCTGACACGCGACGGGCGGAGGCGGCGTCATCCACGCCCGTTGGCCGGTGTCGAGCGCCACCGCATGCAGGCCGCCGGGGTCGGGGTGCGTGATGTCGGACACGGCAAAATAGACGCGTTCGCCGTCCGCTGCCGCGCCCCACTCGATGCCCCCCAGCACTCCGCCTCGACCGGCGCGGTACTGCCACACCACCTCGCCGCTCCGGTCGGGGTCCATCGCGTAGCCCACGCCCGACTTCTGGCCGATCACGATGAGGTCGCGTCCAGCCGTGGTTCTTGCGAGAATCGGCGGGCTCCCGAAGTCCACGTCCGGACCGCTCACCTCAGGGCAGTTGGGGTTGCCTGGCCGGCAGTTGGAGATGTAGACATCGTTGGGCGTCACCTGACGCACCCACGCGATGGCGCCGGTCTCGAGGCTGAGGGCGATGACGGCGTTGCTGGTCGCGGGTGCCGGGCCACTGTACGCGTTGCCAGTCGCCACATACAGCCGCCCGCGCGACGCGTCGACTGTGGGCGCCGACCACACGGCCGATCCCGACGGGCCCCACAACGGCACGCCCGCGGTACTCGTACCGCGTCGCTGCGGCGGGTCGGTGACGAGCGGCGTCTTCCAGATGACCGCGCCGGACCGCGCGTCGAGCGCCGAGACGCTGCCACGGAACGTGCAGCACCCGTACTGCGGATCGGCCCCTTGCGCTTCCTCGTAGGACGACATCGGCACGTACAGGCGCCCGCCGTGCAACGTCGGCGAGCCCGTGACGCGCGCCAACGGGTGGTCGTCGGCCTTGCGCCGCCACACTTCGCGCCCCGTGTCGGCGTCGAGCGCGTAGACGTTGGCAGCGGTGTCACCGAAGTACACAACGCCGGGTGCAGCTCCCACGCCCGGTCCGATGGCCAGAGCGGTGCGAACGCCTCCCGCCGCACCGAACGTCCAGCGGACGCATCCCGTCTTCGCATCGAGCGAGTAGACCGTGCCGTTCTGGCTTCCCACGAAGACGCGGCCGCCGGCCACGGTGGGCTGCGCCCACGCAACGGTGGCGTCGGGGAAACCGAACGCCCACTTGAGCGCCAGACGCGGGACGGCTTCCACCGTGATGCCGGCCTGGTCGGTGGACTGAAAGCGCGCGTTGGACGAGGACGGACCCCAACCCGTCCACTGCGGCTCGTTCACTGAGTTCGACATCGCCGACGGCGACGTGCACCGCCCGGCGGTCACGCCGCTGACGTCGCCCGGCATCGGCTTGCCGGTGATGAACTCCGCGACGGCTCGCCGGTCGGCCCCGCTGAGCCGTGAGCCCTGCACGCGCATGGCGCCGGTCACCAGGCTCTCGACGATCGACTGCGGCGTGCGGGCGCGCAGCACATCGAGGCCCGGCGCGCGCGTCTGCGGCGCCGCCGCATGGCACGACGCGCACGCGCGGTCGAACACCTGCGAGCCGTCCGGTGTCTGGGCGAGGAGCGGATACGGAACCAGGAGCGCCAGAATGACGGCGGCCCAATGAGTGCGCGGGAACGGAGGCCCAACCATCAGCTTCTCCTCGTGAACGTCGACGCGAAGTGGGCAGATTCTGCCACGTTCACATCTTCCGTGGGTGCGCGAATGGGGTGTTTTCGCACTTCGATGTGGTGGAGCCCGACATCTTGTACATCAGCGCCGCCAGGATGGCGCAGGTACTGACCGCGCAGAACGTGCAGGGATCGCCGGATCTGGTCGTCGAAGTCGGTTCCCCCGGCACGCGTCGCCGCGACGAGAAGCTGAAGCACCAGTTGTACGAGCGCTTCGGCGTCTCAGAGTATTGGGTTGTCGATCCGGACCTCGACGTCGTCAGGATGTACCGGCTCGTTGACGGCCGCTACGCGCGCGCTTCGGAGCTCGCTCTCGGCCGCGCCGATGTCCTGACCACGTCGCTCATTCCGGGACTCGAGCTGCCCCTCGCGCGCATCTTCGCCGACTCGGACTTGGTGCCTAGAGTGTCCTGACTCGGACGTTCCTGAACTTCACCGTGCCCGCGCCGTACTGCAGCGCAATGGGCCCGCGTGCGTGCTTGGTATCGTCAACGTCCAGCATCCGCTGGCCGTTCAGCACGACGGTCAGCTTCGTCCCCCGCGCGGTGATGTCGAAGCTGTTCCACTTGCCTCCCGTCATCACCACGCTGGCCGGCTTGGCCACGTCCACGATGCCGCCGGTGCGGAACGACTGGTCCGGCCGCTTGTCGAAGATGTTCACCTCGTAGGAATTGGCGGCGGTGATGGTCTTCGGATCCTCGCAGCGGATGAACACGCCGCTGTTGGCGTCGTCGGTGACCCAGAAATCGAGCGTGATCTGAAAGTCCCCGTAGGGAACGGGCGTCACCAGGAACCCCGTGCCCTTGGTCGCTTGCACCACGCCGTCAACCACTTCCCAGTTGGCGTCCCCTACGATGTTCCAGCCCTTCAAGGTGGAGCCGTCCAAGAGCGTGGTCCACGCCCCACCCTGGGCAGTGATGGTGGGCTGCAACGAGGTGAACCCCACGAGGAGCGTCCCCAGGATCAGTGCGGTCGTACGCGTCATAAACCCTCCGTCCGGTCGAAGCGTGGCCGTGTGGTGCAATCTCCGCGCGGATTATAGGCCGAGGGACGACCCAGACTTGCAGCCCCCCAGCGGTTTCAGGTAGCCTTGAAAGCTCATGGTTGGTTCGGTCCATCACGCGCTGCATCATCGCCACGGCCACGGGGCCGTCCGGCCGGACTGCGCGCATTCGTGAACTGACACCACCAGGTCAGCACCACACGCAGCCCCGCCGGAAGTAGTGGCGGGGTTTTTTGTTGTACGGCCATCGGAGACCAAGGACGGCCAAGGCCCAATCGGGACACGGACGAAAAGAACTATGGACTTCACGAAACTCGACGGACTGATACCCGCTGTCGTTCAGGATTACCTGAGCGGCGAAGTGCTGATGGTCGGCTTCATGAACGCCGAGGCCTGGGACATCACCAAGCAGACCGGTTACGTCACCTTCTACAGCCGCACGCGCAACAAGCTGTGGACCAAGGGCGAGACGTCCGGCAACCGCCTGGCGGTGCGCGACGTGTTCATCGACTGCGACGACGACACGGTGCTGGTAAAGGCCGAGCGCCTGGGCGACGGCAACGTGTGCCACACCGGAGACCGCACGTGCTTCTCGAAGCGTGCTGAAGGGGCGACGATTCCATGAAGCTCAAGCTGGGACTCCCCAAGGGGTCGCTCCAGGACTCCACGGTGCAGCTCTTCGCGCGCGCGGGGTTCAGCATCAACATCAACTCGCGGTCGTACTTTCCGTCGATCGACGACACCGAGATCGAGTGCATGCTGATTCGCGCGCAGGAGATGACGCGCTACGTCTGCGAGGGCGTGCTGGACGCGGGCCTCACGGGCCTCGACTGGGTGTCCGAGCACAAGCACGGACGCGCCGACCACACGTGCGTCACCAGCCTGGCCGATCTCGTCTATTCCAAGGTGAGCTTCGGCAAGGTGAAGTGGGTGCTGGCCGCGCCGGAGGGTTCGCGGTTCACGAAGCCCACCGACTTCGAAGGGGCGGTGATTGCCACCGAGCTGGTGCAGGTGACGAAACACTACTTCGAGGACCTGGGGGTGAAGGTCAAGCGGGTGGAGTTCTCGTGGGGTGCGACCGAGGTGAAGCCACCCGTGCTGGCGGACGGCATCGTGGAGGCCACGGAAACGGGGTCGACGCTCCGCGCCAACCGCCTGCGGATTCTCGACACGGTCATGGAATCGAACACGCAGCTCATCGCCAACGAGAGCGCGATGGCCGACGAGTGGAAGAAGCAGAAGATCGACAACATCGCGCTCCTGCTGCGGGCCGCCATCGAGGCCCAGGGGCGCGTGGGCCTGATGCTCAATGTGCGCCGGGACGACCTGCCGAAGATCCTGGCGTTGCTGCCGGCGCTGCAAAGGCCCACGATCTCGTCGCTCAGCGACGAGCAGTGGGTGGCGGTCAACACGATCCTCGAAGAACGCACCGTGCGCGACATCATCCCCAAGGTGAAAGCCGCCGGGGGACAGGGGATCGTGGAGTATCCATTGAACAAGATCGTGTTGTAAGGGTGATCAATGCCCAATGCCCAATGCCCAATGAAGACGCTCACCGACCAGTGAGATGACGAGCTTGAGAATCGTTCAGTCCTCCAACCGACACGCCGTGCGGGCCCTGTTGTCTCCCGAGCGGGTCCGCGACGCGGCCACAGAAAAGCGCGTGGCGACGATCGTGTCGGCCGTTCGCCAGGAAGGAGACGTCGCGTTGCGCCGGTACGCCCGCCAGCTGGACAAGCTGGACGGCCCGCTGGAAGTGTCACGTGCCGAGATGGAACGGGCGGCCGCCTTGGTGCCCCGTGACGTGCGCGCGGCCATCCGAACCGCCGCGCGCAACATTCGCACGGTGGCCAGGCAACAGGTGCCGCGGGGCTGGCGTGTGACGGTGGCGCCGGGCGTGCAGGTGCAGCAGCGCGTGACGCCGCTCGACCGTGTGGGCTGTTACGTGCCGGGCGGGCGTTATCCGCTGCCGTCGTCGCTCCTCATGACCGCCATTCCCGCCGTGGCGGCGGGGGTGGCCGACGTCGTGGTGGTATGCCCTCGCCCCGAACCCGTCGTGATGGCAGCGGCACTTGAAGCCGGGGCGTCCAGGCTCTTTCGCGTGGGCGGCGCCCACGCCGTGGCCGCGCTGGCCTACGGCACGGCGTCGGTGCCGCCCGTGGACAAGATCGTCGGGCCTGGCAACCGGTACGTGGCGGCGGCCAAGGCGCTCGTCGCCGCCGATTGCGGCATCGACTTCTACGCGGGGCCGACCGAGATCGTGATCGTGGCCGCCAAGGGCCCGGCCGCATGGATCGCGGCGGACCTCATCGCGCAAGCCGAGCACGACCCCGATGCACGAGCCGTGCTCATCACGCCCAGTCGCGCGCTGGCCGAACGCGTGGCGGCCCTCGTGGAGGCTCAAATGCCATCCGACGGCCCCGCCCGGGCGTCACTGCGCGCGCACGGCGGCGTGATCGTCACCGGCTCCATCGACGAGGCGTTGGAGCTGGCCAACGAGGCCGCGGCCGAGCACCTGGTGGTGGACGACGACCGCATGGCCGCCAAGGTTCGCCGCGCGGGTTCGCTGTTTGTCGGCCCGTGGTCGGCGCAGGTCGCGGGCGACTACGCGATCGGCTGCAACCACGTGCTGCCCACGGCTGGCGCCGCGCGCGTACGTGGAGGCTTGTCGGCGGCCGACTTCGTCCGGCAGGTCACGGTGCAACGCGTGACCAGGCGAGGCCTGGCGGCCATCGGCCCAAGCGTCGTCACGCTGGCCCGGGCCGAAGGCCTGGAGGCCCACGCGGCGTCGGTCGCCCTGCGACTCAAGGACATGAGGCCACGTCGATGAAGTCTGCTAAACGCGCACGCACCGCGTCGTTCGATCGAAGGACCAAGGAAACCGACATCCGCGGATCGCTCACCGTGGACGGCCAGGGCCGCTACGACGTGCGCACCGGCATCCGGTTCTTCGATCACATGCTGGAGCTGTTCACGCGGCACGGCGGTTTCGACCTGACGCTGAAGGCCGTGGGCGACCTGGACGTGGACCAACACCACACGGTGGAGGACGTGGGCATCGTCCTGGGCGAAGCCGTGCTGGCCGCGCTGGGCGACCGCAAGGGGATCAACCGCGCCGGCTATTTCGTGATGCCGATGGATGAAACACTGGCCGTGGTAGCCGTGGATCTGGGCGGCCGCCCGCACGCGAAGGTGGACCTGAAGGTGCGCGTGCGCATGGTGGGCGACCTGCAGTCCGAGCTCGTCGCGGACTTCTTCGACGGCTTCGCGATGGGCGCCAGGGCCAACGTGCATGCGAAGGTGCTGTACGGCCGCTCCAGCCACCACCACATCGAGGCCGTGTTCAAGGCGTTTGCGCGCGCGTTGCGCGTGGCCTGCGCGAAAGACGCGCGGCTGGCCAAGATGCTGCCGAGCACCAAGGGGCTGCTGTGATCGCGCTCGTGGACTACGGCGCGGGCAACCTCACCTCGGTCCGCAAGGCCTTCACGACGCTGGGCGCGACGTTCTTCACGCCCACGGCGCCAAGCGAATGCGCCCAGGTCCAGGCGCTGGTCGTCCCTGGCGTCGGCCACTTTGGCGCCACCGCAGCGCTGGACGCCCCGTGGCGGGATGCGATCTCGTCGGCCGTGTCGCGCGGCACGCCGCTGCTCGGCATCTGCGTCGGCATGCAGTGGCTGTTCGAAGGCAGCGACGAGGCTCCAGGCGTGGCTGGCCTGGGCGCGCTGCCTGGACGCATCCAGCGGCTGGACAGCAACGCCGTCGACCGGCTGAAGGTGCCGCACGTCGGCTGGAACGCGCTGGACTTCGAGAGGCCGGCGCGCATTCTGGCCGGGCTCACGTCGGGCGCGCAAGTCTACTTCACCCACTCCTTCGCGGCACCCGTCACCGACGCGTGCGCGGCGGCCACCACGCACGCCAACACGTTCGCGTCGGTCGTGGAGCGCGACAACATCTTCGGCGTCCAGTTCCACCCGGAGAAGTCGAGCGACGCCGGCCTGCGTATCCTGCGCAACTTCCTCGACCTGGTGAAGGGGCCCGCCTGATGCTGACCAAGCGCATCATCGCGTGCCTCGACGTGCGCGACGGCCAGGTGGTGAAGGGCGTGCAGTTCCAGGAGCTGAAGCACGCCGGGGACCCCGCGGAGCTGTCGCGCCGCTACAACGTGGAAGGCATCGACGAAGTGGTGATCCTGGACATCACCGCTACGCTGGAAAGGCGCCAGGCTCTGGCCAAGACGATTTCGGCCGTGGCCCACGAGATCTTCCTGCCCCTGACGGTCGGCGGGGGCATCCGAACCGAAGAAGACGCCGACGCGGCCGTCGAGGCCGGCGCCGACAAGGTCAGCCTGAACACCGCGGCCCTGCGCAACCCTGGCCTCATCACCACCCTCGCCAAGCGCTACGGCAGCCAGGCCGTGATCGTGGCCATCGACGCGAAGCGCCGCGACGACGGGTTCGCCGTTTACGTCCGCAGCGGCACGTCGGATGCCGCGCGCGATGCCGTGGAGTGGGCGCGGCAGGCCGAGGAACACGGCGCGGGCGAGATCCTGCTGACGTCGATGGATCGCGACGGAACGCGCGCCGGCTTCGACTGCGAGATGACGGCGGCCGTGTCGGACGCGGTGAACATCCCGGTGATTGCGTCCGGTGGCGCCGGCACGTTCGAGCACTTCGCCGACGTGTTCACCGCCGGCCACGCGGATGCCGCGCTGGCCGCCTCGATCTTCCACTACGCCGAGTCCAGCGTCGCCGACCTCAAGCGCTACCTGCGTGACCGCGGCATCCCGACCAGGCTTTAGGAGCGATCAAGCGCGTCGATCCAGAATAGCGGCGTGCGGACGGCTTCACGAGCGCGCGCCCTTCTCTCTTTCCGCTACGTCTGGGTGCCGATTGCCTCGCTATGTGTCGCCTGCGCCACGCCTGCGCCGCCCGAGACCGAGGACGTCAGCAGGGCCACCGCCACCATGGCGGACACGGAGCTTCAGGGCTATCAACTTCGGGCCCTCGAAGCTCGCGTCCAGAACATGCCCGCTGGTCTCGAACGGGAATACTTCAGCGGCATGCTCGCTGCCCGCTCCGGCCGATTCAGCGATGCGGTCGCTGGGCTCACTCGCGTTCTGCCACGCCTTCGTGAGTCGGACCCCAAACGTGCCGCCATGGCTCTAGAGGCGATCGCGACCGCCTACAGCGCCGACAACCGGTACGGCGATGCGGCGCGGGCTTATGCCGACTTGGCCGATCACTTCGCCAATCAGTTGGATGACTTTCCTGCCAACGACGCGGCGCTCGCCCACATTCTGGTTGGAACGCCTCCTCAAGCGATCTCGTGGCACGGTCCGGTGAAGCTGAGGACGTCGTCCAACCCGATCGGCTCGCGTGACGCCGAGCTGGTGGTCAATGGCGTTCGCGCGCCGTGGCTTCTTGATACGGGCGCGAACCAGTCGGTGGTCACCCGCACGTTCGCCGAACGGCTCGGCGTGATGCCGCTGCCCGGAGTCGCTGCCGTCGGATCGGGGCTGACGGGACGCCAGATGTCCATTCAAGCCGCAGTGCTGCCGACGATGCAGGTGGGAGGCGCCGTTCTGACGAACGTCGTGATCCTCGTCATCGATGACGACAAACTCCGGATTGGCAGCGGACCGAACGCGTATCAGATCAACGCGATTCTCGGATATCCGATTCTCAAGTCGCTCGGCGCCGTCACCTTCACGCGCGATGCGTTTTTGGCCGGCGAAGCCGTCGAAGCGAACGGCCGATGGGTGCAGATGTACATGCGAGGGCTGACGCCGGCGATCGAGTGTGAAGTGGAAGGGCGGCCGCTCTTGTTCACCCTCGATACCGGAGCGTCTGGCACCGATTTGTCGGTGCGATACTACGATCTGTTCCGTGAGCAGGCTGGCTCCTGGAAGACGCAGATCAGCGAGAGCGCGGGCGCGGGCGGCTCGATTCAACAGAACACATACATCCAGCCGCGCGTTGTCATGAAGGTGGGAACGAGCACGGTCACGTTGAACGACGTATCGATCCTGCCGGTCCGCATGAATGCCGGCATCGACGCGCTGTTCGGTAACCTCGGGCAGGATTTCGTCGACGGCTTCGAGAGCTTCACTCTGAACTTTTCGACGATGACGTTCAGTCCTGGCGCGCCGCTCAGGGTTCGCTGACGCACAATGGGCTTTCACAGAACGAGGCGACCATGAATCTGGCTACACGTCTGCTGCTGGCGTTCCTCGCATGTGGTTTCACGGCTCGGCCGGCGGAGGCCGACCTGCTGCTGGCAATCAACAAGGGCGACAACACCGTCGCGATCATCGACGCGGCCACGCTCAGAGTGCTAGGCACCGCCCCCGTCGGTCCCGATCCGCACGAGGTGGTGGTCTCGTCTGATGGAAAGCTGGCGTACATCACGAACTACAACGCCGGCAACGGATTCCAGAACACGATCTCCGTCGTCGACCTCGTGGCCCGGAAGGCGCTGCCTCCGATCGACCTCGGCGCGCTCGGCAGGCCGCATGGCGTGACGGTGGCCGGCGGGAAGGTGTTCTTCACCGCCGAAGGCGCCAAGGTGGTCGGTCGGTTCGATCCGGCCACTCAAAAAGTGGATTGGGTGATCGGCACCGGGCAGGACCGCACGCACATGGTCATCGTGTCGAACGACGAGAAACAGATCTTCACGACGAACGTGGCGTCGGCGAGCGTCTCCATCCTCGAGCAGTTCACGGTTGCAAGGCGCGGCGGACCTCCCCCTGGAACACCCCCTCCGGGAGCCGCTGCAAGAGGACCCCTTGGCCGCGGCCCAGGCGGGGCGCCGTTTCCGACCACCGACTGGAGGGTCACAGTGGTTCCGGTCGGGGCCGGGGCCGAAGGATTCGATCTGTCTCCGAACGGTCGCGAACTGTGGGTCGCCAACGCGCAGGCGGGCAGCATCTCCGTCATCGATGTCGCCACGAAGCAGGTGGTTGAGACGCTGAAAGTGGCGTTTCGAAGCGCCAACCGGCTGAAGTTCACGCCGGATGGCAAGCTCGCCCTCGTCTCCGACCTCGGTGGCACCGACGTGATCGTCATGGACGTGACCACGCGCAAGGAGGTCAAGCGGATCGACGTGGGCGGCGGCGCGGCCGGCATCCAGATGTCGCCGGACGGCGCGCGCGCATTCGCTGCCGTGGGCTCCCGGAACGCCGTCGTGGTGATCGATCTCCGGACGCTGCAGGCGAGCGGCCAGATCGCGAGCGGGCCAGGCCCCGATGGCCTCGCGTGGGCCGTCGGGAATTAGAGCAGGCCTGGCACGCAATATCAGAGTGGACCGGAGTCCACTTTGTCCATGAATAAAGTGGACTATACTCCACTTTGTCGACTCAGCAGTGGTTCTCGATCGTTCCCTCAGGACGGAGATCGCCACGGCGCTCGCGCGCAAGATGGTGCTCATCGGCGGACCACGACAGGTCGGCAAGACGACGCTCGCGCTGTCGCTGCTGGCGCCGGGCGCCACGGAGCGGCACCCGGCCTACTTGAACTGGGACGACCCTAAGGTCCGGACGCCGCTGCGCAGCGGCCATCTGCCGCCCGGTGAGCCGCTCGTGATCCTGGACGAGATCCACAAGTACGCACGGTGGCGCAATCTCGTCAAGGGTCTGTACGACACCGAGAAGAGCGTCCGCCGCATCGTCGTCACTGGTTCGGCCCGGCTCGATCACTATCGGAAGGGGGGCGACTCCCTCGCAGGCCGGTACCGGTACTTCCGTTTGCACCCGTTCTCGCTGCCCGAGCTGGTGGGTGTGGCGCGCGGCTCCGAGCGGGAGCACCTCGACGCGCTCCTGACGTTCGGAGGCTTTCCCGAGCCGCTCCTGGCGCGGAACGCGCGCACGCTGCGGCTGTGGCAGCGCGATCGGATGACGCGGGTCGTCCGCGAAGACCTGCGCGACCTCGAGCGCGTCAGGGAGATCACGCTCGTCGAACAGCTCGTGGACCTGCTGCCGGACAAGGTCGGTTCGCTCCTGTCGATCAAGAGCCTGCGCGAGGATCTCGAGGTCGATCACAAGACGGTCGAGCGCTGGGTCTCGATCCTGGAGCAGCTCTACGTCTGCTTCAGGATTCCTCCGTTCGGCGGACGGCGGATTCGTGCCCTGAAGAAGCAGCAGAAGCTCTATCTCTGGGACTGGGCCATGGTGCCGGAGTCGGGCCCGCGCTTCGAGAATCTGGTCGCATCGCAGCTCCTCAAGTATTGCCACTGGCAGGAGGACATCGAGGGCCACCGGATGGAACTGCGGTTTCTCCGGGACACTGACGCGCGCGAGGTGGACTTCGTGGTGATCAGGAACCGGCAGCCGGTGTTCGCGGTGGAGTGCAAGACCGGGGACAAGGCCGTCAGTCCGGCGGCCCGCTATTTCGCCGAGCGGACGACGATTCCAGTGTTCTATCAGGTGCACCTGCGGGAGGGGCACTTCCAGAGCGGGAAGGTGACGGTGGTGCCGTTCGCGCGCTGGTGCCGGGAGCTGGGCCTGCCGTGACGACGGTGAGACGTAGGCCGACGCACCGTGCAGCGTGGGCACCCGACCATTGGGCAGGTCGATGATGAGAGACGTCTGGCGGAACGGCCTGGTGACCCAGCCGTTGTCGTTGCGGAACGACCCGACGCCGGTGAGGGCGGGCCTGCGCTACCATCAGTCCTCCGAGGAGGACATAACGTGGCCACGATCGACAAGTTCTGCGCGCCGGGAGTGTTCGACCCGGCGACCTACAGCCAGGGCGTCAGGGTCAATCAGGCTCAGACCCTGCTATTCCTCTCCGGTCAGGTCGCCTATACCGCCGACGGATCCGCCGCGTGCCGAGGCGACTTCAAAGGACAGGCGCGTGGAGCATTCGAGGCCATCAAGGCGCTCGTCGAGGCGCAGGGGGGCACGATGGCGAACGTCGTCAAGCTCACCACGTTCGTCACCGACATGCGCTACCGGCTCGACCTCGCGCCGCTGCGCGAGGAGTTCCTGGGGAAGAAGGGCCCCGCGTCGACCCTTGTCGAGGTGTCGGCGCTGGCGCACCCGGACTGGATGATCGAGATCGAGGCGATCGCGGTCCTCTAATCTTTCGTCGTCCGGACGAAGCCATGCAGGATGACCGCAAAGCCGCCGATGAGGACGGATCGAATAGACGATATCAAGGGCCTCTCCCTTCGCACGGCTTCGCGAGCTGAGGCATCGTGCAAGGTCTCCTCGGCGCACGTCAAGAGGACAAAAGGTCCCGCCGACCGGGACTTCGCCACCCTTGTGCAGCGAAGGTGGTGTCTGGCGCGTGTGCCAGCTTCGCTCGGAATGCCGTCGATTTACGAGGCAAGACCGGGCGATCGTCCAAGCGCGCGGCAAGGGCGTTCGGCTGGACGGTCTCTCCAGCACGACTATTGCAGGCGTTTTTCTGACGAAGTACCCACAAAGGCGGATCGCGGTTCTAGTCTTCGCTGCCGTCGGTGGGAGGCCATTCGCGCTGTGCCGCGGGCAGTCGCGGCGCATGAGCGGCATTCCGTACACGATTGCGGCTTCATCCGGCCCATCGTTCCTGATTGGATAGAAGGGGATTTCATGAAGAAATCGGTCGTTCTCTTGTTTCTCGTCGCATTCGCCTTTTCAGGACAGGCGCTCGCCGCGCCCTTCAACTTCAATGTGGTTTACGACGGCAGCACCGGAACCCTGGTTGGTGGGAGCGACAATCCAGTTGGAACCAACATCGAGCCGGGCGACAGTTTCTTGTGGACCATCAGTGCGGCCGGAACCGACTTTTGGCGCGTGGACAGTGGCGGAAACTTCTTTCCACTTGCCGCGTTTGGTGTCTCTGAACCCGGCGAGAGGACTGGAGACTACACCTTGAACCTGTTCAACAATGGTGTCTCCGTCTTCGACGTGTCGGCATCTGGCGTGAAAAACACTTACGTCCACATGGGAACGAACACGATCGGCCTGTCCACCGACCTTGAGTTCGATCAGATCGTACTGAGCTACAGTCTGACGGCTGCAGTCGTCGACTATTCCTTCGATCCCGCGGATCCGAACAACGCCAACAACGGCAACCCCACCAACAGCACAATCTCCGGAGTTCTGCCGATCTTTGGCGCTCCTGACCAGCTGCCTTCTGGAGGAATCGTCTATGTCACCGGCGCCCCGGTGCCTGAGCCCGCAATGCTCAGCTTGATGCTTGTCGGCCTTGGCGCGATGGGTGCCTTGCGCTCGCGGAAGGACTAGAGTCCGGCGGGACCTCTCCCCCTTCGCACGGTTCTGTTGACCAGCACGCGGGCCGCCGGCTTGTCACCGGCCGTCCGCGACGTGCTGAGTGCCGATCCTGGGATGCCGAATGAGGCGTGGCGAAATACGGACCGTCGCCAGCGCGCACGGCCAGTCATTCAGAGCGAGGCTTGGCCGACGACTTCTGAGACCTGAATGCTGCAATTTTCGGCGGCGGCGTCCCCTTCCAATCCTCCACTCTCAAACCCGAGACGCGCTGAAACTCCGTCGTGTTGTGCGTGACGAGCGTGAGCTTGCGTGCCTTGGCCTGTCCGGCGATCAGTACATCGTAGGGACCAATGGGCGTCCCTTTCGAGGCGAGCTGCGCTCGGATCTCCCCCGCCTGCCGAGCGTCTTCCTGATCGAACTCCAGCACGGGGAACTGGAGCGCGTCGACGCGGGCCACGTTCTTCTCCACTCGCTGACTCTTGAACGCGCCGTAGTACAAGCTCGTGGATGACGACCGCGGGCACACCGATATCTCGTGGCGCGTAGCGGCGAATGCGGCGGGCGATCGGAGAGGTCGTGTCGTTGAGCAGAGCAATGACGGCGTTCGCGTCGAGGAGATACCGCATCAGCGAAAGACCTTGCCGAGCTCAGACCGCTCCTGCGCTTTGGGCTGTTCGCGCGCGGTCGACACGAAGTCCTCGTCGACCTCACCCGCGAGGGCATCGAGCCACTCCCACGACTCGGGCACTGGTTCCAACACGATGGCCCGGCCACGCCGCCGGATCCGGACTTCCGGGCCGTCGACGCGGAAGGCGCGCGGCAATCTCACCGCCTGCGATCGCCCCGACCAGAAGACCTTCGCTGTGTCCATGACGCCCTCCAGTGTATGAGATATACCAAACGAATATATCGTTCCCACCGGGCGCTCCGCCACCACAGCGCCCGCCTCACACCCCCCGCCTCGACTCTCAAGCTGCCCCAACCGCCGGCCGAACTGGTTCTGATTCGCAGATGCTCGATTGGCGGCTACAACCGCGGCCAAAACACCACGAGGGACAGCGACAGCGCTGCAGCCGGCGACGGTGCAACTGCTCGAGTCGTCACAGCGGCTGACTTCCGGACAGCTCCGCGACAGCGAGTTGTCTGGTGGGACGGTCGCCTCGCTGGTCGATGTTCGCGATCGCAGACTTGTCGTAGCCGTGCTGTCGAACATCTCACATGTAGATACGGACGCGGTCGCGCGGAGCGTCGCGAGGCGTTCGCGTCAGGTGGACGGTGACCAGGAGGGTGCGCGCCGCATTCTCAGTCGTCTCAGAACTCGACGTGGGTCTGGGCCAGCAGCCGCCGCTGGAGCAGTTGCGAATTTGCCGACGTCTGCTCGAGCGTGACGACGACGCCCAGCCGCCCGGTCCCGACCTGGCTCCAGTGGGCGCCGCCGAAGATCAGGCGCCGCTGGCCGTCGCTGCCGTTGGAGGCGTCCGGATCGACGAAGTCGATACCGCCGACTGCTGCCCACCCCGTCGGGCCCCGGCGCGCCTCGCCGAAGAAGGAGAGGCCGCGTCGGTCGATGTCCACGGCGACGAACGGGTTGTCGGTGGCCGACAGGTACTGCGCCGTCGCCAGGAGATTGGTGTTCTCGTAGGTACCCATCACGATGGCCACGTTGCGTGGACGGTCCCTGGCGTACCAGCCGTACTGGTAGAACCCGGAGATGGTCACGTTGCCGCGCAGACTCTCGGCGTCGAAGGGGCGGAACGTCGCGCGCCCGTCGATGCTCTTGTACTTGTCGCGTTCGGCGCGTCCGTAGCCTTCGCCGTTGTAGATGCCGAAGTGGACTTCGGTGCGGCCGTTGGTCGCCTTGACGCTGGCGCCAAGATCGGTCGGTCCCGGGATGAGGCCCAGGCGCTCCGCGAAGAAGGGGCCGATCACGCGGTAGCGGTTGACCGACTGCTCGAACCAGAGCCAGGGCGTCTCGTGCAGGCCGAACATGACCTGCACGTTGTCCTTGACCTCGAAATCCAGCGACGCGAACTCCAGGCGCAGGGCCAGGTTTCGGTCGAGGCTGGCGTCCGTGGTCGGGCGCACGTCGGGCACGAATCGGAACTGGACCCGGTCGGACATCTGCGCGCGGATGTTCAGGTAGCCGCGTGTGACGTCGAAGGCGTTGAACCCCTGCTGCTCGTGCAGCGACGCGGCGTACTGGACGAACGACTGGACGCCGAACGTCACGGACGGATAAGCGGTCGGAGGATCCGGGGCCGCACCTTCGGCCTGCGCCGTCGTCTGGGCCACTGCCGGGGCGCACGCGATCAGGCAGACGAGCGAGGTCAGGGAGAGTCGATTCACGAACGTCATCTCAGCACTCCGTCAGAAGACGGCCGGCGCGCCGCCACGGAAGTCTCCGTTCAGGATGGGCACCGAGTTCACGCCCAGCCACTGGTCGAGCACCCTGGCGTAGACGGATCGGAAGTCGGTCTCGTGCCGCACGTCGCCGGAGTTGTTCTCCAGCGTCGGGTGACCCGGGGCGAGCGAGGCGGCCGTGCCGTACAAACCGCCGCGTACCATGCCGCCGAGCACCATCATCAGCCCCGCGGCGCCGTGATCCGTGCCGGCGCTGCCGTTCTCCGAGATCCGACGGCCGAACTCCGAGAACACGATGACCGTCACGTCGTTGGCCAGGCGCTGGTTGCGGACGTCGGCGTAGAAGGCGGACAGCCCGTCGTCGAGCGTGCCCATGAGATTGCCGTATCCGCCTCCGGCGGCACCCTGGTCGGAGTGGGTGTCGTACCCGCCGGTCTGCACCCAGAACACCCTCGTGCCCAGGCCGCTGACGATGGCGCCGGCCACGGTGCGCAGGGCCGACCCGAAGCCGTTGTTGGGGTAGACCACCGTAGGCGTGTAGGTCGCGGCCTGCGCGACACGGTCGAGCGTTTCGATGGCCCCTCGGTTCGCACCGTTCACGAACGCCAGGTGCGACCGTCCCGGCGCCGGGTTCGCCGCCATGGCCTGAGCCGCCGCTCGTTCCTGGAGTGCCGCCGCACCACGGTTCGGACTGCCGTAGGTAAAGGCGCTGGCATTGGGAATCGCAGGAACACCTGTGACGCCGGAGACGAGCGCGCGCGGCGTCTCGTCGGTGGTGTTCCAGGCGGTGAGCGCGTCCACCGGACGAGGCAGCGTGTCCAGGTAGCGTCCGAGCCAGCCGGAGCCGGTCGACGATTGCGGGTTGGCCGTGCCGTAGACGTCGGTGGCCTCGAAGTGGGAGCGGCTCGAGTTCGTGTAGCCGGTCCGCTGCACCAGCGCCAGCCGTCCCTCGTTGAAGACGCTCCTCAGACCGTCGAGCCGCGGATGCAGGCCGAGCGCGCGCCCGGCGGCGTCGGTCCCCACCTGCAGCACCTGACCCGCGGGCACGGCAATCGTTGGACGGCGGCTGTAGTAGGACGGGTCCTGGTACGACACGAGCGTGTTGAGCGCGTCGTTTCCGCCGCCGAGATAGACGACCACCAGACGCCTCGAGCCAAGGCCCTGGGCCTCGGCGACGGCGCTCAGGAACGACGGCGCGGTGACGCCGAGCGTCACGGTGGCCACACCGTTGCGGATGAACAGGCGTCGTGAAAGCGACATGGTCAGTCCGTCCTACACGAGCTGGTATTCGGACGACGCGATCAGCAGGCGCGCCAGTCCCGCCGACCGGGTGCTGACCTGTTCCGCGCTTCCCGTCCAGGTCCCGCTGGCGAGCAGATAGGACGTGAGCGCCTGTCGAGGCGGCGCATCGAACGGCGCCGGTGTGACCCGCGCGATCATGGCGTCGAGCAGGCCCTGGGCGGTCCGCCCATCCGGCGCCAGCGCGGCGGCCAGGAAGGCCTTCTGGCTGGACGCGAGCGCGGCCGCGAAGTTGGAGCGCGCCAGCATCGTCGACGTCGAGAACCAGCCCTGGCCGATCGACCATCCTCCGACGTCGGGCGGCTCGAAGAGTTGCATGCCCATGTTGGCCATCGGCGCCCGTGCCTGGTCGAGCGAGAAGTTCTGCCAGCCCGCCTCCTTGATGGCCCGGACGACGAACTCGGCCGGCCACGAGTAGCGGGCATGGCGCACGGCGGGATCGGTGAACCAGGGCGAGGTCAGCACGTAGCGCACGACCGGGCGGATCTCTGTGCCACTCTGCAGGTAGACGTTGGCGGTGTTGGTGACGAAGGCCGGATCGGGTTCGTGCACCTCGCTGATGAAGAAGCTCCAGAACTTCCGCGCCAGCCGCCGGGCCGTTTCGGGGTGCACGGCCAGCGCCGTGATGAGGTCGATGCCATCCTGTATCCCTGCCGACTCGCTGCGCGACGGGATCGTGCGGCTGCCGGTGGAGTTGATCGGGAAGGAGAACGTCTTGTCGCCGGTGTCGTGCTGGGCCGCGTTGAAGACGAATTCCCGGTACGCGTTGGCGTCCCCGTACTCGTCGGAGCTGTAGTCGACTGACGCTCGCAGGTTCCACCCGGTGAAGACGCGGGCGGCGGCGTAGACGTCCGGCTCCGTGTAGTTGCCGACACCGAGGCTGAAGAGCTCCATCACCTCGCGGCCGAAGTTCTCCTGGGGCCTGGCCTTGATGTTGTCCTTGCCGTCCAGCCACACCAGCATCGCCGGATCGCGGGCCACCTCCACCAGGAGATTTCGGAAGTTGCCGAGCGCGTACCGGCGGAAGAGTTCCAGCTGGCCCTGCGGCCCGCGCAGCGTGCTCGGCTTGTGCGCGAGCATCTTGGCACCCTGCACGGCGCCCGACTCATTGGCCAGCTTGCTGTAGGCGGTGGCGAAATGGTTGTGCCAGAACAGCGCCATCTTCTCCTGCAGCGGGCGCCGCGTGTGGACCATGCGGAACATCCAGCGCTGGCGCGCGTCGTTGATGTCGATGTCGGGCGCGAACAGATCGCGAGTGCTCACCCGCGCATGGTCGGGCCGTCCGATGCGCTCGTCGACGTCGTCGGGCCGCCCCTCGTAGTCGACCAGGTGCGACACCGCCGCGTTGACCGACATGTTGCTGAAGGCCTCGACGTCGTCGGGGCTGGCGCCGAACCCGGCGCGGCGGAGCAGGTGGTCGAGGTCTGGTCCGAGCTGCGACATGGTCAGAGTGAGATCGTCACGACGCCGTTGGCGAACGAGGAGGAGTACTGCCGGAGGTTCGCCGTGGCTGGGCCGTTCACCACCTTCCCGGCGCGGTTGTAACGCGACCTGTGACACGGGCAGACGTACATGTCGCCAGCGGCGCCGTTGACCGTGCACCCTTCGTGCGTGCACACGGCTTCGACGGCAGTGAACGCACTTTCACCGCCTCGCGACACCAGGAACACGCCGGCGTTGGACTCCACCAGCACCGCACCGCCCACATCGGCCAGGGCTGAGCCTGCCACGGTCACCTGCACGGTGGAACCCGCCAGCCGCCCAGACACGGTGCCCAGCTGCGAGGCCATGGCGCTGGGGCCGGTTGGCGACGACCCGCCGTCGCAGGCCGAGAAGATCGTGGCGAACGTGGCGCCGGAGGCTGCCTGGCAGACTCCCGCACAGAACCGACGACGTGAGACTGGCACGGAAGGATTCGACATGGCGATGCTCGCGCGGGGGCGAGTATCGCTGGCGCAACAACGGGGCCACCGTCAGATCGACGCCATTTTCTCGAAACATCCGCGATCGCTCAGCCCGGGGCGATCACGAAGCTCGGCGAAAGGTCTCCATTTCGTAAGTGGGCTGCTCATCGAGAAGGCGGCCGAGGCGATGCTCGATCGACGCGGTACTTCGCTTGCTGCAGAAGGCTCCCCAGACGGCTTCGTCGCTGGAGCAGCACGCTTCGGCAAGTCAGATCTGTTCGATACATGTCAATTCTGTTCGTCGACCCGCGAGTGAGCACGCACAAGCACGGCCGTTCGACCAGCGGCCTGTGGCTCAGTGTCGGCGTGCACGCCATCGCCGCCGGCCTGATCGCCGTCACGATCGGTGCGCCATCGACGCCGCCGACACCACGCCCGCGCCCGCTCAAAGTGTTCCTCCCGCGGGTCACGTTGCCGTCGGACCCTGTGGCGTCGCCGCGCCTTCCTCCTCCGCCGACTCCGCCACGACCGGTGCGCGAACTCGCCAGAGCGGAAGCGCCAAAGCCGCTTCCGGCCGCGCCCATCATCGCGAAGCCGGTCGAGCCGATCCCGGCACCGCCCGTGCCCACGCCTCCCGCCACGCTGGAGAAGCCCGCCGAACAGCCCGCGATCCAGCGTCCCGTCGAGACCGGCCTCTTCGCGCGGACGGACGCCGTGCGCACGAGTCAGACCACGGCCGCCGTCACGACCGGCGGATTCGGGAGTGCAGCGGCCCCGGCACGCCAGGCCGCCAATACGGCCATCACGACGGGTGGGTTCAGCAGCGGACCGGCCGCGCCCAAGGTGGCCGCAGCCGGCGAAGTGCAAACGGCAGGTTTCGATCTGCGGGCGAGCGCGCCCGCCCGGCCTGCTGCACCGGCAACGCAGCCCACTGGCCGGCCGGTCGAGATCGTCTTCAAGCCAACGCCTGAGTACACCGACGAAGCCCGCAGCGCCCGCATCGAAGGCATCGTGTCGCTCGAGCTCGAATTTGCCGCCACCGGCGACGTGCGCGTGCTGCGCGTCGTGCGCGGACTCGGCCACGGCCTCGACGAGGCGGCGCAGCGGGCGGCGTTGCGCATTCGTTTCAAGCCCGCACAGTCGGACAGCGGGCCCGTCGATTCCCGCGCGACGGTTCACATCACGTTCCGCTTGTCCTAGCCAGAGGCGCCCATGCTACTCGCCCGTCTTCCCTTGCTGTTCGCTGCGTGGCTCGCCCTCGCCGTTACGGCGTCAGCCGCTCGTGCGCAGGTCACTGACAAGAAGGATCCGGCGGCACAGACATCAAGCCGCGCTGGACAGGCCGCGGCCGACGACCTCGTCGACCGGATGAGCAAGGCAGAACGCGCCTTGCTCGAGCGGCTGAGGACATCTCATCCTCTGATGGAGGTATACCTCCAGAGTGTGGCGCCGGATGAGGCGCGTGGCTGGGTCCCCACCGACGACAACTACTTCCTCGGCCAACTGCAGGTCGCGAGCGGACCCACGCTGCGTCCGTTCGGACAACCGGAACATCGAGGCGTGAAACTACCCCTCACGTCGAGCCGGCCCAACGTGGGGGATGCCTTCGCCGCGATGGTGGCCCCGGACTGGCGTGGACTCGATCGCAAGCGATACGAGTTCACCTATGTCCGCCGGGAGTTCCTAGGCGAAGCGCGGTGCTTCGTCTTCGACGTCAGGCCGCGTGGCGGCAGGGGCTTCGTTGGGCGGATCTGGATCGAGGATCGCGACTACAACCTCGTCCGCTTCAACGGCGCCAGCGGTGTCACACAAGAGACGCTGTCTGGCCTGCTCAAGCGGACGCTGTCGTTCCACATGGACAGCTGGCGTGTGAACGTCGCGCCCGGCGTGTGGGTGCCGTCGTACGTCTACTCCGAGGAAACGGATCTGAACAGCGCGTCCTCGTCCAAGTCTGCCTCCAAGCGGTCCAGGGACTCGAAGCGGCAGGCCCGGTTCAAGAGCCAGACCCGGATCTGGGGATACCAGGCTGCCAACGCCGACCGCACCGGCTCGTTGACGACAATCCGGATCGACGAGCCCAATGTCGCCGACACCACCAGCGGGGCCGCGCAGCTGTCGCCCGTGCTCAGCCAGCGCCAATGGGAACTGGAGGCCGAGGGAAACGTCCTCGAGAGACTCGAGGCCATCGGCCTGCTCGCGCCGGTGGGTGAAGCAGACAAGGTGCTCGAGACCGTCCTCAACAACCTCGTCGTCACCAACCAGTTGAACATCCAGCGGCCGCTGCACGCCCGGATCCTGTTGACATCGCCGCTCGAGACGTTCACGGTCGGCCACACGATCGTGTTGAGCCGCGGCCTCATCGACGTGTTGCCCGACGAAGCGAGCCTCGCGACGATGCTGGCGCACGAGTTGAGCCACGTCGCGCTCGGCCATCAGCTGATCGACACGAAATTCTCGTTCGCCGACCGCCTGATGGTGCCCGACGGCGAGCTGCTGCAGGCGCTGCGGTTCCGCCGCACGCCCAAGGAGGAGGCCGCGGCCGACGAGAAGGTCATCGGGCTGCTCGGCAAGTCGCCGTATCGCGACAAGCTGGCCGATGCCGGCCTGTTCCTTCGTACGCTCTCCGAGCAGGCCACGCGGTTGCCCCGGCTCATCCAGCCGCACATCGGCGACTACATGGCGGCCGACGGACAGATGACACGGCTCGCCGAGCTCATGAAGCAGGCCCCGCCGCTGCTCCCCGACAGCCTCGAACAGATCGCGGCGCTCCAGCTCGGCGCGCGGCTCGTGGTCGATGCGTGGAGCGGGAGGGTGGCGCTCGATCGTTCGCCCGCGGTACCGCTTGTGTCGGTCCGCGAAAAGGTACCGTTTGCCGTCACGCCGCTGATGCCCGTGATCAGGTATACGGAGCCCGTGGACGTCGCCACACCCGTCCGCACGCTCGGCGAGTTGCGCTGAGGTCCACGGCAAGGCCGGACCGGCCGGACCGCACGGCGCGGCCCTGGACACGATCGGCAAGGCGGAGTCGCCTCCGCTCTTCCTCACGGCTGAACGACTCCGATCCGTTCAGCGCGTGATGACGACCTCGCCTTCGTCGGCAACGTCTGCCATCTGGACGGCGAGGTTGCCGGCGTTCGTGGCGTTCATCATGGCCGTCTTCTTCGAAATCTCCCCCGCGCGCACCAGTTTCTCCAGCTCGCCGTCGAAGTGCTGCATGCCGTCGAGCTCGCCATCCCGCATCGCGTCGAGCAGTGAACGTCCTTCCGAATCGCCCTTCTCCAGATACTCGCGCGTCCTCATGGTGGCCTTGAGGACTTCCAGGATGGCCCGCCGGCCACCGCCCTGCTTCGGGATCAGCCGCTGCGAAATGAAGTAGCGGAACGAACCCGCCAGCCGCGTCCGGATGGCCTGCTGGTCGCCACCCTCGAACGTGCCGACGATGCGTTCGACCGTCTTGGCGGCGTCGATCGTATGCAGAGTCGAGAACACGAGGTGGCCTGTTTCTGCAGCCGTCATCGCGATCTCGATCGTTTCGCGATCGCGCATCTCGCCCACGAGGATCACTTTGGGGGCCTGGCGGAGGGCGGCGCGGAGGGCGGCCGCGAACGTGGGTGTGTCGCTGTGCAGCTCCCGCTGGTGCACGGTTCCTTTCTTGTGGGCGTGGAGGAATTCGATCGGATCTTCGATGGTGAGAATGTGCTCGGCGCGCGTCTCGTTGATCAGGTTGATGATGGCCGAGAGCGTCGACGACTTGCCGGAACCGGTCGGTCCGGTGACCAGCACGATGCCATTCTTCAGCGTGGCAATGTCGGCGATGGACGATGGCAGGTTCAACTGCTCGAGCGTCGGGATCCGATCGGCGATCACGCGCATCACGATGGCGTGAGAGCCACGCTGCTTGAACACGTTGACGCGGAACCGCCCGACGTCCGGCTGCGAGTAGGACAGGTCGCACGAACCCTGCTCCTTGAGGTTGCGCAGTGCCTGTTCGTTGCTGCCGATCAGATCGAGGGCAATCCGCGCCGTATCGTTCGGCCCCAGCGCCGGCAGATTCGGAAGGGGCACCGCGACCAGCTCGCCATGCTGCTCGACCTGGGCTGGCCGGCCGGGCGAAAAGATCAGGTCGCTGACCCCCGGCCCTGCGGCAAGCATGGCTTTCACGAGATCTGGAGTCGAGACCGCCTGGGTCACAAGTGGCGGGGCGAGCGTGTCTGTCATAGGTGGCCGGGCCGGAGATGCGTGCGGGCGTCGGTTGCGCGTTCGAGAACCATGGGACCTGGCGAATCGTCGTACCAGCCGAGCGGAGCCGCACCGGGTAGTGAATCGGTCTGATGGTCTTATCGGCCGCCGGTCGTTGCAGATTACGTCGCACATTGTCGGCCGGCTGCCGGGAGCGGCCTTGTCGTACGCCTCGGCCACCTTTCAGGACGTGCGCCGTTGAAGAACCGGGCAATCGCCGTGCGCGTCAATTCACGCCGCACGGGCCGGCCCCGTCTTCATACGCCTCGCGCGCTCGACCCCGATCCCGTGCGAGCCGATTCGGCGCGGGCGCTACCGCGCCCTGCCGGCGATGACACCCAGCGCCTCACTCGCGCGCTTTCCGTCCAGCTCGTCGGCGTCCGGGTCGGCCCCCGTCCTCCCTGGACCACCGGACGCCGTTCAGGCGCCGTGCCTCTTGTCTTCGACGTGCAGCACGCGAAGCTCTTCCGCGTCCATGCCTCGCTTGCCACGCCGGCCAGCTCGAACGGCGGCGCACAGGCACCGGCGCCGAACCGTCCGCGGAACTCGATGACGACGCTCCGGAGCCGTTCGTCCAGGGCCGCGAGCACCGGCGCGGCAATCGCCTCTGGCACGCCGCCGTAGAACGCCTCGGCGATCGCCCCCGCGATGCAGGCCATCGTATCGGCATCCCCGCCGGGGGACACGGCGTTGCGGACCGCGTCCTCGTAGCCGGTGGATTCCAGGAAGGCCATGATCGACGGCGGGACCGACCCCTGACACGACACGTCGAACGCGTACATCGGCCGGAGGCCGTCGATGGTGCGGTGGCGGGAATTCGCCCAGCGCCCGAAGGAGCCCCCGTACCCTGCGTCGGGATAGGCATGGAAGTAGTCGTGCAGGCCGTCCACGTAGTCCCGTCCCTGCAGGAGACAGTCGGCGACAGCCACGGTGAGCACGGTGTCGTCGGTGAACCGGCTCCGCGCCGTCAGCAGCGGGAAGTGCTTCGTCTTGGTGCGGGCCCATTCGTGAACCGACCCGATGACATCGCCCGCAATCGCGCCCAGCATGCCGGCTCCTTCACCCTGCCATATCAACGCGTCCACCAGGACGCGTCAAGGGACTCACCCCTGGCACCTGCACTCGACGTCGCCGATCTCGAAACGCCGTCATTCCGCCGCAGCACCTTCAGGACGACCCGACCGAATGCTTCCCGCGACGTCGATCGCCAGACACTCACGCGTGAACTCGTCGACGATCGAGTGTGAACGCCGCTTCTAGCGCTAGGGTCGTACGGGCGCTTGCGCCGGGCGGGCGTCCGAGCTCTCAATTCGATACACTTCTCTCCGACCGCGGTCGATCAGGCTGTGGTAGTCCGCCATCGTCTTGCGCAGCGTCTCATTCGCCATGAGTTTCTGCTCGATGGCGAAGAAGTCCTCGATCTTCTCCACTCGCGCCTCGACGACGAGGGTCCAGAAGGGCTCGCCGGCGACGTCGGTCAGCACGCGCAGCGGTTCCTGCCCCATTTCGACAAGCACCGCCGAGAGCCCGCGGAACTTCTCGATCATCGGGCGGACCTTCCCGGGCCTGCAATTCAGCACTTCGCGGATCACGTACATCACTCCACTCCTCTCAATCCTTCGTATCGCGACAGGCCGAGACGCCGCCGGCAAAGCGGGGCGCCAGGCGGATGGCCATAGCTGGCCTCAACGCTCCGCCTCGATCGCCGTGCGCGCCATGATCCGATCGAGGTTCTCCGGATTCATGAACGTGTGCAGGGGACGCGAGCCGGTGATTGCCGAGTAGAACTGGTTCGTGGCCTCCTGATTGCCGCGCAACGCAAGGAACAGCTGCTGCATGAAGGGAGGCGGCGGTTCCAACGTCGCGAGCTGGCACGTGAAGTCATACAGGGGCTTGGCACGCCGATCGCGCTGTGACTGGTGTACCGCCAGCGCCTCACCCCATGGACGCCGTTCCGACCACACGTCGTCGAGGGCCGTGGCAAGTGCGTCCGCATCGATGAACGCGTCGCTGATTCCCTGCGCCGTGATCGGATCCTTGTTGTAGGCCGCGTCCCCGACAAGCGCCCAGCCGGGACCGAACGGCCGCCGAAAGTAGTTCGGAACGCCGGCAGTGCCCACCCATTTCGCTTCACGCCGCGCACTCTGCAGTCGCTCCGCCACCGTCGGCGTCGACTCGAACACCTTCCGGGCGTGGCCCTCGATGTCGGCGCGTATCTCGCGAAACATGCGGCTGGGCCACAGCACCGCGATGAGGGTCAACCCGTCCTGCGTGGGGAAGCAGCCGACGGCCTGATAGTCGCGGACGTACTCCTCGAGGTCGGTGGCGTCGAACCCGCTGAAGTAGCTGTAGTAGTTCGTCGTCAGCGGCGGCCTCGCCTCGTACTCTTGCACTTCGACGGCCCTGGCCACCAGCGAATGGCCACCGTCCGCGCCAATCACCAGGCGGGCGCGCTCCTCGACGCCTCTGCCAGTCCGGCCATGCCCCTTGATTCCGGTGACTCGATCGCCGTCCCACAGCAGGGTCTCCACGGTGAACGCTTCTCGCAGCTCCGCGCCGGCCTCGACGGCGGCATCCACGAGCAGCTTGTCCAACACCGTGCGCCGTGGACAGAAGCCGCCGCGTCCGTGATTGCTGTCGGTGACACCTCCCTTCAGCGCGAATGGACCGACGTCGAAGATCAGCCCGAGCGCGACCGGCGGACAGCCTGTTGCCGCCAGTCGATCGAGCAATCCCCACCGACCCATGATCTCGGCGCCATGCGGCCAGATGATGTGCGTGGAGATGGTGTCGCTCGGAAAGGTCGCCTTGTCGACCAGCAGGATTCGATAGCCCTTTCGCGCCAACAGCATCGCCGTCGGCGCACCAGCGCAGCGCGCGCCGACGATGATCGCGTCGTACATGATGCGTCCTCCTTCATGGCCACGGTACGACTCCGGGCCGCACGCTACATCGGGGTGCGCCCCTATTTCGCGTCGGATTCAGCCGATGAGTGACGAAGGGCCCACGCCACCGCTTCAGCTCGATTTCGCAGGCCGAGCTTCGAGAGGATGCGACCGACGTGATGCTCGACTGTTTTGGAACTGATGAAGAGGCGCTCGCCGATGCCATGGTTGGACAAGCCGTGACTGACGAGGTCCAGCACCTGGCGCTCGCGCGAGGTCAGCGGCCCGGACATGCGAGGACCCGGACGGCTGCCAAGGCCCAGCGTCCGGAGGAGCGCCGCCGCCCGATCGGCATACGGTCGCGCATCGAGCTGCTCGAACCGTGACAAGGCGAGGCGGGCGTCCTCGGCGGCAATGGCCCGATCCGCAGCGCCAAGCGTTTCCGCCCACTCGAGACGGGCGACGGCCGTCTCGAACGGCATTCCCGAGGCTTCGAAGAGCGCGCAGGCCCGCTCGAAGAGCGCGGCCGCCGCAGTGCCCGATGCCGCCGCAACGCGGGCAGCCGACAACAACGCCTGTGCGTGAAGGGGCGGCTGCTTCGCGCGTTCCGCGATGGAGCTGAGGCGTTCGGAGGTGGTTCGGGCCGCATCGATCGCTTGGCGGGCGAGATGGACCTCGACGAGCAGTGTGAGCAAGGGTACCGCGGGCAGGCCGTCGCCGAGTGCATCGAGCCGCCGCTCCAGCACTGCGCCCGCGAGGACGGTCTCTCCGCTGGCCAGATGCAAGGCGGCCGATGCTTCAGCGGCCACCCCGTGAGTCTCGAGGCCGCCCAGCAACTGGCGGGCCTCCTCGAGCCGTCCCCGCCGCACGCAGAGGAGCGCAAGACGGCTCAGGCTGTGCACCTTTTCTGCCGGGTACTTCTGTTCCACCGCACGGAGCGCCTTCTGCAGCTCGCGCTCGGCCTCCACCCAGCGGCCGGTCGCGATGAGTACGCTGCAATAGACAACCCGGCAATAGTGAAAGATCGTTGCCGCGTTGTAGCGGCGTGCGAACGTTCCCACGACCTCGCACCATTGGACCGCACGCGCAAAGTCGGCCGCCCGGTCGCAAGCCGAGAGCATGTTGCAGCACGTATCGCCGACGATGATCAGGTTGCGGCCTCCGGCAGTGGCCGCCGCCACTGCCTCATCGAGCATCGCCAGGCCTGCATCGACGTCGCCGAGTGAGACAAGGCCGCGTCCCTGCTCGGAGAGGGCCCAGACTTCCAGATCCAGGTCGCCGTACCGGCGCGCAATCGCCAGGGCTTCCCGCGCCGCACCGACCAACGCCGCCGCGTCTGGCGTGACCTTGGCCCTCAACTGCAACAGCCAGCCGCGCTCCGCACATGGTCCTGCGTGCTCGAGCAGGCGTTCAGCTCGCTGGAGCCAGCCGTTCCCGGCCGCGCCATTGCCGAGCGCCGAGAGGTAGCTGATTGCCAGCCACAGCGCGGCGCGAGCGGCCCGGCAGGCATCGCCGGCTTCCTGGTAGATCATGCAGGCGCGCGTCCGCCGTTCGATGCTCAGGTCGATGTCTTCGAGCCAGAACAGCGCATCGCTCAGGCCTTCGAGCGCCACGGCCATCTCTTCCACTTCGAGAGCGGCCTCGAACTTTGTGCGTGCGCCGGTCCAATCGCCGCGCGCGAGCGCCGCCGAACCCTCCGCCAGGAGACCGTCAACGGAGCCCATGGATTGATTATGTTGCTGACGCCCGTACGCAGCGTCGCGCGAAGTCGGCTGAGCTTGTGTCACGAGCGGCGATGTGGCAATCGTTGATCGAAGGGAGGGACCTCGATGCCCGGCAGTATCTTCAAGGAATCACAGGTCGCCCATCTCATCGACGCGGACCGTGTTGAAGCCATCGACGTGCTTGGTCCGACGATTCAGTTTCTGACGTCTCCGGACTAAAAGGACGCGCCATGCATCATGCGCGGCACGATTCCACCGACCGTATCCGTGCCCCTTCACAGTCACGCGGATCGCGAGATGTTCGTCATGATCTCCGGCGTTGTCGAGAGTCTGGTCGTCGCGGACAAGGACTTCACGTGGGTATCCGTTGGGCCTGGCCAGACGTTCCATGTGCCACCCAATGCGAAACACGGCTGGAGAAACGCAGGGCCGGCGCCAGCGGTGATGATCGTGATCAGCACGTCCACAATGGGGCGCTTCTTCAAAGACGTCGGCAAGCCGCGAGCGGCGGGGGGACGGGCTACCGCGCCGTCATCGAGCGAGATCGAGCATTCCTGAAAACCGCAGAGCGGTACGGCTATTGGAATGCGACACCCGAGGAAAATGTCAGGTTCGGTCTCTTGACTGTATGACCGCCGAAGTGTACAGGGGAACCGCATGGCGATGAGGAACGCGCTCGGCGGACGTCGCGCGGCGCGACTGAGCGGCGCTTTTGGCCTCCCTTAGTCCACGCCGAACGCCAGCAGGACGTTGCCGGGCCGGCCGATCAGGCTGACGTAACCCGAGTTGATGAAGACCATGCCGCTGCCAACGGCCGCACCCGGGCCGTCCATCGCACCGCCCTTGGCCTTGACGCCGTTCACGGTCTGGAACTCGCGGTTCGTGTCGAAGGTCCACACCAGCGTCCCGTCGTCGCTGGCGTAGGCGCGGAGCCCGCCGTCCATCGAGCCGGCGAACACGATGCCCGGAATGGCGGTCACCGCGGCGCCCTGCGCCTGGCTGCACCCGCGCTCGGTCCCGCACAGCCGCTCCGACGCGGGCTTGCTCCACACCTCCGCGCCCGTGTCGATCCTCACGGCGCGAATGCCGCCGGGCGTCTGGCCCGGCGCCGTGCCGTTCACGCTGAAGTAGGCCTGGCGGTCGTCGACCGCGCCGCCCCACTGTCCGCCCATTCCGCCACCGCCGCTCGTGCGGTACTCCCACACCTTCGCGCCCTTGTTGTCCGGGTCGAAGCCGTAGGCCATTCCGGACTTCTGCTGGATGAGCAGGAGCTCCTTCCCGTTGGGGCCCTTGGCCAGCATCGGGGACGCCGAGAAGTCGAAGTCGGGACCGAGCTGCGCGGGACAGTTGGCGTTGTCGGGGTTCGTCGCGCGGCAGCCGCCGGCCCAGACCTCAGCCGGCAGGGGCTGCACGGACCACAAGATCTTGCCGCTGTTCATGTCAATCGCCAGGACGGCGTCGGTGGTGGGCTGCGCCGGCTCCGAATAGCCGTTGCCGGTCGCCACGTAGATCACCCGTCGGCGCGGGTCCACGGTGGGCGCGGCCCAGACGCCCCCACCCGCTGGCCCGAACAGCGGCACGCCTTCCTTGTTCGTGCCCCTGGGCTTCGGTTCGTCCACGGTCCAGGTCTTCCAGATCACCGCGCCCGTGTTGGCGTCGAGCGCCACGACGCTGCCACGGAACGTGCAGCACTGGTACGTGGACGAGCCGCCCTGCCCTTCCTCGCCAACGCCCGCGACGGGCACGTACACCCGCCCGCCGTGGACGGTCACCGAACCCGTGGACTTGGCGTAGACGTGCGAATCGACCTTGCGGGACCAGATCTGCGCGCCGGTGGCGGCGTCCACCGCGTACGTCGTTGCGCTGCCGTCCGCAAAGTAGACGGCGAAACCCGAACGCCCACCCGCCCTGTAGGGCCCGACCGAGGGCGCCGTGCGGATGCCGGCCTGCGCGTGGAAGCTCCAGTGCGTGCACCCCGTCTTGGCGTCAAGGGCAAAGAGGTCGCCGCTCTCGCTGCCGACGAACACGCGGTCCCCCATCACCGCGGGCTGGGAGCGCGCCGAGCTGACGCCCGGGAAACCGAACGCCCACTTCAGCTTGAGTCGAGGAATCATCGGCGCCGTCAATCCCCCGACCGCCGCCGGCTGGTACCTCGTGTTCGCCGTGTTCACACCCCACCCGTTCCAGCTCGACGCCACGTCGGCTGCGCGCAGCGCGCGGGGCGCCACCGTGCAGCGACCCTCGGTGGACAGCGGGGCCGCGGTACCAACCGCGCGGCCCGCGAGAAAGGCCGAGACCGCCCGACGGTCGGCGTCGCTCAACGCCGAGCCCTGCCGGAACATGTTCCCCGTGGTGAGGGCCGTCAGAATCGTCTCCGGCGCCAGCTGGCCCAACACCTCGCGGCTGGGAGCGCGGGAGTCGGCGGCGGGATTCAGGTGGCACGACGCGCACGCCTTCGCGAACACGGCCGCGCCGTCCGCCGACGCCGCATCGCCTTGGGCGGATGCAGGGGAAACGGAGGGGCCCAGGAAAACAACGGCTACAACACAGGCAATCAGCAGTCTCATGGCTTGGGTCCTTACTTCGATTTAGCGGGCTCGTCCGCCGGGAACACGTAGGTGCCGGGTATGTTCGGCGGGAAGATGTGGATGCGCTTCTTGATGCGCCACCCTTGCGGCGTCTTCACGAAGACATCCTGATACCCACCGACGTATCCCGTGTGATCGGGATCGGCCGTGACACCGCGGACGCCCGGATACACCAGGTAGCTCTTGCCAATCGCGCCTTCGGGTGACGGTTCGATCACGGCATTCACGGTGACGTGGGTCTGAATGGGGTTCTGCGGCGTGGCGGCCTGGACGCGCTTGCACCCGAGCCTGCCACCGCCGGCCGCCTCGGCCAGCTCCTCACGGCCCACCGACTTCCGCGAGTTGATGCCCCAATAGAACACGCCGTCGGGCGTGTACAGGTCGGCGTAGTCGTAGCCGTTGTTCGAACAGGTGTCCAGGGCGAACGCGTACTTGTTCAGCAGCTGCTGGATGTCGATGTAGTCCTGCGTGGTCAACGTGGGCCGGCCCGCGGTGGCCTGCGGCTGCTGGGCAACGGCACTCGAACAGAGCCCCAGGAACACGCCCACGAGGGCCAGCGATCTCGCGTTCGACACGGGCATCTCCTAGCGAGGCTGCGCCTCGGACCGACGAGCATGCAGGCTCCGCCTCGCTAGGGCAGCGTCTGCTTGCCCCGCCTCCGGCGGGGCGTAGAAAACTTGACTCATTTGGTCGAGAATTCAGGAGTCAAGTTTTCCAGCGTCGGCAGAGGGCTCGGGCAATCCAGCCCGAGCGGCTAACCGAGGAACGGTACCAGCGGCACCGCAACCGGTCAACCGCCCCCAAATGGGGGGGGGCGATAGGAGAAAGGCCCAAGGCCCAAGGCTCAATGCCCAAACCTACCCCCGCTTGATTCGTTCCGTTGCCCGCGGGCGCTCGGGGGACCACGCGCGGAACGTCAGCGTCACGGAGCCGATGTGCACCAGGGCGCCGTCGTCCAGCGGTGTCGGCGTGGTGACGGGCGTCTCGCCGACGAACGTGCCGTTCGTGCTGCCCAAGTCCTCGAGGATCGCGCCAGGTCCGTCCAGCCGGACACGCGCGTGCCTGCGCGACACGCCCGAGGCGTCCAGCCAGACGCCACAGGCCGGATCCCGCCCGATGATGTTCTCGCCCATGGCGAGCACGAAGGTCCGATCGTTCCATGCCAGCCAGCAGCGGGCCGCGCCGGCGCCGGCCGTGCGGCCCGTGGCGGCGACGTCACTCGCCTGCCCGCAAAAGGCGTAGCCCACCTTGTGCGCCGTGCGGATGAGGCGAGGCTCCTGAGCGCTGTCGCCCAGCGCGCGCCGAATCTCTCCGACGAGCACACTGAGGTTGGCGTCCACCACGAAGGTCCCCGGCCAGATGCGGTCGTGCAGGTCGGTCTTGTTGACCACCTTGGGGCGTTCTTCGACCAGCACGCGGAGGACGTCGAACGCCTTCGGGGAGAGGTGCACCTCCCGTTCGCCGTTGACGAGCTGCCGCGTTCCGGTGTCGAGGATGAACGAGCCGAATCGCGTGCGCACTGGATTTGAACGTCGGTCTGAATTTGGTGATTCTTTGGCGTTTCCTTAAGACTGGCGGGGAGGCGCCGGGGGATAGTGTACGCCGTGGCGACTCCACACGAAGCCCTCCCCGCGCCCGCGCGCCGGCCCGCGCGGGACCTCATCGACGCCGTGGTCGAGAACATGCGGCAGAACCTGGAGCCGCTCAAATACTCGACCCTTGCCCCCAGCCGGTACGTCGTCTACGTGCACGCCAGCGAATACGCCCGGCTGGAAGGGATCGTCGGCATCGTCCACCAGCAAACCATCCGGGCCCTGAACGAAGAGCTGGCGGCACTCAATCACGCGTCGCGGCTGCGCCGCTACGCGGAGAAGGTGCTGCGGCGTGCGCCCTCCATGATCGAGAACGCCGCGCCCGACTGGCACGTGGAGTTCCTGGCCGATCCCGACGGCGACCTGAAGCCGGGTGACGTGCTCGTGGATTCCGAGCTGCTGCTGCCGGCAAGCCCCGAGCTTGGCGTCGGCGCGCGAACGCGGCGGATCACGACCGTCCACATCGGCGCGCGCGTGACCACCCGCGAGGCGGTGGTGGCCCAGCGGAGCGTGCAGCAACCGCCCCCGATACCCGCGGGCAGTGCTGTCTCCGGGGCCGTCCTCGCGCGGATCACGTACGAGGACGATAGTGGTCCCCACATCTACGAAGTCGTCAAGGCATCGGTCTCCGTGGGCCGCGGGGGCGTCGCCTACCCGGTGGACATCCGGATCGCGTCTTCGGCGGACGTGTCCCGCGAGCACGCCCGCATCCGCCGCGATCCAGAGACCGGCCGTTTCTTCCTGATCGACCTCAGCTCGCTCGGCACGACGCTCGACGGACGGCCCGTTCCCCGGGGCTACGACGACGCGGACGGCAGCAAGCGCGAGAACGGCGCCGAGACGCCGCTGCCCGATCGGGCGCGCATCGGCCTGGCCGAGACGGTGTTCCTCGACTTCCAGGTGGTGCGCTGACGTGACCCTGCTGCTCTGGGCCAGGTTCGTGCTGCTCGCGGCGATCGCGGCCGCCGTCGGCCGCACGGTGTGGATGGGTATGAAGGCGCCCCGCTAGCGATGGCCCCCGTCCCTTCGTTCACGGCCGCCGGAGCCACGGACCCCGGCCTGCAGCGCGACGCGAACGAAGACCTGTTCCACGTGGATGCGGGCCGCGGCCTCTACCTGGTCATCGACGGCGTTGGCGGACAGGCGGCCGGTGGGCAGGCGGCCGCGCTCGCGCTGTCGATGCTCCGGGCCCGGCTCGAGCGCGAGACCGGCCCCATCGACGAGCGCGTGCGCGAGGCGATTGCCGTCGCGAACAACGAGATCCACCGGGCCGCCGCCACGCGTCCGGAGTGGAACGGCATGGCGTGCGTCCTCACGGTGGCCGTTCTCAAGGACGGTGTCGCGACCGTGGGCCACGTCGGCGACACGCGGCTCTACAAGATCCGGCAGGGCCGCATCTCGAAGATCACCCGCGACCACTCGCCCGTCGGCGAGCGCGAGGACGCGGGCGAGCTGTCCGAATCCGAGGCGATGCGCCATCCGCGGCGCAACGAGGTCTATCGCGACGTGGGATCCGAGCCGCACCAGCCAGGCGATGCGGACTTCGTGGACATCGCCGTGGTGCCGGTGGAAGCCGACGCGGCGCTGGTGTTGTGCAGCGACGGGCTGAGCGACCTCGTGCCGTCGAGCACGATCGCCTCGGTGGTCGCGCGGCTGGCAGGCGATCCCCCGGGCGTGGTCCGCGGTCTAATCGCGGCCGCCATCCAAGCCGGCGGCAAGGACAACGTCACGGCCGTCTACGTCGAAGGCGACCAGTTCGCCTCCGGCGGCGCCGCGGTGGTACCGGGCCCCGGACGCGAACGGACGATGACGCGGGTCGCCGTCCTGACCCTTATCCTTGCGCTGCTCGGGTTCACGCTGGTTCGCCCCAGCGTGCTGCGATGGCCGGGCGACTCGGTGCCGCTGGCGACGATCGCGCCCACGGCCGACGTGCAGGTGGTCGGGCCGTCCGACTCGATCGCGGCCGCGATCGAACGGGCGGTCGCCGGCGGACAGGTGATCGTCGAGCCTGGCGAGTACCGCGAACGGCTTCGGCTGAAGGACGGCGTGCGCGTAGTCAGCCGCGTCCCCCGTGGCGCCACGATCCGGCTGCCGGCCGACACGGGCGAAGCGGAAGCGGCGGTGGTCGCCGACAACGTCGCGGGCGGCGACTTCTCCGGGTTCCGCATCGTGGGCGACGCCGCGACGCCGCTCGGAACGGGGCTGCTGCTCCGGGGCGCCACGCTGTCCATCGTCGACGTGGAGATCCTGGGCGCAACATCGGCGGCCGTCGAGTTTGGTGCCGGATCCGCGGGGACGTTCATCGGGGGCGACGTGCACGACAACCCCGGGGCCGGGCTCGTGATCCGTTCGGGGGCGTCGCCTCGTATCTCCCATAGCGGGTTCATCAGAAACGGGATGTCGGAGCGCACCACTACGCCTGTCGTCGTCGAAGCCGGAGCCAGGCCCCAGCTGGACCAGAACGTCTTCGTCGGCATCGTCCCGGACGCGTTTCGGGCGCTGGCGCCCGAGGCGT
>Ga0307505_10000412_pt1 | contig 48346 bp, 15 predicted proteins | sample 23_S_MG_FD_202183 | JGI IMG/M metagenome (GOLD analysis project Ga0307505, IMG submission 202183) | Soil microbial communities from Populus trichocarpa stands in riparian zone in the Pacific Northwest, United States - 23_S | ecosystem: Environmental > Terrestrial > Soil > Riparian zone > Trees...
GCATGCGCAAGTTGTTGGTTACTCTTAATGCAATGTTCCGAAACCAAACCTCCTGGCAGCCGTCTCGGTTCGTCCCAGGAGCCTAACTTGAAAGACAGTTGCTATGCCCCTCGTATGGCCTTTGGCCGTGATATGGGCGAAGCCCGAACCAGGGGCAAAGCCCGTCTATCAAATTGCGGGTCACCGGCGAGGCAAAGCCTCGCCGCACATCCGGCGGCAGAGCCGAGTCAAACGACTTTAGGGGCACACACCCATATCACTGTTCAAGCGGAAGTCTTTCCGCGAGTAGGGCTAGCGCTTCTTCGTCTGAGAGTTGTTCGATCTGTTCGAGCGCCGCGTCCAACGCCTCGTCTTTAACGGGCGTGGGCGGCGGCGCGTCGCCGTTCTGTTTGAAGCCCAGGACTTGTTCGGACAGGTAACGGGTCAATGCTTCGATGTTTGAGTGCTCAAACATCATGCTCAAAGGAAACTGTCTTGCGATTACCTCTTGCAGGTTGTTCATCAGCTCCGCGATCATGAGCGAGTCCATGCCGAGATCGAAGAAGCCCTGCGTGACGTCGAGTTGCGTGGAGAGTGGCAGTCCCAGCACGCGGCACGTTTCCGCTTGAAGACGTGCGCTCAGAATTGTGGGGCGCTCGGAAGGCAACGCCGCTGTCAGTTGTTCGACGAGCGCCGATGTTGGCTCAGTTGAAGCTGGGGTCGAGTGCGCGCTTTTCTGTCTTGCGGCGTGGTCCTTTTGCGCAGCCACCTCGTCGAGGAAATCACTCAGAAACAGCTCGCGCTCCGGAGACGAGGAGAAGGTTTTAATGAATTCGGGCCAGCGGACGGGCAGCACTCCTACTTGTGTGGCGTCCTCGAGCAGCAACCGTTCGAACACGCGAAGGCCCGCTTCGGGCTGAATGCTGCCGACTCCTTGCCGCGCAAAATCTCCCGTGTGCAACGCGGCCATACCGACTTCAGCCCACGGTCCCCAGTTGATACTTAGTCCATGCAAGCCGAGCGCGCGTCGTTGGTGGGCCAGTGCATCGAGAAACGAATTTCCTGCGGCGTAAGCGGCTTGGCCCGTACTGCCGAGCACGGACGAAATGGAAGAGAACAGCACAAAGAAATCGAGAGTCGAGTCGAGCGTCTGGTTGTGCAGGTTCCACGCGCCCTGAACCTTCGGAGCGAGCACACGTGCAAAGCGATCTTGATCGCAGTGGCGCAGTAGTTCGTCCTCGATCACGCCAGCCGCATGGACCACGCCTTTGAGAGTTGGCATCGTCGCCGCGATCTCGGCCAGCATCTGTGCGACCTGTTCCGGTCCCGAAACGTCGGCCGCGACAACTCGCACCTGCGCACCTGCCGTGTCCAAACCTGAAATGACTTCGCGCGCAGATGCGGACGGGCTGCGTCGTCCGACCAGGACCAGGTGCCTCGCGCCACGTTGGACCATCCAGCCTGCGAGTTTCAGACCGAGTCCACCGAGCCCGCCTGTGATCAGGTACGTGGCGTCCGCGCTCAGCGAAATCTGTTCTTGCTTAGCGGAGCTTGTTTTTCGTCGTTGCAGTCTGGCGACGTACCGCGCTGCGTCGCGCCACACAACTTGTTGTTCGTCCGAAGCTGAGCGCAACTCTTGAAAAACCGCCGACGCGTTTTCATCGTGCGTGGCATGGTTGACATCGATCATCGTGCAGTGCAGAGAGTTGAATTCACGTGCAATCACGCGACCGAGTCCCCACACAGGTGATTGAGCGATGTTGCTCGGCGTGTTGGCGACGCCCGCCGCCGGCTGCGCGCCGGTCGTCACTAACCAGAGGCGAACGCTGTGTGCCAGTCCGTTCTGTGCCAGCCCGGCGCGATCGAGCGATTGCAAAAGGTGCAAGATGCTTCCACAGCCTGCGGCCTGTGTTTGCGCATCCAGGCTCCAAAGGTGAATAACGCCGCGCCAACCCGGCGGTTCGCTGGTTGAAGCTTCCGCGAGCAATTGATCGAAGTCCTGCGCGGATGCAGGGTCGACCTCAAACTCATCCGGCGCGACGTGTTTGAATGAGCGACCGGCACGCACCAAAACGCAACTCGCTGCGTCTTCAATTTCCAGACGTGACTCGACGACCTCACCGAGTCCACTTTCGTCCGCGAAGATCAGCCACTTGCCCTGCGCTTTGTCCGGCAGTTCGGCGTGTGGCTCAATTGACGGTAGTTCAGACTGACGCCAGTCGATCTCGTACAACCACGCGCCAATGTCCTCCCTCGTTACGGATTCATGCGCATGTTGCACGCGCACCGCTTCGGGTTGGAGACCACCGCGCACGCGCCGGAGCCGTACGCCACGCAGTTCTAAAACGATCTCACCAGACTGCGTGGTAAGCATTGCGTCCGCTGTTAACACTTCCGGTGAATCTTCGACGGGCGTTTGTAAGCGCGCGTAGCTCCACGCGACACCCGCTGATAAATGCTTGCGGCCAACCCGCACGCGCTCTACACCAACCGGCAAGTAAGTGAAGCCTTCGGCTTCGCCCGTCCGCGGCGGAAAAGCGCAGGCGATCACTTGCAAGCAGTTGTCGAGCAACAGCGGATGCACACCCGACACAGCCTCCTTTGCTAGTGCGGCATCGAGCGAGATGCGCGCGATGGCCTCACCTGCACGGCGCCACACTTCTTTCACACCCTGAAAGCTTGGACCATAGACAAGCCCGCGGCGGCTCATGTCACGATAAAAGTCTTCGCTCGTCACGCTCTCATGGCAGCGCTCTCGGACTTCTTCTAACTCGACGCCTTGAAGATCGTCATCTGCTTCGCGAACGTGCAGTTGTCCGCGCCCGTGCAGCGTCCACGGCGATTGCAGCTTGTCGCTTTGTTCACGGCTAAAGAGTTGAAAACCGAAGGCGTGTTCCGACGCTCGTTTGATTACGAGTTGCATCCTGCGTGTCTCGCCTTCGCGAAGTGCGAGAGCCCGCTCGAAACTCACATCAAACGGATCGACGTAGGCGCCGTTCAACAACCCGGCTGCTCCGCTCAACGCCATCTCAATAAACATCGCGGCGGGCACCACCGTCTTGCCTTGCACGAGATGGTCGGCGAGAAACGGCAGCCTTACTGCATTGAGATCGAATTCCCAGTGGTAAGTTTCCGGTTCGACGGCAGATGCCATGCAGCGTCCGACGAGTGAGCCATTCGAAGAAGCGTCGTCGAGATCACTGCCGCGAGACGGACGCCGGTCGTTACGCGTCTCCTGCTCTTTTATCCAGAATCTTTCGCGCTGCCATTGATAACGCGGCAGCGGCACGCAGCGCCCGTCCTTCGCCTGCAACACTTCCCACTTTAACGGGAAGCCGAGCGTGTAGAGCCGCGCGGCTGACTTCAACATCACGCCGCGATCGTCGTCTTTGCGTCGCAGTGAAGGCAGCGCGGTACATTCCTTTCGTCGTTCGCCCATGCACTCGGCGATGCACTCATGAAGCGCGCCCACAAGCACCGGATGAGGACTCAACTCGACGAACGTGTTGTACCCGGCGGAGAGCATCGCGTCCGCCGCGCGCGCGAACTGCACCGTCTCCCGCAACTGCCGTCGCCAATAGTCCGCGCCAAACTCCGTTCCCTCGCAAACAGCACCGGTCAGTGTAGAAAAGATCGGGATCGTTCCTCGGCGCGCTTCGATGCCGGCGAGTGATTCATATAACTCGTCCGCGAAGTCCCACATCTGCCGGCTGTGGAACGCGTAGTCAACGCGCAGTTCCTGAACTTGTATTTCCTGCTTGCGAAGTGCGCCAGCGACTTCCTCGAGCGCCGCCCTCTCGCCCGAGATCACACATGAGCCAGGCGCGTTGTGCGCCGCGACGTTCACGCGGTTTTCATAGCCTGCGAGAAACGGCGCGACCTTCTCGGGATGCAGCGCCACCGCCGCCATCTTTCCTTTGCCGGTCGCGCGCTGCATCAGGCGGCTGCGATGGAAGACCACGCGAACGGCATCTTCCAAACTAAAACCTCCGGCAACGTACACCGCCGCCACTTCGCCTATGCTGTGCCCGACCACGGCGTCGGGCTTGATGCCCCACGCTCGCCACAACGCAGCCAACCCAATCTGCAACGCGAACAGACACGGTTGGGCCACCTGGGTCTCGGCTATTCGTGACTTATCTTCTTCGGCGTTCAGCTCGTCGAGTAGCGACCATCCGGCGACGCTTCTAAACAACTCGTCACACTGTTCCACCGCACGACGAAACTCTTCCTCCTCGTGCAACAACCGCCGGCCCATGGCCCACCACTGCGGCCCCTGCCCTGCGAAAACGAAAGCGAGTTTCGTGCGCCGTATCTGCGTCACGCGGCCCGTAGAGATTGCCGGATGAGCCGTGCCTGCAACGAAACTTCCGAGCCGCTCGGCGACATCTTCGTGCGAGTTTCCGACAACTGTCAGACGATGTTCGTGATGTGTACGCCGAACGGCCGCCGTGTGACAGATGTCGCGCACAGAGACGTTGGCCCCGTCGGCAAGCAGGAACTGTTGATACGCCTGGGCCAGCGCGCGCAACGCTTCCGGCGACCGCGCGGAGAGAGGCAGTAGTTGGGCCATGTCCGGTGAAGCTTGTTCGGTGGACACGGACTCTGTTTTCGGGGCTTCACCAACCACCAAATGAGCGTTGGTTCCGCCGAAGCCAAACGCATTCACTCCAACCAACGGCGGTCCCTTTCGTTCCGGCCACGGACTCAACGATTGCTGCACACGCAACGGGAGTTGCGCGAAAGGTATGTGTGGATTGGGTTGTCGATAGTGGAGACTCGGAGGAATCTCACGATGCTCGAGCATCAACACCACTTTAATTAATCCGGCGACTCCGGCTGCCGCTTCGGTATGTCCGATATTGCTCTTGATCGATCCGATGGCGCAGAAGTCTCCTTCCGGCCGATCGGTAGCGAGCACCGCGCCGAGCGCCTGCGCCTCGATCGGATCGCCGAGTGCGGTTCCGGTGCCGTGAGCCTCCACGTATGCAACCTGTCCCGGCGAGACATCCGCTTGCGCGCACGCCTCACGAATGAGCGCCTCCTGAGCCCAGCGATTCGGCGCCGTCAACCCGTTGCTGCGCCCGTCCTGATTGATCGCGCCGCCTTTGATAATTGCGTGAATGGGATCGCCATCGGCCAGCGCCCGCGAGAGTAGCTTCAGCACCACGACGCCGACTCCCTCACTCCGCACCAGCCCGTCGGCGCGCGAGTCGAAGGTCTTGCAGCGCCCGTCGTGCGCGAGGAGTCCGGCCTTCGCGTACCAGATGGTCCCTTCCGGCGAAAGAATCAGATTCGCGCCACCGGCGATCGCGAGCGTTGACTCGCCGCTCCACAAGCTCCGGCACGCGAGATTCGTTGCCACGAGGGACGACGAACAAGCTGTGTCAACGGACATGCTTGGACCACGAAAGTCGAAGAAGTGTGAGAGACGGTTCGCTGCGATTCCTCTTGAGTGGCCGGTGACGGTGTAGAACTTGACGAGCAGCGGATCGTTCATCGGCGTGTCGGCGTAATCGCTGCCCATGATGCCGATGAAGACGCCGGTGCTTGTGCCGGCCAGTTCGCCCGGGACCTGTCCGGCATCTTCCAACGCTTCCCAGGTCACTTCCATCAACATGCGCTGCTGCGGATCGAGGTGCGGAGCTTCACGCGGAGAGACTCTGAAAAAGTGTGCGTCGAAGTAACCGATGCGTTCGAGGAAGCCGCCCCAACGTGTGTTCATCTTGCCGGGTACGGTCGCGTCTTCGTCGTAGAATCGATCGGCGTTCCAACGGTCTGCGGGAATCTCCGTGACCGCGTCCACGCCGCCGCGTAACAACTGCCATAACTCCGCCGTACTGCTCGCGCCCGGGAAGCGACAGGCCATGCCGATGATGGCGACCGGTTCAGTCACCATGGAACGCGTTGGCTTGGCTTGGGTATTACTCATACTGGTCCACCTCCTGGCGCTTCTCCGATCGCGCGAGTTGCAGAGGCACGATGGAGAACAATCGCTCCTCCTCAAACAGTCGCTCCAACTCTTCAGCTACTCGCTCTTCGTGATCCGCGGGTAGTTCTTCTCTACGCTGTTGGCCCAACCGCGTCAGCAATCGATCGAGGCTCAACACCAACCAATCACCGCGCTTGAAGAACTCGCCTAAGTGCTGGCGGTTGTGGAGCCACATGTGTACGCAGCATGCGGCAGCTTCGAGGGTGCAATACCGTTCCGCCTGCTCGAACAGCTCTGGAGAACGGCTGTACTCGACGCCGAGTTGCTTTGCTAGTTCTCGTTGTTCGTCGTCGGCTGTCTGGCGTTGCTGAAGCACTTGCTCCACCTGTGCGATGAGACGTTGCAGCGTGGTTTCCGACGGCATTGGTTCCGACGGCGTGCGCTGTGCGAGCTGCCGTAGTTGTTCGAGCGCGAGTTCGAGGCCGTTGAGGAAGTCATCACGCCCGCGTGTGTAGAGACTCAATCCATTCGGATCGAAGTCAACCAACGGATGATTCAGATCAAAGACGGAGGCGAGCCGCGTTTGTAGTGCGGCTGCATCGGCAGGTGAAGCAGCCTGTGCTCGATGCTGCGCGAGGTCGCGCAAATGCACGCCGATCGTCGTCAAGTTGAGGAGCGGCCCGGCGTGGAAGATGCTCAGCACCTTGTTGTCTCTGAGCAGTTTCTGGAAGATGCCGTGCCAGTGTCCCTCGCGTAAGTAGTGTCGTGCACCCAGCACAACACCTAAGCGTTCAATGCTCTCTTCAAAACTGTGCGGCACGTAATACTTAACCACCGCCGAATACAACCGCATCTGCTCCGGCGTCTGATGCACCGCACGCGCACAGGCCGTCGTCACACAATCGCCGATGAGTAGATCGATGAACGCTTCGACTAATGTCCGCCGCACTTGTGGCAACGCGACGACGCGACCACCGTAGAGATTGCGCGAGCGCGCGAAGTCGAGCGTTGCGCGGAGCGCGGTGTCGGCGGCCCCAAGTGCAAGTGCGGGAATGACGGCGCGAGTGAGTTGGAAGGCTTTGAGCGTTTGTTCGAGCGCTGTTCCTACGGCGCCGATCAGTGAGCCTTCAGGAACAAAACTTTTCTTAAAAGCAACTCCACTAAAGTCCACGCCTCTGACGCCAAGAGTCTTGATGTGCGGCAAGTGTTCGAAAGACCGCGGGTCGAGAGCATTCTTTTCTACGAGGAACAACGAGAACCCGCGCGGGCCTCCGTTCTCTGCTGTTCGTGCAAAGACCGTGAGCGCCGCGCCGCGCGTCGCATTGTTGACGAGCCACTTCTCACCCGAGAGCTGATAGCCGCCCGCCACCTTCACTGCCTTTAGCTCTGACGCCATGAAGTCTCCACCATGCGCCTTCTCGTGATATGCAAGGGCCACCTGCTTACCACCCATGACAATCTCTGCAAGCTTGTTCCTTTGTTGTTGCGAGCCACCGGCCCAAACATTCACCGAGCCGAGAAACGACTTGGCATGCGCCACGATGATGCTCAGATTGCGACGCGCAACGACGCGCAGCAGTGAGACGAGTTCTTCATAAGAGCGCAGCCGCCCTCCGCATTGCTCCGGCACGTAGTACTTGGGCAATCCCCATTCATCCAACAACGCACACGCGCGCTCCGGGTACGCATCAACCTCGTCGAGCGCCACGGCCTGCGCGAACGAGAAAGCGTTGCGCCCGTCATGCGGGTCGCCCAGGTATCGTTCAAACTCCTCGGCCTTGCTGTATTGCTCGGGTAGTCGCATCTCGCTTGGATTATCTGTCCCGCAAAGGCGCAAAGACGCAAAGCGCTACCGCGTCTCTAAGGATTTCTTTGCGCCTTAGCGCCTTTGCGGGACGAAGATCTCTTCCCCGGATGTAGTTTCGGGCAAAGCGGCGTTCAGCTATTCGCCGCGGCGTTGCCCGCTGTTTCCGCGCTCAGGTGGCGCGAGAGCGTCTCGATGGTCGGGAAATCCCAGAGAAGGGTCGCCGGGAGCGGGCGATTGAGGTAGTCCTCAAGATCGCCCGACAGACTCACCGCGTCGATCGAGTTGAGACCGAAATTGGTGAAAGGCTCCTGCACGTGAACCTCATCGGGATTGACCCGCATCAACGCGGCCAGATGTGTGATCAGCCAGGTCTGTATCTCTTCAAGGCTCGCGCCCTTATGTGCGCCCGCTTCTCCAACCATGTGCTCGTCGCTCCCCATATTTTTCATCCTCTATTCGTTGCGCTGCGCGAGTTGAAGCGGCACGACGGAAAACAACCGCTCCTCCTCGAACAATCGCTCCATCTCCTCAGCCACTCGCTCCTCGTGCTCCGCCGGCAAATTGCTCCGCTCTTGTCCCAAGTGCATTAGCAATCGTTCCAGACTCAACACCAACCAATCACCACGCATGAAAAATTCGCTTAACCGCTCGCGGTTATGGAGCCACAGGTGCACGCAACACGCTGCTGCTTCCAACACGCAGTAGCGCTCCGCCAGCTCGAACAACTCCGGTGAACGGCTGTATTCGCTGCCGAGTCGCAACGCCACGTCCCGCTGCTCGTAATCGGCCGCTTGTCGTTGCTCGAGCACTCGCTCGACCAGTGCGATGACGCATTGCAGCAGCACGCCTTCCGACGGCGTGCGCTGTGCAAGCAGACGCAGTTGTTCGAGTGCGAGTTCGAGGCCGTTGAGAAAGTCGTCGCGGCCGCGTGTGTAGAGACTCAATCCATTCGGATTGAGGTCGGCCAGCGGATGATTCAAATCAAAGACGGCGGCGAGCCGCGTTTGCAGTGCGGAAGCATCAGCATTTGACGCGGCGTATGCTCGGTGCTGCGCGAGGTCGCGCAGATGCACCCCAATCGTCGTCAGATTTAGCGCGGCATTGAAGTGGTATCTAAGGACAACGTTGTCCCTGAGCAATTTCTGGAAGATGCCGTGCCAGTGTTCCTCGCGTAAGTAGTGCCGCGCGCCAAGCACGACACCCAACCGCTCGATGGTCTCTTCAAGACTCTGCGGTACGTAATACTTGACCACCGCCGAATACAATCGCATCTGCTCCGGCGTCTGATGCACCGCACGCGCACAAGCCGTCGTCAAACAATCCCCGATTAACAGATCGAGAAAGGCTTCAACTAGTGTTTGCCGCACCTGCGGCAGAGTAACGACGCGAGAGCCGTAAAGATTGCGCGTACGTGCAAAGTCGAGCACGCACCGCAACGCGGTGTCAGCGGCGCCGAGTGCGAGCGCGGGAATAACGGCGCGAGTGAGTTGAAAGGCTTTGAGCGTCTGTTCGAGCGCTGTTCCTTCCGCGCCTATCAGTGAATCTTCTTTCAAGAAACTTTCCTTGAACTTAATGCCGCTGACGTGCGCACCACGAACACCATGAGTCTTGATCCGCGGCAGGTGCTCGAACGAACGCGGGTCGAGAGCATTCTTCTCCACCAGGAACAGCGAAAGACTGCGCGGTCCTGCTTCGTCTCTCGTGCGCGCCATGACCGTCATTGCAGCGCAGCGGACCGCGTTTCCGATCAGCCACTTCTCACCCGAGAGTTGATAGCCGCCGTCAACCTTCACAGCTTTAACCCCCGTCGCCATGAAGTCTCCGCCGTGCGCCTTTTCGTTGTACGCGAGAATGATCTGCTTCCTCTCTTTGAGAAGTTGGGCCACCTTCTGCTTTTGACAATCCGTGCCACCAACCCACGTCGCAGCCGAGCCGAGCAGCGACAAGATGCTGTAAGCGAATCCAACCGTGAAATCCCGGCGCGCGACGACACGCAGTAGTGAAATGAGTTCCTCGTAAGAACGAAGACGACCTCCGCACACCGCAGGCACGTAGAAATCCGGCAAGCCCCATTCGTCGAGCAACGCGCACGCACGCTCCGGATACTGCTCAACCTCGTCGAGCGCGACGGCCTGCGCGAACGAAAGAGCGTTGCGCTCGTCGTGCGGGTCGCCGAGGTAGCGCTCCAACTTTTCTGCCATGCCGTACTGCTCCGGTAGTTGCATCTCACGTCTATCGCTCGACAATCGTTTCGCGCGTGGCGAGTTGGAAAGGAACGACTGAGAAGACCCGCCGCTCGTGATACAACCGTTCCAATTCCGTGGCCACGCGCTGCTCGTGTTCGCTCGGTAAAATCGCGCGCCGCCGCCCGAGCCTCACCAACAACCGTTCAAGACTCAGCACGAGCCAATCGCCTTGTTCGAAAAACTCTCCTAACGCTTCGCGGTTATGCACCCATAGATGAACGCAGCACGCCGCCGCTTCGAAAACGCAATATTTCTCTGCCTGCTCGAACATCTCCGGCGACTTGTTGAAGCCGTTGTCTTTGAGCGACGCCGTCACGCGCTCACGCTGATTCTCAACCTCAGTCAGGATCGCCCGCGTGCGGTCCATGATTAATTCAAGCGTTGCGCTGTCTTTAAGCTCGAGGGAAGAGAGTTTTTCGAGCGAGAGCTTGAGCCCTTGCAAAACGGAATCGCGTCCCCTGTTGTGAAGCTCGAGCGCGACGGGATCGAACTCCGGCAGCGTTTGGTCCAACGAAAAGATCCGCGCGAGTCGGTTCGACAGATCGTCTCGTTCCGCGTGCTCGACGCGGCGCGTGAGTTGTCCGAGTTGCGCGCCGATCGCGTGCAGGTTCACGGCGGTGCTGCCGTCGAACAAACTCAGAATGCCGTTGTCCCTGTAAATTTTTTGAAAGACGCCGTCGCAATGTTCCTGCCGCAGGTACTGGCGCGCACCCATAACAACTGAAAGGCTCTTCAAAATCTTTTCAACCGTCGTCGGCACGAAGAACTTACTGATCGCGGAACGCACGCTCATCTGTTCCGGCTCGACGTGTATCGAACGCGCCGAAGCGATACTCACGCATTCGCAAATCAAAAGATCGACGAAAGCATCGCAGAGAAGTCTTCGCGCGTGTGGGATCGCGAACACCGAATCGCCGTAGAGTTTGCGCGTGAGCGCAAAGTCCAGGGTGACGCGCAAAGCAGTGTCGGCGGCTCCGAGCGAAAGGCCCGGAATGACGGTGCGTGTGAGCTGGAACGCTTTGAGCATGATTTCCAGCCCCGCTCCGACGCGGCCGATACAAGCATCTTCAGGAAGGAACAGGCGATCAAAACTGATCCCGCTGATGTCGGCGCCCCTGATTCCGTGTGTCTTGATCTTCGGAAGCGTCTTGTAGCCGGCGCGATCGTTTTTCTTGACGAGAAACAGCGAGAAGCCGCGCGGGTCTGAGCTGTTGCCGGTCTTAGCGAAGACCGTCAACACGCGACCACGTGTCGCATTGTTGATGAGCCACTTTTCGCCGCTCAACGAATACCCGTCGACAACTCTCTCCGCTACCGCTTCCGACGCCAGCAGATCGCTGCCGTGCGATCTCTCCGTGAGCGCGAGCGCGACTTGCGAACCGCTCTTGATGATCTCAACGAGTCGCCGCCGCTGCTCGCCGGAGCCGCCGACCCACGTCGCGACCGCGCCGAGATAAGTCTTGCCGTGAGCGATAGCGACCGTCAGATCACGCCGCGCGATCACACGCAGCACCGCGATGAACTCCTCGAAAGATTTCAGTTGTCCCCCGAGTTGCGCAGGAATGTAATGGTCAAAGACCTTGAGCTCGTCGAGAATCTGACACGCTTCCTCCGGGTACTCCTCCCGCTCGTCAAGCGCAACCGCGTTGCCGAACGAGAAGACGTTATCCGGCGCGAAAGGATCGCCGAGCCGTTGATCGAGCGACTCGGCCGCGCGGTACTGGGGGAGGATCTGCGTCTTCATCATTAGGAAACAGTCAGCTAACCGGGACGCGTTCGAGCGCCCCTGTCAGGTATGCTTTACGGCATTCCTGACGCTTTATCTTGCCGCTCGAAGTCTTCGGCACGCCTCCAACCTTGAGCAAAACCAATTCGTGTACGTGAAGGCCGAAGTAATCGGAGACCGCGCGCAGCACAGCGGTCTTCAATAACTTCCCTTCATCCGCAAAGCTGCGTCGCGTCGCCGCGCCTGACGCATCACCTTGCGCGACAGCGCGCATGGAACGCTGGTCAAACTCCGCGGCGATGACCAATCGTTCGTCGTCCTCGATCTCTACGGAGAACGCCGCCGTGCATCCGGATCGCAACGCCGGATGACACTGTTCGACGGTTTGTTCGATGTCCTGTGGATAATGATTGCGGCCGCCGATAATGATCAGATCTTTCAGACGCCCGGTGATGAATAACTCTCCGTTCTTTATAAATCCCAGATCGCCCGTGCGTAGAAACGGCCCATCGCCCGTGTCCGACAGGCGCGCTTTGAAGGTCTGCTCCGTTAACTCCGCGCGGTTCCAATAACCCTGCGCGACGCCCGCGCCGGACACCCACACTTCACCCACTCTTCCATTCGTACATTCCGTCAGGCTTGAAGGCTCAACGATGAGCGCTCGCGTCCCCAAGTCCATTCGTCCACTGCTCACGAGCGTTCTAACGCTCTGCGGATCGCTCGACGCAGACGCTTCGACGAGAACATTCTCTTCAAGCGACGCAGATTCGAGTTTGCAGATCACGGGAGGCCGCGCTTCTGTGCCTCCGGCCACCTTGAGCGTAGCTTCGGCCAGACCGTAAGCCGGATAAAACGCGTCCGCGCGAAAGCCGCACTCTTCAAAACTCGCGGCAAACCTCCGCAACGTCTCCTCGCGAATCGGTTCCGCTCCGTTGTAGGCCACGCGCCAGCAACTCAGGTCCAACCCACTGCGTTGTTCCGGACGAATCTTGTTCACGCAGTGTTCGTATGCGAAGTTTGGACCACCACTGTGAGTTGCTCGATAACGCGAGATCGCCTGAAGCCACCGCAAAGGCCGCTGGAGAAAAGAAGTTTGCGGCATCACGTAACCCGTGAAGCCTCCGTACAGCGGTTGGACGATGCCGTCGATCAGACCCATGTCGTGATACGCAGGAAGCCATGTGACGGCGACGCTCTCCGGCGTGTGCGCGAATCCGTGATGAATGTATGCGGAGTTTTCGAGAAGGTTCCGGTGGCTGACCATCACGCCTTTCGGAGCACTCGTAGAACCAGACGTGTACTGCAGAAACGCAAGGTCGTCCGGCGCAACTCCCGTCTCATTCCACTCCTCCGCACGCGCGTGGTCCAACTCATCGGTCGCCAGCCAACGCAACTGTTTGAACTCTTCATCGCGTGCAAAGAGCGGCGCAACCTTCGAGAGTATGGGCGTCGTCGTCAGCACAAACTTCGCCTGCGAGTCGGACAGAATCGCTTGCAACTTCGGTAGGGTTATTTCAGGCCGCGCAGGATGCGGCGGATAGGCCGGAATGGCGACAACGCCGGTGTAAAGACAACCAAAGAAAGCGGTCACAAATTCCAGCCCCGGCGGATAGAGCAACAACGCGCGTTCACCCCGCGCGTGCAACTCCTGAAGCGTCGCGCCCACACCGCGAGCGAGTACATCAAGTTCGGCGTAGTTGATACGCGCCTCTTCACGCTCGCCGTCGCCGAGATACACATAAGCCGTTCGCGCGGGCTCATGCGACGCGCGCCACCGGAGAATTTCGTCGATCAAAGAGTCTTGGACTTTCAACTCCACTCGATTCCTTATCCACAGATTACGCAGATTATTTAAAGACATCTGTGTAATCTGTAGATAAAAACGCCTACTCGTATTTCAGCGCATTTAACGGATCGACTTTGGTGGCCCTGCGCGCAGGGATATAACTTGCGATTAAAGCCACCACCACCTGAACTATCGTTATCGCCGCGAACGTGGCGAAGTCGGTCGGGCTAATCCCGTAAAGCAGCCCGGCAAAGAAACGCGTCAGCGCAATGGACGCCGCGAGGCCGATAACCAACCCGATAGCGGTGAGAATCATTCCCTGCTTGAGAATCAGTTTGAGCACGTCGCCGCGTTGAGCGCCGAGCGCCATCCTGATCCCGATCTCGCGCGTGCGTTTGCTGACCGAATAAGCCATCACCGCGTAAAGGCCCACAGTCGCCAACGCCAGCGCCAGCAGACTGAAGATACTCAAAAGGATCGCCGCCAGTTTTTGCGGTACGAGGATGAAGCTGAGCACATCTCTCATCGTTAGAATCCGCGCGGGTAAATTCTTATCGAGCGCCTCCACTTCACGACGCACGACCGGCAGCACCGACGCAGCGTCGCCGGAAGTCTTGACGAACACGGTCATACGCGCTTCGTACCTTTGCAGGAACGGCAAATAAAGGTACGGCCTCGGCTCTTCCTTCAGGTCGTAGTACTTACTGTTTTTCACGACACCGATCACCTTCAACGGCGTCTTGTTACGCGTGACGCTGAGTTGTTGGTCCAACGGGTTCCCATCGGGCCAGAAGCGGCGGGCCATCGCCTCGTTGATGATGCAGACGCCGGCCGACTCCTTCGTATCGAAGTCGCTAAAGTCGCGCCCCTGCAATAACGGGATGGACATTAGCTGAAAGAAGTTTGGTCCGACGGTGTTGAAATCAATGGCGAGAATCGTGTCGGGCGGAGGTTCGTAGCCGGGGATCTGAACAGCTATCTGCTGCTGGCCACCACCACTGAGCGGAACAACGTAAGCGAGGCTTCCGGTTTCCACGCCCGGCAGTTTGCCGAGACGTTCGGCGAGTTGTTGGTAGTAGCGCTGACCACTTTCCTGATCGTAACCCTGTAGTCCAACGTCCGTGGAGATCGCCACCAGCTTCTCCGGCTCGAAACCGGGATTGCTGTTCTGCGCATTCTGTAAGCTTCTGAGAAAGAGACCCGCGCAGATCAGCAACACCAGCGAGATGGCGACTTGGCCCATCACCAGAAAGTTGCGCAGCCGCGACTTCGAATAACCCTGCTGACCAGCTCCGTCGTCCTTGAGCGCGGGAATCAGGTTGATCTTCGTCGTCTGGATCGCCGGAGCCAATCCGAAGATAACGCCCGTCAGGACGGAGACGATTAAAGCGAAAACGAACACCTCGTTACCCAGGCTCAGATCGAACGTGACGGGAATGGGAGTGGGCGGGACCAGATTCAGTAACAGCCTCGTGCCGACGAACGCCACTACGAGTCCCACGATGCCACCCAACAGGGAGAAGAGCACGCTCTCTGTCAGCAGTTGTTGGACCAGCCTCGATCTCGTCGCGCCGATGGCCTGACGCAGACCGATCTCTTTGTGTCTCGCCAGCGCGCGCGCCAGCATCAGGTTCGCCACGTTGAAGCAGGCGATCAACAACACCAGAAACACGACCGCCATCAGAAGCATGAGCACTGTGGACAGGTTCTTTCTGATTCCGACCGAGCCTTCACCGAGCGGCACAACGGTCGGACTGGTCCCTTTGTTCGTGTTTGCATAATCCTGTGCGAGCCGGTTAACGATCGGCTGCATTCCGGCTTCCGCCTGTTCGCGACTGACGCCGGGTTTGAGCCGCCCAATCACGTTGAGCCAGCGTGCGCCGCGGTCGGTCAGGCGATCGGATCCCGGCAGTACGCGCGCCTGCATCATGAGCGGGAACCAGATGTCGGGCGCGAGTCCCACCGTCGTGCCGATGAAGTCTTTCGGGGCAACGCCGATGACGTTGAAACTTTGTGAGTTGACGATGATGCTCTTCCCGACGATCTGCGCGTCGCCGCCAAAAGCGCGCTGCCACAATGAATAACTAATGACTGCGACCGGATGAGAGTTGGCGGTTCGATCTTCCTCGGGAGAAAAGGCGCGTCCCATCGAAGGGGTTACACCGAGCGCCGGAAAGTAATTACCGCTGACGATGATGCTCGCGACGATCTGATTGTTGCTGCCGTTGCTCAAGCTGACGGGCGTGACCCTCTGCGCGATCAAATCCGAGAACACCTGGTTGCTGTCCCGGTAATCCGCGTAGTCGGGATAAGAGACGGCCCCGAAGCGAAGACCTTTCGAGCTCGTGTAAAGCTCGACGAGCTGGTCCTGCTGCGTGATGAGCGGCAGCGGCCGCAGGAGGATGGAGTTAATCAAGCTGAAAATCGTGATGTTCAAACCGCTCCCCAAACCGATGGAGAGACTGACCACGATCACCAAGCCGGGGGACTTGAACATCTTCCGCAGCCCGTAACGAATATCTTGCAGCAAGTTTTTCATAGTTTGAGTTCCAACTCTTCCGCGAAAACTCGAAGTTAAATCAGCGATGCGTAACGTCGAACATCAGGCTCATGCACGTCAGCGCGCCCTCGGCCTTTTGCAGTTCGGAGATGTCTGTGGTGATCACATTGAAGCCGTGTTCTTCGACGAGTGCGCGAGTGCTTTCGAAAGCACTCGCAATCAATACCGTGTCGCCGACGGCGATTGTGTTGGCGGCCCATGATTCCGTTTCCGGCACTTCGAGGATCTCGAACTGCTGGAAAGCGCCGGCGTCAACCCACACCGGATTTACAAGCATCAGGCCGCGCCCGAGATACGAACATCCGGTCGAGAGATGCAAACAGCCCCTCACGCCCACGGGCCTGACCTCATAGTCGTAGGGCGCGAGGACCTCGCTCAGTTGTCTTATGCCTTCGCGGTTAGTACGCCCCGAATTGCCGACATAGAGCGTGCGCCCGACCTGGACCACGTCGCCGCCCTCGAGTGTGGCCGGCGGCGAGAGACGTTTGAGCGAGCGGTGCGACGAAAGTATTTCGGCGACACTCTCCACTTCCTTTGCTCTACACTTCACGCCCATCGTTGCCATGACCGCAACTTCATCAACCACGACCGCCGTGTCCTGTATGAAAACCGCATCCGCGGCTTCGGGCAGGAGATCCAGCGATGTTATCTGCACACCCATCTTCGTCAGGCACTGCTTGTAAGCTTCGTGTTGCCGCGCGGCCACGGCCACATCGATCTGTTCGCGCTCCATAAATGTCAGCTTGCAATCGCCGATGGTCCGACTCACACCGCGCGTTAAGGCTAATAACATGAGTGTTCGTCTCCTCTCCGGCGAATTACGTAATCGAAGCCGGGAGCGCGGACGGCTCGTAAGTTGAGACGTCCAGTTGTGCGTCCTGCACAATCTTTCCCTGTTCGAGTTTTACTATCCGGTCGGCCACGCCGAAGTAGCGATCGTCATGGCTGATGACGAGAATCATCTTGTTCCGCGCCTTGAGCTCGGGCAGGAGATGCAGATAGAAAAATTCCTTGAACAGAGGATCTTGATCCGCGGCCCATTCGTCGAAGATGTAAATGGGCCGATCGTCGAGATAGGCGGTGAGCAGCGCCAGCCGTTTGCGTTGCCCCTGCGAGAGTTCGGTCGTCGAGAGCACTCCGTCCTTGACCGTTACTTTGTGGTCCAGTTGCAGCTTGGAGATGTACCCCTGTGCCCGCTGGTCCAACGTGACGCTATCGTGACCGAGCAGATGCTCGAACAGGTGCGGAGTTGAAAACACCATCGAGAACAGTTGCCGGTAAGATTCCCGGTTTTGATCGGAAACGGTCTTGCCGTCGAAGCTGATCTCTCCGGCTTCGGGGATGTATAGCCCGGTAATCAGTTTGGCGAGGGTAGTTTTCCCGCTGCCGTTGCCGCCCACGAGAAAAACCAGTTCGCCCTGTCTCAACGTCAAGCTGAGTGGTCCAAGCAGAAAGTCACCGTCTCCGCTTTCGTGTTTGTAGACGTGAGTCACATCGTAGAGATCGAGTTGTTCGCAAGTGAGCCCAACACCGGAAGCAATCTCGGTTTCAGGGCTGGCGGCGGCGAACGATAAGCCGGTCTGTTCGACCTTCGCCAATGAAATGTTGGCGTTAGTGAACGAAGGCATGATGTCGAAAAAGATCGCCATCGGCGTTCGCAGGTAAAGGGCCGCGAGCGCGTAAGCGATCAGGGTTTCGTTGCTGACGGACCAGAAGCGCGGAAGGATGAAGACGAGCGCGCCGATGTAGACGAAATAGACCGCTTGCGAAGCAGCGGCGTTGAAGCCGAGTATTTGACGCCCGCGGACGTTGTTCCGCCGGTACGAGTCGGCGCGCGGCTCCATGAGATCGTTCATGAAAGCTTCGCGACGTTGGCGGTTCAATCGTAGTTCCTTCGTCCCGTCGAGCAGCGAGCGAATGTGATTGAGTAGTCCGTCCCAATCCTCGCGCGCCTTTTTGAGGTGACGGCCGGCTCGCTTATTCACAAACTGAAGACTGCCCATCGTGAGCAACATGATCACGACGAAACCCGCAAACACGCCCGGCGAAAGCCAGAACAGATAAATCAAAACGCCCAGGGCCATCGCGGCATTGACGCAGAAGACCGGGAAGTCGAGCAGCGCCGTGGCGATGGTCAAAATGTCTTGCGTGAGTATCGCGAGGATGCGATGCGAGCCGATCTCTTCGAACTTGCGCAACGGGACGTTGAACGCCTGGCGGCTCAAACGCATGCGCAATTCAAACGGCACGTCCTGCGAGATGTTGATGAGCAGAAACCTCGAAACCACGTTCGCGAGCACGAAGACGATCATCAGAGCGGCGAAGTATCCTGCCAGTTTCAGGGGAGCGGGTTGCGCACTTCGCAACGTGGCGTCGAGCAAAGCGAGCAATCCTGCGCTGCTGGCGCCCGCTATGGCCCCGGCTAACGTGGCGATGATGAAAGTCCGCTTTGAGTAGTTAAAGATGAAGGAGATTATTTTCATTGTCTGGGGGCTCCGTTGCCGTTCTCGAGTGTTCGCACACGTTGCTCGATGCACTGGGCCAACGCGTCGACGTACGGTTGCTTAAGAATTGAATAGTGGTCACCGGGAAGCTGGTAGACATCAACACCACCGAGCGCAAGCTCGTGCCAGTCTCTCGGCATGTCGGCCGCGCCATTTCCCGTGGCCTGTACATACGTGACCTGTCCCGCGTATACGCCCGGCACGTACGCGCACAAAGCTTCCCGGTTGGTCTTGAAGACATGGAAGAGACGGTGCAGATGGTCGAGCTCCATGCCGGCGGGAACAAGATTGTCGACGCGCGCGCGGTCGAGCATGTAAGCCAGTTGCTCTTCGAGCGAAAGCAATCGCACGTCGGCGAAGGAGCGCGAGAGTTGTTCCTGGGTGAATCCCAAATCGATCGCAAAGCTCGCGAGTTGTGACAGATCGTCGTCGTTTCTCAGTCGAGCGAACTCTGACGGCGACGGCGAATCAATCAACGTCAGCATGAGGACTTCGTCTCCACTCGCTTTCAACTGCCGCGCCATCTCGAACGCGACGACTCCGCCCAACGACCAGCCGCCTATGCGATATGGTCCTGTGGGTTGCACGGCGCGCAGGTGTTCGACGTAGTAGCTCGCCATCTCTTCGATCCGCGTGTGGCCGGGCTGTCCGTCGTTGAGTCCGATTGACTGTAGGGCGTAGAACGGTTGGTCTGGTCCTAGTCGACGCGCGAGGTTGAAGTAACAGAACACGTTGCCGCCGACGGGATGAACGAAGAACAGCGGAGTCTTAGTTGTACCCGGTTGAATTTCCACCACTGGCGACCACGAACCGGTTGCGGGTTGAAGTCCCGTCATGAGGGAAAGCGTATCGTCGTCTCCGTAGACGCCGGAAATGGTTTGTGGGTGGGCGTCCTTTAAATACTCCGCCAGTGCCGCGACGTTTGGACCACTGAACAGCGTCTTGACAGGCACATGCACCCCGAGACGTTGCTGCAGCTTGTTGACGAACACGACAACGCGGAGCGAGGTCCCGCCCAACTCGAAGAAGTCGTCATGAATGCCGACCGCTTCAATTTCCAACACGTCCTGCCACATTTCGGCCAGCAACTTCTCGAGGCTCGTACGCGGTTCCACATAACGGCTTTCCAGTTCAGGCCGCGATCCGTCCAACGCAGGCAGTGCGCGGCGGTCAACTTTCCCGTTGGGCGTCAGCGGCATCTCGTCGAGCATGACGAAGGTCGATGGGACCATGTAGTCCGGCAGACGCTCGCGTAGCGACGCGCGCAGTTCGCTGGAGCGTGGCGGCTCGGCTGACTCTGCGACCACGTAGGCCACCAACAACTTTTCGCCGCGCGCCTCACGCACGAGGGCCACGCACTCTCGCACGCCCTCGCATTCGATCACAGCCGCTTCGATCTCACCCGGCTCGATGCGGAACCCGCGCACCTTCACCTGTTCGTCCATTCGGCCCAGGAACTCGATCCGTCCATCTTCCATGTAGCGCGCGAGGTCTCCCGTCCGATACAGACGTCCGCTTAATTCGCTGAATGGGTTCGGCACGAACCGCTCTGCCGTCAGCGAAGCTCCCCGCAAGTAGCCTCGCGCTAATCCATTGCCGCCTGTGTACAACTCTCCGACTACACCCACAGGCGCCGGTCTCATGCCTTCATCGAGGATGTAGATCTGCGTGTTCGAGATTGGGCGTCCGATCGAGACTGTCTCGCCAATCTGAGTTGAGTTCGTTATCCGATGGCAAGCTGTGAACGTCGTGTTCTCGGTTGGCCCGTAGCCGTTCACGAGCACGTTGCTTTCACACGCTTCGAGCACCGTGCGTACGTGACGCGGCGAGAGCACGTCGCCTCCTGCCAACAGTTGCCTCACGCCGCTTAAGTCTTCCGCCCGCTGGTCCACCATCTGGTGGAACAGTCCCGCCGTCAGCCAAAGCGTCGTCACTCCGCTCTCGCGTACCGTACGTCCTATCTCCTCCAGCGAGAGTGGACCAGGCGGCGCGATTACCAACCGCGCGCCGTTGAGCAGCGCACCCCAGATCTCGAAGGTCGCGGCGTCGAACGTAGTGGGCGCCAGTTGCAAAAGCACTTGCTCTGGTCCAAGTTCGACGTAGTTCGCTCCCTTGACCAAACGCATTACGCTGCGGTGCGTGACCGCCACGCCCTTCGGTCTTCCCGTGGAGCCCGACGTGTACATCACATAAATCAAGTTTTCCGCTGTCGTTGTGCACGTGAGGTTCTCATCTGACTCAGCGGCGATCGACTCACGCTCGTCCTCCAAACACACGACTGTCACCACATTTGCCAGCACGCGCTCCGCCAGCGCGCTGCGCGTGATGAGCAGCGCTGCCCCTGAGTCTTCGAGCATCATCCGCAGCCGCGCGGCCGGGTACTCGGGATCCAGTGGCAGGTACGCCCCACCGGCCTTGAGGATCGCAAGCAGCGAGATGATCATCTCTGACGAACGGTCCATCAACACACCCACGACTGACTCTGGTCCAACTCCTTTGCGCTTCAGATAGTGTGCGAGCTGATTAGCGCGGCGGTTAAGTTCGCGATAAGAAAGTTCTTCGCCACCGAAGACCAATCCGAGAGCTTGGGACGTGCGCTCCACCTGAGCTTCGAACAGCTCATGCACGCAACGCTCGCGTTCGTAATCTCTAAAGGTGTCGTTCCACTCGACGAGTTGAAGACGGCGCTCTTCTTCGCTCAGCAGCCGCAGTTCGCCAAGTGTTCCTTCGCCTCCATGCGCCACCACTTCCTCAACCGCACACTCGAGGTGTTGGCCCATGCGGCGCATCAGCTCTTCGCCGAACAACTCCGCGCGGTATTCAAGCTTGCCGCGCACTCCACCGCCCGACTCTTCGCTAAGCCCAAGCAGCAGATCGAACTTTGCGCCGACTGACCCCGTGCCCAGTCCCTCAGCACTAACCTCCAAGCCTTCGAGCCTCGGCACGCCCTGCTCGACTGCGCCTTGCAAAACCAGCATCACGTCGAAGAGTGGATTGCGGTTCATCTCACGTCTCACACCCAACTCTTCGACAAGCTTTTCAAATGGCACGTCCTGATGCGCGTACGCGCCAAGACATGTCTCCCGAACACGCCCCAGCAACTCGCGGAACGTCAGCCTCTCATTCAATTCGGTTCTCAACGCGAGTGTGTTGACGAAGAAGCCGATCAGGCCTTCAGTTCCTCCCTGTCCGCGGTTGGCCACGGGAGTGCCGACCACTAAATCCGATTGTCCCGTGTAACGCCCCAGCACCACTTCGAAGACCGCCAGAAGTGTCATGAAAAGCGTGCAGCCCTCGCGCCGTCCCAACTCACGCAGCCCTGCTACGGCGTCCGCGCTGATCCGCACTTCTCTCTCTGCGCTCTGCGCAGAGAGAGAAGCAGGCCTCGCCCTCTCTGTCGGCAACTCCAGCACGGGCGCATCCGCCAACTGCTTCCGCCAATAGTCCAACTGCCGCTCAAGGGCTTCGTCCCGCAGCCACTCCCGCTGCCACACCGCATAGTCCGCGTACTGAATTGGTAACTCTGCAAGCGGCGAGTCTGCGCCGCGCGAGTAGGTGTCGTAGAGCGTTCCCACCTCACGCATCAACACACCCATCGACCATCCATCAGAAACAATGTGGTGCATCGTGAAAAGAAAGACGTGTTCAGCCGTGGAGAGCTTCAACAGCTTCGCGCGCACGAGTTGACCAGTCTCCAGATCGAAGGGTAACGATGCCTCTTCCTGAATCAATTGTCTGACTCTTTGCGCCTGCTCTTGCGCCTCACTGACTTGGACCACCGGTAAGACGAAAGGCGCCGGCTCATCCACCACCTGCACCGGCTCGCCTTCTTCAACCGCGAACCTCGTCCGCAACACCTCGTGTCGTCTGACGACTTCACTCAGCGCGCGCTCGATCGCCGTTACATCAAGCGAACCCTTCAGCCGCAGCGCGAACGGCATGTTGTAAGCGCTCGATCCCGGCTCGAACTGGTCCAAAAACCATAATCTTGCCTGCGCAAACGAAAGCGGCGCTGCCTCAACCGACTCGCGCCTCACGAGCGGCGGCACTTCCAACCCAGCCCCGACCTGCCGCAACGTCTCGATTTCTTCGCTCAACCCTGCGACTGTCGGCTGCTCGAAGAGCGTGCGCAGCGCCACATCGACCCCAAACGCTGTACGCACTCGCGACACTACTCGCGTCGCCAACAGCGAGTGCCCGCCCAACACAAAGAAGTTCTCCGCAACTCCAACGCTTGCCACACGCAACACGTCAGCGAAGATCTCAGCCAACATCTCTTCGGTCGGCGTGCGCGGCGCGGAAGAGCCGTCAACGTCTCGCGCTTCGTCCGGCACAGGCAACGCACGCCGATCAACTTTGCCGTTCGGCAACAGCGGGAGTTCCGACAGAAACACAAAACTCGACGGCACCATGTAGGTCGGCAACTTCTCCGAGAGTGCTTGCCGTATCTCCGCTGCCGTTAAACTCGCGCCTTGAGCAGCGACGACGTAGCCCACCAAACTCTTCTCGCCATCCTGACGCGCGTCCACCACGGTACTGTGCACGTTCCCATGGGCCATGATCGCAGCTTCGATCTCACCCAACTCGATGCGTATTCCTCGCACCTTCACTTGCGCATCGCTGCGTCCCTGAAATTGCAGATTGCCGTCCGCGAGATAGCGCACGCGATCTCCGGTACGGTAGAGGCGCGCACCCGGCACGTTACTGAAATGATCGGGAATAAATTTCTCTGCCGTTAGGTCCGGCCGGTTCAAGTAGCCCCGGCCCAATCCGCCGCCACCAATGAACAATTCGCCGAGGATCCCAATCGGCGCTGGTTGCATCTGCGCATCCAGAACGTAGAGTTGCGTGTTCGCGAGAGGCCGGCCGATCGGCATGACGCTATGCCGGCTATGCGGGTCGCAGATCGTCTCCGACGAAGCGATGGCTGTTTCGGTTGGTCCATAGGAGTGGTGCAAGGTCGCCTGGGGCAGCAGTTCGTAGAACCGTTTCACCAGCTCGATACCAAGCGACTCGCCGCCGCAGATCACCTTGCGCAGTGAGATTGCGTTGGCGACTTCCGGTTCACTGAGAAAGAGCGCCAACATGGACGGCACGAAGTACGCCACCGTAGCCTGCTCGTCGATGATGGTCTGCAGCAGAGCCGCACTGTCGAGCTGTGCTCCGGGAGTTGTGAGTACGATCCGCGACCCAACCATCAATGGCCAGAAAACTTCCCAAACCGATGGGTCGAAGTTCAGCGTGGTCTTGCACAACATCCGATCCGCGGCGTTGAGCTCGTAAGTCTGCTGCATCCAGAGCACGCAATTCACAACCTCACGGTGCGCGAGCATCGCGCCTTTCGGCTGGCCCGTCGACCCGGAGGTGTACAGCACGTACGCGAGATTGTCCGGTGTGGCCGCGGTCACCGGATTTGCGTCGCTCTCTTGCTGAATCGCATCACGCTCGGCATCGACAAGAATGACCGGGGAGCCTGTCTGTGGCAGGCGTTCGGACAGGTGCGTCTCGCTGAGCAAAACCTCAACACCTGCGTCGGAAAGCATGAAGCTCAAACGATCGCGCGGATAGTCAGGGTCAAGCGGAAGGTAACTTCCACCCGCTTTAAGAATGCCGAGCAGCGCCACCACCATTGCCGTTGAGCGCTCAATCATGATCCCGACGAGCGACTCCGGACCTACTCCGCGTTTTCGCAGATAGTGGGCCAGTTGATTTGCCCGGCTATTCAGCTCCGCGTAACGCAACGAACCTTCGCTACTCACCAACGCTATGTGGTCCGGAGTTTTCTCTACTTGTTCTGCGAATATTTCCTGGATGCACTTCTCTGCCTGCGCATAAACCGCTGCGGTGTTGTTCCAGTCGACTACGACTCGTAGCTGCTCCGACTGGTCCATGAGGCGCAACGCACTGGCCGGCTGCGATGGCTCGGCTACGATGCTCTGGACCAGCGTCTGAAAGTGTTGGGCCATGCGCTCGATCGGTTCGGCGTCGAACAAGTCTGTGTTGTACTCGAACCAACCCTGCAAGCCCGCGTTGCCTTCGGCCATGGTCAGCATCAAGTCAAACTTCGCGTTGCGGTTTTCACCTTCCAGGATGCTCAGCGTCACTCCGGGCAAAGTGAGTGTTTCGCGCGGCGCGTTCTGCAGAGTAAACATCACCTGAAAGAGCGGGCTTCGGCTCATCTCCCGGTCAGGCTGTAGCTCTTCCACGAGCTTCTCGAACGGCACGTCCTGATGCGCATACGCGCCGAGGCATGCGTCCTTCACTCTCCCGATAAGCTCACTGAACGTAGGGTCGCCTGACGCATCCACGCGCAACACCAGCGTGTTGACGAAGAAGCCGACGAGCGCCTCCGTCTCCGCACGCGTGCGTCCCGCGACGGGCGTTCCAACGCTTACGTCCGACTGTCCCGTGTAGCGCGTCAGCAGGGTCTGAAACACTGCTAGTAGCGTTATGAACAAAGTCGCGCCTTCTCGGCGACTCAAATCACGCAGCCCGTCTGTGAGTCCCGCATCCAGCACGAAGCTGACGGTCGCTCCCTCAAACCGCTGCACGGCGGGTCGTGGACGATCGGTCGGCAATTCGAGCGCTGGCGCATCCGCTAACTGCTTTCGCCAGTACTCCAGTTGTCGGTCAAGAGCCTCGTCCTGCAACCACTCCCGCTGCCACACTGCGTAGTCGGCGTACTGAATAGATAGCTCTTCGAGCGGTGACTCCTTGCCGTGCTGATACGCATCGTAGAGCGCTCCCACTTCCTTCATCAAAACGTCCATGGACCACCCGTCCGAGACGATGTGGTGCATCGTGAACAGCAGCACATGCTCCTGCTCTCCCAGTTTGAGCAGTCGCGCGCGCGCAAGTGGACCATGCTCCAGATCGAACGGCTGAGTCGCTTCTTCTCGAATCAACTGTCTGACTCTTTGCACTTGCTCATGCTCACCAACTTGGACCACTGGCAACACGAAGGGCGTCATCTCCCCGACGACTTGCACTGGCTGTTCGTCGACTACGCTAAAGGTGGTGCGCAATACCTCGTGCCGTCTGACGACCTCCGTCAGCGCGCGCTCCATCGCGGCCACATGGAGTTCCCCTGTCAGCCGCAGCGCGAACGGCATGTTGTAGGCGCTCGACCCCGGCTCGAACTGGTCCAAAAACCACAATCGCTGCTGCGCGAACGAAAGCGGCGCCGGTTCGGCCGACTCACGCTTCACGAGCGGCGGTACTTCCGATTCAGACTCCGCGCGCAACAGCGTTTCGATCTCTTCACTCCACCCTGCGACTGTCGGCTGCTCGAAGAGTGTGCGCAGTGCCACCTCGACGCCGAATGTCGTGCGTACTTGCGACACCACGCGCGTCGCCAACAGTGAGTGCCCACCCAACTCGAAGAAGTTCTCCCCGATTCCAACGCTCGTTACATGCAACACATCGGCGAAGATCTCGGCCAAGACCTCTTCCGTGGGCGTACGCGGCGCTTGAGAGCTATCGCCCGTCCGATCGTTGGTCTGTTCAGGGGCGGGCAACGCTCGGCGGTCAACTTTGCCGTTTGGCGTCAGCGGCAGCTCGTCGAGCAGCACGAAGACAGACGGAATCATGTAGTCGGGCAGACGTTCGCGCAGCGACGCACGCAACTCGCCGGGCCGTAGTGGCTCCTCTGACTCACCGACGAAGTAGGCCACCAACAACTTTTCACCACGCGCGTCCTCACGCACGACGACCACGCACTCGCGCACGCCCGCGCACCCGGTCACTGCCGCTTCAATCTCGCCCGGCTCGATGCGGTACCCGCGCACCTTAACCTGATGGTCCATTCGCCCCGCGAACTCGATGCGCCCGTCCTCCAGGTATCGCGCCACGTCTCCAGTGCGATACATTCGCCCGCCGCCTGTTCGGCTGAAAGGGTTCGGCACGAACCGTTCCGCGGTAAGCCGTGGTCGTTGCAGATAACCTCGCGCCAGCCCGTCGCCGCCGGTGTACAGTTCGCCGGCCACGCCAACCGGCACCGGTTGCAGCGCGTCGTCAAGGATGTAGATCTGTGTGTTTGAGATCGGGCGTCCGATCGAGACGGTCGCGTCTACCTCAATCGCTTCCGAGAGGCGATTGCAGGCGGTGAAGGTCGTGTTCTCTGTTGGTCCATAGCCGTTCACTACTACTCCGCCGTCCGATGCCTCCAGCACCGTGCGCACGTGGCGCGGCGACAGCACGTCGCCTCCGGCCAGCAGTTGCCGAACTCCCCGTAGATCGTCAGGGCGCTCGTCCACCATCTGATGGAAAAGCCCCGCGGTCAGCCAGAGCGTCGTCACGCGGCTCTCGCGCACGACTCGCCCCACTTCCTCCAACGAGAGCGGACCGGGCGGCGCAACCACCAGCCGCGCGCCGTTGAGCAATGCACCCCACACCTCGAACGTCGAGGCGTCGAACGACATCGGAGCTAGTAACAGCAGCACCTGCTCAGGTCCCAATTCGACGTAGTTCGCTCCCCTGACCAACCGCACCACGCTGCGGTGCGTGACTGCCACGCCCTTCGCCACCCCGGTCGAGCCCGACGTATACATGAGATAGATCAGGTTCTCCGCCGCCGTCGCGCATGGCAGATTCTCGTTTGACTCATTCGCGATCGAGTCACGCTCTTCGTCGAGACAAACGACGTTGGCTGTATCCGATAACGGACCGCCCGACCACTGCCCTTGCGTCAGAAGTAACGTTGCGCCGGCGTCTTCGAGCATCATCCGCAGACGTTTTTCCGGGTGACGCGGATCGAGTGGAAGGTAAGCGCCGCCGGCCTTCAGGATCGCCAACAACGAGACGACCATCTCCACCGAACGCTCCATCAACAGACCCACCACCAACTCTGGTCCGACTCCTTTGCGCTTCAGGTAGTGCGCAAGCTGGTTGGCGCGGCGGTTAAGGTCGCGATAAGAGAGCTCTTCGCTTCCGCAGATCAGTGCGACGGCTTGAGGTGTGCGTTCGACCTGCGTCTCAAACAACTCATGCACGCAGAGGTCGCGCTCGTACTCTCTGTAGGTATCGTTCCAGTCGATCAGTTGTCGATGTCGCTCAGCCTCACCGATCAACCCCAACTCGCAAAGTTTCGTCTTTCCCCCACTCGCAGCGGCCTGCTCTACCACCTGTGACAGGTGTTGGACCATGCGGCGCATCAGCTCTTCGCCAAACAACTCCGCGCGATACTCAAGCTTGCCGCGCACGCGACCGTCGCGTTCTTCCGTCAGCCACAGCAGCAGGTCAAACTTCGCGCCCAACACACCCGCGCCGCCCCACTCTTCCGCCTTCACTTCCAACCCGCCGAGCCCCGGCACGCCACGCTCACCCGCGCCTTGCAACACCAGCATCACGTCGAATAGCGGATTGCGGTTGGGCTCACGCTTCACGCCCAACTCTTCGACCAGCTTCTCGAACGGCACATCCTGATGCGCGTACGCGCCCAGGCACGTCTCACGCACATGAGCCAACAACTCGCGGAACGTTTTGGTTTCGTCAAGCTGTGTCCGCAGTGCCAGCGTGTTGACGAAGAAGCCGATCAGTCCTTCAGTTCCGCTCTGCTTACGGTTGGCTACGGGCGTTCCGACGACCAGGTCACGCTGGCGACTGTAGCGCCACATCACGATCTGAAGGGCGGTGAGAAAAGTCATGAAAAGCGTGCAACCTTCCAGTCGACCTAGCTCTCGCAGACCCGTCACGGCAGCGCCCGGGAACTGCACCTCGGCCTGTGCAGTCTGCGAAGAGAGCACCGCGGGTCGCGCCTTCTCAACCGGCAAATCCAAAGTCGCGGGTGCATCCGCCAACTGCTTCCGCCAGTAGTCCAACTGCCGTTCAAGAGCTTCGCCACGCAGCCACTCCCGCTGCCACACCGCGTAGTCCGCGTACTGAATGGCTAACTTCGAGAGTGGCGACTCTGCTCCGCACGAGTAGGCGTCGTAGAGCGCTCCCACCTCGCGCATCAACACGCCCATGGACCAGCCGTCCGAGACAATGTGGTGCATCGTGAACACCAGCACATGCTGGTCCACGGAGATCCTCAAGAGCTTTGCGCGCACGAGTGGACCAACCTCAAGATCGAAGGGCTGCGACGCTTCCTCGCGAATCAACTGTTCGATTTCCTGCTTCTCACTGACTTGGACCACTGGCAACACGAACAGCTTCGGCTCGTCCACCACCTGCACCGGCTCGCCTTCCTCAACCGCAAACCTCGTCCGCAACACCTCGTGCCGTGTGATCACCTCCGTCATCGCGCGCTCCAGCGCCGCCACAACGAGTGCTCCTTTCAACCGCAGCGCGAACGGCATGTTGTAAGCGCTGGACCCCGGTGCGAACTGGTCCAAAAACCATAGCCTTGCCTGCGCGAACGAGGTGACAAATTTGTGGGTGCCTTGTCCTCTCGGTTGGCGAGGAATGTCGGAAGGAATGACGGAAGCGATGACCGGCCGACGAATCTCCAGACGCTCTTGTTTGAGCAGCTTTTCAAAAAGCTGCCGTTTCTCTGGCGGAAGTGACGCGATGCGCTCGGTCAAATCAGGCATTGGATAGTTCTCCTGATTCGTTGGCTTTCAACAGGTCGGCCACTTCCTGATCGGGCAGTTGTTCGAGTTGGTCCAGGAGCCGCGCGATGCGTTCGGCTTCTTCGGCTTCGACGTTGCCGGCGGCCTCGATGTGCTCAGCGAGACGGCTTATCGTTCGCACGTCGAAGATCGTGCGCACGGGTATCTCGAGGTTCAGTACGCTGCGCGTTTTGAAGATCAGACGTGTGGCCAGCAGAGAGTCGCCGCCGAGCGCGAAGAAGTCGTCGTGGATGCCGACGGGAGTGACTTTAAGAATCTCACTCCAGATTTCAGCCAGCACCTGCTCAGTCTGGGTTTGTGGCGGTACGAACGGCTGTTTCATCTGCGGGCGAGACATGTCAGGCGCAGGCAGCGCGCGCCGGTCCAGCTTGCCGCTCGGCGTCAGCGGCAAATGGTCCAATCTCACCCATGCGCCGGGAACCATGTACTCGGGAAGGGTGCGCATTAGCTCTTCGCGCAGTTCCTCCCACGCAGTCTCGCCAACAACGTACCCGACCAGCCCGCGCCACGCGCCTTCGCCTTCACCAAGCTCACGCACCGCGACTGCAGCCTCCCGCACTCCGGCCGCACTACGCAGCGCTGCTTCGATCTCTCCCAACTCGATCCGTTGCCCGCGCAGCTTCACCTGTTCGTCGGCGCGTCCGAGGTATTCGATCGGGCCGTCATCCAGCCATCTCGCCACGTCACCTGTCCTATACATCCGCGTACCCGGCTCAGTGCTAAACGGATCGGGCACGAACCTCTCCGCCGTCAGCGCGGGCCGCTTCAAGTAACCTCTTCCCACCTGCACTCCACCGATGTACAACTCTCCCGGAACACCCACGCCCGCTAATTCCTGTCGCGCCCCGCGCACGTACATCCGCGTGTTCGCCACCGGCTTGCCGATCGGCACGCGTCCGTCCTCGCGTCTTTCGCACCGCCACGAGGTGACGTCAACCGCCGCCTCTGTCGGCCCATAGAGGTTGTGCAGCTCCACTCCCGGCAGACGTTCGAAGAACTTGGTCATTAATCCTTCGCTCAACGCCTCGCCGCTACAGATCACTCGCCGCAACCCCCCTGTCGCCGCGTTTACCCGTGGGTCTTCGAGGAAAGCCGCCAGCATCGAAGGCACAAAGTGCATCGTCCAAGCGCGGTTGTCGGGAGCGCGGGCGGCTCGCCCGCTCTGTACGCCAGCGCCCGGGTTGGACCATGCGAGCGAGCCGCCCGCGCTCCCAGGCACGTCGGCACCCTCGATCAACTTCAAGAGGTAGTCGCTTTCCTGATGCCCGCCAGGACGCGCCATCACCAAGGTCGCACCTGTAATCAATGGCCAGAAGAATTCCCACACCGACACGTCAAAACTAAACGGCGTCTTCTGGACCACACGATCTGCTTCGCCGAGCCCGTACTCGTCCTGCATCCATAGCAAACGGTTGACGATTGACCGGTGCGTGTTCATCGCACCCTTCGGTCTGCCCGTCGAGCCCGACGTGTAGATCACGTAAGCAAGATTGTCTGCCGAGAGCTTCATCGCCGGGTTGCTGTCTTTACTCTCATCACTCACATCACCCAACCCGAGTTGCTCAATGCACAACACCGCTGCACGCCCAATCTGTGGAGTGTTGGCCCAGCGGCTCAACAGCGCCTCGGTCGCGAGCAGCACGCGCGGCCCTGCGTCTTCAAACATGTAACGCAGCCGTGCGGCCGGGTACTCAGGATCCAGCGGCAGATACGCGCCGCCCGCCTTCAATACAGCCAACAGCGAAACGACCATCTCGACCGAGCGCTCCATCAACACGCCCACCACCGATTCCGGCCCGACATCTTTGCTCTTCAGGTCGTGCGCGAGAAGGTTGGCCCGGCGGTTAAGCTCGCGATAAGAGAGTTCTTCACCGCCAGAAACAAGCGCGACGGCTTCAGGAGTGCGTTCGACTTGTGCTTCGAAGAGTTGGTGCAGGCAGCGATCGAGTTCGTAAGCGCGGGCCGTCGAGTTCCACTCTTCCAACTGCCTCAGTTCCTCGGGCGCAATCAAAGCTGCCAAATCAATGCGCGAATACGGATCGTTCGCGATCGCTTGAAACACTCTTGAATAGCACTGGCCCAAGTGGGCCAACTGCTCTTCCGAAAGAATCGCCGAGTCGCCAAGCAGCCGGAGCGCCACGCGCGAAGTCACCGGATCGAGTTGAAACACCGAGACTAGCGCGAAGTTCGTTTCGGAGATGTCCCGGTTGTCCAACACCTGCATCTCGCCGGTCCGCATCACGGTCTCGACGGAATGGAAGTGCAGGTACTCGAAGCTCGTCTCGATCAGCGGCTCCAAACCCCAACGCTTCTGTATGGCCGCCATCGGGTATCGCCGGTAAGGAAGCAGGTCCCACTCAGTCTTGAAAGTCTGCTCGACCAACTCGGCCCATGTGCCGGAAGGCATCCTCAGCCGGAACGGCGCTGTGTTCAGGAAAAGTCCACGCACCTGTTCGCCGCCACGCACTTCCAAACGCCCGTTCGTACCGATGCCTGTGAGGATGTCGCCGCGACCCGTGATTAGACTCAAAACTTTCATGTGCGCCGCAAGCAGAACGCTCTTGAATGGCACGGACAGCTCGCGTGCTAAACGCCGCATACTATCGGCCGCTTCAGCCGAGATCGGTACGGGTTGAATGTTCACGCGACGGCCTTCGTTGCGACTCGGCCGCGAAGTGCGGCGCGGCAATCGCAACGGTTCGCAGCCATCCAGTGTCTGCTCCCAGAACTGCCGATACTCTTCTGACTCGAGCGCCGTGCGCTCGAGGAAGATGAAGTCGCGGAACGTTGTCGAAAGCGGCGGCTCTTCGGGAAAGACACCAACCTTCAGCCGTTCGAAGTAAAGCGTGAACACCTCCGCGAAAGTCGAGGTCAAACTCCAGCCGTCAATAACCGCGTGGCACTCAGCCAGCGTCAACTGAAACGTCTCATTGGTGCGGCGGTGAATGCTGATCCGGATGAGCGGCGGATTCGACAAATCGAACAGCGTCTTCCACTGGCTCTCGACAAATTCGTTCAGAAACTCGTCCTGATCTTTGGAAGACAGGTGTCGCAGATCGCTGACGGGGATTTGCATCCGCGCCTCGCGTTGGACCAGTTGCAACGGTTCGCTGTAACGAGCCAGATCGAACGAGGTGCGCAGAGCGGGATGTCGTGCGACGACGCGGTTGACTGCTTCTTCGAAGACCGCCGCGTCGAACGCCGCGCGGATTTGATAACTACAAACGTTGTGGTAAGCGGGCCTGTCCGGAAGCAACTGCATGTGGTAAAGCATGCCGGCCTGAAGCATGCTCAACGGGTACGCGTCTTCGATGCCTTGGGGAAGCAGCGGGCGATCGGCCTCTTGGACGAGGCTAAATGGTCCAACACCGTCCAACGTGGTCGAGATCGTCTCGCCTTCCGTCAACTCCGCGGCAAGTTCGCTGACGGTCTGGTGACGGAAGAGGCTTTGGAGGGTGAATTCCATTCCCCTCTCTCGTGCGAGCGCGAGCACGCGCACGCTACGAATCGAGTCGCCGCCGCGCGCGAAATAGTTGTCGTTCACGCCGACACGATCGACGCCGAGTACCTCGGCAAAAATGTTTGCGAGCACCTCTTCGGCGGCGGTGCGAGGCGCGACGTAAGGCTGCTCGACTTTCTGGCGCGAGACATCAGGTGATGGCAACGCGCGTCGATCAACTTTGCCGTTGGCGGTCAGCGGCAGTTCGTCGAGAACGACGTAAGTCGTCGGGATCATGTACTCCGGCAGCTTCTCGATCAGGAAGCTGCGCAGCTCGCTGCTCAGCAAACCGAGTTCCTGCTTCAGTACGAGGTAGGCGACGAGACGTTTTTCACCCGGCACGTCTTCGCGCGCCAGCACCGCACACTCGCCAATGCCTTCGTGCCGTGCCAACGCAGCTTCTACTTCACCGAGCTCAATGCGGTACCCTCGGATCTTCACCTGATGGTCCACTCGGCCCACGTATTCCAAGTCGCCCGTTGAGAGGTAACGCACCAGATCCCCGGTGCGATACATCCGCGCTCCCGCTTCGTCTACAAACGGGTTCGGCACAAAGCGCTCTGCTGTCAACCCCGGACGGTTCAGGTAACCGCGCCCCACTCCGTCACCGCCCACGTACAACTCGCCTACCACGCCCATCGGCGCGGGCATCTGATGCTGGTCCAACACGTACAAACGCGTGTTTGCTATCGGCCTGCCAATGGGTACCGAACCCGCTCGCACCGCTTCGGCCGCCGCCGCGTACACGCAGCAACCGACCACCGTCTCCGTTGGCCCATACTCGTTGACCACAATCGTCCCCGGTGCGTGCTCGTGCCAGAAGCCGAGCTGTTCGCCGTACAATGCTTCGCCGCCCACCACCAGACATGCTGTCTGTGCCTGCGCGTTGTCTGCGGGCAACAGTTGGCCCAGCGCCTGAAGGTGCGCGGGCGTCAGCTTGAGCAGGCTGTATCCGACGCCGGATCCCACGGCTTCGCCCAACGTGTCGATGCCACCCTTGTCTGCCAGCAGGGTCACGCAGCGCCCGGTCAGCAGCGGCGAATATAGTCCCGTCACCGTCAGGTCGAACCCGAGCGGCGAGTGGACCAGCGCGCCGTTTCCCTCAGCCACTCGATAGGCTTCAACAGCCCAACTCAGATAATTGACCAGCCCCTGATGTTGAATCAGCACGCCCTTTGGTGTGCCCGTGGAGCCCGAGGTATAGATCACGTACGCGGCGTTCTGCGGCGTAGTGAGGGAGGTTGGATTACTGACGCTCTCCTGCGCTATCTGCGGCCACTCATCGTCAATGCAAAGAGTGCGCGTAGCGGCAAGGAGATCCCCAAGTTGAGCGCTCAAGACTTGCTGCGTAAGCAACAGGTGTAAATCTGCGTCTTCGATCATGAAGGCCAACCGCTCGCGCGGGCCGTACGCGTCCAGCGGAACGTAAGCGCCGCCGGCCTTCAAGATTGCCAGCAGGCCGACGAGCATCTGGACCGAACGCTCGACGCAGATGCCGACGCGTGTCTCTGGTCCAACACCCAGGCGCATTAAATAATGGGCCAACTGATTGGCACGCGCGTTCAGTTCTTCATAGCTCAGCCGCTCCTCTTCACACACCACAGCCTGCGCCGCGGGCGTGCGCGCAACCTGCGCTTCGAACAGTTGGTGGAAGCAAAGTTCTTTCGGGTAGGGTCGTTGTGTTTCGTTGAGTCGTTGCAGGAGGTGTTCGCGTTCCTCATCGGCGAGCAACAGCAGTCTACTGACCGCCATCTTCGGATCACTCACCGCACTCTCCAACAGCGTGTGGAACTGTTGCGCCAGCCGCCGAATGTTCGCAGACGAAAAGGCGCGTGCATCGTATGCAAACGACGTCACGAGCGCTTCATCGGTTTGAACGCAGGAAAGCTTGAGCTTCGCGGGTTCGAAGTCTACGTGCTGCCTGCGGATCGTAAACGCCACTCCATTGGCACGACGCACACTCCGCCGCAAGTACTCAAAACCGATCGGTGGGTTTGAGTAGTCCGATTCTTCGTCCGCGTCCGCGATCGAATACTCCTGCCACTCGCGCGCCTCACTCACGGACTGTTCGATTCGCCGTATGACCTGCTCGAACGTAAGACCTTCTTCGAAACGGCAACGCACGGATAAGAAGCCTGCGAACAGACCAAACGCCTCCGACAGTTCCTCGTACTTCCGGCCATCGAAAAGAACGTTGACGGACACATCCGCCTGCACGCTCAAGCGCGATAACAGCAACTCCCAACAGGCAAGCAAACATGTCTCGTTTGAAGTCTCGAGAGAGCGCGCCAACGATTCCAATCCGGCGAGCAGGTGAGGTTGAAGAGTCAGTTCGAAGGAGGTCGACGGGGCAAACGGCTGCAACTGCGCCTTGACCTCGAACGGTAAGTTCAGAGCTTCTGAATCAGACGCGCGCTGCCGCTGCCAGAAGTCACGCCCCGCATGCGCATCCTCGCCCTCAAGGAACTCGTTCTGCCACTCGGAGAATTGAACGTATTGCGCGGGCACGTCTTGAACATCATCGGTACCGCGACCATAAAAACGCACAAGCTCGTCAACCAGATTGTTCAGCGTGTGCGCGTCCGCGCAGAGTGTAGGCAGACCGATGAGCAGCAGGTGACTGCTACTGTCCAACTTTACTAGCGTAAAGAGCAAACGGCTCTCACGTTCACCAGCGAAAGGCCGCTCTCTTTCTTCGCGCAGTAATTCGTCGAGAGCGATCGCGTCATCAACGTCGAAGTTTTCACCTGCAACAATGCGCCACTCAAGTTCGACGTTCTCGGCGATCACCTGCAGCGGAACTTTTACACCAGGCTGGCTATAAAAATACGTCCGCAGTATGTCGTGGCGCGCGACGATCTCCCGCAAGGCTCTATTCAGAGCCTCAACGTCGAGACTTCCCTCAACCAGGATCGCGCTTTGGACCAGATGGTCAGCCGGGTTCTGCCCCTTCAGCAGCCAGAAACGCGCTTGCTGGGGCGAGAGGCGAAACCCTTCGACATGCTTTGGCATCAATCACTCCTCAACACTTAACTCCGTTTACGTGCTTTCTCTGTGTCTCTGTGCCTCTGTGGTTAGTGAGTGCCTAGGGAAAACAACCACAGAGGCACAGAGACACAGAGAAGCTGCTGCTCAGGCCAGGTGAAAACTCTCCGCCTCCGTCGAGAGCACATCCGCGTAACTCGTCATCTCTCCCATCGCCACGTACAGCTTTCGCTCGCCGACGTAAGGGTTGCGCCCGTGCGCGGTGAGCATGTTGTCGAGCATGACGACGTCCTTCGGTCGCCATGGGAAGCTGACTTCCAACTGCCGGTACACTTCGAGAATCTCTTCCATCACCGAATCTTCAATCACGCTGCCGTCGCCGTAGTAACAGTTCCGCGGAAATTCATCCTCGGCGAACAAAGCGCTCAGCGACGCGCGCGCCTCAGCGTCGAGACACGCGCGATGCCAATGTTGCGCCTGATTGAACCAGACCATCTCACCCGTGCGCGGATGCCGCGCGACGGCCGGACGGACGCAGCGTGTCAGCAAACCGTTATCTTCCTTCCATTCAAACTCCATGACGTTTTTCCGGCAGAACTCCTCGGCCTCCGCTCTGTTCGAAGCACGCATGATCGCCTGCCAGCTCTGGCCCAATCCTTCTCTGTAGTTACGCACGTACATCACCTTCTTCTCGATGAAGCGCTCGCGTATTTTCGGGTCGAGCATTTCAAACACGCGGCGGCTGTCGACAAGAGGCGTCTCGCCGCCCTCTGCTGCCGGTGTCGCGCAGCAGAACCAGATCTTCATGGGCCACGCATCGTTGAAGGAGTTTTCGTTGTGCCAAAGGAGAAGCTTGTTGGACGGGTAAGCCACGGGCGTATAGATCTTCCCGCTCACGCTGCCGCGATTATGCTCGCCGTTCTCGTCGAACAGAGTCGGGCAGATGGCGTGCGCGAAGCCTTCGAATGCAGACGGCGAGTTAACGTCGAAGCCTCGGAAGAGAATCGCCCCGTGCTTGTGCAACTTCGCTTCGATGAAACCGAGGTTCGCCCTGGTCCATTCTTCGAGATCGAGTTTGTTCGTTGCCGGTTGGACCACGAGCGGCAGGCGCGTACCGGGAATCAGTTCGCTCTGCACGATCGTCTGTTCCGAAAGGCTGACGGCCTTCGGCTTGATACTCTTGAACCTGCTGCGCTGCGACTCTTCACGTTCTCGTTGCGCACGCGCGCGCCGCTCGCGATCGTCTTCCGCGAGCACTTCGCGAAGCTGTTCGAGAGTTAGATCGGGACGTGCCGCGACGCTCTTCAGCACGACTTCAAATTGCTCCGCGATGCGGGCGATCGCCACCGGGCTGAAGAGGTCGGAGCTATACTCGAACCAGCCGCGCAGTCCGTCCGGCTTCTCCCAAAGCAACGGCGTGAGATCGAACTTGGCCGCGGCGTGGTCCATCTGAAGCGGCAGCAGTTTCAACCCGTGCAGTTCCAACTCTTCGACGGGAGTGTTTTGCAGAACCAATTTGACCTGAAAGAACGGTGTGCGCGAGAGGCTGCGCTCCGGCCGCAGTCGCTCGACGATCTTGTCGAACGGCAGATCGTGATTCGCGTAAGCGCCGAGCGTGACTTCGCGCACACGTGCGAGCAGATCTTTAAAGCTCGGATTGCCGGAGAGATCGGTGCGGAGCGCGAGTTGGTTGATGAAGAAGCCGATGAGCGGCTCGGTTTCGAGGCGTCCGCGGTTGGCGTCGTCCGTGCCAACCACGATGTCTTCCTCGCCCGTGTAGTAATGCAGCAACGCCTGAAAGGCTGCGAGCAGCGTCATGAACAGCGTGGCGCCCTGCCGGTTGCCGAACGCTTTGAGATCGTCGGTCAGCTCCTTCGAGAACTGGACGGAGTGTTTTGCGCCGCGGTAAGTCCAGACGTCTGGACGCGGCTTATCCGCGGGCAACGTCAAGACAGGCAGATCGCCGGCGAGTCGCTCTTGCCAGTAACTTAGCTGTTGCTCGAGCGCATCTCCGCTGAGCCACTCGCGCTGCCAGTGCGCGAAGTCTGCGTATTGGATCGGCAGCTCGGCGAGCGGCGACGGGCGTTCCTCACTGAATGCTTCGTAGAGAGCTTTCAACTCTCGCAACAGCACGCTCATGGACCACGCGTCGGTGACGATGTGGTGCATCATGAAGAGCGCGACGTGCGTTTCGGCGTCGAGCTTTAGCAGACGCGCGCGCACGAGTGGGCCGCGTGCGAGATCGAAGGGGCGATTCAACTCTTCAAGAGACAGACGCCGCACTTCCGCTTCACGTTCCGCTTCGGGCAGATCGCTCAGGTCATTCAGCGGCAATGTCAGCGGCGACGCGGGTTCGATCTGCTGTGCGGGCTCTCCGTTGATGTTCTGGAACGTCGTGCGTAGAGACTCGTGGCGTCGAAGAATTTCATTGAGTGACCGTTCGAACGCAGGAAGGTTCAGTGCACCGAGCAGTCGTGCCGATTGAAGCAGGTTGTAAGTGCTGGTGTCCGGTTGTAGCTGTTCGAAAAACCACAGGCGCTGCTGCGCGAACGAGAGCGGTGATGGGCCGTCACGATCGACCTTTCGGATGGGCCGCGCGGCTGTCGTCTTCTCCGTTTTCAGGTTGGCTTCGAGGTGTCGCGCAAACTCCGCTACGGTGGGACGTTCGAAGAGAGCACGCAATGCGACCTCGACACGAAAAGCCTCGCGCACTCGCGAGACGACCTTTGTCGCAAGCAGCGAGTGTCCACCCAGATCGAAGAAGCTTTCGTCCGTGCCGACCTGCTCCACTCGCAAGACTTCGGCGAAGATGTGTGCGAGCAGTTCTTCGACGGGCGTACGCGGCGCCGTGTAACCGTTGACGGTTTCCACGCTTGCGTTCTCGGGAGAAGAAAACGCACGTCTGTCGAGCTTGCCGTTAGGCGTCAACGGCAGTTCGTCGAGTTGCACGTAAGCCGCGGGAACCATGTACTCGGGGAGCCGTTCTCGCAAACGTGCCCGCACCTGATCCACCGTGACCGTCGCACCCGTTTCTATCCGCAGGTAACCGACTAATCGCTTCTCACCGTCCCCACGTTCATTGACAACTACCGCCGCATCCCGCACGCCCTCGCAGTCGCGCAACGCCGCCTCGATCTCACCCAACTCGATCCGGTTGCCGCGTATCTTCACCTGTTGATCGGCGCGACCCAAATATTCGATCTGGCCATCCGCGAGCCACCTCGCTACGTCGCCGGTGCGGTACATCCGCGCACCCGGCTCAGCACTGAATGGGTCGGGCACGAACCGCTCCGCCGTCAGCGCAGGGCGTTTCATGTAGCCTCGCCCCACCTGCACTCCGCCGATGTACAACTCTCCAGAGACACCCACGCCTATCAACTCGTGCCCCGCACCGAGCACGTACATCCGCGTGTTCGCCACTGGCTTGCCGATCGGAACACGCCCGTCCTCGCGTCTTTCGCACCGCCAGGAGGTAACGTCAACCGCCGCCTCGGTCGGCCCATAGAGGTTGTGCAACTCCACTCCCGGCAGGCGCTCGAAGAACTTGGTCATTAATCCTTCGCTAAACGCCTCGCCGCTACAGATCACTCGCCGCAAACGCCCTGCCGCCGCTTCGACCCGTGGGTCTTCAAGGAAAGCAGCCAGCATCGAAGGCACAAAGTGCATCGTCCAACCGCGGTTGTCGGGAGCGCGGGCGGCTCGCCCGCTCTGTACGCCAGCGCCCGAGTTGGACCATGCGGGCGAGCCGCCCGCGCTCCCAGGCACGTCGGCACCCTCGATCAACTTTAAGAGGTAGTCGCTTTCCTGATGCCCGCCAGGACGCGCCATCACCAGCGTCGCACCTGTAATCAACGGCCAGAAGAATTCCCATACCGAGACGTCGAAGCTGAACGGCGTCTTCTGGACCACACGATCGGCATCGCTAAGCCCGTACTCGTCCTGCATCCACAGCAAACGGTTGACGATTGACCGGTGCGTGTTCATCGCACCCTTCGGTCTGCCCGTCGACCCCGACGTGTAGATCACGTAAGCCAGGTTGTTCGCGTCGACCTCAACCGACGGATTGACGCTGCCCTTACTCCCGTCACTCACATCGGCCAGGCCCAATTGCTCGACGCACAACACTGTGGCAGCAGTTCCAAGCTGCGGGCCGTTGCCGTCAGTGGCCCAACGGCTCAACAGCGCCTCGGTCGTCAGCAGCACGCGCGGCCCTGCATCCTCAAACATGTAACGCACTCGCGCGGCCGGGTATTCAGGATCCAACGGCAGGTATGCTCCACCCGCCTTCAATACTCCGAGCAAGGAGACCACCATTTCCGTCGAACGCTCCAGCAACACGCCCACCACTGACTCTGGCCCAACGCCTTCGCGCCTCAGATCGTGCGCGAGAAGATTTGCCCGACGGTTAAGCTCGCGATAAGAGAGTTCTTCACCGCCATAGACAAGCGCGACGGCCTCGGGAGTGCGTTCGGCTTGCGCTTCGAAGAGCTCATGGAGGCACGCGTCAAGCTCGTACTCGCGTGTGGTGTCGTTCCACTCGACGAGTTGCAGGCCGCGCTCTTCTCCGCTCACCAGTCCCAACTCGCACAGCTTCGCCTCTCCCCTACCTACGACTGCCTCCTCGATCACCTGTGACAAGTGCCCGGCCATGCGGCGGATCAACGCTTCGCCGAACAACTCCGCGCGATACTCAAGCTTCCCGCGCACTCCACCGCCCGACTCTTCGCTTAGCCCAAGCAGCAGATCAAACTTTGCGCCGACCGACCCTGCACTAACTCCTTCAGCGCTCACCTCCAAGCCTTCAAGTTTCGGCACGTTCTGCTCGCCTACGCCCTGCAAGGCCAGCATCACGTCGAAGAGCGGATTGCGGTTCAACTCGCGTTTCACGCCCAACTCTTCAACAAGCTTCTCGAACGGCACGTCCTGATGCGCGTACGCGCCGAGGCACGTCTCCCGCACACGTCCCAACAACTCCCGGAATGTCAGGTCAGCATTTAGCTCTCCACGCAGGGCCAGCGTGTTGACGAAAAACCCGATCAGCCCCTCTGTGCCACCTTGTCCACGATTGGCGACGGGAGTGCCGACAACCAAATCGGACTGTCCCGTGTAGCGCCACAGCACGATCTGAAAAGCCGCCAGCAAAGTCATGAAGAGCGTGCATCCCTCGCGTCTCCCCAACTCACGCAGACTCGCAACTGCCTCTGCACTGAGCCGCACATCAACGCGGGCGCTCTGCGTACTCAGCACCGCCGGGCGCACCTTCTCGGTCGGCAACTCCAACACGGGCGCATCCGCCAACTGCTTCCGCCAGTACTCCAACTGCCGCTCAAGCGCCTCGTCTCGCAGCCACGCCCGCTGCCACACAGCGTAGTCGGCGTATTGAATTGGTAACTCTTCAAGCAGCGATTCTGCGCCGCGCGAGTAGGCGTCGTAGAGCGTACTGACCTCACGCATCAACACACTCATCGACCATCCGTCCGAGACGATGTGATGCATCGTGAAGAGAAGGACGTGTTCGTCCGCAGAGAGCTCCAACAGCTTCGCGCGTACGAGTGGACCAGCCTCAAGATCGAAGGGCTGCGACGCTTCCTCGCGAATCAACTGTTCGACCTGCCGCGCTTGCGCTTCAATGATCGCTTCTCCAACTTGGACCACCGGTAAAATGAAACGCCCCGGCTCGTCGACCACCTGCACCGGCTCGCCTTCTTCAACTGCGAACCTCGTCCGCAACACCTCGTGCCGTCTGACAACCTCCGTCAGCGCGCTCTCAATTGCCCCCACATCGAGCGCACCTTTCAATCGCAGTGCAAACGGCATGTTGTAAGCGCTCGATCCCGGCTCAAACTGGTCCAAAAACCATAACCTTGCCTGCGCAAACGAAAGCGGCGCTGCCTCAACCGACTCGCGCCTCACGAGCAATGGCGGAGCTTCGCGTCCCGCACGGCTCTCCGTCTCGACCTGCGCGGCTAAGGCTACGACGGTCGGATACTCGAAGACCGCGCGCACGGGCAGTTCAACGTTGAGACTCTCTCTGATTCTGGAGATGACCTGCGTCACGAGCAGCGAGTGGCCGCCGAGCTCGAAGAAATTCTCATCAACGCCGACACGCTCCACATCGAGCACCCCTGCGAAGATGCTCGCGAGCAGCTCCTCGATGGGCGTACGCGGCGCCTGGTATTCGTCAGCATCTCGCACGCGCACTTCGTCGGGCGCCGGCAACGCGCGACGGTCTACCTTGCCATTGGGCGTCAGCGGCATCTCGTCGATCACCACGAACACCGAAGGAATCATGTATTCGGGCAGTCGATCTCGCAGTCGCTCCTTCACCTTGTCCGCCGCCGCAGCCGGGGCTCCCACATCCATCACGACATAACCGATCAACTGCTTCTCACCAGCCGCACGCTCGCTGACGACGACCGCCGCGTCACGCACACCTTCGCACGCATACAACGCCGCTTCGATCTCGCCCAACTCGATTCGATAGCCGCGTATCTTCACCTGCTGATCAACGCGTCCAAGAAAACGAATACTCCCGTCTTCCGAGTAGGTCACCTGATCGCCCGTCCGATACATGCGTGTGCCGGGCTGCTTGCTGAAAGGATCGGGAACAAACTTCTCCGCAGTCAGCCCCGGACGGTTTAGATAACCGCGTGCAAGCAGTGGCCCGCCGATGTGCAACTCACCCGTAACACCAACCGGCACGGGAGCGCCCTGCTGGTCCAGGATGTAGACCGCGCGTTGGACCAGCGGGCGCCCGATCGGCATCTGCGACAACTCTCCGTCCCCGAGCAGCGGCACTTCGAACGTCGTCGCCGTGATGGCCGTTTCCGTTGGTCCATACGCGTTGAGCAGGCGCACGTCACGCAAGCCTGCCTGCTGCCACATGCGCGCGGTATGCGGCTGCATTTGATCGCCGCCGATAATGACGAGCTTCAAACGTGCGGCTAACTCAGCCGCAACTTCACTGCCCGGCTCGGGCACGACCTGCGTCCAGTAAGCAGGCGGGAAGTTGACGACAGTAAGTCCGTATTCGGCGGCGTGTTGGAAGAAGTCTTCACGGCCCCACGTGCGCGAATCGCGCAGGACGAGTGTGGCGCCCGCGAGCAACGGAACGAAGATCTGTTCGAGCGAAACGTCGAAGTTGAACGACGCAAACTCCAGCACGACGTCATTCGAATCGATACGGAACTCGCGCTGCGCAGTCAGGAAGTGGTTTGCAGCGACGCCGTGAGAAATGCAAACGCCTTTCGGCATTCCGGTCGAGCCCGAGGTGTAAATGATGTACGCGAGATTCTCGCCCGTCAGAAGATTCTCGGGATTGTCCGGCGAGCACGTGGAAATCGCACTCCAATCAGAATCGAGGCAGACTATCTGCGATGCTGCCGCATAAGGCGGCAACTCGAAAAGCAGATGGTCCTGCGTCAGTATCACCGCGACTTCGAGGTCTTCGAGCAGGTACGACAGCCGCTCCTGCGGGTAACCCGGGTCGAGCGGCACGTAGACGCCTCCGGCCTTGATCGTGCCGAGCAGACCGACCAGCATCTCGATCGAACGCTCCGCGAAGATACCAACACGCACTTCCGGCCCAACGCCCAAGCTGCGCAGGTGATGCGCGAGTTGATTCGCACGCTCGTTCAGCTCGCGGTAGTTCAAGCTCTCGTGTCCGAGCCTGACCGCCGTGGCTTCCGGAGTTCGTTCGGCCTGCGTCTCGAAGAGCGCGTGAACGGTCAAATCGTGCGCGAGGTCGTGGTCCGTGTGGTCCAGGTCCGACAGCAGTCGCTCGCGTTCTTCGCGCGTCAAAAGCGGCAATTCGCAGAGACGCTGATGCGGACTAGCAACCATCCCTGCGAGCAACGTCTGCAAGTGGCCCAACATGCGCTCGATCGCGGCAGACTCGAAACGCTCGGTGTCGTACGGAATGCGCAACATCAAACGCTCGTCCGCGAAGGCGACGAGGGTCAGCGGATAGTTGTTCCTCTCGACCGACGCCAGCGGTGTGAATCTCAGTTCCCTGTGCGAGCGCACGTTCTCGTCAAACGGAAAGTTGTCGAAGACGAGAATGCTCTCGAACAGCAACTGCCCGCGCGGCACCTCGCTCCAGCCGTGCACGTCGGAGAGCGGACTGTGTTCGAACTGAATGAGCTCCGCCTGCTGCGCTTGAAGTTGCTTGAGCCACGGCAGGACTTCCTGATCGTGCGGGACTCGGACGCGCAGCGGGAGTGTGTTGATGAAAAGGCCGACCATGCTCTCGACGCCCGGCAACGAAGCGGGCCGGCCCGAGACGGTGATGCCGAAGAGAATGTCTTCCTCGCCGCTGTAACGGCTCAGGAGTAATGACCACGCGCCCTGCATCAACGTGTTGAGTGTGAACTGATGCTGCTTCGCGAGCGACTTCAACGCAAACGTGGCTTCGGCCGTCAGCCAAACTTCTCGCTCGGCGTAGACGCTCTCGGCGTTCGACGTGCCGTTGCTCTGCGCGCTACCGATCGGTGTGGGTGCCTTAAAACCTTTCAGCGCGTCGCGCCAGAACGCCTCCGCGGTTGCCTTGTCCTGTTGCTTCAGCCACGAGATGTAATCCCTGTACGGGCGCGGACGGGCGAGTTGTAAATCCTTCCCGTCGCAAAAAGCGTCGTAGAGCGACACGACTTCACGGAGGACGTGATACTTGGCCCAGCCGTCCATCAACAGGTGGTGATAGCTCCAGATAAAATGTGAGACTTCGTCCGCCACCTGCACGAGCACGATGCGCATGAGCGGCGCGCGCGTGATGTCGAAGCTCCTGTCGCGTTCCATTGACAGCAGAACCTTCAATTGCTCGGCCTGTTCAGTTTCCGAAAGTCCGCGCCAATCCTGATGCTCGAGCGGCGTCGCGACCTTGCGGCTGACCATCTGCAAAGGCTTGTCCAGGTCCTGCCAGAAGAAGGATGCGCGCAACACGGCGTGTCTCTCGATGACGCGATCCCACGCGCGCGTAAACGCCGTGACGTTTAGTGGTCCATGGAAGGTGTAGCTTTGCTGGCGAAAGTAGATGTCAGACTGAGGGCTATACAGATGATGGAAGAGCATGCCTTCCTGCATCGGCGAGAGCCTGTATAGATCCTCGATGTCGCCGGGTTTCATCAGAATTATTTCCTCAGGTGAATCTCGTTCTTGCAGAACGGACGTTGCGCGTCTTCGAAACCTCTTTCGCGTGCCAGCTCGAGCACTTTTTCCGCTTCTTTGACCTGCACTGAACCTTCCGGCAGCCCCAGGCCCATGCCGTATTGCAGCCACGGCTCGTTGCCCATCGCGTAGATGTAGACACGTTTGCCGCCCACCGCGTCGAGGAGATCCAGGGCCGCTTTCGAATCGCTTCCCTTGGTCCTTCTGCTTTGATCGAGACTGTGCTGTAGCTTCGCCGGAACCAGCGCGCCGTAGAGCCATGACAAAGGCGCGCCTACACATTCCATGCCGAGAAAGACCGTCTCGATGTCGCCTACCACGCGGCGCAAGTGTTCGTAGAGACGCTTATCGAGACAGTTCGAGTCTGCCGCGAAGAGGATGCGCTCGTTCCCGGCGCGGATCAGATAGCCGCTCTTGCCATGCGCCAGGTCTGCGTGTTCGCCGAGGAACGGAACAGAGATGATTTCTCCGTTGGGCACGGCGATGGAGTCGAGACTGTCCATCTCGACGACGTTTTTGAATCCGATTCTTTTTCCCGCGAGCTTCAGCGAGACGTCCGTGTAGAAGAGGCCGTAGGAGCGCGGCACGACCAGGCATTCGATGCGGTGGCGAAGCCGCACAAGCGTCTCCGGCACGAAATGATCGTGATGACAATGCGTGATGAGCGCGTAGTCGATCTTCTCCGGCAGGTCGTCGTAAGAGAAACGTTCGCGGCCGCCTTCTGTTGACCTGACGCCGATCCACGGATCGGTCAACACTGAAACGCCGTTCCACTCGATGAGGACACACGCGTGACCGAAATAACGAATGCGCACGTCGTCGCCGTCGTAGTTTGCGGCGGGGCGCGGGGGCTGTTGAGTTAGTAACGGACGCAGACGCTCGATTGCATCGGCGTCGAGCGAGAGCGCCTCACTTATGTAGCCGAGCGGCTGCGGCTCAAAATCGAGTTTGAAGAGTTCGTCGATCACGGGATCGTCGAAGGTCGTTTGCAGATCGAGTTCGTCGTTGCCGAGCAAGCGCGGCGTGCTCAGGAAGAACGGGCGCGAGTCGTCGCGCTTCTGTTCGAAGATCCGCAACGACTGAAGCTGTGATTTGTAGTACGGGCTCTCGTAGAGGAGGCTCTCCATCAACCTGACGATGGGATGGTTGTAATAGTCGTAAACGAGTTCGACGTAACCGCGCAGAGTGTCCGGCAGCTTGTTGTAGAAGGGTTCGAGGCTTTGTCCCTTCGCCTCTTTCGTCAGGTATTCGTGAAACTCGATCAGGGAGCGTGCGAGTTGGATGTTGTCGCTCTGATCTTTCTCGGTCGCCCTGAGCAGGTCGTTGACTTCCTGCGCGCGCTGCTCCGGAACGTTGACGAAAGGTCCGCCAACTAGTTTCGGATTCAGGCATGCCTTGACGTGGAGTTGAGGGTTGGCTGCGTATGAGGTCAGAGTCTTAATCTGGTAGTGCAGCATGTGCATGCTGTACGTCACGGGAGAGATCAGATCTGCCCACACCGCCCATTGATTGATAAGCGGCTCGAGCACTGTCGAATCGGCAAGACGATATTTTTCTGTTTGTACCATTGGTTTCTGGGCCAACGGGGCAGCTAAGCCTTCGGCATGAACCAAACGCCTGATTAAGCAGACAGATGGCCCCTATTGCCGACAGGCAAATCCTATCGAGCTGATTTCAGGAAATCGCCACTGGGCGGGAAAAGCGGGGGAGTAGCGAGTGAGGTGCAGACCGCCTTAACCTTAAAGCGCCTGAAACAAAAGACAAAAAATTTATCAAAGGACGGTCGCATCGCTGGGACGATACGTGCCGTTTCGTTCAAACGTTATCCGAGGCAGAAAAAAAAGATACCGCGTTAGTTGAAAAACAGATCGCTAGTTCAAGACTGGGTCAAAAGAGTGAACTTCACACCTAGCGAGGGAAAACGCCACGCAAGTTACTACCTGAAAAGATACCTGTCAAGAGGTTTGCGCAAATAGACAGAGTTGCTCGTCTTAGGATTTAGCTCTGAAGTTCCTGCGAGATAATTCCGAGAATGCGGTCCTGCGCGGAGTGCACAAAAAAGTGATCGCCGGGCATCATGCAGAGCCGAAATGCGCGCGCAGTCTGCTCTCGCCAGGCGCCAACCTTCTCGCGAGTGACGTCGTGATCTGACAACCCGCCGAAGGCTGTAATCGGGCAATCGAGCGCAGGTTCTTGCGTGTATTGATAAGTCTGGCAGACTTCGAAATCGGCCCTTATTAACGGGATCATCAGGTCCATCAGTTCCTGATGTTCGAGCACCGCGGGTGGTGTTCCGTTCAGCCGCCGCAACTCTTCAGCAAACTCTTTCGCCGGCAGGTTGTATGTCGTACGTTCTCTGACACCGAGTTGCGCTGCGCAACGGCCGGAGAGAAAGAGATGTTTCGGCAAGGGCTTGTTGAGCCGCCGGAGTTGGCGCACGAGTTCGAAACTGAGGAGCGCGCCCATGCTGTGGCCGAAGAAGGCGAAGGGTAAATCGAGGTACGGCGTGATGGCCTCAGCGGCAACCTCGACAAGAGATTGCGCTGAGGTGTAAGGCTTTTCAGTCAACCTTCGCTCGCGTCCTGGCAAGTGCGCGGTGCAAACCGAGATGGAAGGACCGAGTGCCTTGGCCCACGTGCGGTAAATCAGGTTTGTTCCACCCGCGTAGGGGAAACAGAACAGGCGAATTTTCGCCTGATCGTTCTGCGGGATGGTAAACCAGGTCGACGTGGTGTTGGCTGCGCCTGCCGTCATCCTTCGTTCTGCTCTCCGGACTGTTGCGCTTTCGCGGCCTCTTCCATTTTCTTTCTCAAGCTCAACGGACGCATGTCCGTCCAGACTTCTTCGATGTAGGCGAGGCATTCGGCTTTCGTGCCCTGTTTGCCCACGTCGTTCCAGCCAAGCGCGTTCTCGCGGTCGGCAGGCCAGATCGAATACTGCTCTTCGTGGTTCATTACCACTTTGTAAATCGTGTTGTCCTCTCTCTCGTCTCTGCTCATGGAGCCTCCTGTCGTTGATTGGGTTACGCGTTTAGCGAAGACGCCAAGTGCGGCACGGGATAATAGTTCGCGTCGTTGCCGATTACAAGAACGGTTTTCGACAGCCGGCAGTTTGAGCTTTGGGGGCAATACGAGTGTTATGCCGCTTGACGAGTCTTATACGGCTTGATGAATCTTGTACCGCTTGATACGCCGAAGGCGTTCGCTAATTCCAGCCCAGGGTTCGAGCGTTAGCGAGAACCCTGGGTTTGAATTAAAAGAAGGAACCAACCCTGAAAGGGTTCGCCACGTAGTAAACCCTTTGAAGGGGTTAGCCAGTTGGCGAACCCTTTCAGAGTCTGTCGGGAAAAGTCATAGACAGCGGATCAGGAATAAGTAAACTGCGGTCATGGGAAAGACATTTCGACCGTACGACCTGAGCCAGTTGTTGCTGCTGCCGCCTGATATGCGACAGTGGGTGCGCCCCGACCATTTGGCGCTTTACGTCAGCGACGTAGAGCAGTTGGATCTGAGCGCGATTCTGAATAGCTACGAAGAAGGACGCGGCCAACCTCCTTACCATCCGCAGCTGATGGTGAAACTGCTGATCT
>Ga0307505_10000413_pt1 | contig 48179 bp, 43 predicted proteins | sample 23_S_MG_FD_202183 | JGI IMG/M metagenome (GOLD analysis project Ga0307505, IMG submission 202183) | Soil microbial communities from Populus trichocarpa stands in riparian zone in the Pacific Northwest, United States - 23_S | ecosystem: Environmental > Terrestrial > Soil > Riparian zone > Trees...
CTTGAACGTGATGACCGGGACCTGCTCGGACCTGACGAATGCCTCGATCGCCGCGACGAACGTCTTGCTGATCGGCTCCATCAGCGCCGAGGATGCGAAAGTCTGTCCGCGGTGTGATCGGAAGAACCACGCCACGCCTTCAGACGTCTGCAACCCAGGCACGTACGCGTTCATGAACATCCGATCGATCCCCTCCAACTCGAGGGTCACGTGTTCTTTCAGCAACTCGCTCACTCGGTGTACGCTCATGGCCGGCTCCAGCTGACACGTCCGAAAGGACCACTGCCGCTTGACGGCTCAAAATACTACGGACGGCGCCAAGGCGTCTCCGGTGCTCGGCTGGAGCCGCTCGCCTCCCTCCTTCCGCGCGCAGATGTCGGTTCGAGCGACCTAAATCTCGTCGGTCTGAGGCGCAGCCTCGTTAGACTTAGACTTAGACTAGCGTCTCCGCGCTAGGCCGCGCGTAGCGTTCCGTCGTTCTGGTACTGGTGCGGCCGAGGAGGCCGCGTAGCGTGAATCTGTTGATGCCGTATCTGTTTACCGTCCAAGGGAATGGATGTGGGGCACGGGGTCCCGAAAGCATTTGGGTGAACGCATCGCGGGCCGACACGATGCGTTGCTTGGCGGTTCTAAGAACGCTCATGATGACGGCTTGAGGCTCAGCACCACGAGGCGTGCGGTTGCCGCCCGAGCTCTTGCGGTTGATGACCGCGGGTCGGATGGCGTTCGGCGCGATAGTTCGTGGCATCGACGTCGGCCCGATCGAGAAGAGAAACAGGCCGTCGCGATATCGGAGAAGATGCATGGCGAAGTGAAGACTTTCATCGTGAAGATCAGGGTCGTCGAGGAGGCGATCCATCTTCACTTTGATCTTCCCTTGGCGAAGTAGGCTGCGCAGGCCGCCGTCGGCGGGGCCTCACGAAGTTCCTTGCTGCGACGGAGCTCCTTCATCACCGCGGGTATGAAGAAGTAGGCGCCCATGCGCTCGAAACTCGTGAGGAATCGTGCGAGAACCGGGCAGTGCTCGTCCGGATTTGATAGATTCTGGTATCCGGCGTTGACGCGAATAGACAGGGCTTCTTGGAAGCCTTGACTACCGATTAAATTAAGCGTCGCTTGGCAAGTGAGCCGCAAATGACCACGTCATTCATGCCCGCTTCAAAGCACCATCGAATTCGCTCTCTTCAGGTCACTGGCGGTTTCCTGCAGGGAATCAAGATCGACTTTAGCGACGGCCTCAACTGCGTCATCGGCGGGCGCGGCACCGGAAAGACAACGATCTTGGAAGCACTTCGCTTCGCTCTGGATCGCCTGCCGAACGAGACGGTGGACCGCAAACGACACGAGAGTATCGAGAAGCTCCTTCAGGCCAATCTAGGGACCGGCAGTATCAAGCTCGAACTAGAAACCGCGGACGGCATCTCGTACTCCGTCTCTCGCGCCTTCGGCGAGACGCCGCTCGTCACGAACGCAGATGGAAAGCCGGTTGACATCAGCATCGGCAACGACATGCATTTTGGCATCGACATCTACAGCCAGAATCAGATCGAAGACATCGCGAACAGCGACTACTTCCAGCTTCAACTCATCGACAAGTTCATCCAGAAACCGCTCGAGGAGCTTGAACGCCAGATCCGCGACTCGACCAACCTCCTGGAAGTGAATGGGCAGAAGATTCTCGAGTGCAAGAAGGTCATCGGCGACCAGACAGAGGCAACGCGCGAACTCCCTGACATCGCCGAGAAAATCCGCGGCTTCGAGAATGCAGACGGGAGCGCACAGAGCGAAGAAATGCGCAGGGGGCACGAAGGAAAGAGCCTTCGCGAAAGAGAAGTCAAGCTCGTCGAGTCTCTCCGTGCCTCATATCAGCACTCTGCCGGCGCGCTGAACGCTGTCTCTCTCGACGTGAAGCGACGATTTGCCGAAGCGTTCGATCAGGACTTCTCCACGTCGTCAAACCGAGACGTCATCGCGAAAGTAAGAGAGGATGCGCAGCTCGCGCTAGAGAAAATGCAGTCGCACATCGAGGCCGCCGTCGACGTTCTCCGTGACGCCGAGGCTGGGCTTCAACCGTCACAGTCTGAACTCAGGGAGTTGCACGCACTTCAAGAGCAGGGATATCGAGCCCTCCTCGACAAGGACGAAAAGGAGCGCGCAAAGGGACTTGAGCGTACACGCCTCGAGCAACGATTCAGCGACCTCAAGGCGAAAGAGACGATCCTTACCGATGCAAAGGCGAACCTCGAGACGCACTACAAGAATCGCGATGGATTTCGCGCACAGCTCTCTGACTTAAGGGATCAGCGCTATCGACTTCGGGTAGAAGTGGCTGAGCGCCTGAACGAGAGGCTGAAGCCGATGATTCGGATCCAAGTGAATCAGTTCGGGAACAGGGACGAGTACAGGAACATACTCAACCAAGCGATGAAGGGTTCTGGTCTGCGGTACGCATCGATCGTCGAACGCGCGGTCGAGCGGCTCCCCCCGGTCGAGTTCGCCTCGACGATTCAGAAAGAGGACCACGCGACTTTGGTGCGCGAACTGGACATCGATGCCGACCGCGCAACGCGCCTGATCATTCAACTAAAAGACAAGCCCGACATCTTCGCGATTGAGACCGTCGAGCTTCGCGATCGCCCGGTTCTGGAGCTGAAGGACGGCGACGACTACAAAGACTCCGCGTCCCTCTCGACAGGGCAGAAATGCACAACAATTCTGCCAATCCTGCTCGTCGAGAGCGAGCGCCCTCTACTCATTGACCAGCCCGAAGACAACCTCGACAATGCTTTCGTCTTCGAGACCGTCGTTCAGAGCATCAAGGGTGCCTGCCTGAACCGTCAGCTCATCTTCGTCACGCATAACCCGAACATCCCCGTCCTTGGGGATGCCGCGCGCGTCTTCGCGCTTCGCTCAACCGGCCGCGTCGCAACCGTGGCCAACGTCGGTACGGTCGACGACGTCGCACAGGAGATCGTCACGATTCTCGAAGGTGGGCGCGCCGCGTTCGAAGCACGCCGTGAACGCTATGGACGTCCCGTTCCGAAGACGGGGGTCAAGTGAGCGGCGACAGCGACGAGCTACTGACGGCACTCCGCGAGCCGGCTTGGGGCAGGAAGATGGAAGCGCTTCGAGCGATCACCGCCAAGCTCGCCGCTGGCGAGATCAGCGAGCAGCACGAGGCTGTCCTGGTTCCCTTGATCGTCGCCGCTGCGAGAGACCCTAAATGGGAAGTACAGAAGGCCGCGGCCGTAACGCTCTCCGAACTTCGCCATGCTGATGTTGGGTTGGTCCAGTCGACGCTGGAGGGGCTCGCACGAGATCAGCAGACGCATTATGTGAAGGAGGCGGCGGAGCGGGCCCTCAAGCGCATCCGCTCGAGAACGCAGCGGCAGAAAGAGTGGAGGCTCACCGAGGGGACGCGAGACCCGACGCTTCAGCACATCATGACGAGGATCCGCGAGGTCGGCCTTCGCTCGATGACACCGGCGCGCATCTATGATCTTGCGATGGAGGTGAGCGAGCAGTCCTATCGTGAAGTCGCAGCTGACACGGCACACGAGATGCGGAACATCATCGTGCCGTTCGAAGGCTATCTGGTGGATCTGCTTGAGCAACTGTCGGACGACGACGCGGAGAGAGAGGATGCGCGAGCCCTGGTTACGCTTGCCCTCTCGCGCCTGGAGCACATCACTCGGCTGATCGACGACCTCGGCGTGTACAGTGCACCGACCGCCGCGGACTTCTCCCCGACAACCCTCGACAGTGTCGTCCGCGAAGCAGTCGCGGTCGGCGCTGATCGCGGCGATCAGACATTCGTGACAGAAGGTCTGGTCAGACTAGTGATCGACGTGCCGCATGCGATCGTGATCGATGCGCTTCCTGACCGGCTTCTACGTGCGATCACCAATCTCGTCGCCAACGCTTACCAAGCGATGGAGGCTGGCGGCACTCTCACGATCCGCTCGCACGTGATGAATGGCGACCGCGTAGGGCTGACGATCGAGGACACGGGCACAGGGATGACCCCGGAAGCTGTCGAACACGCCTGCTTGCGATTTCGATCCACACGGCGAGCCCAGGGTGGCACAGGGCTTGGGCTACCAATCGCGGTGCGCATCATCGCCGACGACCACCGCGGTGAGTTGGAGATCGACTCAACCCCAGGTATCGGCACCAAGATAACTATCATGCTACCTATGCGGCAGGCTTCGGAGCTCGACCGGTGACCGACAAACCCCACGTTCTTGTCGTTGAAGATGATGTGGCGATCCAAGACCTTCTGAAAAGACGCCTCAAGAAACTCTACGACATCTCGTGTGCCACGTATCAGGATGAGGCATTTGCAGCTCTCGAGAAGTCGAGCTTCGATCTCGTTCTCCTGGACTTGAAGCTGCCGCGAAACAAGTCGGACATGAACCCAAGTCCGGACGTTGGCATCGATATGCTGCGGCACATTCGCGAGCGACAAATCTTTCGTCGCGGGACCGCCAGTCCGCTGCCGGTCGTGGTGATGACGGCCTTCGGAATGGACAAGCTTCTGTCCGCAGACTTTCTGCAACATCGCGGCGCATGCGACTACGTGCAGAAGCCATTTGGAGACGGCAAGGCGCTCAAGAGAAAGATCGAGGTCTCTCTCTGTGACGAGGGCAGCTTCAGCGCTCCGCTTCAGACCACCGTCAAGGTCGTGCAACTCAGATTCAACACGATGGAGCAGTTCGTGCTCGTTCAGGACTTCAAGTACACCGGTGCTACGTACGAGCTTCTGCGCGCCCTCCACGATATCTTTCTTCCCGACTATCAGGCACTCAAGTCGCTCGACTCCTTCAGGAAGGTACGCGCGGCCAAACTCGCGGAGATCTTGCAGATCGAAGAGGAAGCCGTTCGGCGCAGGGTGAGTAAATTCCGCCAGCAGGTCGCGAAAGATTTCAGGGAAGGCCTGAAGCGCGTCCTGGATGAAAACGACGTCATAGAGAATCACAGAGACTGGAACGGATATCGACTGAATCCGTTCGTGGTGAAACTGGTCGCCTGGGAGCAGGAGATGGCTGCGACGCCCAGGCCCAAGTAGGCGCTCACATCTTTTCGTCGGAAAGTCACATCTTCGCGCTGTGCGTGGCGTTTTGAGACCGCTGGCTTGTTCCGTCCTGCTCACATCTTTCGCCCATTCCGCCCACATCTCTCGACGCAAGAGCCGGGCAAGAATCACTCCCATCGGAGCCGCGAAATAGCGCGGTTCAAATCGAAGGGAGCGAGCCATGGCCGACGTTCAGATCACCTGCATCACGAAGAACCCCCGCGACAACACCCACGAAGGCATCACTCATCTCGGCAACTCCAACGGCAAGTGGTCCCGTGCCGAGGTCATCGGCTGGATCGAAAGCCGTCAGAACACCTTCTTCACACTGGCCAACAACGTGCGCGCCGACATCGCCGTGGTGAATGGCGCGAACGGCAAGTACGTCAGGACCCACGCCAACGGCCAGTACACCGACAACCTCCTGTGGTTGCCCGAGTGCCCCTAGGCCTAGGCCTAGGCGTCAGCCATTCTAGAACTAGGAGCCAGCCATGAGCGACAGCATCATCTCTACCCACAACCTGCCCCACGACGACTTCGCCCACGCGTGGCGAAGCATCAAGATGGATGCCGCCACCAAGGAGCGACTCGTCGCGCAAGGCATCTTCGCGATGGTAGTGCGAAAGAAGTTTTCCTTCGAGACCGTGCCCTCGCACGGGATCTTGTTGCTCACGGGCCCGCCCGGCAACGGCAAGACGACACTTGCGAGGGGACTCGCCAATGAAGTGGCCCGCGTGATCCAAGGGAAGGTTCGCTTTCTCCAGATCGACCCGCACGCGCTCGCGAGTTCGTCGCTCGGGAAGAGCCAGCGCGAGGTCACGAAGCTGTTTCAGCAGACCATCCCCGAGCACGCGAACGAGGGTCCCTGCATAGTTCTCCTGGACGAGGTCGAGACCATCGTCGCTGACCGTCAGCGGCTCAGCCTCGAAGCAAACCCCATTGACGTGCACCGCGCTACGGATGCGGCGCTTGCCGGTGTCGACGCGCTGACGCGTTCACACCGAAACACCTTGATCATCGCGACGACCAACTTCGAGAACGCTGTCGATCGCGCGTTCCTCTCTCGGGCTGATTGGATCGAGAGGATCGGGCCGCCGAACTCCGAGGCGCGCACGACCATCTTCGACGAAATGATCGACGCATTCGCAAACGAGTGGCCGAAGCTCGCGGTGCTCAGAAAGCGCGTCCCCAAGTTCGTGGAACTCACCGATGGCATCGACGGCCGACGGATCCGAAAGGCGTTCATATCGGCATTCGCAGCGAAGATCGAAATCGCTCGCGACCCGGCCCTTCTTACGGCCGAGCAGGTCATCGCGACGCTCACGGCAGTCGCTGCCGAGGCAAAGGGGGCGGCGTGAAAATCAGGCGTGACATCGCGTCGCTCCCGGCGCGTACGTCTAAAGAAACCTGGGAAGCAATCGTCAAGCTCATCACCGGCGCTCACTCCCTTGACACGACCCAGCTCGAAGCCGCTACCAGCGTTCTGTGCTCGGCGATTGCTGACGAACACTCCGCGTCAGTGCCGATCGTCGTGAAGGGCGGCGCGTCGCGGCTCGTGATCTACACCGTGCACGGCGCCGACGCAATGGAGGTCGGGCTCGCGGTCGACAAGCTGAGCTGGAACCCGACCGCGAGCAATGCATGGGCGATGACGGTCCCGTGCTCCTACGAGGACGTCGGCTGGATGTCCAAGGCACTCAAGGAACGTGCGCCACGCATCACCGTGCACGACGTCAACGAGAAACCCGACGCCGACGTCGAGTCGGCGCGCAAGGTCGCCGATGTCGAGATTGATTGGACCGCGATGGAGAGAGCATGACCACGAAGACTCTCGCGTACGCACGCAGCCACACCGCCGCCTATGTGTCCGACAAGATCGCCGGTCTCATGAAGCGGCTTGTGAACGCTTTCGGCTTCGACCCGCGAGGCGTTGCCGATGCTTGGACCGAGTGGATCGACCTCGCCGCCCGCACCTGGATGGAAAGCGGCCACCTAATCGCTTTCAAGATCCAGTTTCACATGCCGGGCGAGACGCTCGTCCGCGGCGGATTCGATTTCCCAGTCCGTTACGACGGCAACGGCGATGCCGATCTCTACGTTGACGAGGTCCATTTTCGCGAGTCGATCATGAAGGCTGAGAAGCCGCCTTCAGGTGCGCTCTACCGAATCGTGCTCGCGGTAAACCCAGGCGCTCCTCCTGTCAAAGGAGTCGGCGACGCGCCGGCCTTCTCGATGGGTACACTCATCGCTCGTGAAGCAGGCAGCATCATCGTCACACCCGATCTCATCGCATCAGCGAGGTACTACAGAAAATGAGAACGACGACCGAAGCTTTTGAGACCTTCCGTCAACGCCTTGAGCTCAGCCCGACGGAGGCAAAGGACGCGCAGCGTAGGCACCAGGACGTACGCAACGAAATCAAAGCCGTCTTCGACGTCGAGGGCGACTTTCTGACCGGCTCGTACGCGCGACACACAAAAACGAAGCCTCTCAAGGATGTCGACATCTTCTTCCCGCTTGTCGGCGATTCGAAAAAGAACTGGCGCGAAAAGACACCCAGCGCAGTCCTAGACGCGTTTGAGGACTGCCTCGGCAAGGCTTATGGAGAGGACGCCGTCGAGCGTGGGCGACGTTGCGTCACCGTCACCCTCGACAAGAAGAACCCCGCCGTCACGGATGACGGAAAGGTTCTATCGATCGACGCTGTGCCCGCCATCGCCTTGAGCGACTGCTATGAGATCGCCGACGGCCACCTTGGCAGATGGATCAAGAGCAATCCTGAGGTGCACGCGACGGAGTCAACCCTCAAGAACAAGTCCCTCGACTGCAAGTGGGTTCCCCTCGTGAAGATGTTGAAGGCATGGAACCGCGAGGCAGGAAAGCCCATCGAGCCATCTTTCCTTGTCGAGGTGATGGCTCAGAACCTCGTCGACGGTCCGTTCACAAGTTACCGGAGCGAGGTGCGCCGCTTCTTCGCCGCCGCACTCGATGGCATCAACCAGGATTGGCCGGACCCGGCGGGCTACGGCCCACCCGTCTCCGACCAGATGACGATTGGAAAGCGAACGACCGCTGCCGCTGCGCTTCGGAAGGCCGAGGTCGATACCACCCGAGCAGTGCGTCTCGAGAAGGAAGGCCGACAAGGCGAAGCGCTGGCACTCTGGCGCGACATCCTCGGGCGGTACTTCCCCTCGACATGAGGTCACCATGAAAACGACACGGGCATCGGCCAGCGGCGCGCGCATTCAGGGCGACGACTACCAGCACCTCTATGCGTGGTGGCAGGCCCTGAGGTTGCTCACGCCAGAGACGGACGTCACGCAGATCGAGGTCGAGGCACTCAGCGCCGGAAACGTCGACGATGTTGTCGTGCGACGGACGAGCGGCCCCGACGAATACACACAGGTGAAGTACTCCGTCGACGCAAGTAAGCCAGTGTCGTCGGATTGGTTCACAACCAGCGGGGCTGGCGCTGGCTCAAACAGCCCCCTCGAGCGATTCATGGCGAGTTGGCAACACCTGAAGTCGAAGGGGACGGAGCCCGATCTCCTCCTCTTCACGAATCGCGTGCTTGACCCAACCGATCCAATCCTAAAGCTCAGGAGCGGCACAGCGGGAACACTGGGCCAACGTCTCGCAACCGAAGGACCTCGCTCATCGGCGAGGAAGGTGCTCAAGCAATGGGTGAAGCATTTAGGCGTCACCGAGCCGGAACTCATGGATCTGCTCTGCCGGCTGGGGCTCAAGACAGACCAGGGTTCATGGAGTGACCTCGTGACCGTGGTCTCGGATCGCATGGGCTACGCCGGACTCCGCACCGCAGAGAGTGACGTCGAGATCGGCGTCGCCGTCATCCGGGCGATGGTGAAGAGCGGCCAGCGAACGTTGGACCGCGACGAACTCCGCGTTGAGATTGAAAGGCGCGGCCTTGGCTCCGAGAAAAGCTACTCGACCCTCGTCGTTGAAGCGATCGATCGAGCGCCATGGTCCGATGCAGGTCAGGTCCGGATCGATTGGGTCGACCTCTTTGAGGGTGATGAACCGCGCGCGCGTCGCCAGCTTCGAGATCCCCAAGACTGGAACCGACGACTCCGACCTGACCTCGTCGCCGCTGCGAAAGCGCTCAAGGCGACAGGGAACGACCGCGTCATGATCCGCGGGTACATGCGGCTCGCTGCCTGGTTCATGTGCGGCGTGGAGCTTCCCGACACCCGTCAGCACCAAATCGCCTGCAAGCAGAAAGGCCAACTCTGGTCGAGCGAGATTGTACCAGCGGCGTTCAAGCTCGCTGAGACGGTCGTAGATCTTTCGCAAGGGCCAGATCTCGCCGTCGGGCTCAGTGTCACCAACGCCATCACCGCCGACGTCGTCTCGTATTGCAAGCAGCTGAACTTGCCCGCGGCGCGGTACGTCGACTTGTCTCCACAAGGAGGTGTCGGGCCGCTCTCGCTTCCGGACGCGGCTGCGGCTGTCGGCTGGGCGCACGCCGCGCGCGAGGAAATTCGTGCCGCCGTTCGTGATTCAGGTGCGCGACGGGTTCACCTCTTTATGTCTGCACCGGCCGGCGCGGCGCTTCTGCTCGGTCACATCTGGAACCGGGTCGGAACGACTGTCGTCTACGAGGACCTCAGCCCCGGCTACTCCTCCACATTCGTGATTCCTGGATGACCGATCGAGGCCGCCCGTCGCCCCGCAGCACGTCGACCGGATAAGTACCTACGCCCCGTTGCACTGCTGAATACGCTCACACAACTCGTCCAAACGCTGCCCGCGATCAGGTGTTCCCGCAAGGTCCGCACGGCTCAGATGCGGGATCGCCTGGCGTGCCACACGTACCTTGTCTGCTGTTTTCGTACGCCGTGCAGTCGCCAAGGCACTGACCACGTCGGCGTAACGCGCCACCTGCCGGCTCACGAGTTGCTCTTGCACGATCGCCGGGAGGTAGTTTTCTACGGTGCGACCTGCGGTGGTCCATGCGTACCCGTTCACGCGTTTCAATTCCTCCGTTATGCGCACCGCAGTCGGCTTGAGGGCGTCGCTGCCTTTGCGTCGGTCGCTCTAGGAGCACGGCGGCGTTGCGGTTCAGGGTGAGGATGTGGATGGTGTCGCTGGGAGTGTCTGGCGGCTCGGCGTCGAGATGTGCAAGAAGGCTCCCCCCGTACTGGAGGATTTGGTAGTGCGCTCCTTCGCGCAGCGCACCAACCGTCCAGAGCTCGATCCAGCGGTTGAGGTAGAGTCGATCGCTTGGTCCTTCTACCCAGATGATCCCGTTGGCCTGAAGGATGTCGCTGGCGCGGATGTCTAGATCGTCGAGGACGCTGCGGCCGTGCAGGTAGTCGGAAACGGTCGTGACGATCGCACGCCGCCAGTCGTGCGTCATGGAGGACCTGGGCGTTCGGGTCGCGTGCAAAGTAGTCGATATCAACGGGTGAATGTGTGGTCAGGAAGAATCGGCACCCGCGCGCTCTGCTCATCTCGTGCAGGTACCGGAGGAGTCGGCGCTGCAATGCTGGGTGCAGGTTGTTCTCCAGTTCCTCAAACGCGTAAAGATACGCGCCGGGGTCGGCGCGCTCGAGCGCCGGGATAAGGTGCAAGAGGACGAGGACCAGGAGCACCGTTTTCAGTCCCGACCCCGACCCCGAGCGCGAGAGTGGGACGCGTCCCTTGGTTGCCTCGTCGAGGAATATCTCGACTTTCCTGTCCGCAATTTCGCGTGTCGCGATACGCGTGAAGGTGCCGTCGGTGCCGAAGATGGTATTCAGGTCACGCAGGATGTCGGCTTCCACGAGCGCTTCTTGGCTTCGTTCGGCGTTTTGCAGGAAGTGGTGGATCGCGCGGGTAAGGCCTTCGCCATGCTCGGAGACGGTTGCCTCCCCCGGTTCTTCCGCAGCGATGTTGCGTTCGGCGTTAAGTCTGCGAAAGCGAAAGTTGCGAAACGGGTGTTCCCTGAAGTCGACGATAGCTCTTCCCACGTCCTCCCAAGTTCGTGGGGGCAATGCGTGACGGAACGAAGTCCCTCACCAGCATGCGTACATGCTCAAGGATCGACCAGCGCACCGACTCGCCCGCCAGGTGGTGAAACTGTCCGGGAACGTGTTGCAACTCCGTTTGGGTGATCGGTGCGGTGATGGTGACGGTGGCCCTTGTGCTCCCGAGCGTGAGGGGCTTTGTGGGGTTCTCGGCGACGATATACTTGAGGAGATCGAGAAGTGCGCTCTTGCCAGTGTTGTTACGGCCGATGATGAGCGTAAATGCTGGAAGGTGCTCGAACCCCTGTGGCTCGTCGCCAAAGCACTTATACCCCGCCACTTTCAGACTCACGCCGTGCAAGTTGTCAGGCATGCAACGGAGTGTACCCAAGTGCGGCAAATTGCCGTGGTTCAATCCCACCGTGGCCTCGCAGACGTTCGACGTGTTCATCACTTCCGACGCGCTCGACGAGACGACCGAGACTATCAACCTCGCGCTCTCGAATCCGACCGCCGCGTCGCTCGGCGCGCAGTCGACCGCGCAAGTCGAGATCACCGATGACGATCCAACGCCACATTTCGATCGACGACGTGACGCTGACCGAAGGCAACGCCGGAACGACGAATTTCAACTTGGCACCATCGACAACGACGGCGCGCAGCCTACCATCTCGATCGACGACGCGCCGCTCTCTGAAGGGAATGCCGGCACGACGAACTTCACGCTTAACGTGATGCTCGAACAAGTGCGGCGTCGATCACGGTCGAGTACACGGCGGACGACACCGCGACCGCGCAGTCCGACTTCATATCGATTCCGACGACGATTAGAACGGTCCTGATCAGGAGGCTCCGCGACCGCCGCGATCTGCCGGGCGATCGAATCGCAGAATCCCGCACGCTTGGCAGAAAGCACGTCATCCGTAGCGAAGTCTGCCTGGTACCGACCCGTGGGGGTCGCTTACATTCACGGGATCGCCTCACGCGAAAGTGTAGAGACGTGTTGAATCGGTCCGCCCCGGGCGAGAGGAACGATACCCGTCGATGGGTCGTACCAGGTCACGCATCTGAACGAGCCCGATAGCCGGGTCCTGGAACGGCCCGTCCTCCTCGACGAGACCAACGGACCCCTAACAACACCTTAGCTTGGTTCCCCGCTTTCCCAAACTCCGGCGCATCGGTTCGACGGTCGGCGTTCAGGTGTGTTTCGGTGAATCGATGCCGAGGTCGCGACAGATCTTGCGCACCAGCTCATCGCGGATCTCGGGATGACGAGGACGGCGGAGCGACGATTCAACGATCGGTGGATGAATCAGGCGTGGCGACTCCCCTCGGATCGAGTTCACAGCCATGTGCGCTGAGCCAGCGGTCGAGCGCACGGCGCTTCATACAGCGATGCGAACTTCCTCGAAGTCTTCGGAGGCTGCGGGGCGGGCTTCGGCGCGGTTGGCTTCGAGCGCCTTATGCAAGGTGATCCGCAGGGTCTCGAGGAGCGCATCGCGGGATGGCTCTTGGCAGTTCACGCCGGGCACTTCCTCGATCCAACCGATCCACCAGTCTCCATCCTTCTTGACGAGTGCTGTGTACTCGCTCATGACTGAATCATTTTGCCATCCGCGTAAATACGCCTTCCAAACGGGCTGTTCCGAAATCGGGTGGTGTTCGCGAGGCGCTTGCAGGGTGGCTTTTGGGCCATCCCAGAACTGTCCGGACGCTCGTAAACTATTGAAACCTCGTACATCCCAGAGATTGTCCATGGACCGGGAATCGACATTCACGCGTGATCAACGTCCCGGCAACACCGCGCGCACGTTGTCCCCCCGGTCGCGGTCGATGAGCTTGTAGTAGGGGTCGATCGCGACCCGCACGGGCCTCTCATCCACGACGATCTCGAGCACTACTCGCGACGCGCGGACCCGTCGTCGCTCGAGGAAGAGGACCTCTTCCTCGCCGAAGACCGCGAGGTCGATCCAGTCGTCGATGGGGATCTCGCCCTCGGACCGCAGCTTGTGGGCTTCCAGCTCGACGCGGACGAGGAACGTGCCGTCCGCGCGCTGGGTGGACGTCGCGGCGGTGACCTTGGTGTTGAACAGGGTGAGGCTCTCGAAGAGGTCGTGGGTGAGATTCTTCGAACCCGCGGGCAGGATGGGGCGGAGCTCGGCGAGGAGCTCTCTGGTCGTTGTGTAAGGCGGCCCCATTGAGGCGACGCGCGCGAGGAAGCGCGACAGGGCGTGGTTGAGTTGCTCCTCACCCACTGCGTCGCGGAGTGCGTACATGGCCAGTGCGCCTTTGTGGTAGTACACGTAGTCCTGGCGCTCGACGAGGGCGAGGGGGGGCTCGACTCCGCGCTCGCGGGCGCGGCCGCGGAGGTACCAGTCGTGTTCGTATGCGAGGACGCGACGCATCTTCTCCCGGCCGACCTCGGCCTCCATCACCATCAGTGCGGAGTACTGCGCGAGCGTCTCATGGAGCATGCCCACACCCTGCACGTTGGCGCCGGCCAGTTGCTGGCCCCACCACTGGTGCGCGACTTCGTGCGCCGTGATGTAGAACGGATAGTCGACTCCCTCCTGGCCATCGAGGCGCGCATTGAAGCCCAGCGCCTCGGAGAGCGCGATCAGGCCGGGAAAGGCCGTCGCGTCGCGGTCGTAGCGGGGGAACTCGACGATCCGCAGGTGGCGGTGCTGGTACGGGCCGAAGTTGGCCGTGTAATACGCGAGGGACTTGCGAGCCGCGTCGATCATGCGGCCGGCGTTGGCGTCGTGGCCGGGGTGATGGTAGACCTCGATCCCAACACCATTCCACTCGCTCCGTGTCACCTCGTACCTCGCCGATGCAAAGGCGAAGTGGTGGGTGATGGGGACGTCGGACCGGTAGTGGAAGTAGCGACGTCCGTCTTGGACCCATTCGCGCTGCAGTTCGCCCGACGTGACGGCGATCTGCTCGATGCTGGTGGAGACTGTGGTGTCGAAGTCGATCCGGTCGGCGTCCGAGGCACGGGGTGTGTTGCGGCGGGCGGCGGGATCGTCGAGGCGCGCAAAGCGGAGAGGCTCCAGTCCGCGCTGCCGCCGCTCGTCGGGATCGTCGAGCTGCCGGTGAGCGTCGTAGCCGATGACCGGGAAGACGTCGCGCTTGGTGAAGTAAGTGCCGTTGTCGATGACGGCCACCTGCGCGCCGTTGTTGACGAAGCCGCGGTTTTCCACGGTGAGGTCGAAGCCGAGCTCGAGGATCTCGCCCGGCTCCAGCGGCTTTCTTAAGCGGAGAATGCGGTAGCCATGCGTCTTGTCAGCGAGGATGACGTCGTGTGCGCGAAGGGTGAGGCGGTTCATGCGGACACGCTCCGGAATGCTCACATGGATATCGCGCAGTGGTTTGGCGGAGCGATTTCGGATGCGATAACTGCCTCGGATCTCGACGCTCCTCCGCTCAGGGAAGATGTCCACATCGGCCCGCACGGCGATGATCCGCGGCAGGTCGAGCTGCTCATATTTCCGATAGAGCCGTTCGTAGCTCGCGCGCCGGTCCGCCGCGTCGGTGCTCGGCACGTACTCGTTCAGGACGTTGGTGTTGTAGAAGATCCAGGAGCCCGTGACCACGAGTCCGAGGGTGCCAAGGGTGGTCACCGCGCGAACAGGACCACGGAACCGTGCGCGCGCCTCGGCCCAACGCGCCCTCCAGGCGTCGTCGGTGCCCCTTCTCCACAGCACGATCGAAAGTGCGACCAGCACGAGCGCGGCGAACCCCCAGTAGAGGCTGTACCAGGCGAACGGCGCGAGGAAGGGTCCGTAGCCGCTCAGGTCGGACCATCTCATTGGCGGGAGGCTCGCGAAACGGTAGAGGTGATGCTCGAAGCCGAGCTCTTCGAGGAGATCCCAACTGAGGATGAAGAGGATCACGAGCCCGTACCCCGCGATCCTGCCGCGCGCCACGATGTGGCAGAAGCAAGCGAGGACCATCATCAGGATCGGATAGACGGCCGCGATTGCAGCGCCCCGTGCGTACAGACCGAGCTCGAGGTCATGGTGGCCTTGTGAGAGCTGGAAGCCGATCAGGGCCAGCACGCCGGCGAGCAGGAACACGACAATCACCAGCAGCAGCGCCGTCAGCTTTGCGCCGAAGTAAACGCCATTCGGCGCCGGCATCGAATCAACGATCTCGTCGAGTCTGAGCGAGCGTTCCTTCGAGATCAGCTCACCGCTGTAGAGAACGACCACGAGCAACAGCACGATCGAGTAACCGCCCTGTAGTGCCTCCAGCATCAGGTACGTGCGGGGATGGACAGGCATCCCGAAGAGGTTCCCCGCGGAGCTCGCGGCCTGGATGAGGACGAAGAGCCCCAGCGCGAGCATCCCGAGAAACGGGAGGTTCCCCAGGACGCTCGTTGCCTCGCGCCGGACTTGGTGTCGGAACTGGACGAGAACTGCCTGGCGCGAGAACTCCTGACGTACTGCCGGTAGCTCCACTCGGATGGTCGACTCCACGGGCGAAGCGCCTTCGGTCGCATCGCGCGTCCGGTCGCGACGCTTCCCAGAACGCGATGGATCGAAGGTGACCACCGAGAGAGCGAGCGCGGAGAACCCGAGCGCGAGCCAGAGGAGCCGGTTCCAGAGAAGAGTCCCTCCGATCGCCGGAGTGGCCGTGTTCAGCTCCGCCACGGTCCAGTACTTCAGAGCGCCAGCGAGCGCTGTCACGCCGAACGGATCGAGCAACTGTCCGATCCATTCGGTCTCGAGGTGGGAAGCCGCCCAACCGGCGGTCGCGCTGATCGCGAAGAACGCGACCACGCCGAAGTAAGTCGCAAGCGTGCTCCGTGTCCAGCTCGCGAGGGCATAGAACGTCGCGCCGAGGGACAGGAGCGTCGGGATGAGGAGCACGCCGAGACCGAACGCGTACGGTGCAAGCCGAAAAGGCCCGACCCGCGTTGGATCGACCCACGGCATGAGCGTGCCGGCCGCCAGGGCTGCGGCGCCCAACAGGTACGCGAGCGCGCAGACCACCATCGTTCCCGCGAAGCGTCCGGTGAGGTAGTCGAACCGCGAGATCGGCTTCGAGAAGAAGAGCTCGGAGGTCCGCCGTTCGAAGTCGCGCACGGCTGCGCTGACGACGAACGCGGTCATCAGGAAGAGGACGAAGTAGATCCCCTTGACCAGTTGCTCGAGGATCACCGCGGGCGCGTTGAGGTGGAGCTTGCCGGCGGCACCGCCAGGGGCGTGGCCCGTGCCCGCAATGAACAGCAGCACGCTGAGGAAGAACGTGACCAGGTAGAAGAGCGGCTGCCGAAGGTGGTAGCGGATCTCGAACCAGAAGATGGCTGTCCACACAGATCGCGTTGCAGGCATCTCAGGGACCGATCCGCTTTTCGAACCAGTGATCCGCGTAGGGATCGTCGTTGAACGCCGCAACTTCCTGGTACCCATCGCGCCGATAGAGCGCCTGCGCCTCGTGGAGGCTGCGGTTGGTTTCGAGTTGCAGCAGCGTCATCCCGAGACCGGCGGCCTCTTGCTCGAGTGCGCCCGGTAGAAGCTTCGAACGGTCGGAATGGGCTCGCGCGACATTGTCTGATCTTAGTCAGAGAACTGATCGCTGACAACACCACCGCCTGCCGCCAGGAACGCCGAGCCGACAGGACGCACGCCGGCATACAAGAACGAACGGTCGCTGTGGAGCGGTAGGCTTTAGCCCACCACGCTCTCGCGATTCACGTCCCCTTTGCCGTCCCGGCTTGAACGCTGCACGCGGCTTCGGCACCAATCTCCCGAGAGCCTCACGCGGCTTCGGCGCACTCATCGCGAGCGCCCGGAGGGCTATAGCCCACCGCTCCACAGTGTCAACGACCGTTCGGTTGGCGAGCGCAGCCCATCGAGCTCACAGTCGAGTCAGCGGTCGAGCGTCGCTTCATACGGCGATGCGGGAGGCCAGGAGCACCCGGCGCTGTGTAATGTGGTTGCGTCCATCAGAAGTGAAAGACGAACGCGGTGTTGCAGCTCGCGCAGTTGAAGGCGATCTGTGCCTCGGGCAGGCGATCGTGCGCCAGCTTCCGCTTGTGCTGTCGATCTTCTGGATCGACGTGCTCTTCGTCCTCTTCACGGCCCGCAAGCAACGCGCGTTCGAGCTGCTCTCGCAGACGCGCGTCGTCCTGCACCAGCCCGATTGACGGTCGCGCGACGGCCGATCGTGATGAACTGAGGCCGGCGACACCCAAGCGATCTTGCACGCCACTAGCCGCGCGTCAGCACTTGGCCGGGACGTGCGCCGGTGGACTTGCCGTCATGCCAGACTACGGCGCCATTGACGATCACACTGTCGATGCCTTTCGCCGCCTGGATCGGCCGGGTGAACGTCGCGGCCTCATCCACCTCATCGGCATCGAAGATCGTGATGTCAGCAGCCATGCCGGGCTTCAGTACACCGCGGTCCTCGAGGCCGAATGTCTTCGCCGGCAGCCCGGTCATCTTGTACACCGCGGTTTCCAACGGGAACAGGCTGAGCCCGCGCGAATAGTGCCCGAGGACGCGGGCGAACGTGCCCCACAGGCGCGGGTGTGGGAAGGCGTCGTGCGGCAGTCCATCGGAGCCAATCATTGTGTGCTCAAAGGCGAGGATGCGGCGTACGTCGGCCTCATCCATCGTGAAGTAGATCGCGCCCGCAGGCAGCAACTGCTCCAGCGGAATTCTGATATCGGCGAGGTCCATGCCGGCCACTTCGGGATGCGGCTTGGACCAGGTCACCAGGGTCCGATGCGAGCCCGCGGCACGGCTGGCGGAAAGGATGGTCGACGAGGCGGTGTACGGGTAGCAATCGAGGCCGATCGCCTGGCTGCGCATCCGCTCTTCGATGAGCGGCAACGTCTCGCTCGAGCGACCGTGATTGGGGGCGCCCGCCACCTTGTGATGCGAAATCACCACCGGCACGCCAAGTTCCCGCCCGATACGGAAGGTCTCCTCCAGCGATTCGACCACTCTGTCGCCCTCATTTCTCATGTGGGTGACGTACACGCCCTTGTGTGCTGCCAAGGGCCGGCACACTTCAATCACCTCAGCGGTCGACGCGGCACGAGCGGGCTCGTAGAAGAGACCCGTCGAAATGCCGATTGCGCCCGCGGCAAGGGCTTCGCCGGCAAGCGCGCGCATGCGCCCTACTTCTGCGGGGGTCGCCGGGCGCTCCACGTTGTCCATCGCCTGCAGCCGCAGCATGGTGTGGCCGACCAATAGCGCGCAGTTGGTGGCCGCCGGCTGGGTACGCAGCGCCGCAACGTAGCCGCGAAAGGTCGTGAAGCTGAACCAACGACCGCTCTCGTCGAGCAGATCGAGCGGCGGCTTCACCGGCTTGTCCATGCCTCTAGGCGCCGGCGCGAGCGAGATGCCGCAGTTGCCCGCCACCACCGTGGTCACCCCCTGGCTCACTTTCGGCGTCATCTCGGGCGCCGAAAGCATCAGCCGATCGTCGTGTGTATGCGCGTCGATGAAACCCGGCGCGACAATCCTGCCGCCGCCATCGATCTCGACGTCGGCGCGCTCCTTGTCGAGCGGCCCAATGGAGGCGATGCGTCCGTTCATGACGGCGATGTCGGCAGCGAAGCGCGGTGCACGCGTGCCGTCGATGACGGTGGCATTGCGGATGAGCAGGTCGTATTTCATCGAATCCACCATCGACGCGGCGCGCACCACAATAACCCCGATGAACGGGCGTCTCCACGCAACCGCACGTTCCTGACCCGTCAGACAAGGAAGACGAGTCTGCGTGTGCCGGCGTCGTGATGTCGATCGAGGTCGCTTTGGCGGAGCCGTCGATCGACTCGCTACTCGATGAGCAGTGCACTGAAGCCTGCCTGCTGAAAATCACGATCCGCGCTGAGCGCCTCGGTGATCCCCTTCTGCTCCATGATCAGGAAGGACGTGCAGTCGGTCAGGCCCCAGGTCTTGTCCGTGCGACCGCGGTAACGCTGCATTGCGTCTCGAAATCCGCTGCTCGTCATCGGGACAACTTCAGCGTTCGCGCTCGACCGAACCTGGTCGACGAGGGCGGACGCGGCCTCGCGGAGCGACTCGCCCTTGCTTGCGAACGCATTCAGCACCTCGGTCAACACCATTTCGCTCGTCACCGTCCGCGCCCTTCCCAGCTTGGCGGAGATCTCACGAGCCCTTGCATGCAGGCTGTCCTTCGGATTCAGGAGCGCAATCCAGTAGCCGGCGTCCGCGAATACGCGCTTCATTCGTCCTCGCCAGCGCTCCCGTATAGGTAGTGATTGAGATTCCCAGCCAGATCGGTCGGAACGCGGTCCCAGTCTTCGGGCGGTAACCGTGCGCCCAGGTCGACCACCGACTGCCAAAGCGGTGGCGCGGAGTCATCGTACTCATCCTCGGCATTGGCGGGACGGCGTTCGAGCGTGTCGACACGCAGAATCTTCCGCAGGCTTCCGTCGCGCGAGGAGAACTCGCCGATGCCCACAATGGAGATGCGGCAAGAGGCGTGATCGTGCAGCGCGTCCGTGATCTCCGCCTCATGCTCCGGCCGGAACTTCGCCGGGACCTTGGCTCCAGCGGCGTCGCGGATCGCGAAGTTGCGCTGATCGACATCTGCGGAGCGCACCTCGCCGACGATCTCCACGCGATCCTCGTACACCGCTTCGAGCAGCCGCTCCACTCGCGTGCGCGTTTCGCACGTGAACTCGGCTGCCTTCGAAGAGCGGACTGCGCGCGTCCTGATGATCTCGCCGTCACGAAGGTTCTCGCCCAGCGCGGCGAGAAAGGGCAGCGCGGCTTTCGGCATGCGTTCCGGAACAGGCCGATCCTCGGACACGGCAGCGATCGTCTCGTCGATGAGCTGCGCCGCCTCGTCGATTTCATCGGCGCGCGGGGGCGGCTCGAAGAGGAGGGAGTGGTCGTGCGACACCACGCGCTTGATGGGAACGACTGCCGATCCGGCCTCGATGGAGTAGAACTTCAGCCGGATCGACTCTTCGAACCCCTTCGGCAACCGCTGCCGCTCCTGATTCTCGGCGCGCCACAGCTCCTTCGCCGTCTCGATGAGGAGCTTGCGGTACGCCAGCAGCTCCGCGAGCACGTCGAGCTCCAGACCCGCGTCATCGAAACGCGGACCGGAAAACGTAATCGTCGTGACGTCGCGGATTTCGTCGCTCAAGGCAGCACCTAACCTCCGAGGATACACGGAACGGCCCAGCCGCCGGTGGGACGTGGCCCCTTTTCCCCGATCTTCCCGCTTACGTTCCGAGACGATCATTGACCCGCTATCCCACCCAGGTATCGAGCCGCCGGGTGAGCTCGCGTCACGATCATCGGAGGCCGCTCGCGAACAGCTTCGCGGGCACATTCGAACGACTTGTTACGCATGAAGGAGAAAACGTTGGCCACATTGAACATCGCCCGTGCCATTCGCCGCGCTGTATGGACGCTGCTCGGACTTTGCCTTCCGGCCCTGATCCATGCCGCCCCGCTTACCTCGACGGCCGCTGCCGCTCCCAAAACCGGCCGGGTGTCGAGTGCGAGCGCGACATATGGCGTTTCGAAGTTCATTTCGTCAGGAGAACAGGCTTGTCTGGAAGTGACGGTTGATGGCATCCTTCAGAAGATCTACACGGAACACAACGCTGACTACAAGGCCCTCCTTGTTTTTGGCGAACGGGACAACCCTGAGCTGCTCCAGTTCTCTTTCCGTGACAGTTCGAAACGAATCGTCACGCACATTCTCGAATACAGAACCGAAAAGGATCGAGTCCCGCCTGGCCGCAAGGTGGCCGACAATGAGTTCATCCAATCGCTACGAAGTGACGCGGACGGGTTTCGGGACTGGCAGGCGCGATTCTCTTCCTTTCCTGAAAAACCGACGGGGAGCGCCGTCCTCACCGATGCCTCCTTCGGGAATCCAACAGGGATCACGATCGTCGATGGAGACCGGATCGTCTTTCGCATTCGAGACTGGCTGTGCTTCTGTCAACGCGGTGGAATTGCCGCACATTGCTTCAACTCCGTTCTGCGGTGTGCGTTCGACAATCTATGCGCTGCGTGGGGCTGCATCGAGGCGGGTGAGTGGTCGGCGGAGTGTCACGATTCCCTGGAGAGAGCGAAAGCCTGCCTGGGCATGCTCGAGTAACCCTCGCTGACTCGGGGCAGGATCGTCGGAGGCCGCTCGCGAGTCACGTCAAGCATTCGGATTGATGCCTTGCCGCGCAGGCCCGTGGGGCCTGCGCGGTAGAGCATCGGATCTGAGCGAAACGAACCCGTGGAGCGGTGGGCTTTAGCCCTCCGGGCACTCGCGGCGCCCGTCTCGAAGCCGGGTGAGGCACTCGGCACACGCGTGCCGAGTGTCGCGCCGGCAGAGGGGGAGTTCTCCGCGAGAGCGCGGAGGGCTAAAGCCCACCGCTCCACTGGAGGCCGTCGCCTCGCATCGTTCACGTGCTTTCGGCGCCGAGCTCGTGGAGGAGCCAGGCTCGTGCGAAGGCCCAGTCGCGTTTGGCGGTGCGGGGCGAACAGCCGAGGATTCCGGAGACTTCTTCGATGGTCAGCCCTCCGAAGAAGCGCAACTCGACGAGGCGGGACAGGCGAGGTTCGGCGATGGCCAGGTGGTCGAGGGCGCGGTCGAGGTTGTCAGTTGTGGGTGATCCGTCCGCGGCGCGATCAGTCGCAGACAACCGACAACCGACAACGGACAACAGAGATCGCGGCAGAGATTTTCTCTTGCACCCCTAGCATTTCTAGGTATCATTGCCTTGCAGCTCTAGGTATGAACGCAATGACGCCTTCCAAAGACCTCGTGGCCGCTTCCGCCGTACCTCTCATCCTGTCGATCCTTCGGCAGGGGGACAGCTATGGCTACGCGATCATCCAGCGCGTACGCGAGCTGTCGGGCGGTGACATGGAGTGGGCCGAGGGGATGCTTTATCCGATCCTGCACCGGCTGGAGAAGCGGCGGCTGGTCAAGGCGTATTGGGGCGTCGCGGAGAACGGGCGCAAACGCAAGTACTACCGGCTCGATCGAGCCGGGCTGGCGGAGTTGGAGACGCAGCGCCAACACTGGGACAAGCTGCGCGGCATGATGCAACTACTCGAAGGAGAAGCGTGATGTTCGATCTGAAACGCGAAGTGGCGGCATGGAGTGCATCGGTGCTCGCGGAGCGTTGCGAGCCCGGGCCGGGTGTGGCGGAGCTCACCGATCACCTCTACTGTGAGATCGATCGCGCCCGCGAGACCGGCCTCTCTGAAGAAGAGGCCTTCCGCGCGGCCACTGCGCGACTGGGCACGACCTCGGTGCTGGCCGCCGAACACGCCAAGAACCGTTCCCTGCTCAGCCCCGTCTGCCGAGTGGCGGCGAAGTTCGGCTCCTCGGCAGCGAGTCCCGCGCAGCGGCGGTTTCTCACCACGCACGCCCTGCTCTGGGCCGCGCTGATGATCGCCTCCGCGCTCATGCTGGCCGTGACTCCCGCACGTGACATCTACGGCCTGCTCCTGACGGTGGTCTTCCTCCCTTTGTGGTGGGCCTCGGATCAGCTCCTGCGCAAAGCTCTGCGCCACAGACAGGTCCAATGACTTCGCTCTGTGCCGGGTTGGCAGTTGGCGGTTGGCGGTTGGCAGCGCGTCAACAGGAGAAGCCACAATGATCGCGAGGCTCATGGGTTTGAAGACCATCTCCCCTCGCGAGCTCCAACAGGAGCTCGCGCAGGGCCAGACTTCCGTCATCGACGTCAACTCGCCGCAGAGCTGGGCCACGGCGCGCGTGCCCGGCGCGGTGAACCTCGATCCGGTCGCGTACCGGCCGAGCGACCTGCCATCCGACAAGGGCGCGCTGATCGTCTTCTACTGCTCCAACACCTGGTGCCGCAAAGCGCCCAACGCGGCGCGGCGCGCCGAATCGCTGGGTTATGAGAATGTGCGCGTGATGTCCGCCGGCATCAAAGGCTGGCTCGATGCTGACCTGCCCACCGAAAGCGGCGCGCGATAAGAAAACACATTGGCCCTCGGAGCGACCGCACGTGCCCAAGGCTATGCCAACCAGCGCAGCCGGCCGGGCCGGGCCGGCCGGCCGGCCGCAGTCGAAACGGCAAACATCCCGGAATGCGCAATCCCGTAATAGCGGGAGTCCCGGCTGAAGCCTCATGATCGCCGGATGCGTTCCGTGGCCATCCTCGTTCTTGCGCTCTCGACCACATTCCTTCCCTCGGCACTCGCGCAGGCACCGGCGACGCCCGCGGAAGTCCAACAGGCCCAGACGCTCATCGCGGCCAAGGATTTCGCCGGCGCGATCGCCATCCTGGAAGAGTTCACGACGAAGAATCCGCAGCGCATCGGCGCGCTGAACATTCTGGCTGGCGCCTATGAACAGAATGGCGACGCCGCCAAGGCTCTCGACGCATACACCAAGGTCGCCATACAGCCGCAATTGCGGCCGCAGGCGCTGTACTCCATCGGAGTGATCCATGCCCAGCAGGCACGGCCCGAAGAGGCCCTGGCCACCTTTCAGCGACTCCGCAACTCGGGCAGCTTCGACATGGACCTCTTGGAGAGTGACGCACGCCTGATCGAGTTGCGGAAGAACCCGCGATTTCGCGCGTTGATGCCGAAGCCCGCCGACTTCGAGAAGCCGTTCGTCGAAGAGGTGAAAGTGCTGTACGAGATCCGCGGCGAGGCCAAGGCCTCGCAGTTCGGCTGGGTCGCGCGGCGCATCGGCGACGTGGACGGCGACAAGGTCGAGGACTGGACCACCTCGGCGCCGACGTTCGCCGTGGAGAACCAGCCCGCGGGTCGCGTCTACGCCTACTCCGGCAAGCGTGGAGCTCTGCTCTGGAAACAGACCGGCGCGCCGGGGGAGCAACTGGGGATGGGCATCGAAGGCGCGGGCGACACGAATGCCGACGGAATCCCGGACGTCATCGCCGGCGCGCCCGGCTCCGGATTCGTCTACGTCTACTCGGGGCGCGACGGCAAGCTCCTGCGCAAAGTCGGATCGGGCGTGCCCGCCGACGCGTTCGGCCAGCACACCGCCACCGCGGGCGATCTCGACGGCGATGAGCACGACGAGTTGCTCATCGGCGCACCCGGCGTGAAGAACGGCGCGGGCGCCGCGTATGTCTACTCGGGCAAGGACGGCTCGTTGCTGCTCACCATCGCGGGCGAGAAAGCAGGCGACGCGCTCGGCAGCACGGTCGGCGGACACCGCGACCGGCGCTTCCCGTTTCTCCTGATCGGCGCACCGGGGGCAGGTCCGCGAAGCACGGGACGTGTGTACGTGCATCAGGGCCTGTCCGCAAAACCGAAATTCACCTTCGACTCCGACGAGACCGGCAGTGCGTTCGGCGCGATGTTCGTGTCGATCGTCGGCGACGTGAACGCCGATCGCACACCTGACTTCTACATCTCCGACTGGGCCAATCAGGCCAACGGACCCTCCACCGGACGCATCTACGTGTACTCGGGCGCCGATGGGAAGGAGCTCTTGCAACTCACAGGCGCGACGGCCGGGGAAGGCTTCGGTACGTCCGACTCGATCGCGGGAGACGTCGACGGCGACGGACATCACGACCTCATCGTCGGCGCGTGGCAGCATTTCAGCGGAGCGCCCTCCGGCGGAAGGAGCACGCTTTACTCCGGTAAGGACGGCAAGGTGCTGCGCACGTACACCTGCAAGACCGCCGGGGATACGTTCGGCTTCGACACGACCCACCTGGGCGACATCGACGGCGACGGCACCGCGGACTTCCTCATCACCTCCGCCTGGAGCGGCGTCAACGGCTTCCAGTCCGGCCGCGTCTTCGTCATCTCCAGCGGAGTCGTTGCCGCGGCGAAGAAGTAGCCGCTCCCGCGAGAGAACACGAAAGGCATTTTCACCACAGAGGCACAGAGGGCACGGAGAGCTCTCCGTGATCTCCGCACTACCAACCTCGAATTTCTTCGCGCGGCGCGTACAACACCCTGTCATCCTGAGCGGGTGGCGGGTGGGGGCGAAGGATCCCCTGCCGAAGCACGACACTCGCTCCGTCGGCAGGGGATCCTTCGCCCCCCATCCCACCGCCCGCTCAGGATGACAGGGCTAATGTTGCGTTCCGTTGTCGGGCGCAGCTCGCGCTGTGCCTCTCTGGCGAGAAGCTGTTCCTCCGAAAGAAAACGTTGTGAGGTGGAATGCCGTCTGGCAGCCATGGGCTTTGCTTCCAACGGGTTACACTCCGCCCTGCCATCGAGGACGCAGGGGAAAGGACCATGGATCGCACCATCAGCCGCTGGACGCTGACTCGGGATTCCCTGGAGCGGTTGCTCACGGCGCTCGATCCCGATCGCGAACGGGCGTCCGCGCAATACGAGCAGTTGCGGCGACGGCTCGATGCTTTGTTCCGGTTCTGGGGTTGCGCAACCGGGGAAGAGCTCGCCGATCAGACCCTCGACCGCGTGGCGGTGAAGCTCATGGAAGGCGCGCCCGTGCCCCGCGCCTCGCTGGAGGCGTACGTGCGTGGAGTGGCCCGGATGATCTTCCACGACGCTGTGCGCGCGCAGAAGCAGGCTCAGTCCATCGCCAGTCTTCCATCCACGGACGTGGATGTGGAAGTGGAGTATGCGCTGGGCACGCTCGACGACTGCCTGGCGCTGCTCGCCGTCGACGACCGCACACTGATTCTCGAGTACTACGACGCTCAGGGTGGGAGAACCATCGATCTGCGACGGAGTCTGGCGTCCGCCATCGGGATCTCTCCGACGGCGCTCCGGATCCGCGCGCACCGAATCCGGCAGCGCCTGGAAGCCTGTGTGGGGGGGAGAATGAAACGTTCCGCGTCCATTCCACATTAGAGACGTAAGGACGAGAAGACTGCCCATGACGATCTCCACCGACCACGAGGACGCGCGCGCGTTCCTGTTGAAACAGCTCACCTCGGAGGAAACGGAGCGCTTCGAGGAGCGTTTGCTCGCCGAGGACGAGCTCATCGCCGAGACCGAAACCGTCGAGGCCGAACTGCTCGACGCCTTCGTCTGGGATGCGCTTCCCCCGCACGAGAGTGCCGTGATGGCGGAACGGTTCCGCGACCGCCCCGAGCGGGTCGTCTTCGCGAAGGCGCTCTCGATCCGGACACGGCCACGCCCGCAGCGTGCGATCCGCTGGCTCCTACCCGTCGCCGCGTCCCTGGCGATCGCGACGAGTGCCGTGCTGCTCACGCGACGCGCCCCGGAGCCGGTGCCCAGCCCAGCGCCCGTTCCGCGCGCGACGCTCGACGATCACGCCACTGCGAAGCCGGTAGCCCCCCCGGTGCCACAGCCTGCAATACCCGCCGTTCGCCCCATTCGATTCGCCACCGTCCTCATCACGCTGTCCACCACTCGCGATGCCGGCGAGAGTCCTCGTCTGCTGCTCGCGCGCGACCTCGACGTGGCCCGACTGCGCATCCGCATCAATCCCGCGGACCGCTTCTCCGCCTATGCGGTAGACCTCACCACGAGCGACGGCGCGATCGCATGGAGCGGTCGCGCGACGCGCACAGGGGCGGAGCTCGTGGTGGAGATTCCGGCCGGGTCCCTTCGCAACGGCGAACATCAGGTCGCCGTGAATGGCATCAACGCGGACGGCTCGCGGGAGGAGCTCGGCTACCAGACGCTTTTCATCGACCGAAGCTTCATTGACCGAAGATGAACAAACCGGTGAAGTGGCTGTCATCCCGAGCGTCGAGCGCGGGACCTGGGCGGGCGGGGCGCCAATCCTGTGCCGCGTGCCCCTCCCACCCAGGTCCCTCGCTCGACTCTTGGGATGACAGGCCTATGTTGCGTTGGATTGTCGGGCCAGCGCGGGCGGTGTCTCTGTGGTGAATTCACCGGGCGCGATCATCGATGGCGCGCGGCGTTATTCGTGGCCGGCATCCCTGCTCGTCTGGATCACCTTGGTTGCAACCGCCGCCGGTGCCGCCGAGCTGACACCCGGCACGGGGATCCGCGACAGCATCGGCGGGAAAACGCCCGCGACCTACACACTCCACGTGCCCGCCGAGACCGCCGTGCGCGTTTCCATCCGGCGGGACGGCCTCTACCTCGTGCTTCAGTTGCGCGAAGGGGCGACGCGCGTCCTCTCCGCCGATGACAGTAATGGTCCCACGGGCACGGTGACGCTCGCCGCCCCCATCCGCGCCACCGCCGCGACGTACGAGCTCGACGTCCGGCCCGTCGTCGATGAAGGCTGCGGAACGTACGAGCTGAGCGTGGTCCAAATGCCCGCCGACTCCACGGCGCGAATGATGGCGGACGCACAGTGGCGGCTCTTCGAAGCGAAGCGCATCGAGAACGCCGGCGACGCCGAGTCGGTGCGCAAGGCCCTGCAACTGCTCGATGAGTCGATCGACCTCGCGGAACGCTCCGGCGATCCGCACACCGCGGCTGCTGCGCTCTACCGGGCCAGCATGACCCACGGCGTGCTCGGCCAGACCGCCGAGAGCGTGACTCGCCTCGAGCGCGCCGTGGCGTTGTTCCGGCAGCTCGGCCTGCGCGGCGCCGAGGCTCGCGCGATCGGACGGCTCGGCGAGAGTGCACGCCGCGTGGGCGACGTCGAGAACGCCGAGCGCTACTTCGCCGAGGCCCTGCCGCTCTCTCGCGAGAGTGGCGACTTCGAAGGCGAGTACGACACGCTCAACAACTGGGGACTCCTGCTGACGCAAACCGGCCGCTGGGATGCGGCCATCGCCATGTTGCAACAAGCCATCCCCCTGGCCGAGCGCACGGCGTCGTTTCAAGTCACCGGCGCTCTCCATCACAACGTCGGCTACGCCTACGGGGAGATGGGCGACTACCGCCGTTCGCTGGAAGCTTACGGGCGCGCGATGGAGGTGAAGAAGAAGTTCGGGGACACGCCGAGACGGACGGCGAGCACGCTGTTGGCGATGGCGGGCACTCACGTCGGTCTCGGGGATCCGGCCATGGCCTGGAGCACGCTGGAGGAAGCGCAGCGGCTCTTCGACCTCTCCGGCGATCCGAACGGCATCGGCTCGGCCTCGCTCTATCGCGCGCGCATGCAGTTGCAGCGCGGCGACGTACACGGTGCCGCGCAATCCGCATCGAAGGCGCTGCCGCTCATGCAGAGCACGGAGAACCGTCGCGGCGAAACCTCGGCACTGTTGATTCTCGGCGAAGTGGACGTGCGAGGGGCCCAGTTCGAAGCCGCGAGCGAGAGACTGCTGCGCGCGGTGGAGCTCTCCCGCGACGGGATGGATCGTCGTGCCGAGGCGGCCGGCCTCTATTGGCTCGGCAAGGCCATGCAGCAAGCCAACCGCATCGACGAAGCGCTCACCTATGCTCGGCAGGCGGTGGATGTCGTCGAGTCGATGCGCCAGGGCATCACCGATCCGGAGCTCCGCTCCACCTACCTCGGGACGCTGCGCCGCTACTACGACTTGCTCGTCGACCTGCTGATGTCCCGGCATCAGAGCTCACCCGAGGCCGGGTTCGCGGCCGAGGCGTTTCAAGTGAACGAACGCTCCCGCGCACGCACTCTGCTCGAGAGCCTCTCGCGCTCGGCGAACGGCGTAAACAAGGGAGTGCCGCCCGAGCTCCTGGAGCGTCAGCGCAGCCTCCGTCGCCGGCTCACTGCCAAAGAGAACTACCGCGCGCAACTGCTGCGTGGAAACCGCAGCAATCCCGAGTTGCTCGACACAGACGCGCTGCTCGCGGACCTGCGCCAGCAGGAACACGACGTGCGGGTGGAGATCCGCGCCGGCAGCCATGCATACGCCGCGCTCGAGCTGCCTCAAGCCATCGCACTGCACGACGTGACCAGGCACCTTCCCGACGATACCGTCCTTCTCGAATATCACCTCGGCGTGGAGCGCAGCTACGTCTGGGCGGTGACCCGCAGCGCGTTGCGCGTGGAGGTCCTGCCGGATGAGAAGACGATCGAAGGTCTGGCCCGCGACTACCACGATCTCCTGCGTCGCAATCCTACGGCGCTCGATGAGAGCGAAGCCCGCAAGCTTCGCAAGCAAACCGCCCACGCAGCGGAGTTGCTCGCCGGCGCGGTGTTCCGTCCCATCGCCGGGGACCTCCACGGGAAGCGCCTGTTCATCGTCCCCGACGGCGCGCTGCACTACGTACCGTTCGGCACGTTCCCCGCCCAGGGAGGACAGCCGCTCATCGCCGGACATGAGATCGTCTACCTCCCCTCCGCGACGCTCCTCGACACGGCGCGGCGCACTCCGTCGACGGATGAACAAGGCCACGCGATCGCGGTGTTCGCCGATCCCGTGTTCCAACGCACCGACCCGCGCTTCGGACGATCCTCCGTGCCGGCGAGCCGGCAGAGCGGCACACGGCAAGCGGACCGGGGAGGCGACTTTCGCCGCCTGCAGTTCTCGCGGCGTGAGGCGGAAGCCATTCGTGAGGCCGCCGCGGGCCAGGAAGGCTTCCAGGCTCTCGGCTTCGACGCGAAGAAGAAAACCCTCACCGAAAACGATCTCCGCCGGTTCGACATCCTGCACATCGCCACGCACGGCGTCGTGGACACGGAGGCTCCCGAGCGGTCCGGCCTCGTGCTCTCGCTATTCGACGAGCGCGGCAAAACGGTGGACGGCTTCGTACGCCTGGACGAGATCTACAACCTCGACATGCGCGCCAGCCTGGTCGTCCTCAGCGCCTGCCGCACCGCGCTCGGCAAAGCCGTCTACGGCGAAGGCATCATCGGCCTCACCCGCGGCTTCATGTACGGCGGCGCACGCCGCGTCGTGGCCACGATGTGGAGCGTCGACGACCGCGCCACCGCACAGATGATGGCCCACTTCTACGACCAACTCCTCCGTCACGACGCCCCGCCCGCCACCGCCCTCCGCTCAGCCCAACTCTCCATGCTCCGCGACCCCCGCTGGAACGACCCCTACTTCTGGGCCGCCTTCACCCTCCACGGCGATTGAGACGGCGGTGCTGGGTGCTGGGTGCTGTTTTGTTTTGCATCCGCAAACGACCGGGGAACCGATCGCATCACTTCCCATCCAGCATTCTCCCGTCCGTAGAGGCACTTACCGCTCTCGGAGCCGACGAAGATCGAGAGCCTTCTCCCCTCCGCAGAGGGGAGAAGGTGGCCAACGGCCGGATGAGGGGTCGCCCCGTAGGCAGAACGTCACGCGTTCGTGAGACCCGCATGAAACGTTTCGCACAGTTTTGACATCACCCTCAGATTCGTCGGTTGAGAGAGAGCCAATGTGGGGATTTGGGGATCGATGTTCGATCGATGTGGCATTGCCACGGAGGGGTGAGGGTGCGGGCGCGCGGAGACGGAGGAGCGGGGGGTTCATTCTCACGCTCGAGCTGCTCGTGCTGTTGAGCATCTTCGGCGTGGTGGTGATTTTTGCGCTGGCGCTGGTGCAGCGGTACTTCGTGCAGAGCGCGGCGGATCCGTTCGGGCGGACGGTGTTCGTGTACGACTCCACGCAGCCGATGGGGAGCAGTGTGCTCGTGGGCCGCGCGGCCGGCTTCAATCAGTTCGAGTCGCCTCTCATCGTCTATCGCATGCCCGCACCGTCCGCGCCGTTGGCGGCGCTCTTGGCCGTGCGCGCGGCCAACTTCACCACGCGACAGAGCGTTTACTACGCCGCGGCCGGATGCAGTGGCGCGACGTATCTGCTCGATCCGACCAACGCCACCGCGGGAACCGTGGGCGAAGTCTCCGAGCTGTACTCGGCTCAGGGAACGGCGTTCGCGATCGGCACCGACGGTGTCGGCGCCAATGTCTTGTTCCGCTCCGTGGCGGGCGCCGCTCCGGCGGCGACTCCGCAGTCGCGCTGGGTGTCCGAGCGCTACGAAAATCATTGCGAGCCGGTGGCCGATGACCCGGTGCTCCGCGCGGCACTGATCCCCGCGACGACGGTCGTGGACATGAGCACCGTCTTTCTCCCTCCGTACTGGACTCCCGTGCAATCGTCGGGCGTCGGGACGCCGCCGCAGAGCGAAGGGGAGCCCTGGCCATGACTTCGGGGCTCGATCGGGTGCTCATCGTCCATCCCGATCCCGCGGTGCGTCACGAAGTCGAGACGGTGCTGCGACGCGCACACAAGCGCGTCATCGCCACGCGGCAGATCGCCACGGCCAGCGCGGCGATCACCATCGCGCGCGAGTTCGACCCGCGCATCATCGTCCTGGACATCACGCACGAGCGCGCGCTGGCGTTGACCATCGCGCGGGAGCTGCGCCATCCGGACCGCTTGATCCTCGGTCTCCTCAACCCACTGATCGACGCCGGCGGCGGCTCGGAGGCGGAGTTCCTGCGCCAGGCCGTCCGCTCGGGCATCGACGACTTCCTGCCGCTGCCGTTGTCGGATGAAGAGCTCTCCGCGGCGCTGTCCTCCGCGCCGGAGCCCACGTCCGCGAGACGGGAGGGCACGGCGATCACGTTCTTCAGTCACCAGGGCGGCGTGGGCACGACGACGCTGGCCCTCAACGCGGCGCTGGCACTGAGAGCTGCCGAACCGCAGCGGACCGTGGCCCTGCTCGACGCGAACGTGCAGTTCGGCGCCGCGGCCGCGCACCTCGGCGTCGTGCCGGAACGCGACCTCGGCGACGTCGTGCAGGATCTCGATCTGGGCCCGATGTTCCCGCTCTCATCGACCGGTCCCGGTCCGGGCATCGCCCTGCTGGCCAGCCCTCGCGATCCCCGCGCGGCCGAACGGATCACACCGGAAGAACTGAGCCGGGTCGTGCTCGAACTGCGCCGCCGCTTTCACACCGTGGTCATCGACACCGCGCCGATTCTCGACCTGATGACTCTGTCCATGCTCGACCTGAGCGAGACCATCGTCGTCGTCACCGAAGGCTCGGCGCCCATCGTGGCCGGCACCGCGCGACTCCTGCGGATGCTCGACTCGCTCGGATTCAGCGGAGAGCGCGTGCGACTCGTCGTCAGCCGCTTCCGCTCGGCACCGGACGTCCTGCCGCCGAACGTCATCGCGCAGGAACTGGGACGCGCCGTCGATCATGTCGTTCCGTACCTCGTGCCCGTGCTCGAAGGAACGCACCGCGGCACGCCCATTCTTTTCGAGCGCGCCGCGGCGCGATTCTCCGATGCGGTCACGCAGATCGCGCGGGACGCCGCACGCTCCGCGCGGGGAGGACGGCCGTGAGCGTCTTCGTCTCGCACGAGCCGGAGGATCTCCGCGGCCTGATCCGCACCTCCTGGCTCCGGCGACGACGACCGCCACTGCCGCCCGGCAACGACAGCGAGCCGGAGAACGAGAAGGGCGGACTGCGCCGCCGGCTCTTCGAGCGCGTGCTGCGCAGCGTCGAGACGTCCGGCGGCGGAGCCCCCGACCGGATGCGCGTCCGCCGCATCATCGAGGAGAGCGCGGAGCTGGAGCAGATCTCGAACGAGTGGCTCGAGCAGATCGAACAGGACCTCGTCGACGAGCTCGAAGGACTCGGCCCCGTGGCCAGGCTCCTCCGTGACCCGACGGTCTCGGACATCCTGATCAACGGCCCGCACGACGTTTGGGTCGATCGCTTCGGCAAGCTCGAGAAGACGGGCATCCGCTTCCAGGACGACGCTCACATCCGCCGCATCCTGCGGCGGGTGGTAGGCGCGCAAGGGCGCCGGCTCGATGAGGCCATCCCGCACGTCGACCTCCGCCTTCCCGATGGCTCGCGCCTCAACGCCGTGCTCGCGCCGATCAGCCTGCGGGGATCGGTGGTCTCGATCCGCCGCGTGCGCGAGGCGTCGTATCGCCTCGACGAGCTGATCGCCTTCGGCACGCTGAGCGTCGAGATGTCCGACTTGCTGACCGCGGCCGTGCGCTCGCGGCGCAACGTGGTCGTCTCCGGTGGCAGCGGCGCAGGTAAGACGACGCTGCTCAACGTGCTCTCCCGCGCCATCCCGGCGGGCGAGCGCGTCATCACCATCGAAGAGACCGCCGAGCTGCGGCTCGACCATCCCCACGTCCTTGCGCTCGAAGCACGCATGGCGAACATCGAGGGAAGCGGCGCCGTCGACGTGCGCACGCTGGTGCGCAACGCGCTGCGCATGCGCGCGGATCGGATCATCGTCGGCGAGGTGCGCGGCGCCGAGGCCTTCGAGATGTTGCAGGCGATGAACGTCGGACACGACGGCAGCCTGACCACCATCCACGCGAACTCCCCGCATGACGCGCTCCGCCGGCTCGAGAGCCTCGTGCTCACCGGCGCAGGCGAGCTGCCGGCGGAGACCGTGAGAGAGCTCATCACCTCGACGGTCCATCTGGTCGTGCAGTTGACGCGCTTCCCCGACGGCGGCCGGCGCATCACCAGCATCGCGGAGCTGGCCCGCACCAGCAACGGCATCGTCGTTCGCGAGCTCTTCACCTTCGACCCAGCCTCGGGACGCTTTTTCGCCGGTCCCCGCGAGACCCGCCGATGACCCACAGTCTCGAGCTCCCGATCCTCTTCACGGCACTGGCCGTGATCTTCGTGATCACTGTGCGCTTCATCCGCGCCCGGCGCGTGCTGCAAGCCGATCAATCGCACCTGGGCCGGCTGCTGGGAAGAACGGCCGGCGAGCTCGAGGAGCCGGTCGTGGAGGAAGCGCCGTCGCCGATGGCGCGGCGCTTCCGCGCCGCGGGTCTGCACTGGCCGGTCCCTACGATTCTGACAGTCATCGCGGTGATCGCTTTCGTGGTGATGTTGATCGTGAGCGGACTCTCGCCGCGCATGCGCTGGGCGGGGCCCATCGCCGCAGCAGTCACGGTGTGGACCATTCTCTCGCTGACGAGCGAGGCCGCGCGGCAGCGCGCGTGGCGTTTCGAGCGGCGCCTGGTCGATGCCATCGACCTCATGGTCGGCGCGCTCTCGGCGGGACAAGCTCCGGCCGACGCGATCGCCAGCGCGGCCGAAGGCGCACTCGAGCCCGTGAAGACGGAGCTGAGCGAGCTCGCCAACCAACTCCGCGCGTCGATCCCCGTCGAGCGGGCCGTGCAGCGCATCGTCGAGCGCTACGACTCCGAGGGCGTGCGGATCTTCACGCAACTCCTCATTGCCAAGTGGGAAGTCGGCGGTCCGCTGGCCCCGAGCCTTCAAGCGGTGACGCGCACGATGCGGCACGGGCTGCGCCTGCGCGGGCAACTGCACACGCACGTCTCAGGCGCTCAGACCGCCGCGCTGGTGGTCGCGATCGTTCCCTACCTGCTGATCGCCTTCTTCCTCTGGAAGCGTCCGGAGGCGCTGGCGCTGGTGTGGAAGCTTCCCTTCGGCCCGCAGCTCTTCGTGAGCGCCGTGGTCCTGCAACTGGTCGGGTTCATCTGGCTGCGGCGCATCCTGAGGATCGAGCTGTGAGCGGGATCGGCACCATCGACATCGTCCTCGCGGGCGTGCTGGTGATCGCCGTGACGATCCTGGTCGTGCTCGGCCGCGGCTCGCAACGGGCCGGCTCCTTCGCGTCGCTGGCGCGACAGGCGGGACTCGATCCCGACCGCATCCGCGCGCCGTACTGGATCGCCAAGATCGTCTTTGCCGCGCTGCTGCTGCTCGTCGTCGCGGCGTGGACCCGTTCATTCGCGAACGCCTTCGTGTTCGGCGCCGCGGTGCTCGGATTCTTCCTCGCGGACCTCTGGCTCTTGCAGCGCCGGCGTGCGCGACGCGCACGCATCCTCCATTCGCTGTCCTTCTTCCTCGACCTGCTCGTCTCGCTCCTGCACTCGGGACTGTCGCTCGACGAAGCGTTCCGGCGATGCGGCGAGCGTGGCCTTCCCGCCGGACATCCGCTGGCGGACGAGGCCCGGCTCGTGTCCGGCGAGATCGCGGCCGGGCAGGACCGTTCGCAGGCGTTCGCGGCGCTGGCCACGCGCACCAAGATCGCCGACCTGCACGCGTTCGCCTCCGCGCTCGCGCTGGGGAGCCGTCTCGGGTTTCCGCTGACGGACATCCTCTCCACGCAGGCTGAGATCCAGCGGGAGCGCCGCGTGGAGCGCGGTCGCAAGCGCATCGACCGGGCCATGGTCATGGCCCTCGTGCCCGTCCTGCTCTGCGGTCTGCCGCTCTTTTTCGTCGTCGTGGTGCTGCCCGTTCTGCTCGAAGTCTTCAAGACGCTCAATCTGGTCAGGCTCGTGGGAGGCTGATCCGATCGCGAAGCCCTGAATCGCCAGAAGGCGATCCAGGGCCAGACCCCGGAAAACGCTAGGAAAGGAGAAACGAAAACATGATTCAGAAACGTCCCAATCGGCACAAACAGCGGGGATTCATCCTCACCATCGAGTTGCTCTTCCTCGCTGCCATTCTCGTCATCGGTCTGATCGTCGGAATGACGACGGTCCGCGATGCCGTGGTCCTCGAGCTCAGCGACCTCTCGGAAGCAGTGGGAGCCCTCAACCAGGGCTACCGCGTGGCCGGCGTGGTCAATGACGCGAACACCGCTTCCACCGCGGGAAGCACCTTCACCGACTTGTCGGAGCCGACCTTCGACACCGGCAGCGGCATCGCGTTGGTGGAAGTCAGTTTCATCCCCGCGATCAGCGAAAACGCACCGCCACCGCTTCCCCTCCCCTGAAGTTTCGGTTCCCGATTTTCCGGCCGGTGGCGTCCGCGCCACCGGCCCGTTGCTGCCGCACAAACAGGAGATTCGCCGTGAGACATGCAGATGGACGCAGCCGCCTCTCCGTTCCGTACCTGGTGACGATCTCGATCGCCGTGCTCGTGGCCGTGGCGCTGGGAGCCCGCCAGGTATCGCGCGCCGCCTCGACGCGGATGCTCGTGGCCCGCGAAGCGATCCGCCCCGGCGAGAGGATCGACGCGGCCAAGCTTCAGTTCGCGAGCGTGCGGAACAACGCTGTCCCCAAAGGCGCATCCGCGGATCCGTCGGCGTTCATCGGCAGGACGGCCTCGCGGACCATCGGCGCCGGAAGCGCGCTCACCGCCGCGGACGTCGCGACCGCGCCGCCCGTGTCCTGGCTCGCCGATGCGCCGCCTCCCGGTCGCGTGGTGATCACGGTCTCCGTCCCGGGCACGCTTCTCCCCGTGTCGCAGTTGCAGATGGGCAATCACCTCGAGCTGCTGGCCGTGACTCGCGACGGCCGCTCGCGCGTCATCGGCCGCGACGCCTTCTTCATCGGCTCCATGCAATCGCGGCCCGAAGCGCGCGCCGGCGGTCTGGCGGGCATGGTCGCTTCCGCCAACACGGGCCGCAAGCCCTCGGGCGTCATCGGTCTCGTGCTCGCTGTCCGTCCCGAGGACGTGTCTCCCATCGCTCAAGCCGAGGCCACGGGCGACCGCATCACCTTCGCGATCCATGGAAGGCGCGAAGCGCAGAGCGGCCAGTTGCTGCAGATCGATCCGAAGAGCACGCCGCGCGCGAAGACCCGACCCCAGGCCGCTCCCGCGCAAGTGGAGCTGATCGCCGGATCGCAGCGCGGAAAGGTGTCCATCCCATGACCGCAATCGCGAGAGGAATGATGGCGATCGCACTGCTGGCCGCGGCCGGCGTGATGAGCGCGGCTCCGAAAGCGAACAAGAACGCACCGAAAGCTGCGCCGAAGGCCGAGGAGCCGGCCGCGATCCGCAAGGCCGAGACCGTCCACGTGCGCGTCGGGAGCGGCAACGTCCTGACCTTCCCCGCACGCGTGATGCGCGTGGCAATCGGCGACGAGAAGATCGTGGCCATCCACGTCGTCGAGGCCCGTCAGGTCCTCCTGCAGGGACTGGCCCCCGGACGCTCGAGCGCCTACGTGTGGATGGCTGATGGACAACGCCTGCGCTACGAGCTGGTGGTCTCTCCCCGTCTCGAAGCGCTGGAGGCCGTGCTCGCCGACCTCGATCCGCACATCGCGCTGGAGACCTCCGGCGACGGCTCGACCCTCGTACTCACCGGCAAGGTCCGCGACGAGCGCGTGGTCAACGAGGCCCGGCGTCTGGCCGAGGAGATGCTCGGTGCGGGTGGCAACTCCGCGTTGTCGCGAGTCGTCAACCTGCTGCAATATCCCGGCGCCAGCGAAGCCGACTTCCGCCTCAACACCGCACTGGCCGCCGTCGATCCACGCATCCGCCTGCGCCGCATGCAAGTGGGAACCAAGATCAACAACGCCGCCGATGCGGTCGTGCTCGAAGGAAACGTCAAGGACATCTCGTCGCTCGTGCGTGCCATGACCCTCGCGGAACTGCAGCTCGGCGGCGTGGCCGGGAAGATCGAGCCCCTCGACTCCGAAGCATTCCAGGGCGGGCGCAATCGAAACTTCAGCGGCAACAACGGAATGCAGCGCCTGCAGGGATCCGAACCGCCACCCTCGGGACTGGCAGCGTATGTCGCACGCGGCCTGGTCCTCAAGACCGCTTCCGGTCGCGTGCTCTCCTTTCTCGAAGTCGACGAGTTGCCACAGATCATGGTCTCCATCCGCGTCCTGCAGATCGATCGCGGACGCGCGCGCCGCCTGGGCATCGACTACCGCCTCGACGCCGAGCATCTCTCCGTCGGCAGCTACCACCAACCCGGACGAACCGCGGTCGGCACGCCGCCATCCACGCCGTCAGTGAGCGGATTGCTCGGCGGCAACCTCGTGGGCAGCTTCGTCGACAAGACCCTCGCCGTCGTCGCCGCCATCGACCTCCTGCAGCAACGCGACGTGGCCCGCTCCGTGGCCGAGCCCAACATCACCACCCTCTCCGGCGAATCCGCATCCGTCCTCGTCGGCGGCGAAGTGCCCATCCCCACCACCACCGTCGGACAGAGCACGTCCGTGCAGGGCTTCCTCTTCCAGGACTTCGGCGTGCGCCTCGACATCCGCCCCACCCTCGCGCCCAGCGGCCTGGTGGCGATGGAGATCTCGCCGAGCATCGTCCGTCCCGCCGCCGACCTCTCCGTCTCCGGCGTGCCCGGCTTTCAAGTGCAGTCCGTGCAGACCACGGCGAAAGTCGCACCGGGTCAGAGCCTCGTCATCGGCGGTCTGATCTCGTTCGAGGAGGAACTGAAGAAACGCGGCGTGCCCGGACTCTCCGAGATCCCGATCATGAAGCACCTCTTCAGTTGGGAAGGACGCACCCTGCACGAACAGGAGATCCTCTTCGTCATCACACCGCGCATCCTCGACGAAGGTGCGACTCCGATCAACGAGTCCATCGCCTGGCGGGACGTCACACCACTCACGCCCGGCTCGATCATCGAGCTGCCCCCGATCGACCTCGAGACCGCACGGCTCCCGCAACCCGGCTCATTGGGCCGCGACGGACTCCCTCCGTCCTTCACCAACTCCCCTGTCCTGCCTCCCCCCGCACCGGTCACGCCGCTCCCCCGCGTCTCCGCCAATACCTCGCGCCCGCTCGCCACCACGAGCGTCGGGCCCGGCCTGCGCGCGTCGCTGACCCCCACCTACGACATCGAAGTCCTCGCGCTCCCCCACAAAGGCGACGCCTGGAGTCGCCTCGCGAAACGCCTCACCGCCGACGCGAAGAACTGGCGCCAGCTCGCCACCCTCAACCAAACCGGCGAGACCCTCACGTCCGAGATGAAGATCCGCATCCCCTTCGCCATGCTCCGCCCCGAGCTGCAGAAACAGATCAAAGATGCCTTGCTCCCCGCCGGCAGCGCTCACGAAGCCGGCTGGAAGAAAGCCTCCGCGGGGGAGTGAGCCCAGTGCTGGGTGCTTTTGGAGCGCCGGCGTCCTCGCCGGCTGGCCCGGGGGCGTCCCGCCCCCGGGTAGCGCGCAGCGGGAGTGGACTGCGTGGACGACGAAGGGCTGTGAGAAATGCGGGCTAGAGGCGAATCCCCTTGGGAATGCCCTGCGTTTCCTACAAGTTCTTGCAAGCCTTGGTGGCCTGAGATATGTTCCGGGCCGTCACGAGCAGTCCCCTAGCTCAGCTGGTTAGAGCGCTACCTTGACACGGTAGAGGTCAGCGGTTCGAGTCCGCTGGGGACTACCAATCGCTCCCAATCAAACGCCGCTCCCCGGAGCGGCGTTTTCTCTTGCCGGCATTCTCACGAACCGGCCGATGACGATCGCGTTCGCGTAAGGGTACGGATGCCCGTACTTCGCATCCGCAACGTCGCCCAGTTCCACTTCGCGCCATTCGTTGGCGAGGGAAACGCGCCGGAGGACGTGTTGCTCTTCGAAGACGATTTGGCCGGTACGGACCTGCTCGTCGAGGAACGGATTGTGGCCCAGGGGGAAGGTCACCAGGAGCGCGCCCCCGGGTGCCAGACAGCGCTTCATCGTCTCCAGCGCGCGCAACACCTTTGCCGGCTCGCGCGGAGACTCATCCCAGCCGATGTGCTCGATCGTGGAGATGCTGACCACCAGATCGTAGGGATGCTCGGGAACGAAATCGACCAGATCCGCGCGGACGGTGCCGGAGGCTTGCTCGTATTTGTCGAGCACGTCGTGATGGACGGGCATGTAATGCGAGAGCACGTTGCCGATCTCGAGGATGCGGTTGCCACGAGCGCTCTCCACCGCTTCGCGGATCACCGGCAACTCCACCGCGCGCTCGTTCCGCCAGGTCGCGTTGTAGCGGTGGGTGAAGTACGAGTACTCGCGCCCGGCCACCTGAAACCTGCGCTTTCTTCTCGCCCATCGATGGGCTCGCGCGAGAAGCGGCGTGGCCAGCCAGTCCAGACCAATTCGCAGCACATGGCCGAGCCCCTTCTCCTGTGCTACCGAGCGGATCTGGGTGACCAGCGACCAGGTCTCCGTGAGGAAGTTGCCGCTGCGGACTTCCATGATTCTCGTCGGAGGATACCGCATGCGCACCCGAAGACCTGGCGCGCAAGGGGCGGGCAGCGTAGGCTCACCCGGTGTACGAATCCGCCGTCGAGTATCGCGACGTCACCGTATCGGCGGCTCCGGACCTGACCATTCTGGAGCGGGTCTCGTTCGCGATCGCTCCGGGCGAGCGTGTGGCCTACCTGGGGCGCAGCGGCGCGGGCAAGACCACCGCGCTCAAGACCATCAACGGTCTGCGCGTGCCGGTCTCGGGCACCGTGCTCGTCGACGGCGTCGATGTCGCGAAGCAGGACCTGGTCGCGCTGCGGCGGCGCATCGGCTACGTCATGCAGCAGCCCGCGCTCTTTCCGCATCGCACTGTCTTCGAGAACGTGGCCACGCTGCCGCGGCTGCTGATGTGGCCCGAGGAGAAGACGCGCGCCGCGGCGGAGACGCTGCTCGAACAGCTCGACCTCCCTCTCGCCAAGTTCGAGCGCCGCTATCCGCGCATGCTCTCCGGGGGCGAGCAGCAACGCGTGGCCATCGCTCGCGCACTCATCGGCGCACCGCGCATCCTCCTCTGCGATGAGCCCTTCTCCGCGCTCGACCCGCTGATCCGCGTCGAGCTGCAAGCACTGCTCCTCGGCGCCACACGCGACACCACTCTCATCTTCGTCACGCACGACGTGCGCGAGGCCATGCGCATCGCCGGACGCATCATCGTCTTCGAGGCCGGACGCGTCATCGCCGACACTCCCGCGACTTCGCTGCCCAGCCACGAGCACCCGCTCGTGAGAAGATTCGTGGCCTCCGCGACATGACCATCCTGCGCCTGACCGGCGAGCACCTCCTGATCGTCATCGTGGCGGTGACCATCGCCATCGCGGCCGGCGTGCCCCTGGGCACGCTCGCGCATCGCCGCCGCCGCACCGGCGCCGTGGCCCTGCGCATCACCGACGCCGTGCAGACCATTCCCGCCCTGGCCATGTTCGGCTTCCTCATTCCATTGCCGCTCCTGGGCGGAATCGGTCCGCGTCCCGCCATCGTGGCCCTCGTCCTCTACTCGCTCCTGCCCATCGTGCGCAGCACGCTGGTCGGCCTGCAACGCGTCGACGCCAACGTGCGCGAAGCGGCCACGGCCATCGGCATGACCGACCGCCAACTGCTCTGGAGCATCGAGCTCCCGCTGGCCACCCCCGCGATCGTGGCCGGCATCCGCATCGCCACCGTCACCGCCATCGGCGTGGCCACCATCGCCGCCGCCGTCGGCGGCGGCGGACTGGGCACGCTCATCTTTCGAGGAGTCTCCATGGTCGACACAGGCCTCATCCTCTCCGGAGCCCTCCCCGCCGCCCTGCTCGCCTTGGGCGCCGACGCCGTACTGACCCGCGTCGAGAAAGCACTCGCACGCAAGAGAGGTGAAGTGTGATTTTGGATAACGCGCGTTCCCGTTCGTCGCAAACGTGTTGTCACATCGCCTCACGCTTAGCCACCTTGGTCCTCCTCGCGGCACTGCTCACGTCCTGCACCGAACAGCGCGCGATCGTGGTCGGCTCGAAGAACTTCACCGAGTCCGTGATTCTCGGCGAGCTGCTCGCGCAGAAGCTCGAGGCCGCCGGTTGCAAAGTCGACCGGCGTCTGAACATGGGCGGGACCCTCGTCGCCGACGCCGCGATCCAGTCGGGCGCGATCGACACCTACGTCGAGTACTCCGGCACCGCACTGGCCGCGATCCTCAAGCGTCCCACGATGAACGATCGCGCCGCCGTGAACGCGATCGTGAGCTCCGCGTACGGCAGCCGCGGCCTGCGCTGGTCGCCGCCCCTCGGCTTCGACAATACGTTTGCCATGATCGTCCGCAAGGCCGATGCGGAGCGAGACGGACTGCGCACCATCTCCGACCTCGCGCGCGTGGCCGGCACGATCCGCCCCGGCTTCGGCTACGAGTTCACCGAGCGCGCCGACGGCTGGACCGGCCTCCAGAAAGCGTATGGCCTGCGCGTCGAGGCCACGCCCCGCTCGATGGACCTCGGCCTCATGTACAAGGCCCTCACCAGCGACGAAGTGGACCTCATCGCCGGCGCCGTCACCGACGGCCTCATCGAGCCCCTCGGCCTGGTGATCCTCGCCGACGACCGCCACTACTTCCCTCCCTACGACGCCGTCGTCGTCCGCCGCCCCAACCTCGACGAGCGCTGCAAAGGCGCCGAGGCCGCCCTCGAATCCCTGCGCAACACCCTCGACGACGCCACCATGCGCCGCCTCAACCACGAAGTCGACGGCCGCAAACGCGACGTCGCCGAGGTCGTGCGCGAACTGCTCGTTCCGTGATCTGCAGGCGGGGACGTTCACCACAGAGGCACGCCGGCTGCGCCCGCCAACCCAACGCAACACCCGCCTGTCATCCTGAGCGGGCGGTGGGATGGGGGGCGAAGGATCCCCTGCCGAAGCACGACACTCGCTCCGTCGGCATGGGATCCTTCGCACCCACCCGCCACCCGCTCGGGATGACGGCGATTGTGCGCGACGCGCGAAGAAATTTCGAGGTTAGAGTTAGAGGCACAGAGACAGGACACCGAACGAGCGATTGGGCCGATCTTCTCTCACCGTAGGGGAGGCCGGTTTGCGGCACCAACGGCGATGAAAGGTGCCCAGTAGAACGGATGACTGTATTGCGACCGGCGACGCACCCACTTCTGCGCCGCGCGCAATGCTTCGGCCGTCGTATCGCCGGCGCGGAGGCGGCGATGGAGCTCGATCATCAATGCCGCCGTGGCTTCCGACTCCGCGTTCCACTGACTGACGACAGTGGTCGGGCATCCCGCAGCAAAGAACGACCAGTTCAGGCCCATCACCCCTTCTCCCGAACGAACGCGGCCGCGGGCGGTCTGGCATGCGGAGAGCACCGCCAGTCCTGCATTCAATGACAAGGCGGCCACCTCGCGCGCTTCGAGCAGGCCGTCGTCGGCATTCGCCTTTGCCGACAATACGATGGCTGAATACATCGGCGAGCGATCATCGATCAGCGCATGCGCCGCGAGGTGGATGACGCTGGAATCCGGGGCCTCGTTCTTGAAGAGAGTCTCGCTGGCAGACTCGCGAACGTAGACGTTGCGCTCTTCCCGGGGATACATCAGCGCCAGCGACCGAACCTCCGCCTCGGCAGCGACGAGAGGGCCGAGCGAGATGTCCCGGAACGCCGATTTCGCTTTGGAGCGGGCTTCGCCGGCAATGGTCGGATTTCCGAGCGCGAGCAGCCGAGGCGAAGCGGTCGCCTGCAAGAGCGACGCTTGGTGGAGGAGGGACAGCGAGTGCGCGTAGAAGACCGCGTGATGGTCGATCAGGTACCGGCCGTCTGCAGCAATGAGCGCGTGGAACGGCACCGTCCAGAGCGCGCCATCGGGAACGATGGCCAGCGTCGTCATCCCGCGGACGTGCTTCTTCAGTGGCGCAATCAGGTTTTGGTAGATGCGCCGCGCCTGAGCGCGGTAAGCGGGGGAACGGGCGGCCAAGAGCATCTCCAATTCGCGCGCGTCGCGCTCGATCGTCCGGCGGGCGATTGGCAAGCGGACCGCGACAATCGGCTGCTGGCTCGTCACCACAAAGGCGATGACTTGTTCCACTCCGACCACGTACTCGATGAGCGCCAGCGATTCCGACTGGTGGGGCAAAGCCGCAATGGCATCGCCGTCCATCCGCCTACGACCAATGGCCGGGTGCTTCAGCCGGATCTCGGACTCGAACGCACTCAGCTCCATCCTTGCGCTTTCGAGCTCGCGCTGGATATGCGCGAACGGCTCGGCCGTCTGACGGGCGGTGAGAAGCGCCTTGTTGATTTGGGCGACCCGTTCTTCCAACGCCTTCTCGCGGGCGCGTTCACCCGGCGACATGGACGCCGAGTCATCGATGTGGGAGGAGGCGATCATCTCCCGCAAGCCACGACCCCTCATCTGCTCCACGACGAGGAACGCTTCGGCGACATCGTTCCGCCCGACGAGTAGCTCGACCAGATCCAGATAGAGGTCGGCGAACTCCGCGAGAGACGCCGCTCGCCCGAACGGATCGGCACCAATCCGCTCCAGGTGACTCTCGATTCCGGCAACGGCCTTGCGGAGCTCGTCGATGGCTTCGTCGTTCCTGCCACTCGCCTCGAGCGCCCTCGCCAGGGCGCCCAGCAGCATTGGATCGGACCGCTCGTCGTCATGAGGCGCGGCGGCTCGTTGGCGCAGAAGACCCTCGCGGGCCGTGGCGATGGCCGCCTCCTTCTGACCAAGCCGGAGATGAAGAATGCTGCGCTGTTCCAGCAGCGCACTCGGCTGAACGTCGTTCGTCGCGGCGAAGGTCTCGCCTTTCCGCAACGTTTCCTCGGCCTCTTCGAAACGACGAAGCTCGATCTGTGCGCGAGCAAGAAGCGCCAGCGAGTCGCTCACCAACTGCGCGTTGTCCGAAAGGTAGTCGATCGATTCGCGGACATGGAGAGCAGCCTGTTCGAAATGCCCCTCTCTCATCTCGATCATCGCCAGATTCATCCTGGCCATGGCCGCGAACCGCCGATTCCCGTGTGCCTGACCGAGCCGGAGGAGCTGCTGATAGTCCGCACGCACGACATCGAAATTGCCGAGATTGAACTGAACGATGGCGCGATTGAACAACGCCACCGATTGCCCTTCTTCCCATCCGTAGCGTTGCGCCAATTCCAGGAGATGCTCGTTGCCTCGCAACGTATCGAGAGCGCTTCCGCGAGAAGTCTCGATCCAGACGTACATCTGCAGGCTCTTCATGGCCGTGGTGGGATCGTTCAATGAGCTGACCATGTCGACGGCCGCGCTGTATGTGTCACGGGCCCGATCCGGTTGGCCGTTCGCGAACTGTACGAACCCGAGGGTGAGCCGTGCTTCCGCGAGCGCATCGCCGTGGCCCGCAATTCGAGCCCGCTCTTCGGCGGCGAGTGAGATGGCCAATGCGCGGGGCCGGTCGCGAACGACGAGGAACTTCGCGTAACTGCGCATGACCTTGATCTCGGTTGCGACATCGGCGGTCCCTTGGGCCAGCGAAAGAGCGTGTTCGAAGCGCTCCCCCTGGCCCGCCAGATCGAGCTCGGCACCATAGAGCGCGATCGTCTTGAGATGATCCACGTCCGGCGTCGCACTGAGAATCTGCTCCGCCTCGCGCGTCGTGGCCGCGGCGAGCATGGCTCGCGCCACGCGCCGCTCCTCGGTGAAAGCGCGCGTGACCCGCCACGATCCGCCGAACGGCCGTGCCTCGAGATGCCACGAGCGCGGCAGGCCTTCCTCCGGCCGCCACTCCGCCTTCAACACCGAGGTTCCTTCGAGATCGACGCGAAGGTTCAGTTTGTTCTCGGTCGCGGACTCGAGCGACCATGCGTACCGGTCGATGCGGATGCAGTCGTACCTGTCGAGCAGCGAGCTGAGCTCGGGCCACGCCTGAGGGTCCGTTTGCTTCTCATCGACGAGACTGGGAAGTCGCCCGAGATCGTCGTGCCGGAGCACTTCGACGAAGCGGGCGGCGAGCTCCCGCGCCGGTGACGCCGCGAGGCTCAGCGGCAGAAGGATCCCGAGGACTGTTGCCAGGAACAGGCCCGAATCACGGTACGACCCAGGAGTCGAGCTCGTGCAAAACGCGTAGCGCAATCGCGCCGTCGCGCGGATCGTTGACGCGCCGGAGATGCATCCGGCCCTCGCTTTCGAGCCCCGCCTGAGCATGGAGAACACCGAGGAGAAGGTGGTCGTCAGGGTGATCCCGCTCGGCATCTTCGAGCGCGGAGAACGCGCCCTGATCGATAACGTGGAACTGGGCCGTGGGAGCCGGTGAGGAAGGCAGGATCTCCGTGATTCCATCTCGCTGCACCCGAACGGTCCAAGTGTACGTCAACCCTCGAGGCAGCATTTGCTCCGGCCGCCATTGCGAAGACCTGAGGATGCCACTCTTCATCACCTCCTTCTCCCCCGCGAACACTTGCACGACGGCGCGCGATCCCTCCGTATCCGGCCAGGTGAACAGTGGCCGCGCGGTCTTCAACACAACTCCAACCGGCGAGAGCGCCTTGTCCGGCCCGGCATTGCCTCGAAGGATGTCCGGCTTCGACCGGAGCTCACGCAGGATGTCCGGCATGCGGATCGACGCTCCGCTTCGCACCTCTGCCAGGCGTGGGTCATCAGGATCCGCGCTCGGCATCGGTAAGGGCGAACCAAGGCTCGGATTCCCCCTTTCGACGGGAAGCGGCGCCGTGGCAGGCATCGTCCGCCACATGGAGGAGACCACCGCAACCGCGATCGTGGCGGCGAGCGCGAACGTCCATGGACGAACGGAATGCGGCGGCGCGGCCAGCGCGCGGGCGTCCGCCACGGAGACCCGGCAGAAGACGCACAAAGCCAGGTGCTCCTCGATCGCAGCGCGTTGCGTTGGTGTTGCCTCACCGTCGGCGTACACGAAGAGATCCCGCTCTTCATCCGGATGAGCCATCTCGTTGGCGATGTCCTCGTAGAGCGCGTCGGAAACTTCGTCGAGGTTCATGCGTTGCGACGCCGCTGCCAGACACACCTCACACGCGACGACGTGGCGCGAGATGGTGATCACTTCCTCGCCGTCCATCCTGCCGCGGCGCCAATCGTTCAACTCTTCGAGCGTCGGATGACTCGTCGTCACCATCTTTTCAGCCTCCGGGTCAAGCGCTGCCGCGCCGCGAGCCTCAGGTTGATGACCTGCTGCCGCGTGACGCCGAGAAGGGACGCAATGGTGAGATCGTCGATCGGAAGTCGTGACCAGAGCTTTGCCAGACGCGTGACAGGGATGTCGATCGTGTCCGCCACCTCGTCGAGCGTGGCAACCCCCATCAGCGTGAAAAGCGCGATGGCGCTGCTTCCGTCGACGTCGCGAAGATTCAGTAGCAGCGCCGTCCTCTGCGGGCCCGGCAGCGCGCACGTCTCCCGCCACAAAGCCGCCAGACGCTGACGGCTTTCGAGCTGCCCCGCCTGCGTCGGCCCACGCCCGGCCAACTCGGTGCCGACGGCGGCCCGGGCCTCGGTGATCCTCCACGCACCGGCCAGCGCACTCACCACCGCGGCCACGAGCAGCGGTCGCGAGGAAGCCTCCAAAAGGGATTCGATGGCATCGGCCACAAGTTCCGGGGCGTCGTGCTGCCAGAATGCCGGCAGCGGGCCGGTCTCGGCCACCGGCCACGATGCCATTGCGCAGGCCGGACCCGCCGGCGATGTCCAGGTCCGGAAGCGTGCATCGCGCGTGAGCACGTAGCGGACACGATTCCTCAGACGTGCACGCTCCGGGAAGTGGACGCGCAGAAAGTCGTGGATCGCGTTGAACGTCGATGCCGCGGCGAAGTCGGTTACCCGTTCGACCGCCTCATTGCGGTCAAACGGCACGCGCTGGAGCTTTCGCAGGAGGCGGACCATCACAGTCGATGCGATGTCCTCCGCGTCCTGCGGACGGAGCAGCCGATCGCTGTGCTGCTGCCGCGCCATGATCCTCCTCACGAGCGGCAACGCGTGCCCGGTGAGGACCGTCTCGATCGCGGCACGACGCTCCTCTTCCGATCCGGCGGCGATCAGCGGGTTCAGAAGCGGGTCGTTGGCCGCGACGAGCTCATCGACATCACGCTCATTCATTGTGGCCATCGCCATCGGAGTGAACCCCATTCCTACGCAGGGACGAGGAACCACTCGACATATTAGCGCCACCCAAGATGACCACCGGATCTCCGTCCCTGCGTAGGAAAAGGAGAAACTGCATGAAACACTCACTCTTGATTGCCGCGATCACCTGCGCCCTCTTCGCGACATCGCTCGAGGCTCAGAGCTGTCAGCCTCCCGGATACTTCGTCGGAGCGTGGGGCGGCTACGAATGGATCGCCAATGGACAGCCGGCCAACTCCAATTGCTGGACGCTGACCGGGAACGTCTCTGTCGTCTCGACGCCGGGATGCACTCACTCGACATCAAAAGCATTCGACATGCACTACGGCGCCCGTGTCATCCAGCAGTTCACCATTCCGAGTGACCTGACGCTCACCCACTGGAACCTCAGCTACCTGCTGACCATGCAGGATCCGAACGACGACGGCTGGTGGAACCGCCTCAAAGCGACGGTGTACGACGTCACGACAGGACAGAACCTCGCATCGCAGACCTATTGGGGCGATGACCCCGACATCACCTGCACGCGTCGCGATCTGACGTTCACCGGCAACCTCGCCGGCCACACGCTCCAGGTCATCTTCAGCGACGGGTCTGCCTATCCGGACACCGTCTTCCGCGTTCGCAGCATTTCGCTGATTCAATACTGACCTGCAATCGGGCGGGTGGCGTAGCCGCCACTCGCCTGATTGCGCCTTGCGCAGGAACACAGCGCAGGCTGCAACACTGCTTGGCCTGTCATCCCGAGCCGGCCCACGCCGCGCAGCGGCGCGCCTGAGAGAAAGAAACAGAAGGCTGCGTACCTGCCACGAGAGCGACCCCTCATCCGCCTTCGGCACCTTCTCCCCTCTGCGGAGGGGAGA